>Ga0184637_10001685_pt1 | contig 14618 bp, 9 predicted proteins | sample PLM3_127_b2_FD_133143 | JGI IMG/M metagenome (GOLD analysis project Ga0184637, IMG submission 133143) | Groundwater sediment microbial communities from an aquifer in East River, Colorado, USA - PLM3_127_b2 | ecosystem: Environmental > Terrestrial > Soil > Riparian zone | place: USA: East River...
GTTATCGATTTCAACCATCGCCATATCCAGCCGGTTGCGGCTGATTTCCAGCAGACTGTTGACCAGCAGCGCTTCAGGTTCTTGCGGCGCGTACGCGACTGCCGCTTGCAGGGCCTGGTCATTTATGGAAGAGGCGCTGCCCGCGAGGCCCAGGGTTAATCCAAGCGCAGCGCCATAAGCGAGCTTATGCATCATGTGCCGCTTAAGAGAGCGGGGAGCATTGTGCCCTGGATGTTTCAACGGCCTGCCTGTTCTCTTTGAATTAACCACTTGTCACCTGATTTGACCAGAAGCAGGTTTTTTGCTGTCGTGCTTTTCAAGGTTTTGGAGCGATAATCCTGCTTGAAGCCGGCCTTGGCGTGCGTTGCGTCACTGAGCGTGACTTTAGAGTCTATGACTGTAACCTGTATGGACATGGACTTGGAGATGCGTTCTTTGCGGGATTTTTCCCAAGCCTCGCGGCTTTCCCCGTTGGGTGTTTTGAAGTCCTGTGCATAGAAGGCGAGATAGGCAGCAACATCACCCTTCGACCAGGCCCTGGCCCAATCATTGACGGTTTTGAGTACATCCTGGGTATCGTCGCCTGCGGCGGCTGTGGCGAGCGGCTGACTCTCCTTGGCTGCATTATCCGTTTTTACTTTTTGCGGCTCGGGAGTTAATGAAGTGACTGCGGCTACCGGATCGATTTTCGTGGTGTCGGTTTTGGCGGTTACTTTTACTGCCCGCGGGCTGCTGGAAAACAGCTCCTTGATGAGTTCCAGCTTGGTTTGCGCAGTGGTATTGGTTTTGTCGAACTGCAGGGCTTTGTCATACGCCTGTGTCGCCAGCTTGGCGTAGATATCGCCGAGGTTTTCATGGGCGGTGGCGTAACTGGGATGAGTACGTATCGCGGTTTCCAGCGCGATTCTGGACTTGTCGTATTGGCCCTGCGCGGCATACAGCACCGCTAAATTGTTGTACGGCTCCGGCAGTTCGGGATAATCCTCGGTGAGCGCGGTGAATACCTTGATCGCTTCCGCAGTCTTGTTTTGCTCGGTGAAAATCAGGCCTTGCAGGAAGCGCGCCTTGGCGTCCTTGGGGTGACTGGCGAGATAGCTGTTCACCTTATCCAGCGCTTGCGCGTGATTGCCCTGCTTGAACAGCGCGTTGGCATCCTGCCATTCGTCGGCCGCTGCACGCAGGCCGAACATCGCCAGCGCCAGCAGCAAGAGCAAAGCCGTAATGTCGGGTTTTTTCATTGTGGTATACTTTTTCGCCTTTAAATTCAAAATAAGCTGATTCTACCAAGAAGCCCGCTTAATTCACAATTATCCTCTGATGTCTGCTGGACAAGCCTATTTTGCGGCCCGTTACACCAGCTGATGATCTTGCTCACATCTCTTCCCGGAAGCCATGCTGAAAATCTACAACACCCTGACCCGCGAAAAGCAGCCTTTCGTGCCGATCACCCCCGGCAAGGTGAGCATGTACGTCTGCGGCATGACGGTGTACGACTACTGCCACCTCGGGCATGCGCGCGTGATGATGGTGTTCGACGTGGTGCAGCGCTGGTTCAGGGCGTCGGGATATACGGTGAATTATGTGCGCAACATCACCGACATTGATGACAAAATCATCAAGCGCGCCGCCGAAAATAGCGAGCCGGTTACCGCGCTTACCGCGCGCTTCACTCAGGCCATGCACGAAGATGCCGCCGCATTGGGGGTGGAGGAGCCGGTGTCCGAGCCGCGCGCCACCGCTTATGTTCCCGACATGGTGCGGATGATCGAAAATCTCATGGACAAGGGTCTTGCCTACCGCGCCGCCAATGGCGATGTGTATTACGACGTGCACAAGTTTCCCGGTTACGGCAAGCTCTCCGGCAAATCGCTGGATGACTTGCGCGCGGGGGAGCGCGTGGAAATCGGAACGGATAAACACGACCCGCTGGATTTCGTGCTGTGGAAAGCGGCCAAGCCCGGCGAGCCCGAATGGGATTCACCGTGGGGCAAAGGACGCCCCGGCTGGCATATCGAATGCTCAGTGATGAGCGAACGGAATCTTGGCAGCCACTTTGATATTCACGGCGGCGGGCAGGATTTGCAGTTTCCCCACCACGAAAACGAAATCGCCCAATCCGAAGGTGCCAACGGCCACGCTTTTGTCAATTACTGGATGCACAACGGTTTCGTGCGGGTGGATGAGCAAAAGATGTCCAAGTCGCTCGGCAATTTTTTCACTGTGCGGGAAATATTGAAAAAGTACCACCCGGAGGTGTTGCGCTTTTTCATCCTGCGCACGCATTACCGCAGTCCCTTGAGTTATTCCGAGCAGCACATTGACGATGCGCGGCACGCGTTGACCAGGCTCTATACCGCGTTAAAAGGGGTTGATGCCGCAAAGGCGAAAATAAACTGGCAGGAACCCTATGCGGCGCGATTCAAGGAAGCGATGGACGATGACTTCAATACGCCCGAAGCAGTAGCCGTGCTCTTTGATCTTGCAAACGAAGTGAACAAGACGCGCTCACCGCAGCAAGCAGGATTGCTTACAGCGCTTGCGGGAGTTCTGGGCTTGTTGCAGCGCAATCCTCAAGTTTACCTGCAATCGGTGCCGGGCGAAGACGAAGCCGGTGGACGCGCGGCCCTGAATCCGGCGCGCATCGAAGAACTCATTGCGTCGCGTGCCGCCGCGCGCAAGGCGAACAACTTCGCCGAGTCCGACCGCATTCGCGACGAGTTGCTGAAGGCCGGAATCGTTCTTGAAGACACGCCGCATGGAACAGTCTGGCGGCGCGCCTGAGCGCGGCAATCCGGATTGCGAATTTTTCCTCTGCCGCTTCAATGTTTAATTGGAAGGTGTTCCGGCCAATATGGGATGCGCTTTTGGTGTAGATTATGCCGAAGCCGAAGGGTTATTTCCGGCTGCGCTTTCACCCTCTGCGCCGAACTTTATGGAGATTATCGCTATCAAATCTGTTTCAGGGTAAACCCAGCCGAAAATATGTGGCAATCTGACGCTTTTCACTTTGCAGTAAAGCGGCTTTCTCGAGCCGCGGTGATTGCTGCGGCCGGGATGGTCGCGGCAGCAATGATTGCCGCCATCGCCGCCTGTTCCGGGGAGGATTCCCAGGCCAAGCCCAACAAGGTGCTCGAACCGGCGGTGCCGGTCACGGTTGCGACGGTTGAAAAGAAAGTGATGCCGGTGCGCCTTCGCGGCATCGGCAATGTGGAAGCCTACGCTACTGTCGCAGTGAAGGCGCGAGTGGACGGCCAGATCGTCAAGGTGCATTTCAAGGAAGGGCAGGAGGTGCAGAAGGGCGCGCTGCTGTTTGAAATCGACTCGCGCCCCTTCGAAGCACAGTTGCGCCAGGCCGAAGCCAATTTGCTGCGCGGCAAGGCGCAGCTGGAAAACGCCAGCGCGCAAGAGAGGCGCTACCAGGATTTGCTGAACAAGAATTTCGTTTCGAAGGAATTCTATGCGCAGATCCGCACCAATCGCGACGCCGCTGAAGCCACCACCCGCGCCGACCAGGCGGCGGTGGAAAATGCCAGAGTGCAGCTGGAATACACCAGGATCCGCTCGCCGATCAATGGCCACACCGGCAAGATCATGATCCAGGAAGGCAATCTGGTGAAAGCGAACGATACCAATCCCCTGGTGGTCATCAATCAAATCAGCCCTATTTACGTGAATTTCTCCGTTCCCGAGCAAAACCTAGGCGAAATCCGCCGCTACCAGACGCAAGGGACGTTGAACGTTGCCGTGACCTTGCCCGACACCGGCACGCCGCCGTTGACCGGCAAGCTCGCGTTTGTTGACAACATCGTGGATGCGGCGACCGGCACCATCAAGCTCAAGGCGCTGTTCGAGAACCAGGACAAGCTGCTGTGGCCCGGCCAGTTTGCCCATGTCGCGCTCACGTTGTATGAGCAGCAGGATGCGCTGGTGGTGCCAAGCCAGGCGGTGCAAACCGGTCCCAAGGGCCAGTATATATTTGTAGTCAAGCCCGATTTCACCGCCGAAGTGCGCGATGTGGAGGTGGCCTGGGCTGAGGGTGCGGAAACCGTGGTGTCAAAAGGCCTCAACTCCGGCGAGCAAGTGGTGACCAGCGGCCAGTTGCGTCTCACGCCCGGGGCCAAGGTTGAACTCAAAACCACGCAGGCCGGTTCATGAACATCCCTGAGCTTTGCGTGAAGCGTCCGGTCATGACCATCCTGGTCATGACCGGAATTCTGATTTCAGGGCTCATCAGCTACCGTTTTCTGCCGGTAAGCGCGCTGCCCAACGTCGACTTTCCCACTATCCAGGTTTCCATCAACCTTCCGGGCGCGAGCCCCGAGACCATGGCTTCGGCGGTGGCGACGCCGCTCGAAAAGCAGTTCTCGACGATTGCGGGACTCGATTCGATGAGCTCAGTGAGTGCGCAGGGCAATAGCCAGATTACCCTGCAGTTTTCGCTGGACCGCGACGTCGATGCCGCGGCGCAGGACGTGCAGGCGGCGATTTCCGCCGCCGGGCGGCAGCTGCCGCCCACGCTGACCAACCCGCCGTCCTATCGCAAGGTAAATCCGGCGGATGCGCCGATTTTTTATCTGGCGCTGACTTCCGAGATGCTGCCGCTTTCCACCGTTGATGAATACGCGGAAACACTTATGGCGCAGCGCATTTCCATGATCAGCGGCGTGGCGCAGGTGCAGGTGTTCGGCGCGCAGAAATACGCGGTGCGGGTGCAGCTCGACCCCAACGCGCTGGCGGCAAAGGGTATCGGCATAGACGAAGTCGAGCAGGCGCTCAACCAGCACAACGTCAATCTGCCTACCGGCACGCTCTCCGGCCAGCATCGCACGGTGACCATCCAGGCCACCGGACAATTACAAAATGCCGCCGCCTACCGGCCGCTGATTGTCACTTATCGCAACGGCGCGCCGGTACGGTTGCACGAGTTGGGCAAGGTGAGCGACAGCGTGCAAAACGACAAGGTGGCCGCCTGGTACAACGCCGCGCGCGGCATCGTGCTCAGCATTCAGCGGCAGCCCGGCACCAACACCATCGAGGTGGTGGATAACATCAAAAAACTGCTGCCTGAATTCCGCGCCCAAATGCCGGCCGGGATCAACATGGCAGTGCTTTACGACCGGTCGGAGTCCATCCGTGCTTCGGTCAACGATGTGCAATTTTCGCTTATGCTGGCGCTGGCTCTGGTGGTAATGGTGATTTTCCTGTTTCTGCGCAACTTGTCGGCAACCGTGATTCCCAGCCTGGCTTTGCCGCTCTCCATCATCGGCACGTTCTCGGTCATGTATTTGCTGGGCTACAGCCTGGACAATTTGTCATTGATGGCGCTCACCTTGTGCGTGGGCTTCGTGGTGGATGACGCAATTGTCATGCTGGAGAACATTACCCGCCACATGGAAAGCGGCGAAAGCGCATTGCAGGCTACGCTCAATGGCTCGAAAGAAATCGCCTTTACCATTCTTTCCATGACTCTTTCGCTCGTCGCAGTGTTCATTCCGGTGCTGTTCATGGGCGGGGTGCTGGGTAAGCTGCTGCATGAATTCGCCGTAACCATCATCACCGCGGTGCTGATTTCGGGCTTCGTGTCGCTTACGCTCACGCCCATGATGTGCAGCCGCCTGCTGCGTCCCGCGCATGAGCAGCAGCACGGCCGCCTGTATGCGGCGAGCGAAGCTTTTTTTGAGGGCATGAAGCGCGTCTACGACGCAAGCCTGAAGTGGACGCTTCGCCACCAGCGCTTCACTCTGGTGGTGTTTGCCGCGATAGTCATTGCCACCGCCTGGCTGTTTGTGAAAATGCCCAAAGGTTTTCTTCCGAGCGAGGACACCGGCCAGCTGTTCGTGTTCACCGAGGCGGCGCAGGACATCTCGTTCGAGGCGATGGCCAAACAGCAGCAGGCGGTCGCCGGCATCATCCGCGCCGATCCCAACGTGGCATCCCTCATGTCCTTCATCGGCGCCAGCGGCTCCAGCCAGTCGCTGAACCTGGGACGTATTTTCATCCGCTTGAAGCCGCGCGGCCAGCGTGTCAGCGCCGATGAGGTGATTCAGGAATTGCGCCCGAAAGTCGCGGTAATTCCCGGAATCAAGGTGTATCTGCAAAACCTGCCGACCATCCGCATCGGCGGGGTGCTGACCAAGAGCCAGTATCAATACACGCTGCAGGACGCCGATACCGAGGTGCTTTATCACTGGACGCCGCTGATTGAAGCGAAGATCAGGGAGTTGCCCGGCTTTAGCGATGTCACCAGCGACCTGCAGATTGCCAATCCGCAGGTGATGGTGGAAATCAACCGCGACAAAGCCTCCGCGCTCGGCGTAACTTCACAGCAGATTGAAAGCGCGCTCTACGACGCCTACGGTTCGCGCCAGGTTTCTACCATCTACACGCCCAGTAATGAATACTGGGTGATCATGGAGCTCGAGCCCAAGTACCAGCGCGACAGCTCGGCGCTTTCCATGCTTTACGTGCGCTCGAGCAGCGGGGCGCTGGTGCCGCTCAGCGCGGTCGCCCAACTGCGCCCCGGCGTGGGCACGCTTACCATCAATCACCAGGGGCAATTGCCGGCGGCGACCATTTCCTTCGACCTGCAGTCCGGCGTTTCTCTAAGCGACGCGCTTAACCGGATAGAAAAGATGAAAAGCGAAATCGGCGCACCGGCGACGCTCACCGCGAGCTTCCAAGGCGCGGCGCAGGCGTTCCAGGCATCGCTGCAGAACATGGGCTATTTGCTCGTCATGGCGATATTGGTGATTTACATCGTGCTCGGCATTCTCTACGAGAGCTTTGTCCATCCGCTCACCATCCTCTCCGGCTTGCCGACCGCGGGCCTGGGGGCACTGGTTACGCTGCTGCTGTTCAATTATGATCTCGACATGTACGCCTTCGTCGGCATCATCATGCTGGTCGGCATCGTCAAGAAAAACGCCATTATGATGATTGACTTCGCAATCGGGGCGCGGCGCGCAGGCAGGAAGCCGTTCGACGCGATTTACGAGGCATGCATCGTGCGCTTCCGCCCGATCATGATGACCACCATGGCGGCGCTCATGGGCACCCTGCCGATTGCGCTGGGGCTGGGCACGGGTTCCGAGGCGCGCCGCCCGCTGGGTCTGGCGGTGGTGGGCGGCCTGCTGATGTCGCAGTTCCTTACGCTCTACATCACGCCGGTTATCTATCTTTATCTGGAATCCTTGCAGAACTGGCTTGCAGCGAAGCGCGGCAAGCGCCGCGTTGAAATCGGTACGGCCTCGTGACCAAGTAATGTCAGCCCGAGTGAGCAGGCACCGATCAGCTGCAATCGCAAACAAAAAGGGCGGAATTACCCGCCCTTTTTGTTTGGGTCAATTTGTTCACTGTGCAAAGAACTCTTTAACTTTATCCATCCATGATTTCGCGCGGGGATTGTGACGGGAGGCATCCCTCTGGTTGATTGCTTCAAGCTCCATCAGCAACTCGCGCTGGCGCGGAGTGAGATTGACCGGTGTTTCCACCACCACGTGGCACAGCAGATCCCCGTAGGATGTGCTGCGCACGCCCTTGATTCCCTTGCCGCGCAGTCGGAACACCTTGCTGCTTTGCGTCTCGGCGGGAATCTTAAGCTTGGCGGAGCCATCCAGCGTGGGAATTTCTATTTCCCCGCCGAGCGCAGCTGCGCTAAAGCTGATCGGCATTTCGCAGTGCAGATCACTGTGATCACGGGTGAAAACCGGGTGTTGCCTGATGTGGATGACTACGTACAAATCGCCCGGCGGCCCGCCGTTGACCCCGGCCTCGCCTTCGCTGCTCAAACGGATGCGGTCGCCATCGTCTATTCCCGTCGGTATCTTGACCGACAGTGTCTTATGCTGCTTGAGGCGGCCTGCGCCGTGGCATGTCGCGCACGGCTCATGAATGACCTTGCCGCTGCCGTGGCAATTCGGGCAGGTTTGCTGGATCGAGAAGAATCCCTGCTGCATGCGCACCTGGCCGTGGCCGCCGCAGGTAGAGCAGGTGACCGGCTTGGTGCCGGGCTTGGCGCCGGAGCCATGGCAGGTTTCGCATACCGCCATGGTGGGAATGCGGATGCGGGTTTCGCTGCCGCGAGCTGCTTCTTCCAGCGAAATTTCCAGGTTGTAGCGCAGATCGGCGCCGCGGTAGACGCCGGAGCGGCCGCGTACGTCGCCGAAGATATCGCTGAAGATATCGCTGAATGCGTCGGCAAAGCCGCCAAAGCCGGCGCCTGCTCCGGCCATGCCTGCTTGCGGATCAACCCCGGCATGCCCGAACTGGTCGTACGCCGCGTGCTTCCCGGGATCGCTCAGGATCTCGTAAGCTTGTTTGGCTTCCTTGAACTGCTCCTCGGCCCTGGGGTTGTCCGGATTGCGGTCCGGATGATACTTCATCGCCAGCTTGCGATAAGCTTTCCTGATTTCCGCTTCCGAGGCGTCGCGGTTGACGCCGAGTATTTCGTAGAAATCTTTTTTGGCCATTTTAAGGTGAACGAGTGAACGGGTGAATGAGTGAACAAGTATTCAGAGACAATTACCGCTTTCGCCGTAACGAAGCAATAAGACCGCTCAATAAACGAAAGACCTGTTCAAGCTTCTGATCAATCTCCTGCCTGTTTGCGAGATATCCCAACCGATACGCGACTTCCAGGTGCGTATCCAATTCAGAGAGTGATCCATTTGCAAAGCTCAGAAAATGCAACAATTCGCCGGTTCCGGTTCGCGCCGCGCCTTCTGCAATATTGGCGGGTACGGAAGTCGCAGCCCGGCGCAACTGCGAGGTTAAGCCGTAAAGCTCCGACTTGGGAAACGACTCGGTTAATCCGTATACGAGCAAGGCGAGTTCAATGGACTCTCGCCAAACGAGCAGATCACGATGCTTTCGCTTCAGATGAGCCACTCGTTCACCCGTTCACTCGTTCACATGTTCACCAAATTACTTTTTATCCTTTACCTCTTCGAATTCGGCATCCACTATGTTGCTGTCATCCGATTTTTTGCCGCTGTCTGCAGAAGCCGCACCCGGTTGCGCCTGCTGCGCCTGAGTCTGGGCATAGATTTGCTCCGCCAGTTTGTGAGAAGCCTCCGCCAATGACTGGCTCTTGGCTTCGATCTCGGCCTTGTCGTCGCTCTTGAGAGCGGCTTCAGCATCTTTCAGCGCAGACTCGATCTTGGTCTTGTCGTCGGCCGTGAGTTTGTCGCCATAGTCCTTCAGCGATTTTTTCACTGAATGGATAAGGGCATCGCACTGGTTGCGCGCATTCACCAGTTCCAGCGCCTCGCGGTCTTCTTCTGCGTGCGCTTCGGCGTCCTTGACCATGCGCTGTATTTCTTCTTCCTTCAGGCCGGAACTCGCCTTGATGGTGATCTTGTTTTCCTTGCCGGTCGCCTTGTCCTTGGCCGAAACGTGCAAAATGCCGTTGGCGTCTATGTCGAAAGTGACTTCGATCTGCGGAAGCCCGCGCGGCGCGGGCGGAATGTCGGACAGATTGAACTGGCCGAGGCTCTTGTTGCCTGAGGCGATATTGCGCTCGCCCTGCAGCACGTGGATGGTCACCGCGGTCTGGTTGTCATCGGCAGTGGAGAACACCTGCTGCGCCTTGGTCGGAATGGTGGTGTTTTTCTGGATGAGCTTGGTCATTACCCCGCCCAGGGTCTCGATGCCGAGAGAAAGCGGCGTGACATCGAGCAGCAGCACGTCTTTGACTTCGCCCTGCAGCACGCCGGCCTGGATTGCTGCGCCGACCGCCACCGCTTCATCCGGGTTGACGTCCTTGCGCGGCTCCTTGCCGAAAATCTCTTTCACTTTTTCCTGTACCTTGGGCGTGCGCGTCTGGCCGCCGACTAGGATCACATCTTCGATGTCGGAGAGTTTCACGCCGGCGTCCTTGATCGCGATCTTGCACGGCTCCACGGTGCGCTCGATCAGTTCTTCAACCAGGCTCTCGAATTTGGCGCGGGTGATTTTGATATTGAGGTGCTTCGGCCCGCGCGCATCCGCCGTGATGTACGGCAGATTGACTTCGGTCTGCTGCGTGCTGGAGAGCTCGATCTTGGCTTTTTCCGCCGCTTCCTTGAGGCGTTGCAAGGCCAGCACATCGTTGCGCAGATCAATGCCTTGCTCTTTCTTGAATTCGTCCGCCAGATAATCAATCAAGCGCTGGTCGAAATCCTCGCCGCCGAGGAAGGTGTCGCCGTTGGTGGACAGCACCTCAAACTGATGCTCGCCCTCGACTACGGCGATCTCGATGATGGAAATGTCGAAAGTGCCGCCGCCCAGGTCGTAGACAGCAATCTTGCGGTCGCCTTCCTTTTTGTCCAGGCCGAAAGCGAGCGCCGCCGCGGTCGGCTCGTTGATGATGCGCTTGACTTCCAGCCCTGCGATGCGCCCGGCATCCTTGGTCGCCTGGCGCTGCGAGTCGTTGAAATAGGCGGGCACCGTGATCACCGCCTCGGTGACCTCTTCGCCGAGATAGTCCTCGGCGGTCTTCTTCATCTTGCGCAGGATTTCCGCCGACACCTGCTGCGGGGCGATCTTCTTGCCCAGCACTTCGACCCAGGCATCGCCGTTGCTGTTCTCGATGATTTTGTAAGGCATCAGGCCAATGTCTTTTTGCGCTTCTTTCTCGCTGAAACGCCGGCCGATCAGCCGCTTTACCGCGGACAGGGTGTTTTTCGGGTTGGTCACCGCCTGGCGCTTGGCTGGCGCGCCGCACAAGATTTCCCCGTCATCCATGTAGGCGACGATGGAAGGCGTGGTGCGCGCGCCTTCTGAATTTTCGATGACCTTGGGCTTGCCGCCTTCCATGACGGCAACGCACGAATTGGTGGTTCCCAGGTCAATTCCGATGATCTTTGCCATGATGATTCCTTAAACGTAAGTTAACGGTTGCTTGCTATATCAGGGTACTGTGCGAGAATTTGGCTCCGGCATAACGCGCTTCCCGCATTAGCCTTCACCGAAATTACGCGTTGAATGTTGCTCATCCTCATGCACTCGTGAAAATTAAGCTGTGTTCTGTCCATAAATAAGGCTGAACGCGCAATTTTCAAGTTTGTTTAGGCTTCCCGACCACCACCAATGCCGGCCTGATGACCCGGTCGTTGAGCGTATAACCTTTTTGCATTACGCTGATGACGGTGTTCGGTTCGCCCTCTGATTCCACGGTGGTGATTGCCTGGTGCCGGTGCGGGTCGAACTTTTCGCCCAGCGCTTTGATTTCGCAGATATTGAATTTTTCGAATACCGAAGCAAGCAGCTTCAGCGTCAATTCCACGCCGCTTTTGAGGCTTTCCGAGGTGACATTTTCACTCGCCAGTGCCGCTTCCAGGCTGTCTTTCACAGCCAGTACCGCGCTCGAGAAATTTTCAATGGCGTATTTGTGCGCGTTGGCGATTTCCACCTGGGCGCGCTTGCGGATATTGTCCGCTTCGGCGCGGGCCCGCAGCCACGCATCGTGGTGCTCTTCCGCGGCGAGTTCAGCTTTCTTGAGCAGTTCTTCCAGGCTGGTCGCGGTTTCGGGGTGCGGCGCTGCGGCAGGTTGCTCAGCGGCGGCCGGCTTCGCCTGGGTGAGCTCAGGTGCCGGATTTTGCTGCGAATCTTGCATTATTTCCTCCTGTTAAACAAAAATGAAATGGGGCCGCTTTTGGCCATTTCAAGGGGGAACAGAGAAGTGGAGTTAATAAAGCCGTTTCAGGCTTTGGCGCCCATAGCGAGTGCCCGCTCGCGGGCCATGCGGCCGGCTATTTGAGCGGCTTGCGCATCGTACCTGACCGAGACCCAGCCATGCAGGTTTTCAAGCGCGATTTCGCAAAGCGCGTGTATCCAGTCGGCACGCTCGTTAAGACAGGGGATGTAATGAAATTCCTTGCCGCCGCTGTTTAAGAAAGCGATCTTGCCTTCGATGGCGATTTCTTCAAGCGTTTCCAGGCAATCGCTGACAAAACCCGGGCAGACCACATCCACCCGCTCGGTGTGCTGTTTACCAAGCTTTTGCAGCACTTCCAGGGTGTAAGGTTTCAGCCACTCGGCGCGCCCAAAACGCGATTGGAAGCAGACTTGATAACGCGGTTCATCCCAGCCCAGCGCTTCAGCCAGGAGCCTTGCGGTTTTCTGGCATTCGCAATGGTAGGGATCGCCCTTGTCCAGCGTGTAGCGCGGCACGCCGTGAAAACTGATGAGGAGTTTATCGGGGCGGCCGTTTTTCATCCAGTAATCGTTGACGCTGTGCGCAAGCGCTGCGATATAGCTCGGGTGGTCGTGATAATGCTTGACGGTGCGCAGCGCCGGCGCGTTACGCATGCATTGCAATTCCTTTAGCACGGCGTCAAAAGCGCTGCCGGTGGTGCTGGCTGCATACTGCGGGTAGAGCGGCAGCACCAGGATGCGCTCGCATTGCTTGAGCCCGGCGAGGGCTGAGGCAATCGAAGGCTTGCCGTAGCGCATGGCGTATTCGATGCTAAGCGGCGATTTGATTCTTTCCCCAAGATAGCCGCGCAGAAAATTCACTTGGCGTTCGGTGTGCACTTTGAGCGGCGAGCCTTCGCTCATCCAGATTTTGGCGTATCTTTCCGCCGATTTGCTCGGGCGCGTGTTGAGAATGATGCCGTGCAGGACCGGCCACCAGAAAAGGCGGGGAATTTCCACCACGCGGCGGTCGGACAGGAATTGCTTGAGGTAGGACCGCAATGCGCGCGCGGTCGGCGCATCCGGGGTGCCGAGATTGACGAGCAGAATGCCGGTTTGTGTAGGCGCTCCGTGCTGGTAGGAAGGATCGGCCCGGTAAGATGACATTATTTAATGTTGCGACAGTGCGCTGGAGAGGAGTTTCGCGGTGATGTCCACGATGGGGATCACTTGCTCGTAAGCCATGCGCGTCGGGCCAATCACGCCGACGGTACCCACGACTTGCCCGTCCACTTCGTAGGGCGCGGTGACCACGCTGCATTCGTCGAGCGGCACCAGGCCCGACTCGCCGCCGATGAAAATCTGCACGCCGTGGGCGCGGCTGCTGATGTCGAGGAGTTGCAGCAAGGCGGTCTTCTGTTCGAACAGATCAAAAAGCTTCCGCAAGTGCGCCATGTTGGAGGAAAGGTCCTGCACGTGCAGCAGGTTGTGTTCCCCGGAAATCACGTAGTCGGCGGCCGACTCCGAGACCGCCTGGCTGCCCGCTTCCAGCGCGGCGGTCATCAGGGCGCTCATGTCGCTGTGCAACTGCCGGAGCTCTTCCCGGACATGTTTGCGTATTTCTTCGAAGGTGCTGCCCGCATAATTCTGGTTGAGAAAGTTGGCGGCCTGAGTAAGCTCCGCAGGGGAATAGTTTTTTTCGGTAATGATGACGCGGTTTTGCACGTCGCCTTCCGGGGTGACGATGATGAGCAGGATGCGTTTGTCGGCGAGGCTCAGGAATTCGATGTGCCGGAACGTGGCACTGCGCCGTTTGGGGTTCACGACCACCCCGGCAAAGTGCGTGAGATCCGAGAGCAGATGCGAGGCGGAATGCACCAATTTTTGCATATTTTCGGTCTGTAACTGGCCTTCCAGCTGGTTGATTTGCACCATGTCGAGCGGCTTGATGGTGAGCAGGGTGTCCACGAAGAAACGGTAGCCGCGCGGGGTGGGCACCCGTCCGGCAGAAGTATGCGGGCTGGAGATGAAACCCATCTCTTCCAGGTCGGCCATGATATTGCGGATGCTGGCCGGGCCTAAATCCAATCCGGAATATTTCGAAAGCGCGAGCGAGCCGACCGGCTGGCCGTCGCTGATATAGCGTTCCACCAGGGTTTTTAGCAGGACCTGGGCACGTTCGCTGAGCATGACTGGAACCTCTGATTAAGTCCCGCGTAAACCGCGTTGCCGGCGAAATGCGAATGATGGCAAGGCGCGAGGTGCAGCGAATAGTAAAGGCTATTCGCAAGCCGAGCAACGCCGCTAGCAGCGCATTTCGCCGCAACCCGAAGGGACGGGGCTTTCCGTGCAACAGACTTTGTTGCTCGTCGCTGGTGTGCGGTCAAGCACACGTCGCTCCTCGCTTCGCGTCTGGCGCTCGGAAAGCCATCCGTCGCGGCCACGTGCGACTTAAATCAGAGGTTCCTTTATTTTACACAAAGCCACGGGCAAGGTGTAAGAACGGGAGCAAAGAATTGAATTCTGATAAAAGTGTTGCTTTTACCCCTCACGCCTGACTCCTCACCCCTAACTGTTTTTTTATGGTTTAATTTGGGCATGAACAATCCTTTTAAAACCATTGCCCTCATCGGCAAATACAAAAGCCCCGAAATCGCCGGGCATCTGCAGCATCTGGCGCACTTCCTGGAAGGCCGCGGAATCACGGTGCTGGTGGACAGGTTGACTGCGGCGCATCTCGAAAACAGCTCCTACCCGGTATTGGCGCTCGAGGAAATCGGCAAGCGCGCCAATCTCGCCATCGTGCTCGGGGGCGACGGCACCATGCTCAATATCGCCCGCACCTTTGCCCCCCACAACGTGGCGCTGGTGGGCGTCAACCAGGGACGGCTGGGGTTTCTAACCGACATTTCGGTGGACACCATGCTGGAAACCATCGGCACGATACTCGACGGCAAATACGTCACTGAAGAACGCATGCTGCTATCCGCTGAAATCTTCAGCAA
>Ga0184637_10001686_pt1 | contig 14616 bp, 15 predicted proteins | sample PLM3_127_b2_FD_133143 | JGI IMG/M metagenome (GOLD analysis project Ga0184637, IMG submission 133143) | Groundwater sediment microbial communities from an aquifer in East River, Colorado, USA - PLM3_127_b2 | ecosystem: Environmental > Terrestrial > Soil > Riparian zone | place: USA: East River...
CGCTGGCGCCCGCCGGATCATGTTGCAGGCGATGGTCCGGGTTGACCTGGCGTCGCTCTCGGGCGGCGGTTACATCGGCTCCGAATATCCAATGATGCTGCGCATTCGCTATCGCGACCGGCGAGCCGCCGAGCAGATCTGGACACGTGGGTTCTACTACGCGAATCCGGAGAACCGGCCAGCCGGCCTCGGCCAGCGCATCGAGCGCAGTACGTGGACGCCTGTCGAGATCGACCTCACCGAGGCATTGGGCCAGGCAACCTCGATCGCCAGCTTCGAAGTCTTCGGCGCCGGCCACACCTTCGAAGCGTCCGTTGGCAGCATCAAGCTGTTGGTGGATTGAGGGGACTAGCTGGCGGTCGCTCCCGCCACGTCCCGCTGCACGCTGAAGACGTCGCGCACGTTCTCGACACGCGCCATCACCCGACTGAGCTTTTCCAGGTCGGGCACGTCTAAGGTCGCGGTCAAGAGCGCCGTCTGATCGCGCTGGACCGAGACGTGCATGCCGCTGAAGCTGAGCTTCTCGTCGGCGACGACGGCGGCGATATCCCGAACGAGGCCCTCGCGGTCGTTGGCGAGGATCCGCATGGTGACCGGGAACATGCCCTTGCCGGGCGTGCCCCACTCGACCGCCACCAGTCGCTCGGGCTCGTCTTCATTCCGCACGCTGCTACAGTCGGTGCGATGAACGGTAATGCCCCGCCCTCGGGTGATGAAGCCGATGATGTTGTCGCCCGGCACCGGGTTGCAGCAGCGCGCCAGCGTCGTGAAGAGGTCGCCCACGCCGTCGACCCGCACACCGCCAGTGGTATGGTCGGCTGGGCGGGCCGCGATCTGCGGGATGGTGGGTTGCGCGGGCGGCAGCGCTGCCGAGAGCCGCGAGGCGAGCTGCTGGGGATTGATGTCGCCGTAGCCCATCGCGGCGAAGAAGTCCTCCAGCTTGTCGTACCGGAACGCCGTGGCGATGTCGTCGAGCTTGACGTCGACGAGGCCGAGCCGCTTCAGCTCGCGATCGACGAGCTCGCGTCCTTTGATGACCGCCTCGTCACGCGCCTGCCGCCGGAACCACTGGCGGATCTTCTCGCGCGCGTGGGCCGTCTGAATGAAGCCATAGGCTGGAATCAGCCAGTCTCGACTCGGGCCGCGAGACGTTTTGCTGGTGATGATCTCGACGACCTCGCCGTTCTGGAGCGGTCGGTCCAGCGAGACGAGCCGGCCGTTGACCTTGGCGCCAACACAGCGGTGGCCGATCTCCGTGTGGATGAGATAGGCGAAGTCGAGGGGGGTCGAACCCGCGGGTAGCTCTTTGATTTCGCCCTTCGGCGTGAAGACGTAAACCTGCTGCTGGAATACGTCCGTGCGCAGGTTGTCGACGAGCTGCTGGGCGTCGCCCGCGACGTCCTTCTGCCACTCGATAAGCTGGCGCACCCAGCTGATCTTCGCGTCGAACTTCGGATCCTGGCGGCGGCCCTCTTTGTAGCGCCAGTGGGCGGCGACGCCCAGCTCTGCTGTCTGGTGCATTTCTACGGTGCGAATCTGGATCTCGAGCGGTTTACCCTCCAGGGCGACCACCGTCGTGTGCAGCGACTGATAGCCGCTCTCCTTTGGTGTGGCTATGTAGTCATCGAATTGGCCGGGCAGCGGGTGCCAGAGGCTGTGGACGACGCCCAGAGCGTTGTAGCACTCAGACACCGACTGAACGATCACCCGCACGGCGAGGAGATCGTAGATCTGGCTGATGTCCGCATCGCGGTCCTGCATTTTGCGATGGATGCTGTAGAGGTGCTTGGGCCGGCCGAAGACCTCGGCCTGAATGCTGCTGGCCGCGAGCTCGCCCCGTATAGCCTGGACGGCTCGGGTGATGTAGCGCTCGCGCTCGTTGCGTCCCGACCGCACGCTCCGCGCGATGCGCTTGTAGGCGTCGGCCTCGAGGTAACGGAATGCGAGGTCCTCGAGCTGCCACTTCATTTCCCAGATGCCGAGGCGGTTCGCCAGCGGAGCGTAGATTTCCATCGTCTCCTGGGCGATGCGGCGCTGCTTATCCGGTGGGAGGGGCTGCAACGTCTGCATGTTGTGGAGCCGGTCGGCGAGCTTGACGAGCACGACGCGGAGGTCTTCGGCCATGGCGAGAAGCATTTTCCGGAGGTTCTCGGCCCATTCGGTTTCCTGGAAAGACGCCGGGCGCTGCTCGTCGGGTACCCACTGCAGGCTCTTGAGCTTGGTCACGCCGTCGACGATCAGGGCAACTTCGGCCCCAAAATCCCGCTGAATCGTAGGAAGGTCGACGCTGGTGTCCTCGACGACGTCATGGAGGAGCGCCGCGGACAGCGTGGCGGCGTCAAGGTGGAGGTCAGCAAGAACTGTAGCTACTGCGACCGGGTGGGTGACGTACGGGTCGCCGGTCGCACGGCGCTGACCATCGTGCGCACGAACTGCCAGTTCGTACGCTCGGTGGACGGTTTCGACGTCTTTTTCGGGAAGATACTGCTCAACAGCACCGAAGAGCTGAGCGGCGCCCTTCACCGTGGCGGGTGCTGCCATCCTTATCACCTGGTTTCCGCGATTATAGCAGCCGCTAGCGGACTTCCTGTTCGAGCGAAGAGGTCCCCCCCGTCCGAATTCGCCGAACGGCGGCCGCCAGGACCGTGTTGTTGTCGTAGCTGGCCCGCAACTTCGTAGCATCTTCAACCGGCGACGTTTGCAACGCGCGCACCTCTTCGATCAAGCGTGGTAAGGCACGTACCACGTTGTCCACGATGGTCACGCTCGCGGCCCTGGCCGTGCGTGACATTGGGTTCAGGTCTATGGTTACGACCTCCTTACCCATCTTGCGAAGCGCTTCGCATCGGTCTCCGTCCTCCAGGGGCACGAACACAACGTCCGCCCGGAAGATCCCGCGGGGATGCACGAACCTGCGGTTTGATTCGAGCCCCGGGATTTCCGCCTCGTCCGTCGGTTCGAGCACGGCCTCGGCCCCGTGCGCGATGAGGGAATGCCGGATCGCGTGCTCGCGTGCGCTGGACGTATGGAAGATGTTCACCTCGAGTGGCGCCCCTATCAGTTTCCCCAGCGCCACCAGCTCGTTGGGCACGAGAGCACCGGCGTTGCCGTTGACTGAGATTACGGGCGATTTTGCGAGCAGCAGCATCGCAGCGGCGGCGTGGATCGCGTCGGAAGCAAACGGCTGCGTCGTCTCGCCAATGAGATAGTCGAAGGCCTCACCTCGCCCGTGCGCGATCAATCCATGTATCGAGGTGACTCCTTGCTCGACCCCGGCGACGATGGCGTCGCGTAGCTTCAGCGATGCGTAGCGAGGATGACTTTCAGGTACGGCTGTCATTACACGAGCCCCACCCGGTAGACGCCGAGCCTCGTTTGCTGCGCTCCTTCAAAGGCGCGCGTGCTGAACACCGCGTGTCCCAGCATGATCATCGATGCGCTCCCGCCGTCGGCTTCGACCTCCCGGATGACGCGCTGGACCCGGTCGTCGCTCAGCAAGCCGCTGTCGATCGCGAAGTCCCTGGACAGGCTGACACAGGCATCGAAGTCCACGGTATCAAGCTTCATCAGGCCTTCCAGCCGGGTCAAGGCCGTGTCCGCGGCCTTGTTGATACGACCGCGCCGCGCCACGTCGGCGAGGACCTCTCGGGTATGAATCGGACCGAAATATCTGTAGTGAATCGGCTGCTCTGGCACCGGCAGGCGCTCGGCGGCGAGAGGGTCGCCCGCCTTCAGTTTCACCAGGCAACCTCCGTGATACTGTGCGCACACGTCGCCCAACCCGGTGAGATTCTCCACCTCGGCGACGTGGGCAGCCATCGCGAGCTCGTGTTCGCTCCTGCCGAACCCCAGTAGATGATTCAGGGCGCAGTTGACGGCCAGTGTCGAGGCGCCACTGAGACCGAACCCGGCGCTAAGCCGCAGTGGAGTCTCGAGCTCCACGTGAAGTGGCTGGGGTGTCAGTCTCCCGATCGACGAGGCCACGGTCGGGAACGCAATCTCCTGGCCGTTGAAAGCGATCGTCGTGCGGTTGGCCGTGCGCACGGTCGCCGTTACCCCGTCGCTAACCGTGAATCCCATTCCGAGTGAGTGCATCTTCGACGGATCCGGATCGGCAACGATCTTGAAGATGCAAGATATGTTGCCCGGTGCGAAGGCTCTTGCTTCGGCGATCACCCAACCTGAGCCTGAGAAGGCGCATCCCCAAGGAGCTCGTGAAAGCGAGTCTCCTCTTCTGCGCTCATCGAGAAACTGTGCGCGTCGGTGGGGAAGGCGCCGTCCTGCACGTCCTGGATGTAGGACCGCACCGCCGCCTGGATGGCTTCGCCCAGCTCGGCATAGCGTTTTGCGTGCCGAAATTGCAGTGTTGGGTAAAGACCCAGCAGGTCGTGGAACACCTGGACCTGGCCGTCACAATCCGGGCCGGCCCCGATACCGATCGTCGGGATCTCCAGTCGTTCCGTGATTGCGCGTGCGACCTGTGCTGGGACCAGCTCGAGGACAATCGAGAAGGCTCCCGCACGCTCGAGGGCGAGCGCGTCCTCGATGAGCTCGCGCGCGGCCTCGGAGCTGCGGCCCTGGACACGCGCGCCGCCGAGCTGGTTGACCGACTGCGGGGTGAAGCCGATATGGCCCATCACCGGGATGCCGTAACCGACGAGCTTGCGAATGAGTGGCGCCACCGCCCGGCCACCTTCGAGCTTCACGGCCTGGCAGCCCGCCTCCTTCAGAAAGCGGCCGGCGTTGCGGATCGCCTCGCTGTCCAGGGCCTGGTAGGACATGAACGGCATGTCCCCGACGACCAGAGCGTTGGTGCTGCCTCGCACCACGGCCGCTGTGTGGTGGATCATCTCGTCCATCGTGACGGGGATCGTGCCCTCGTATCCGAGCATGACGTTTCCCAGACTGTCCCCGACCAGGACGATCGGGACGCCAGTCGCATCCACGAGCTGCGCCGACGGGTAGTCGTAGGCGGTGATCATGGCGATCCGTTCGCCTTTGCGCGCCATCTCGAGGACTTGCGTGACGGTTAACCGCGCCATCTGACGCTCACATCCACCGAACAAGATCGCTTGACTTGCAGCCGTATTGTACCGGTGTCCCTTCTCAAGCTTCGCCGAAAGGGCCATAGATGGCGCGTAAAACGGACGTGAAACGGCTCGCTCGCCTTCTGCAGCGGATCGCGGTCTGCCGGGCGTGCGAGACGGCGGGCTTTCTCGCCGAAGCGCGGCCGATCGTGCACGAGCCGAGAGATGCGCGCGTCATGGTCATCGGCCAGGCGCCCGGCCCGGTGACGTATCGGGAGGGGATCCACTTCGCTGGCCCCGCCGGGCGGACCCTGGCCAGCTGGCTCGAGGCGGCGGGCTTTCCTCCAGGAGACGAGCACAAGTGGCCGTATCTGTCCGCTGCCTGGCTGTCGTCACTCACGCGGTGCTTTCCCGGCCCCAGCGCGTCCGGCAATGGCGATCGCGCGCCGTCGCGGAAGGAGGTTGCCCTGTGCCGTCCCTTCCTCGAAGAGGAGATCATAGCAGTCGATCCCGACGCCCTCATCCTGGTTGGCGCGATGGCGATCCGTGAGCTCATCGGGCCTGTTTCACTCGACGACGTGGTTGGGCATCGCTTCGAGCTCGACGGGCGCGCCGCCTTTCCGTTCCCACATTCGTCGGGCGTGAGCCGGTGGGGCAATAGCGACGCGAACAAGGCGAAGATCGCGCAAGCGGTCGAGCTTCTGCGTGTGGAGCGAGAGAAACTCGGCTTGTAGTGCGTAACTCAGTCGGGGAATAGCGTGTAGCCGAGGGAGCTGGCGGCGCGGCGAAGGTCGATGTCCCAGCAGGCGAATGAGACATCGCCGGCGGCACCGCTTGCTAGAAGAGCCGCAAGGTGCACGGCGTCGGAGGCACGAAGCCGCATCTCTTCCGCGAGGTCGCCGGCTCTTCGGAGGAGTTCGTTGGTGAGGGGAACCGGCGATACGCCCTCCCAGAGATCTTCCAAGGAAGCGATTAGCTCTGGCCTCCCGTCTGAGGGAATCCGACCTGTCCTTAGTCCTGCGCCTGCTGCCGCTCGAAGCTCAACGTAGGCGATGACGGCGCTGTTGATAGTCTCGGCCGTCGCTTGCACCCACCGCATCTCGCTGGTTCCGTCTTCTTGCATTACCAGCTTGGCCAGTGCGCTTGTATCCGCGTAAACGATCACCGCTGTTCAGACACGAGGTCCGCGCTGCTCAGACACGAGATCGGCGAAGCTTTTTTCGCCCGGAAGCATCTTGATTGGCTTGTGGAGTCGCTCTGGCCGCCAGGGTTTGTAAATCACGCGCCCCTCCTCAATAGCCTTGAGAACGCTCGGAGGTAGCGTTGGCGGCGGCGTTGGTACGATGCGGGCGATCGGTTCACCCCGATCGGTAACGACAATAGTTTCGCCAGCGCGCACCCTCGCTAGGTACTGGCTCAGATGCGACTTCAGTTCACGGACGCCAACTTCCATAGTGGACACATCATAGCAAAATGTAGCCACTTCGGGCTCGGCCTCCCCACTCTGAGCGATCCTGGCAACCGATGGTTAAGGAGGCGGCGCCCGAGCGGGCAGGCCCGCGAGACGACGCAGGAGCTCGACGTTCTCGCGGTCGGGGCCCTTGCGCGCGAAGCCTGGCACCTCGAGAAAGAACGGGAGGTGCTGAACGGCGGGATGCCGCATGAAGAGCTCCAGCGTCGCCTCGCCGAGGAAACCCTGCCCGATGTTTTCGTGGCGGTCGACGTTCGAGCCGAGCGGCGTCTTCGAGTCGTTGGCGTGGATGGCCGCCAGTCGGTGCAGTCCAATTTCGCGGTCGAACTCGTCGAGCACCGCCTCCAGGCCATCGCGCGTCGAGAAGTCGTGGCCAGACTCGAAGGTGTGCGCCGTGTCTAGGCACACCCCGAGGCGCTCGTCACCATCGAGCCGGCGGATGATCTCGCCGATCTCCGCGAAGCTGGACCCGATGCTCGTTCCCATGCCGGCGGTGTTCTCGATCAGGAACCTTGCCGATCGCGAGTGCTGCAGCACCTCGCCGATCCCTTCCACGGCGCGGTCCATCGCCTCCTCCGGCGATCGGCTGCCCACTCGGCTCCCGATGTGAACGATCAAACCAAGCGCGCCCAGCACCTCGGTCCAGTGCATCTGGTCGATCAGCGACTCGATCGACCGTGCCTGCAGAATCGAATCGGGCGACGCCAGGTTGACGAGATAGAGCGCGTGGACCACGTTTGGCCCGATCCCGAACTCAGCGGAAAGGCGCTGGAACTCCGCGATGTCCTCGTCGGCGTATGGGAGATGGCTCCAGCGTTGAGGCGCGCCCACGAAGATCTGGACGCACTCGGCTCCGATTTTGGTGGCACGCTCGATTGCCCGCGGGATAGCGCCAGAGGTGGAGACGTGGGCGCCGATCCGCATTTGCGACTGGTACCCCCCGGGGGATTTGAACCCTCGCTTCCGGCTCCGGAGGCCGGCGCTCTATCCAGGCTGAGCTAGGGGGGCGAACGCTCGATTATAAGGTTAAACCACCAGGATTCGGCTGAGCTAGGGCGACGCGCTTTTACTCTGCTTTGGCGCGGAGGAGCCGCCGCACGTGCAGTGCCCGCTGAACGACGGTGAGGTTCGTCATGACGGCGAGAATCACGACGACTGGCGCAAGCAGCAAATCAGGCCAGATTAGGCCTGCGGCCAGCAGGATGACCCGCTCCGGCCGTTGGAGAAGTCCGATCTCGCAGTCAACGCCGAGCCCTTCGGCCCTCGCGCGCGCGTAGCTCACGAGGAGCGAGCCGACGAGCGCCGCGGCGCAAGCGACGATGAGACCCCGCTGCTCCTGCGCCGCGAACAGGAGCAGCAGCGGAACGAACAGCACCGCCTCCGCATAGCGGTCGGCCACCGAATCCAGGAATGCGCCGAACGGCGATTCGGTCCCGGATGCCCTGGCAACCGCCCCATCGAGGGTGTCGAAGGCGCTCGCGACCAGAAAAGCGACGCCCCCGGCGGTGAGCCAGCCACTCGCGACCAGGGCGGCGGCTCCGACGTTCAGGCCGAGGCCGATGAGGGTCAGCGTATTAGCGCTGATGCCCAACCTGCTCACCGCTCGCCCCACCGGTTCGGTGCGGACGCGGACGATGCTCTTTAGCTCAGCGGCGACGTTCACGGTCATCGAGCCAGGAGATGAGCCATATCGGACGCCATGCGTCGCATACGGCGGAACCGTGGCCGTCGTCCGAAGAGGTGCGCAAAGCCTCCGGCCACGCGCCGGACGCGCCGGAAGCGCGGACGTCGCAACGCTCGCAACAGTGTGCGCCGATGGATTGTCTCACCGTAGTACTCAAGAACCTGCTCCGCTACTCGCGGCCAGGCGTATTGCTCCGCTGATCGCATCCCCTCCGTTCCGAGCTTTGTTCGGAGCTCCGGGTCGCGCAATAGCGAGATCAGGGCGTCGGCAAGGAGATCGGAGTCCTTCGGAGGAACGAGCAACCCCCCTGCTCCGTGCGTCACGACCTCGTTGTACCCGGCGATGTTGGTGGTGACGATTGGCTTCCCCGCGGCCATGGCTTCCAGAAGGACCATCCCGAAGCTCTCGCCGCCCGTCGAGGGCGCGCAAAAGATGTCCGCGGTGTGGTAGTAGTCGAGCAGCTCCACGTCGCTGACTTCGCCGGCGAAGACGATGTCGTCCAGCGTCCTTGCGCGGACGAACGCGCGGTAGTGTTTGAGGCCGCCCCCACCGCCAACGACGATCAGTCGGGCCTCAGGCACGTCTTCGTGGACTCGGCCCCAGGCACGGAGCAAATAGCTCAGTCCCTTTCGCTTCTCCAGGCGTCCAACGAATAGGACGTTTTGCCTTCCATCGTCGAAACGCTCGATTCGCGGCCGCGGTCTACTGAAGCGCTCGAAGTCGATCCCGTTGGGGATTACGCGGTAGTCGGCGCGAAAACGTTCCGCCACGAAGTCGCGAGCGGCCTGAGATACCGTGATGCGCCCGTGTAGCTTGGCAAAGAAGTAGCGGAGAATCGGTTTGCCGTAGAAATAGGCGAGATTGGAGCGTCGGAAAGCGTGGAACGTGCCGATATTCGTCGCTCGAGAGGCGCGAAGCACGGCGAGAGGCAGCGCCGGAACCAGCGGCTCGTGCAGGTGGACGATGTCGAAGCCGCCCGAGGCCATGATCTGCCCTACTTCCTTTCCCAGCCGGGACCCGACGCCGACGCGCGCGATGGAGCCGTTCGCTGGGAAGCTCACCGGGTGGCCAAGCCGGTGAAGCGGAGCCGGCGGATCGACGGGGAGCTCTCCCGAGCAGGGCGCGATGATGTGGACTTCATGCCCGGCGCGTTTGAACTCGGCGGCCAGGTGCGTGACGTGCTTCGTTACGCCGCCGAATGATGCGAAGTCGTATGGCGAAACGAGCGCGATTTTCACGGCGCATCTCAATGCCGTTACGGCTTGGGGATTGTACTCAACCCCGGCGGGTCCTCATTGGCGGGCGGCACCCCTGGCCAAACGTGGGAAAACACTCCCCACTGATCGGGGTACTCACGAATAAAAGCCTCGATCCTCTGAAGAATGCGCAGCGTTCCCTCACGGATGTCGCTCGCGGTGTCCCCCGTTCGCGGCATCTCGACCGGCGGCTCGATGCGGCCTTTGCCCGCGAAAAGCTCTGTGCGCGCTGCGAACGCGGGGAGCACGACGGCGTTTGTTCGTAAGGCCAGGATCGCAGGGGCGGTAGTGACGCGCGTCGGCGTGCCGAAGAATGGCAGCTCCCGTCCGGTTCCGGCCACATCTCGGTCGGATACGATGCCTACCAGCTCGTTGCGGCGCAGCGCGGCGATCATCTCGCGTGCGCTCTCGCGCCCGACCGTAATGATGCGTACGCCGAAAGCGCCGCGGAGCCGAGCGACAAGATCGTGGAGCGGCGGGGGTTGGAGCTGCTCGACGACGATCGTCGTCGGCACGCCGCGCAGCGCCACGGCCTGGCCCGCGGTGGCCGGCGCGCCAACGTGCGCAGTCACCATGATGATCCCCCGCCCCTGAGCGAGCGCCGCGTCCAGATGCTCCCAGCCGTCCATGGGGTAGCTCGTCTCGATCTGTTCAGCGGTTACGCTGCCGAGTCCGAGCAACTCGATATACGCCCACGTGTTGTGGACGAAGGTCATCCGTGCCAGCCGCCTTCGCGCCGGGGGTTCCAACTCAGGGGCAATGAGAGTGAGGTTGTGATACACCGCGTCGCGCGCGGATCGATTCCCCACGTAGGCCACACTGCCGATGAGATGCCCGACGAGGTTAAGGAAGCGCGCTGGCAGCCGCGGCACGAGCGGCGCCGCAAGGGCGAAGATGAGGTAGCTCCACATGGAGTGGAGCTAGTCCATGCGGGGTGGGCTACAGCGGCTCGTGGGCAGGCTGCATCTCGGGCCACATCGGCCGGAACATGAACCATTGATCCGGATACTGGCGGATGACGCGCTCCAGCCAGTCGAACAACGCCTGCGTCAGTGCCTCGAGGTCGCGCCCGTGATCGCCTGTCTCCGGCCGCGGGATAGCGGGCGAGATGTGTGCAACCCACTCATTGCCCGACCGCACGATGTAGGCGCCGAGGATTCCGGCGTTCGATCGGAGCGCCAGGGCGGCCGCTCCCGCGGGAACCGTCGTCGTTCGCCCGAAAAAGCGTACGGAGACGCCCTCGTCGTCCGGCCGGTCGATGAGGAACGCCAGGATCTCCTTCTCGCGCAGTACGCGAAGGAACCGCATGGCGTTGGAGCCAAGTGGAATCACCTTCAATCCCACAGCGCGACGCGCGGCCTGGACCATCGCATCCCAGCGCGGTGGCTGGAGGGGCTCGGCGATCACGTTCACGGGGAAACCACGCTTGGCGAGGATCGCTGCCGCGAGGTCCGAGTTGCCGATGTGCCCGCCGACGAAGATCAGCCCGGAGCCCGCGTCGCGGGCCCGCAAAAAGTGCTCCCAACCGTTGACCGTTACGCGGCGCTCCAGGTCTTCCACGCTGATCCCGGTGAGGCGAATCATGTCGATGAGGTACTTCGCGTAGTTGACGAACGCTCGATGTGCGAGACGCCGTGCCTGACTCGGCTCAGCCCTAGGGCCGAGCACGCTCGCCATGTTCCGTAGGGCGTTGCCGCGTTTATCCGGATACACGAAAAACGCACACCACCCGACAAGGGACGCTATCGCGTAGCTGAGCCAGAGGGGCGCCCAACGGGTGAGGGGAGTGACGAGTCGGTGGAGCCAGTAGAAGATCATGCCAAGTACGATGATACAATCTCCCCACTTGATCCCGCTGCCTTTTTTGGGGGAGCCATGCAGGACGCCGTCTCAGAGGTGCGATCGCTCCGCGAGCGATTGGCGGACCTGCTGGTCCGCCTTTGACGAAGCAGGCAAGGAACGGCGTATCGCCGAGCTCGAAGAGCGAGCGGCAAGCCCCTCACTCTGGGATGAGCCGGATCGTGCTCAGGCGGTCCTCAAGCAGCTCTCGGATCTGACCGCCCAGCTCGCTCCCTGGCGGGCATTGCGCACGCAGCTGGAAGAAGCCGAGGGGCTGCTCGACCTCGCGTCAGAGGAATCCGACCACGAAGTCGTCGCGGAAGTGATGACCAGCATCGCTCTCGCGCGCAAGCAGCTCGGGAAGCTCGAGTTCCAGTTGACGCTGTCGGGGACGTACGACCGCGCCAATGCCATCCTGGCGATCAGTGCAGGCGCCGGCGGCACGGACGCGCAAGACTGGACCCAGCTGCTGTTGCGCATGTACCTGCGCTGGGCTGAGCGCCGTGGTTTTTCCACGGAGACTTACGACCTCTCGCCGGGCGAGGAAGCAGGCATCAAAAGCGTGACCGTTGAGATCACGGGCCCCTATGCCTTCGGTTACCTGAAGTCGGAGCGGGGGGTGCATCGGCTCGTGCGCTTGTCGCCCTACGATGCCGGACATCGTAGGCATACGTCGTTCTCGCTCGTCGAGGTGATGCCGGACGTCGAAGCGGACACTGACCTGAAGATCGACCCTGAAGATGTGAAGTTCGAGGCGTATCGCTCGGGCGGGCCGGGCGGGCAAAACGTGAACAAGGTCAGCACTGCTGTCCGCCTGACCCACGTACCCTCGGGCATCGTGGTCACCTGTCAGACGGAGCGCTCGCAGCTGCAGAATCGCGAGACCGCCATGCGCATTTTGCGTGCGAAGCTGCTCGAGATCGACGCCGCGCGGCGAGAGGCGGAACGCCTCGAGCTCCGGGGCCAGCATGTCGAGGCTGGCTGGGGCAACCAGATCCGCTCGTACGTCATTCACCCGTACAACCTGGTGAAGGACCTGCGAACTGGCTACGAGTCAACGGATCCGAGTGCTGTGCTGGATGGCGATCTGGATGGCTTCATGAACGCGTACCTTGCGTGGTCTGTAGGCGTGGAGACGTCTGCCATCGAGGGGTCTGGCGTTGGATAACCTCGTAGTAGTCGACTACGGAGCCGGGAACCTCAGGAGCGTCGAGAAGGCGCTCGCCTCGCTTGGGTACGAGCCGCTCGTGACGAGCGATCCGAGCGACGTGGTGCGTGCGTCGGCTGTCATACTTCCGGGGGTCGGTGCAGCGGGGCAGATCATGGGGAGCCTCCGACGGCTGGGGATGGACGAGGCGGTGACAGACTACATTGCCTCCGGTCGGCCGTTCTTTGGTGTGTGCATGGGGATGCAGGTCCTCTTCGACTGGTCGGAGGAAGACGGGGGCCAGAGCTGCCTGGGCGTACTGCCGGGACGGGTGCGGCGCCTCGGTACGGGAGTCAAAGTGCCACACATGGGCTGGAACGCCGTGTCTCAGCGCGCCGAGCACCCCATGTGGCAGGGTGTTCCAGACGACACGTACTTCTATTTCGTCCACTCGTACGTGGTCGAGCCGAGCGACGCAGCGGTGCAAGCCGGTAGCACGGAGTACGCAGGCTCTTTCACGAGCGCCGTTGCGCGCGGCAACCTGTTCGGTACGCAGTTTCACCCGGAGAAGAGCGGGCGTCTGGGCCTGTGCCTGTACCGCAACTTTGTCGAATGGGCTTCGACGTCATCCCCGCGATAGACCTGCGCGGCGGCCGCTGTGTGCGGCTCAGGCAGGGCGACTACGCGCGTGAGACCGTGTATTCCGACGACCCTGTCGCGACCGCCGCGGCCTGGGTGGAAGCCGGGGCGAACGTCCTCCACGTCGTCGATCTCGATGGCGCTGCCGCCGGGCGTCCAGCGAATCTGGACGCCCTGGCTGCGATCTGCCAGGCGACGACCGCCACAATCCAGTACGGCGGCGGATTACGCGACGACGAGGCGGTCCAGGCTGCCCTGGATGCCGGTGCCGACCGCGTCGTCCTCGGAACGGCTCTCGTGACCAGGCCAGAATGGGTGGAGCGACTTTGCGCCTCCCTTGCTGATCGGCTGGTTGTGGGCATCGATTCGCGCGGTGGTCAGGTGGCAACTGACGGTTGGAGGGCGACGACCGGCGTCTCACCGGAAACGTTGGTGGCGCAGGCCAATGCGCTCGGCGTTCGATGGGGCGTGTTCACGGACATCGAGCGTGATGGCACGCTCGGGGGGCCGAACGTCGTGGCTCTGCAAGCGGTTGTTCGTGCCGCGGCCTTCGGCGTGCTCGCCTCGGGCGGCATCGCGACGCTCGATGACCTGGACGCCGTGCACGAGGCCGGCGCGGCAGGCGCGATCGTCGGAACGGCTCTGTACACGGGACAGCTCGATCTCCGATCCGCCGTCGCGAGGTTTGGGAGATGACATTGACGAAACGCATCATCCCTTGCCTGGACGTAGACGCCGGACGTGTTGTGAAGGGCGTGAGCTTCGTCAACCTGCGTGATGCCGGCGATCCGGTCGAGCTTGCGGCACGATATGACGCCGAGGGGGCCGACGAGATTGTGTTTCTCGACATAACCGCGTCGAGCGGCGAGCGCGAGACGATGGTCGACATGGTCGAGCGCACCGCCGAGCGGGTCTTCATCCCGCTGACCGTTGGGGGCGGCATCCGTACTATTGAGGACATGCGCCGCATGTTGCGCGCGGGAGCAGACAAGGTTTCCATCAACAGCGCGGCGATCGCCGATCCTGAGCTGATCTCCGCGGGCGCTCGGGAGTTCGGCAGCCAGTGCATCGTGCTGGCGATCGACGCCCGACGGCAGGGATCGTCGTGGGGGGTGTTCAGCCACGGCGGACGCCGACCCACCGGACTCGATGCGGTCGAATGGGCCGTCGCGGGCACGGAGCGGGGGGCGGGGGAGATCCTGCTCACGAGCATGGACATGGATGGCCAGCTGACGGGGTACGATCTGGCGCTCACCGCTGGCGTCTCTAAGTCGGTCCCGGTCCCCGTGATCGCGTCGGGCGGGGCAGGGGAGCTCGAGCACCTGTATGAGGCGGTGACGCAAGGCGGCGCGGACGCGGTGCTGGCCGCGTCGATCTTTCATTATGGGACGTGGCGGATCCGAGACGCGAAGGACTATCTGGCGTCGCGCGGCGTGCCGGTGCGGCCGGTCGAGGAGGCGTAAACATGGAGCTGAAATTTGACAGTAGGGGCCTGATCCCCGCCGTGGTTCAGGATGCGAACACGCGCGAGGTCCTGATGGTCGCCTACATGA
>Ga0184637_10001688_pt1 | contig 14608 bp, 16 predicted proteins | sample PLM3_127_b2_FD_133143 | JGI IMG/M metagenome (GOLD analysis project Ga0184637, IMG submission 133143) | Groundwater sediment microbial communities from an aquifer in East River, Colorado, USA - PLM3_127_b2 | ecosystem: Environmental > Terrestrial > Soil > Riparian zone | place: USA: East River...
ACTTTCCGCAGCAGGGTGTCGGGATACCCCTGCACGGTCTTGACCAGCGTCGCCAGCTTGTGCCGCGCATTGGTGCTCTGCGTCACCTGGCGGGTGATGGCGGCCTCTTGCGCCCGCAGCAGCGCGTCGAGCGCGTGCTGCAGCTGGGCGCGGTCTTTCCGCAGCGGCGCGTGGTGCGCTTTTGGGACGTCCTTCGGACGCGGGAGAGCGCTAAGCTGCGCCCGGAGGGCGCTCAGCGGCGCGGCGTACTCCTGCGCGCCGGCCGGCGCGACCTGCGCCCGCTCCACCACCGGTGCCTGCGCCACGGCGGCGCGGGCGAGCTGGACCATCGGCTCGCGGCACGCCTCCCAGACCCGCACGTAGTCCGTGACGAGCCGCATGACCTCCGGGGGCGAGGGCTCGCGCCAGCCCCGCGTGCTCCAGCGCTCATGGTGCCGGTCGGTCCAGGCGGGGAGGCAGGCCAGCCCCGCATCCAGCGTCTCCGCCGTGCCCGCGGCCTGGAACTGGGCCAGCGCGGTGCGGAGCGCCTCCTCCCACCAGGTGGTGATCGTGGTGCGTTCCTTAAGGGGTAGAGACGCACTGGCGCGCTGATCAGCATGGGACACTTCTCCCTCTTTCTCCGACCCACCACGCAACCTCCGGCGCGGTGGCGGTAGCATGCCTCGCCCAGAGCGCCTCGTCAACCGCCGGGCCGTCATGCCGTCCCTCGCAAGCGCTTATCCCAGGGGCTCCGCGGCGCTGTCGCGCGCGTGGGAGACGGGGAGTCCGGCCCGCTGCCAGGCCTCCATCCCCTCGGCGAGGACGCCCACGGAGGGAAAGCCGTGGGCCCGCAGCCACTCCGCCGCTCTGCCCGAGCGGCTCTCGCCCTTTCAGACCGTCACGATGGTCCGCTGGCGGTAGGGAGTGAGCTCGGCGAGCCTGGTGTCGAGTTCGGGCAAGGGGAGCAGCAGGGCGCCGCCGATGTGTCCCAGCTCGCCTATAAACTCCTCGGGGCTGCGCACGTCGAGGACGAGGGGCGGGGCGTCCTGGGACAGCAGCGTGTGTAATTGGCGCTGTGTCAGCCGCCCCGGGCGGCGCCAGTGGCGGATGAGCACGGGCAGGATGGCCACCGCCGCCAGCAGGGTCAGGGCCAGGAGCCCTTTAGGCACCAGGGCTGGCCCGCCACTGACGACCTCCCGCCCCGCAGAGCCGAGATACGCATACGCCAGGGCTCCCGGCGCCATGGTCATCCAGGACGTGACCGCAAACGTGCGGACCGAGAGGCGGGTGAGGCCCAGGGCATAGTTGAGGAGATTGAAGGGGAACACGGGGACGAGCCGCACAAAGGCCACAAAGCGCCAGCCTTCGCGCTCGACCCCCGCCTTGATCTCTTGCACGCGCCGCCCCAGCCGGTGCTCGACCCAGTCCGCCGCCAGGTAGCGGGCCATGAGAAACGCCACCGTGGCCCCCACCGTGGCCCCCGCCAGGCTCAAGAGCGCCCCGGCAAGCGGTCCAAAGAGCGCCCCACCGGCCAGCGTGAGTACCGCCCCCGGGACAAACAGCGCTGGGGCCAGGCAATAGACGCCGACAAACACGAGCGGTCCCCAGACGCCGAGACCCTCCACCCAGGCGGCAATGGCCTCAGCCGTCCACTGGTCGCGGGACCACCAGGCCAGCCCAATACCGACCGCCAGTAGCACCACCAGGCCAATCCGTAGCCCATGTGGCTTCATACCGCCTCTCCCCCCTGCGCACTCGCCGGCCGCGAGCCCGCATACGTGGAGCGGCCAGCGCTGCCCCAAAAGAGCAACAGCAAGAGCTGACCGAGATGGAGCGGTGCCCGGTAGTCGCTCAGGCCGATGTCCATGCCCACCTGTCCGAGCGCCGGCTGGGCCCGGTAGGTCCCACAGAGCCGGTCCCACCAGGAGACCGCAAAGCCAAAGTTCGCGTTGGTCTCGACGACGCGCGTCGAGTGGTGGACGCGGTGCATGTCCGGGGTGACCACGATCCAGCGCAGCCAGCGGTCGAGGCGCTCTGGCAGCGCCACATTGCCGTGGTTGAAGACCGACGCGGCGTTCAGGAGCACCTCGAAGGCCACCACCGCCCAGGGCACGGCGCCGAGCAGCACCACCACGGCCGCCTTGAAGCCGAGCGAGAGCAGGATCTCGAGCGGATGGAAGCGCAGGCCGGTCGTGGCGTCAAAGTCGAGGTCGGCATGGTGCACGCGGTGGAGCCGCCATAGCACTGGTACCGCATGGAACAGCACGTGCTGCAGATAAATAGCAAAATCGAGCCCCAGGAGGGTCACCGCGGCAGCGGCCCAGGCGGGCAGTGGGCGCCAGTGGAGCAGACCGACACCCTGATCCGCCGCGAACACCGCTGCCGTGTACGCCGCCCCTCCGACCGTGACCCACACCAGCACCGTGTTCAGGAGCGTCAGGCCCAGGTTGGTCACCCAGCGCTCCTGGCGTGGGCGCGTCAGGAGCCGGCGCGGGCGGCGACACTCCCACAGCAGCATGGCAATGCAGACACCGAGAAACGCCCCAAAGCGGATCACGACGTCCATCTGGCTCCTCCTTGGGAACAACTGGCCAACGCCCGTGGGGACCACCGTGCCGGTGGGTAGAGCGAGCCGTGGCCTGCCGTTGCGGTGTTGAGATGCCCACACACGCAGCATTATACGCAGCACGTGTTATACTGAAAAGTATTCATTCTTTATATAAAAGATAACTTTTGATTATAGAAGCCCCCGATGTACTCGTACCGTCTGCAGGTGTTCCACGCCGTCGCCACGTATCGCAGCTACTCCCAGGCGGCCCGGGAGGCGCTGCATATCAGCCAACCCGCCGTGAGCAAGCACGTGCACGCGCTGGAGGAGGAATTGGGTGTCCAGCTGGTGCAGCGCGTCGGGAAGCGCGTCGAACTGACCGAGGCGGGTCGTATGGTGCAGGACTATGCGGACCAGGTGCTGGCTCTCGCCGAGGAGACCCGGCGTGCCCTCCTCGACCTCCAGGGGTTGCAGCGGGGAACGCTCCGCCTGGGCGCCAGTAGCACCCCAGGCATCTATTTGCTCCCCCCGGTCCTGAGGGGCTATACACAGGCCTATCCTGGCATCACCCTGGTGGTGGAGATTGCCAATAGTGCACGGGTCATCGCCGGCGTGCTGCACCGGGAATGGGACCTCGGCTTGATAGGCATTACCCCCGACCAGGCACCGCTCCACGTGCAGCCCTATTGTCGCGATACCCTGGTGCTCATTGTGCCACCGTCGCATCGGCTGGCAGCCCGGCCGGCGGTCACCCTGGCCGACCTCGTTGGCGAGACCTGGATCCTCCGGGAGGCGGGGTCGGCCTCAGGGCAGGTGGTCGAACGGGCGCTCCGCGCCCAGCACGCCTTGCAGGGGCACACCTTGATTCTGCAAGGGAGTGAAGGCGTCAAGCAGGCGGTGATGGCGGGCCTTGGGATTGCCATGGTCTCCCGCTATGCCATCACGTTGGAGGTGCACCACGGCGTCCTGCGGGCACTCCCAGTATCGGACTTGCAGGTGGAGCGGGACCTCACCCTGATCTGGCGGCACGATGTCCGGTTACCCGCCGCCGCCGTGGCCTTCGTGAACCTGCTGGACCAGACGAGCCGACACGGGCGCTCGATCTCCTGCAACGGTGAGCTGGAGCCTGCGCCCACCAGGCCACCCGCGTCCCCCATGTCTCCGTGACCTGCCGGTCCAGAGCACGTGTGCCTGCCGGGGGAACCCGGCGCCGGCCGGCGCCCCACTCCCCGATGCCACCTCCAGTGCGTTGCCCAGCGCGCTGGATGCCCTGTTGGGGTCGCTTGTGCTCTCCTCTGCCTCGCACCGCGCCCTGCAACCGTGCAGGCGGCGCCATCGCCGCCTGCCAGGAGGCCCACACCCAACATGCGTGTGACCAGGGGCACGAAGGCTTCAGGAGTCCTGCGCAGCGTGGGAGGGGGCACCCTCAGTGCCGTGGGACCTCTTTGACAGGGCCGCGCCCCGGTATGAAGGCTGGTATGCGACGCCCCGGGGCCACCGCGCGGAGCAGGCGGAGCGCGCCTTGCTGGCGTGGCTCCTTCAACCCTTCCCGCAGGCCCAGAGTGTGCTCGAGGTGGGCTGCGGCACCGGCCACTTCACCGCCTGGCTGGCCAGCACAGGGTTGCGGGTGGTGCGGCAAGGCGCAGCGACCGTTTGAGCGCGTCGCCGAGCCCACGGGGGGCCAGCACGTGGCGCCGCCCGCAGCCCGTGGAAGCCGACGCAGGCGGCTGTAACGCGAGGACGGCGCGTACCGTGAACCTCCGCCGGGGGTTTGGGGGCGCTCCCCTCGCCCCCGAGGGCGAGGGGCCAGGGGGTGTGGGGGCAGGAAGCAACGCAACGAGGGCGCCGCGCGCAGCCGCGCGCAAGCCGCTCCTACGGCTAGAGTACGAGCACGGCGACCAGCGACCTACCGCGCTGCCTTGGGGTGGAGCTCAGGGGTGTACCGCCGCTCCTACCGGTGCCCGCCGCGTAGTTCGTGGTGACCACCGCCGTGGTGTCATGACCACGTGTCCCTGCGGAGGGCCCCAGTGGCCTCACGGAAAAATTCTCATGCGTACCCCTTGACCTTCCAGCGCATGGAACCTGTACCTTTGCTGGTGGAGACCACGAAAGGAGGGACGGCTATGGAGCGACCACTGACCATCGGCCAGCTCGCCCACGCCACCGGCGTACCAGCAAAAACGATTCGCTACTATGAGCAGGTCGGCGTGCTGCCGGCGCCACGCCGGAGTGCCGCAGGGTACCGGCACTACTCCCGACACGCTGTCCATCGGCTCCTGTTCATTCGCCGCGCGCGCGCCCTAGGGCTCTCCCTCGCCACGCTCACAACGCTGACGGCGGAGCTTGACAACGGGGCGTGTCTGACCATGCGGCCCCGACTGCACGCCCTCGTGACCGAGCAGTTGCAGACCGTGCGACAGCAGATCGCCGAATTTCACCTGCTCGAGCGGCAACTGGCGCAGGTGCTCCACCGGCTCCAGACGGCCGCGCCCGTGTCGCACGCTGACGGGTGTCGCTGCCTGGACAGCGCCACCCCGGAGGCACAGGAGCCACTTCAACATCCCCCACCCTTCCCATGGAAAGGACAAGCGATGCATACCTCGACGTTGGAACCCTTGACGATACTGGCCCCCTCGCCGTTGTCCGAGACCAACAGTGCCGGCGACGAGCATTGTGGTTGCGGCTGTGGCTGTGGGGTGTCCCTCACCCAGTTAGCACTGCCACAGGACGCCATGCGGCGCAGAGGAGACGCAGCCAGCGCACCGCCCACGCAGCCGTAAGGCACGTGGGCAGGTGCAGTGGCGATGTCGTGCCGCCACAGGGCAGGCAGTGGGCCTGCCCTGTCACTGGTCCTGGTCATGATTCTATCGGCGTCCGTAGGCGCCGGAGGCACGCCATGCGCTTGCATGCGGCACCCCCTGCTAGGGGGCTCGTCCCGACGCTCACCCTGGCGACGTTCGTCAACCACCTGAACGTGATCGCCTGGAATCCGTTCCTGCCGTTCATCGCCGCCGAGTTCGGAGTCACCGTGGCGCTGCTCGGGCAGGTGCCGGCGCTCATGATGCTGCTGGCCACCTCCCTCGGGCTGGTGATCGGCCCGCTCGCCGACCACTCTGGGTATCGTCGTACCTTGCTCGTCGGCCTGCTGGCCGTCGCCACGAGCAGCCTGGCGACCGGGCTCGCGGCCACACTGCCCCTCCTGGTCCTGGCAGCCCTCGTCGGCGCGGTCGGCCGGGCGGCCATTATGCCGGTCGCGCAGGCCATTGTGGCGGCCTCCTGCGTCGACGACACGGCCCGCCGCCACGCCATGAGCCGAACGCAGAGCGGTGGGCCGTTGGCCGCGACCGTGGGGATCCCGTTGCTGACGGCCAGCGCGGCGGTGCTGCAGTGGCGCGGCGCTTTCCTCGTACTGTCCGGGCTGGCCCTGACGACCGCGCTCATCCTCTGGAGGATGCTCTGCCGGGACGAGGCCCCGGGCCGTGGGCCGGTTCGCCTGCAGAGCCTCCTGGCTGCCTACCGGCCACTCGTCCGGCATCGCACGAGCCTGACTTTGATCGTCGCGGCGTGTCTCGAGCAGGCGGGCGTCTGGACGATGTGGACCTACTACGGGGCGTTCTACGTGCAGCAGCATGGGTTTACCACCCAGCAGGTCGGTTGGGTCTCGCTGGCTGCCGGGCTCGGTGTCCTTCTGGGCCAGACAGCGGCCGGGGGGTGGCTCGGCGGCCATCCAGGACGCCTCTTTCTTGGGGGCTGCGTCGGCTCAGGGCCGCTCATCGGCCTGTCGCTGCTGCTCCCGCTGCCCGCACCCGTCGCCGTCGCCCTCATGGCGGCCGGGTGGCTGATGCACGGCCTGATTATGGTCAGCACCGTCGTCCTACTGGTCAGTCAGTCGCCCGCAGGGCGGGCCACAACGCTGACGCTCTACGCCTCGGCGATGAACCTCGGCGTCGCGCTCGGCGCCGCGCTCGGCGGGCTGGCGCTGGCACGGGGCGGCTATGTCGCCCTCGGCCTGTGCACCCTGGCCTTGCCGCTCGTGTCGGCCGTCCTCGTCTGGGGCTGCCGCCCTGGGCTGGAGCAGGCACCAGCGTAGCCTTGTGTCCGACCGCCAGCCGTATGAGATCGACGACCAGCGCGCTGCAGTGTGGGGTGTGAGCAGACAACCCTGGAGTCACCTATGGGACCATTGCTGATCACAGCCGGCCGGGTCTACGACGGTGTCGCGGAAAGAGCCCTGGAACGGGCCTATGTGGTCATAGATGGGGACACCATCACGGCGGTCGGCCCGCAGACAGAGCTGGAGGGCCATGCGGGACGTTTTGCGCAGGTGATCGATCTGGGGGCCGAGGCGACGGTGTTGCCCGGGCTGATCAACATGCACACCCATATGTCCTTTAGCGCTGGGGCCTCGATCTTTGACGACCACCAACGGGAATCCTACGAAACCAAGCTGATCCGTGCCGTAGAGAATGTGCAGGCCGCGCTGCGTACCGGGGTGACGACCGTGCGTGACTGCGGCACGCTCAACGGCATTGCCTTTGCCGTGCGGGCGGCCGTAGAGAGTGGGCTGCTGCTCGGCCCGCGCGTCATCGCCTCAGGGGCGGGCATTACCACCACGGGCGGGCACTTGTGGTTTTGTGGCGTGGAGGCCGACAGTGCCGCAGAGATCCGTCGTGCCGTGCGCGCCCAGGTGAAAGCCGGCGCGGATTTTATCAAGGTCTTTGCGACCGGTGGCCACTCCACCCCCGGCACCAATGCCTACGCGGCGCAGTATTCAGAGGCCGACATGTGTGCCCTCACCGAGGAGGCGCGACGCCTCGACAAACGTGTGGCCGCGCATGTCCACGGCACCCCTGGCGTACTCACGTCGATCGCGGCACGCGTGACGACGATCGAGCACTGCTCGTTCTGGCAACCCAGTGGCATGCAGTATGAGCCAGAGCAGGGCCGCCGTATTGCCGATGCCGGGATTTATGTGTGCCCCACCCTCTTTCAGGGTATGGGCAAGTTGTTGGTGCAGGACCCAGAGCAGCCATGGGCCGCGTCACACCTCACGCGGCAAGCCGCGCGCTTTGACCGGGTACGGCGCCTGGTGGAGCAGGGAGTGCAACTGGTCTCCGGGAGCGATGCGGGGGTGTCCTTCAACACCTTTACCGATTATCCAGGCGACCTCATCTTCACGGTCGAGGGCACGAACCTGTCGCCTGTCTACGTGCTCAAATTGGTTGACATTTTGGACCTTGAACGCCCCGCAGGTGGAGCGGGCGGTGGGGCGAGGGAGGAGGACGAGGGATGGACGAGCCGATCTTCTCTGAGGCGCGCGGCCGACAGGGCGTGACGCTACTCGTGGTCCGCCCGCACCCGGACGATGAAAGCATCGCCACTGGCGGCATGCTCGCCTCCTACAGTGCACGCGGCGTGCGGACGGGGGTGGTGATCTGCACCGGCGGTGAGGCGGGGCAGATCCTCGATCCCAACCTCGACCCGGTGGCAGATGTGCCGCGCCTGCGCGCGATCCGGGCCCAAGAGGTACGGGAGGCCTGCACGATACTCGGAGTGGCTGTGCTCCGGATGCTCGGCTACCGGGATTCGGGGATGCCGGGCACACCGGCCAATCAGCACCCAGAAGCCTTTGCCAATGCCAACCCGGTCGCAGCGACCGGCCGGCTGGTGCGGATCATCCGCGCGCTCCGACCGCTCGTGATGGTCACCGAGCCGCCGGGCGGCCTCTATGCGCACCCGGACCACGTCACGTGTCACCGGGTGAGCGTCGACGCCTTCCACGCCGCTGGGGAGGCCCAGGCCTATCCTGAGGCCGGCCCCCCGTGGCAGGTGGCGAAGCTCTACGCCATTGCGCAGATCGACGACGGCTGCTGGGATGCCTTGCGGCCTGCGTGCACTGCAGCGGGGATCAACATGGCCTGGCTGGAACGACGTCGGCACCGTAGCCCTGGCCCCGAGACGGCGACGGTGGCGCTCGATGTCCGTCCGTACAGCGAGATCCAGCGCCGGGCTCTGCTCGCGCATCGCACGCAGATCCCACGGGACAGCTTCTTGGTCAGCCTGCCCGCCGACCTGCGCCGCCGCGCCTTCGCGACCGCCTACTTCCTCCGCCTCTATCCGCCCGTCGCGCCAGGTGAACACGAGCAGGATCTGCTCGACGGGCTGGACGTGCCGGCCGGGATGGGGTGAAGCGGCCAGGGAGCCAGGGCATGGGCGGACGGAGCGCACGCCCCATGCAGATGCGAGCCGCAGCGAGGGGCGCAGCAGGCGTGACGGCGCGCTACCGCGCGGCGTGGCTGGGTCCGCTCGATCAACTCTAGAGGACAGACGAACATGGCGAATCAGACGCAGGTCCTGGTCCAGAGTCCGTTCCAGATCGTGTCGGCGGTGGTCCCAACGGTGCTGCTGTGCGGGGCGGCGGCGATGTGGGCGGCAGGTCCGCTCGTGGGACTCGCACCGCAGGTCGCCCAGGCGGGTGGCATTACGTTCCTGTGCATGAGCTTGTGGGCGACAGGTCTCCTGCCGGAATTCGTGACCGCGCTGCTGTTCTTCGCGCTGGCCACGTTGAGCGGGGTTGGCTCGACGAGCGGGGTCTTCTCGGGGTTTGGATCCTCCGCCTTCTGGCTCGTACTCAACGGCCTGATCATGGGGGCAGCCATAAGCAAGACTGGCCTCGGCGCGCGGGTGGCCCGGGCCGTGGCGCGGCCGCTCTCCGGCTCGTACGTGCGGCTGATTGCCGGGGTTGTCGGCATCAGTTACGGACTCGCGTTTGTCATGCCCTCGAATATGGGACGGATCACGCTGCTGCTGCCCGTGATGCTTGCGCTCGCCGATGAGGTGCGTTTGGTTCCTGGCAGTCGTGGCCGCACGGGCGTGGTGCTCGCCGCTGGCTTCGGAACCTTCCTGCTCTCCACGTCCATCCTGACGGCGAACGTGCCGAACCTGGTCCTGGCGGGCACGGTGGAAGCGCTGTATACGATGCCGCTCGGCTATGTGCCCTACCTGGTGCTGCACGCGCCTGTCCTGGGTGTCCTGAAGGGCCTCTTATTGATCGGCCTGATCGGCCTCATGTTCCCCGACCACGTCCAGCCTATGGCGCGCTTGGCCACCACCGCCGCCCCGCTGACCATGGCGGAATGGCGGCTGACTGTCATCCTCGCGGCCACGCTGGGGCTATGGGTCACCGACGCGTGGCACGGGATATCGCCGGCGTGGATTGGATTGGCCGCGGCGGTGCTGTGTCTCCTGCCGGGGGTCGGCTTCTTACCGCCCGAGGCGTTTGGCCAACTGAACTTCCGCACGATATTTTACGTCGCCGCGATCCTCGGGCTGGCGTCGATGATCCGCGAGACGGGGCTCGGCACGCTGCTCGGACACGGTTTGCTGAGGGTGACCCCGCTCGATCCACGGGCGCCGTTCTGGAACTTCACCGCGCTTGCCGGGCTGACGACCGTGCTATCGTTAGCCGTCCCGAACGGCGCGCCGGTGCTCTTCACCCCGATGGCGGCCGAGGCCGCGGCGGCGACGGGCTTTGGTCTGTTCACGGTCGTGATGATGTCGGTACTGGGGTTTTCGACCGTGCTGTTGCCGTTCCAGGCTCCCCCGATCCTCCTCGCGCTCGAGCTCGGCGCCGTGCGGCTGCGCGATGCGACGCGACTCAGTCTCGTCTCGGCGGCGCTGACCCTGCTGCTCCTCGTCCCCGTGGACTATCTCTGGTGGCACTGGCTCGGTCGCCTCTAACCTCTGGGACGCGGCGGCTCCAAACGGGTGGCCGCCGCGCGGACGCGCCGCGGAGCGCCGGCGACACACAAAGGGCGTCGCAGCCGTTCCCCGCCACGCGGCCCCGCAGACCCAGCCCTTGCTCGAGCTGCGACGACCGAGGCAGCGTGGGGAGTGGGCGTACACAGCGGCCGCACAAAATTCGCGGTTGCTATCGGAAAGCCTCATAGAAGCGCACCGTCTCCACGCCAACCCCAGCACGACGGGCAATGGTGCCGATGGTGCAGGTCTGCATAGTGCGTGCTTTCCATCTCCTTGTTGGTAAGGATACCTCCTATACTAGACTACGGGGTCAAGGGACCGATGGGCTAGCGCCAAACATTTCCCCGTTTCTCCGGGAAAGTCCTTACAGACGCCCCTGGGTGTTCCTCCACTTCCGATACGAGACCACAGTGACAACCAGGAGCACCACGAGCGCCGGCAGCAGCACATAGTCAAGGTACGGCGTGAGGAAGCTTAGCCCCACGATGCCAAGCACCATCCCCAGGAGCGGGGTAAAGCAGCAGAGGGCCACCACGACCGTGCCGATCGCCGCAGCCATAAACGATTTTCGGTAGCGCTGCTGGCTTTCTCTCATCTGTGCCTGCTTCGTGTTGACGCCAGACGCACTCGGGGAGGATTCATGTGAGGAGCGCCCCGAAGACGGCCTTGCCGACCTCAAGGGCTTCCGCGAGGCTGAGGCGTGTGCCGCTTTCCTGTGGAGACGTGACACGCCAGGCCTGCAGGTGTGCCTCCTCGCAAAAGAAGTTTGTGAGCGGGCAGCGCACTTCCGCGTGACAGCAGCCGTCCCGTGCAGAGCGCCAGACAACACTGGTCGAGGGATAAGCCCTTTGCAGTAGGCCTCCATCAATGTCCACGTGCACTGGCGTGTGGCAGAAAAAACACGCGGAGTGCATGCGCGCCCCATGCCCCAGCATACAGGGGATACCCAGGGCATCAATAGCGCACAGAGCGTAGAGCGTGGGGCGACCTACGAGAAGCACCTGATGGGCTGTCGGGAGCCCCGAGAAGGGATAGGCGCTGACGATGGGCGCCTTCTCGTCGTGCCAGACGATGAGGTCAGACGCCGCAAGTGTGCGGCAGGCCGCGAGCACAGGCGCAAGGGGCAGGCCGAGGGCGTGCGCCAGCTCCGGCACGCTCGGGGCTTTTCCCCCATCAGCAAAGGCCGTGAGGATGGCTTTTCTGACCTCCTCCTCTTGCGGGCTCAGTCCCGCTCTTCTGAGCCTTTCTCCCAGGTCATTGCTTCTCTCCATACGGTGCTCCTGCATGCGGTCTCCTCCTACCCGAACCCCGTGCCGCTCCGTGTCCGACTCGACCTCCCGCCTAACGATAGTGGCGGGTGGAATCTCTGTGCCCGTAGCGTACCGAGCCATGCCCTACTGATGCAGCTGCGCTGTAAAGCCGACGCCTTTCATGGCGGCCACCATCTGTGCGACCGTCACCCGGTTTGCGTCATAGGTCACCACCGCCTGCTTCGTCGACAAGCTCACCTCGGCGCGTCTCCCCCCTGCAAGCCCTTCCAGGGCTTTCTTGACCACGAGCGGTCAACTCGCTCAGGTCATCCCTTCAACGTCCAAGACGACACGTGCTTCCTCCGCCGGCTCCTGTGTGGTGAGCGCAATGAGGGCGAGCCCCTGCGGGCTGCGCTCCAGCGTAAACCGCACGCGGTCACCCGGGGCAATGCCCGTCAAGAGCGCTGGTGACTGCACCGGGAAGGCCATCGTCATAGGCGACATCAAGCCTTTGATGTCCCCGTGGTCGATGGTCAGAAGGCGCTTTCCGGGGTCGACACGCACCACCGTCCCCTCGGCCTCGAAGTGCTCCACCTGGTTGGTAGCCGAGACCATCGCCTGGGTAAAGAGTCGTGACGCCGCTTCGGGAAAAGCGACCAACACGACCTCGCCGAGGAGGATCACGGTAGCAACACCAAGTACAACGAGATTGAGTCGACTCCCAGCCATCGTGCAGAGGATGTGCTGGCAGCGACGCCGCTCCCGAACATACAGGACGTATCCTGCCGTCAGCGCGAGGAGACCAAGCGGGAAGAGGAGACGTTGATAGCGCATGGTTGTAGCCATAAACGCCCCACTGCCAAGCCCGAGCACGAGGACGCTCAGAGGCAGTAAGCAACAAAGTGATGCCGCAAACGCCCCCACGAGACTCAGGAGCGCTGGCTTGAGGTCTTTGATGTGCATCGCGTCTTCCTCCCTGGTTACTCCGCACAACACGAGAGGGTGCTCGGGTCCTGAAAGCGCGACATCGCGGCGATTTTCAGGGCCTCTGCCCTTTGGCCCACGTTGCAGGGGTCATGGCGTCTGCGGCGCGGCTTCGAAGACTGCCCGGAGCAGCGACTCTGGTGGGACCCCCTCCATGTCCTGATAGACCCGACAACTCAGGCTGTACTCTGTCCGGCCGTGCACGCTGGGGTCAATGTCCACGCCATTCACCCGGACCGTGGGGGAGCCGAGAAAGCGCCGCTGCACGGCGTCCTCGACACTGGTGACGGGAATCTGCTGCACCTCGGCCTGCATCCCAAGGTCTGTCAGCACGTGCTGCACCCGTGCCACCGTGGGCAGATGGTTGGGGCACCCATCAAAGTAGAGAATCTCAATCTGCATCGGTCTGCTCCTTCTTCGGCACCGGCAGAGCGGTGCCGCGCTCTCGCAAGGATCATGGTGTCACACCCAAAGTGTACACCTTGCACGCCGGTGCAAGGTCAAGCCTGGGGAACAGGATTTACAGAGGATTTGCCGTGAGCTGTGCGATGACTGGGCAGGCCGCATCCTGGGCTTGCTGGTGACAGATCGCGAGCAGCGACGTGAGAAGCTGTTGTAGATGCCGGAGGTCCTCAAGGCGCTGCGAGATGTCGTGGAGGCGTGTGGCGATGAGGGGCTGCACGTCTTTGCACAAGCTCAGATCGCCCTGGCGGAGCGCGAACAGGGCGCGCACATCGTCGAGGGTGAACCCGACCGCTTGGGCGGCACGAATAAAGCGCACGGTGTCCAGAGTCTCTGGGGTATAGACGCGATAATTATTGGCCGCACGTCCGGTCGGACGCAGCAGGCCCGCGCGCTCATAGTACCGCAGCGTTGAGATCGGCACACCCGCGGCCTGGGCTAATTGCCCAATATGGTACTGGATGTCCATCGTCCTCACTCCTACCGCGCGTAGTGCTCGTAGAGCAGTTTGAGCAGGAGTACCACGGTGAGGTAGAGAGGGCGCACCACGCGGGCGTCCCTCTGGATGACCAGATGCTCCCCCAGCACCCCCCCGAGCAGCTGGCCAAGGGCGATGACGAGGCCGGCGGCCAGCCACACCGAGCCATAGCCAGCACCCCCGCCGCCCAGGCGGGGCTGGCGTCCTTATACCCCCATACGCCGCTGCCTGCAGCACTCGCACCCGCTTCCCGCGCCGCCTCGCGGGCCAGCGCGCGCCACGGCGGCGGCCCGCAGCAGGCTTTCTCCCAACGCCTGGGGAAAACGGCCGCGCCGGCGCGGTGAACCGCTGCCGCCAGCGGCTCCTGAGCCGTTTGCCTGGCAAGTGGGCAGGCGCGCTGGTAGCAAGCTGCAGCCAGCCGCGTGGAGGCGCGCCCGGTGGAGCTGCCGGCGTAGGCCAGCGGGGTGCCGGTGCAAAAACGCGACCCGTAGAGTTTTTGCCCAGGCGCTCTGCCGTCCGCTCCTGACCCGCCGTGTCAGGCCTCCGCGGCGCGCCGCTCCTGCAGGCGCTGCCCCAGCTCCCGCAGCTCCGCCGCACTCATCCGTACAATCCGCTCGGCTACCTCGGGCGCGGGCACTTCCCCGTCAGGCACCAGCCGCGGGCGCAAGTGGCGTGTGAGCGCTAGCAGCTCCCCCGCCTCGATCTCGGCGAGCTGCGCCACCACCGCCTCCAGCGGGAGCGCGGCCAGCCGCCGGCGCGCGGTCTCCTCCAGCAGCGTGCAGAGCCCGTCGAGCGGGTGGAACGCGCGCAGGTACGGCGTGGCTGCCGCGAGAAAGGCGGCGCGGATGACGTCTGGGGCGAAGGCATCCGCTTCCAGGCCGTAGGGCGCGCCATCAATCCCCCCAGTCTCGCGCACCCAGTTGGTGGTCTTGCTGCCCTTGGGGAGCGTGTACCGGCCCAGGGCGACCTGCTCGGTGGTGAGGCGCTCCGGACGAATGAGGGGGTGCAGCGTGACCTCCTGGACGCCGAAGGCGTGGAGCTGCGCGGCGAACTCGCGCGCGATCCAGTAGCCGGACGGGTCGTAATCGACCACCGAAAACAGCTGGAGCGCCGGGCGCGCCGCCAGCACCCCCGCGTGCTGCAGGG
>Ga0184637_10001689_pt1 | contig 14603 bp, 26 predicted proteins | sample PLM3_127_b2_FD_133143 | JGI IMG/M metagenome (GOLD analysis project Ga0184637, IMG submission 133143) | Groundwater sediment microbial communities from an aquifer in East River, Colorado, USA - PLM3_127_b2 | ecosystem: Environmental > Terrestrial > Soil > Riparian zone | place: USA: East River...
CACACCGCTCCGTCGTTGGCGCGAGCTCGAACCGCCGTTGAAAGGGAATTACGAATTTGTCACAGACTGCAAGCCGTGGGTGACCTGCCCGAGTTCCGCGTCGCACCGATGCTGCGCTGTTGCTCGATCGTGGATTCCACTCACGGCATCGTCTGCGGACGGGAGGCGGTGTATGCCCGGCCGAGCACGGGCCTGATCGTCATGCACTATTTTTGTCCCACGCACGCCATGGATTTTGATGTGCCGATTCCGCCGGATGCGATCGTGCTGCGTGTGCGTGTCGCCTCCACGATCGATCTGGCTGGCATCACCCTGCACCGCGTCTCGGCCCAGCTGGAGGCGGTCGAACGGCTCCGCCAGGCGGTGGAGGCGGTCGGCGGGCGCCTGGACGTGCTCGACGTGGTGTCTACCTTGGGGCGCCGGGCCGCGCCCGCGTCGTCTGGTGCGAAGACCGGCGAAGGGGGAAGCCTGGGGGAGCCCCCCCTGAAGCCGTAGCGCGTCCTGGGGCATCCTGGAGGGTGTTCGATGCGTGAAATCGTCGGGCTCGGCGGATTAGCCCGATGTGAAGCCGTCGCCGGCGAAGCTTGGCTTCCCTCGAGGGTCAAGTTTCGGTCGTGCCTGGTGTGTCACCAACTCCTGCGACCTGGGGAGCGGCGCGTCCACGTCGGCGCCTGCCGGCGCGAGCATCGTCGGCAGCTCCAGAAGGATCGCCGGCGCCGGCGGCGCGTATGAGCGACTTCCGCGACGCGACGACCCGGTTGTTGAACGAGCGCCTGTCCAACCTGAACGCGCTCGACGCGCAGCTCGCGGACTTCGAGCAGCGCGAGCTCTCGCAACACGTGCTGAACCGCCTGAAGGAATTCCGCGTCGCGGTCACGGTCGCTATCAACGGCGTGCGCGCCGCCCTCCACTCAGACGACGCCCGACCGTAGCGCCGGCCGGTGCACGTCGAATTCGACGTGGACGTGATCCCCTTCCAGTAGCACGTCGTAGCCAGGCGGCAGTGACACCCGCAGAAATTCGGCGAACCGGCCGAGGTCGGCCACCAGATCCCCCGCGGTATCGAGGTCGACGGCCAGGTCGTAACCGTGCAGCGACCCGGCCACGTGCGCGCCGGCGCCGTCGTTGACGGAGTTGACGTCGACGTCGATGTGATGCAGGAGACTCCACACGGACGCCGTCGTGAAGACGTCGCCGATCCGCGTGGTGAAGTAGCCGATCCGCACCTCCGGCTTGAAGCGCAGCATCAGCGTGACCTGGCGCGCGCGGCGTCTTCCATCCGCTGCGCCGCCGCATAGATGGCGTGGATCTCTTTTCGGAGCTCGTCGCGCCACTGCTCGAGCGACTCGACCCGGACGGACAACCGCCCGGACTGATACGCCAACCCGAGCAGGAAGATCCCCACCGTCACGCCGATCGCCACGTCGAACACCTCAGCCTCCCGTTGCCTCGAGCTTGATGAGAAGTAGCGCCTCGAGGAGCGCCACGTCGTCGGCCGCGTAGCCGTAGCTCAAGACCGTCGCCCGGTAGTCGGCCAGTGTCACGAGCCCTGCTTTCACGCCGGCGTCGAGCGTGCCGAGCGAGAGATTGCGCGTCTGCAGTTCGACGTCGATCTCCGCGTGCCGGCGTTCGGCGTCGCGCTGCGCCGCGAGCTCGTCCTCGAGGACGGCCGAGAGGATCTGCACCGCGGCCTGATCGTAGCCGAGCGCAATCGCCCGCGCCTGATATTCGTCGAGCGTGGCGGCGCCCGCCTTAACCGCGGTTGCGAGCTGCGCCAAGGACAGGCCGCGCGGCGTGGCGCCGGCGCCGACGTCCTCGCGGATCTGGCGCCGCGCCTGGACGTCGGCGATCTCGGTCACGAGCAGCGCGAGCTCGAGCTCGACGTCGTCGTCGGTGTAGCCCATCGCGACGAGGCGTGACCGATACCCATCGACCGAGAGGAGGCCGAGACGGGCCGCGCGCGCGAGGGTGGACAACGGCAGCACCCGAGCTCCGGGCGGGGCTGTCGCCGCCGCGCGCCGCGCCCGCGCCGCCTCGGCTTCCTCCACGTCGACGCGCAGTTCGGCGACGAGGACGGCTTGCGCGTCCGTCGTATAGCGCTCGGCGACGAGAAACGTCTGAAAGTCGTCGACGGTCTTGATCCCCTGAATGACCGCGCGTCGGAACTGCTCGAGCGAGAGCCCTTGCGTCGCCCGCTCGCGCGCGAGCTGCTCGCGGAGCTGCCGCGCCTTCGTGTCGTCGGCGATCTGGAGTTGCAGCAGCTCGCGCATCCCGGCCCGCGCCGCGTCGTCGAAGCCGAGCGACGTCAGGAGTTGATCGTATTGCGGGAGCGTGCGCGCGCCGCGGCGCACGAGCGCCTCGAAGCGCCCGAGGTCGATCGACTTGCTCCGCGCCGCGAGCTCCGCCTGGCGCCGCGCCGCCACGGCCGCGTCGACGTCGCGCTTGCGGGCCGTGAGCGTTGCCGTGAGCAGATCGGCGTCCGGCGCGCTGAACCCGCGCCGCTCGAGCTCCCGCCGATACTCCAGCAGCCCCAACGTGCCGACCATGACGGCCTGCTCGAGGTCGGCGACCGCCACGTCGCGACGCGCCGCGCGTTGGAGGGCTTCCTCGCGGCGCCGCTCGGCGTCGAGAAAGTCTTGCCGGGCGACTTCGACGAGGTCGACCAGCACGGCGACGGTGTCCGGGTCGTATTGCGGCGTGAGGAGCTCTTCGTAGCGGCTGAAGGGAATCAGCCCACGCACGACGGCGCGCTCGAGCTGCGACAACGACCCGCGGCGGGCGAGCGCGCGCTCCGCCTCGATCTCGGCCTTCCGCTTGGCGCGGTCCTCGTCGCGTTGCTGCTGTTCGGCCGCGCGTTCCGCTGCGGCACGCCGGCGATGTTCGTCGAGATCGGTTTGTTCGTCGAGCTCCTGGCGGAGGAGCAGTTCGAGGGCCGTGACGCTTGGCTCGTCGTAACCGTCCTGCCGGAGTGCCGCGCGGAAATCGGGCACGGCCAAGATCCCGGCCTTCACACACGCGCGGGCCTCGGACGGGGAGAGCTGCTTGACGTTCAGTGCGTGCCGCGCATCGGCGAGCTCGAGCGCGAGCGCCCGCTCCGCCGGCGGGCCGACGCGCGCGTTGAGCTCCGCGACGAGCTCCCCGCGGCCGATGTTGCGATTCACGTAGGCCGTCAGCAGTGCGCTGACAATCGCGCTCTCGTGCCGTTCGATTCGGTTGAGCCCCTCCACGCGCAGCGCCCGTTCCGCGGCGTCCTCGTCGTAGCCTTGATCCTGGAGGTGCTTCCGGGCCTGATCGCCCGTCCACTCGCCGCGCGTGACCATCTGGCGCACGTCGGCAACGGACAAGAACTTGCGCTGTTCGTTGATGAGCGCGTCGATCCGCACATCGTCATAGCCTTGCCGCGCGAGCTCCTCCACGACATCGTCCCAATCCCATCGTTGCCGCGCCCACTGGCGCGCGACGGTCGACGGCGACAGCCGCGTCGGCCGATAGGTTTTGTTGACGTGCCATTCAAACGGCGTCACGACACGCGCGTCGAACAGCGGGCGGATGGCCGCGCGTGACATCCGCTCGATCCCGAGCACCTTTGCGAGGATGTCGTCGAGCTCGCCGAATTTCTCCAGATACCCGGCGCTCAGCGCGTGCACGATGCTGCCCTCGAGGTAGCCCTCGAGGGCCAGCTTCATCACCATCTCGAGGTAGGCTTCGGCGCCGGCCGTCGACGGCGTGAGCTGTCCGTCGCCGGCCGCGCCGGCGCCCCCGGTTATCGATTGCAATAGCGTTCGGCCAACGGATGCGTGCCCTGCGTTCAGGTCCGCGCCGGTGAGGTCTTTGACGGCCGCCGCGGTGAGTTCTTTGAACACCGGGTCGGAGGCGTCCTCGCCGCGCATAATGGACTTTGCGATGAACACCACGAATCGACCGACGTTCTTGAGGGCGAATTCGATGACCCAGACCAGGAGTTCCTGTGCAGTGGAGAGCAGGAGCTTACCGAGGCGCGTTGCGACGGCGGGCTCCGTGAGTCCGAGCCCGATCTGCTCGCCCTGCGACTTGAAGTCTGGCGGGAGTTCCGCGATGGTTCCCATCGGCTACACTATTCGGGTGGAGGTTGCCGTATGAATCGCCTGCTCGTCGTGCTCGCGTTAGCGTCGACCGTCCTGCTCGCCGGCGTGCTCTATGAACTACACGGACTCAACCGCAGAATCGACGCGGCCGGCGTTGCCACCTACGGCGCTCTGCGGGGTGTTGCTAACGGCATCAGCGTCCCGGTCGTCGCAGAAACCGAAACGGAGCGGCGCGAGCGGAAAGTGCGGGAGATAGAAGCGCAGAGCGAGGAATTTAAATACATCCTCAACCGGCTCTCAGGCGTAACTCCAGCTCCAAAGACCATTCGGAAATAGACACGGCGTGCGCCCCGTCTCCGGTCTCGAGATATTCGCGATTCTCGCGCGCAATCTGAGCGCCCGACTTAAACACGTCGCGCTCGCCGGCGGCGCGCCGTTCGTCGTCCGTGAGCGGCTTACTCTGGCTGTTGTGCCAGGCGTGGACCACGTAGCGCACGTCGCGCTCGATCGACCGCACGAGCGCCAACCGCTGGAATAGGCCGTCCGCGGTCACGATGCGATTGACGACGTTAATGATCTCGTTCAGCTTGGCGAGGGCGAAGCGGAACGGCGCGTCGATTCTCGCCTGGAGGGCGGCGAGCTGATGGTCGAGCGCCTGAGCCCACTCGAGGCCGAGCGCGCTGAACACCCGAAGTGCCTTGCGCGCGATGTCGATGCTGTCGAGAATCGGCCGGACCCATTTCGTATAGAACCCGAGGAGCTCGCTCCGCAAGAAGGTGAGGAACTCGAAGACCGGCTTGAAAAACGCTTCGAGCGTCGACTTGACGCGGTCGACCAGATGCCAAAACTTCTGCCAGCCAGGCAGGAGCACGCCGCTATACAGGCGCCGCGTGAATTCCCAGATGCTTTTTGCGCCGCTCCACAGGCCCGTGCCGATCTCCTTGACGGCCATCCACGCGTATTTCAGGGAGACGCGCAGCGCAATGACGATCCAGTTGAGGACTTGCAGCGTGATCGTCGTGGCGAGTTGGACGCCCGCCCAAATCGCTTGCCCGGCGAGGATCAGGAACCCCCAGAGGGCGAGCGCCGGCCCATCGGGCGCGCCGAGCCGCACGTCGCACACCCGCGCGAGCCCCGCGGCGGCGACGACGACGAGCCCGAGGAACCAGGTCGGCGCCGGCCGGCGGCTCATCGGTGCATGCCTTCGATCGTGCGCCGGAGTTTGTCCACGCGCTGCTGGAATTGGAGGTCGTCGAATTCCGCCGCGGGAAAGCGTTCGCGGAACGGGCCATATTTTCCGAGGTAGAACTCGACGACTTTTTCCTCGCGCATCGTCCCGTCACGCAGCGGCGTGATGGTGTCGCTCATGCGGACGTCTTCGACGGGCAGCTCCATACTCCCTCCAGTCGGGCGGCGCTTACGACCCGAAGAACTCGCCGCCGCCGCCGCCGGACCCCGGTTCCTCAGGCGCCGGGGGCGGGGGCGGGGCTTCGGGTGGTGGCCGCGGCGGCACCGGCGGGAGGCGCGGCTCGCGCCGGCCGCGCCGCGGGTCTTCGTCCTCTTCGTCGTCGCCGGGTTTCCGCACGGCTGGCTCGACCGGCTCGTCGAGGGGCGGCGGGTCGCGATAGGGCCACAGCTCGGCGTCAATCGAGTTGCGCTGGCCGTCGAGGGCGTGCAGCACGTCCACCGGGGACGTGTCGGCGATCCACTGCAGATACGCGCCGAGCGCGCCGGCGGCGCCGCCGACCGTGCGCCCATACGTCTGCTCGAGCGGGAGCGGGGAACTGTGACCCGCGATCGTCGACATCGCCGTGTCGAGGCGCGTGTCGCTCGCGCCGAGTGCGGCCAGGCGCGTCGCGACGAGCCCCGCAAAGTCCGGGGCCGGTCCCGGCGGCGGGACCGAACTCAGGTCGATCGGGTCGAGCGGGCCGGGCTCGAGCGCGAACGGATCGGCTGGCGCGCCGGGGCCGTCGCCGCGCGGCGCGGGAATGACTTGCCAGCGCATGCTGGGGCCGAGCACGTCGAAGATGAGATCGAAGATCCGGCCGTCAGGGAGCTCGAGCGCGTCGCCGTGGCGGCCGATGAGCGTCCCGCCGCTGAAATACTCGGGGCGTTCCCGCCGCGCGCGCGCGAGCGCCGCCGGCCCGACGATCGGATAGAACGTCAGGAGCATCACGAGGAGCGCCTCGGCGTTGAACGGCGTCACGGCTCGGCCCCGCGCGTCAATCCTCGATCCACTCTTCGACGAGGAGCATAGGCCCGCCGAAATCGTCGCCGGCCACGAGCCCCGCCGTTAACGTGGTGAGGATGAAATTCTCAGGCAGCCAGACATCCGGCATTGGCGCCGTAATTGTGGTCGACGCGGTCGGCGTGCCGCGCTGCACGTTGCGCGTAAAACTGTAGCGGCGTGTCTGCGTCGCGGTTTGCGACACACCGGTGTTGACTTCCGCGACGGCGTTCGCGCCGTCGTTGATGCGCAGCACGACTTCGCGGTTCGCGACGGTCGCGTCCGTCACGAGCACGAAATCGATCGAGAGGGGGCGCCAGCGCGCGTTCGCGGGGACCGATTCAGAGATTTCGGCGCCCGCGGCGGGATTAGTGCCCGTGATCGATCGCAGCACGCCGGGGCCGTCGATGCTCGCGCGGACCTTCGAGCCGGGGTAGCCGAAGCGCGAGGTGTCGGTGACATACCCTTGCGCGAGGACGGCGAGCGGCGCGACGGCGCCGGTCAGCCCGCGCACGAGCTCGAGGATCACGAAACACTGCCCAACGCGCGGCGTCCCCGCCGAGGCGCGCACGACGACGTCGACGAGCCAGCCTTCGCCGAGCCCGATGATCGACGACGCGGTCGTGCGATTGGTGTTCGGCACGTGCCGATCGGCGGACGGGATCAGTCGCCCGTCGAGGTCCAGATACCGCGCCTCAATCGCAAGGGCGACGCCGGCGGCGCTATTGAACGACGTCAGGCGCAAATGATCCTCGCCGGTCAGATAGACCCGGCTGCCGCCGGCGAGCCGGGGCGTGAGCGGGTGCGCGAGCGGGGCCTCGATCATGTGGTCACCTCCAGCCATTCTTCGACGGTGAGGAGTGACGTCCCGAACGTGTCACCGGCTTGGATCCCGTCGGCGATCATGTCGAGCTGATCGCCCGCCAGGAGGATTGTCTCGGTCGGGAACGGGGCATGCGAGAAGATCGCGCCGGACACGAAGGCGCCGGCGGTCAGGCCGGGGCCGAAGTGCACCTCGTTGGTTTGGCCCGCCGACAGGATGACGCCGGCGTGGTGACTGAAAAAGATGACGCCGCCGCGGATGATTCGGATCCGACAAAAGCGACCCGTCACCGTCGCGTCGCAGAGAAACACGATTCGATAGGATTGGAGGCGCCAGCGCGCGCCCGTCGGGACCGTGTCGGTCAAATTACTGCCCGGCGGCGGCGCCGACCCGCCGAACGCGCGGAGGTTCCCGCGGCCGGTCAGCGAATCTTCGATCGCCGAGCCCGGCCACCCGAGCGGCTGCGTCGCCGTGACATAGCCGGCGAGCAGCGTGCCCATCAGCACGGTCGCGCCGGTGAAGCCGCGAATCAACTGGACCATGACGTAGGTCTGCCCGCGCACGGGCGCGCCGGCGCTCACAAAGACGGTGAGGTTGAGCAGGGCGCCGCTCCCGAGGAGAAAATTTTGCGTCGAGGTCGTGCGATTCGTGTTCGGGACGTGCGTGTGCACGAAGTCATGTTTCTTGCCGTCCTCGTCGACCCGGTAGCCGTGGATCGCGACCGTGACGCCGGCCAGCGAGTTCACTGACACGACCCGCAGGTTGTCGTCGCCGGTGAGCAGAAACTGAAACGGCGCGACGATGGCGCGGCCGGCCGCGGCGAGGACCGGCTGCGCCCGAAAGACCCGCTCGGCCATCCGGTCACGCCGCCAGGCGCGCCTGATACCCGCAATTGAGGCAGACGTGAATCACGCCGTGCGCCGCGGCCTTCTCGAGGATCGCCGCCGCGAGGCGCTCGCCCGACGCCGGAAACTGCGCCGTGCGCCGCACGCGCGCCGCGAGCATCGCCGGGGCTTGCCGATAGTCCGGCACGAACGCGCCGCCACATGTCGGACAGCCCGTGTTCACGGTCGCCGTTACTTTGTCATCCATCGTCCACACTCCTCGCTCGCGCGTCGCCGCGCGGTTACTTACTGAGCTCCGCGAAAATCGACGTCACCGTGACGTCGGCGCCGTTCTCGTCCTGCACGGCGTCGATGAGCGTGGCCGCTTTGTTCTCCGCGCGGATGACGGGAATCAGCGGGATCCCTTTTTCCTCACTGAGCCGGACGAACCAGTCCGCCGTCAGCTCACGTTCGGTTTCCTCGCCAGGCCCACTGACCCGGAGGTTGCCCGTGTCCGGCCCGCGCCAGCACACGGCGGCGCATTCGGTGTCGACCAAGTAGCCGAGCAGCGCGTATTCGCCGCCGGCGTGGAACTGGTCGAACTCGACGTTGATCGCTTCGCCGCCCGTGTAGCCGCCGCCGGTGCCGGTCGCGATCGTGTTCTCCACGAACGACAAGTTGCCCTGACGGCGGGTGAGCTCGTCGCGGCCGATGAAGCGCGCCGAGATGCCGGGCAGATCTTCGTAGAAGATCAGCATGACGATGTATTCGATGTCGCCCGCCACGGCGCTGCCGGCGAGCTCGACGACGAGCACGTCGTTTTCGTAGCAGCGTTGATACGCCGCCCACGGCATGAGCGGCCGCGGGTCGCTAATGATCGTATCGAAGCGCAACCCCTGGACGTTGTCATGAAACCGGGGCGAGCGAATACGACCGGTGCCCGCGACTTGGACGTCGTCCCAGATATTGAGGAGTTTGATGAGCTTGCCCGCCGCGCCGCTCTTGATGGCGAGCGCGTCGCCGGTTGCTGCCGTGAGCGCGGCGATCGTGGCGCCGATCGCCGTGCCTTGCGCGGTCACGGTATCGAGCGCGGGACCGAGGAGGTAGCCCTCGCCGCCCGTCAGGACGGCAGATTCGAGCGTGTTACGTGACAGGCGCATGGTCAAGTCCTTTCAAAAAAAGTTGGGGGTGGACTGACCAGCCCTACATGTTGACGCGCTTGGCGCCGAGCCGCACCGCGACGGCGTTGGCGCGGGCCTGATTCTGCGCCGAGCCGCGCGGACCCTTGGGCGGGAGCTCCATGCTCTTGAGCTCGTCGAGATACGGCTGCACGCCGCGTCCCCAGGCGTCTTTCGCGTTCGCCACGCCGGGGCCGTAGCGCGACGCGCCGAGCGTCGTGGCGTTGGTGATGAACTTTTGCTGCCCGGCCTGTTGGACACCCTTCCCGAACCCTTTGCGCGCGATCGCGGCGTTGACGCCCTGTTCGTAGTTGGCTTCGCTGGCGACCGTGTTCGCCAGCCAGTCGCCGCCACTCGCGGCGACCCCGTCTTTGTAGTCGCCGGAGGCGGCGCCGGCCCGGGTGACGAACTTGTTGGCGAGACTCGCCGTGTCCTTGATCCGCATACCGTAACCCGTCGCTTTCTCGGAGCTTAGAGAGATTTCCACAGGAACTGTTGAAATCCTGTGGAAAACCTGTGGATTTCCGCACGACGACGCGCGGGAAGTCTGCCCACGATAAACCAAACGCCCATCAGTGCACCATCAGTGCACAGGCGAATGTTGAAGATTTCCGGTGACTATGATGGCAAACTTGACACAGAGGGTCGAAGTCCGGTAAAGTCCGGCCTGTGAGGAGTTGAGTCTGATAAGGGGTGTCCTTCTGTTGACCGCTGACGCGGCTAAAGCTTCAGCGAATCCGCAATTTCCACAGACCTTCTTCTTCTGTCTTCTCTTGTAACCGCTTACTGGTTCTCGAGAAAGAACAGACACGCTCCGCCAGCGCGCCTCACATCTGATCGCTGAGATCACACCGATCACAGGGATCCGAGCGGCGAGTGTGGAGGCGTCTCCACGTGCGCGCGATCCAGAAACTCATGCGCAACGGAACGTCAACCGTCGTGACGATTCCGCGTCCCGTGCTCATTCACCTGGGCTGGTTACCGGGCCAGATGGTGATTCTCGAAGTGCTCGAGGATCAGAGTATCCGCGTGCGCCTGCCCCACGAAGTGGATTTTACGCCCGTGAAACCGCCGCGGCTCGTGTTCGACCCGCCGGCGATGGGGAAGGCATGACGATCGCCGCGCTGCCCCGTGAGTTCAAAGAACTCCCGATCGGACTCATCGACGATCCGGCGTTGCCGTCGCGCGGGTCGATGAACGACGAGAAGCTCGACGCGCTCGTCGCGAGCATCCGGGACATTGGGTTGCAACAGCCTATGATTGTCGCGCGGGTCGGCGCCCGTTTCGAGATCATTGCCGGCTATAGACGTCGCATCGCGTGCGAACGCGCCGGTCTCGTCGCCGCGCCCTGCATCGTCTACGCGAGCAAGGATGTCTCGCTCGCGACGATCCAAGCGCACGAAAACAGCCGCCGGGAAGATTTGAACCCGGCCGACGAGGCGATCTGGTTCGCCGAGCTGCTCGAGCGTGTCTGCGGCGGGGACATCGAGAAATTGTGCGGTCTGGTCGGCGAGAGGTTGTCTTACGTCGACAACCGGCTCGCGCTATTCAACGGCAACACCGATGTCTTCGCGGCGCTCCAGTGCGGCGAGATCAAGATCGGCGTCGCGCACGAGCTCAACAAAATTACCGACCCACACTATTGCCGCTACTACCTCGACTCCGCGATTCGCGGCGGCGCCACGATCGCGCTCGTGATCGGGTGGGTGCAAGAGTGGCGGACGCAGATCGCCGGCGTGCCGGACCATCCGGCGCCGGTGACGGCGTCGACGCCGGGGATACCTACCGACGATCAGGCCGCGTTCCGATGCCTCTGCTGTCGAAAGGCCGACAACGTGCACCTGATTCGCCACGTCCCGATCCACCAGCACTGTCAGCTCGCGATTCTCGACCCGTTACTCGCCACGTATCGCGGGGAGGCGTGACGCCGCACAGCCAGGAGCTCCAATGCCCATCCCGAAAAAGTCGTCGAAGAAACGTCCGCGACCGCCGAGCGGACAAGAGCGCGCGCGGATCGACGCTGAGGCCGCGCTGCGGCGGGCCGTCGCGCGCGAAACCCGGATCCAGCGCCTCAGTCGACAGCTTGAGCGGTCGGCGCTGCGGACCGACGTCGCGCTCCTGGTGCTCCTCGAGAAGCTCAAGCCGACGCCGGCTGGCGCCGCGGCGCGTCGACAGACGGCGACTGAGGTGGTGCAGTGAGAGTCCCACGCTGTCACGCGATCGGATGTCTGGCGCTCACGCTCGATACGGAGCTCTTTTGTGAGCGCCACGTGGTAATGGTCGAGTCTGACACCCGCAGAATCCTCGCGCGCACGTTCCGTCCAAATAAACGCCCGTCCAAAATACTCGAGGACATGCTGGCGCTGGCGCAGCGCGAGATTCTGGCGTTTCAGCACAACGGACACAAGTCGCCGCGCGAACAACCGTTTGAGTGGGGAAACTAGATGAACGAGCTCTTGCTCTCGATCGCGCTGCTGCGGACGGCCGACACGAGCGTGTCGCTCGCCGCGTTCGCGAAGGGCGCGCACGAGCAGAACCCGTTCATTGTGAGCGAGCAGCCGGCCGCGTTTATCGCGCAAGTGACGGCGCTCACCGCCGTCGAGTTCTGGGCGCTCAAGCGACTCGAGAAACGGCACCCGAAGCTCGCGCGGGCGCTGGCCTACGTCGATATCGGTGGGAGCATCGCGGCCATCACGAAGGGAACGATCGCGATGCGCCAATGGGATCGCTACAACGCCGGGAGGCGCCCATCATGACGGACCACACCGACGTCGTCGTGGCCGTGAAAGCCGCGCTCGAGGCGCGCGGCGTGTCGCTCGCCGGTTCGTGTGGCGCGTTCGAGATCACGCGGCGCGTCGCCTGGCTGCTCCGGCGTGAGGGCGCCGGCGTGCTCCAGAAAGAGACGGGTGACCACTGCGGCGGCTTCGCGAAAGACATCGTGGCCTATCCCACGGGCCAGTATGTCGACTGCCTGATCGACGGCGGCGGCGCCAATGGGCCGTCGTGGCAAGAGAAACCCGATCGCATCGACCCGGCGCGGTATCGCCCGGCGACGGACCCCGGCGACGTGATCGATCCGCCGCCACCACCACCCCCGCCACCCCCGCCGCCACCGCCGCCGGTGGAGCCGGGTGACACGCAACTCGCGTTTGTGCTCGAGGCGCTCGATCAGTTGCACGAGGATCTCGACGAGCTCAGCGAGATCGTCGGCGCACTCGACGATAAGCTGGCGCGGATCGAGCGCGACGGGCTGAAGGTCAGATTCCGATGACGCGGCTCGAGCTCCTCGCGTTCGTGATTGTGATGCTCGGCGTGTGTGTGGTCGGCCTGGTCGCGCAGACGGGCTCGCGCGTGCAGTGAGGGGCAGGATGGAATCGCGTGGGCCGTTCATTGTCGCGCACGCCGTGAAGCAGGAGCCGAAGTATTTCACGGTCGGTGTCTACCGCACCAATCGCCGCGCCTCGCTCGCCGCCGCGCTCAAACGTGCCCAAGAGATCCGACGAGCAGGATACCTCGTGTGGATCGAGCGGTCTGGAAGGTTGGCAACGCGATGAGTGACGAGCTGGCGAAATTACGTGAACGGGTGCGCCAAAACCGAACAGCGCACAAATGGCTACTCCTGCCACTGCGTGCAGGGAACGGACTCGATCGGGCGCTGCCGGGTGGCACGCTCGCTGTAGGCGATCGCGTGTTCGATCCGGTGACGGGCGAGCATGGGGAGGTTGTGGGTGGAACCCGTGAAAACGTCGTCGTTCCAACTGCCAGGTAGCGAGACGGTCGAAACCGTCTACGTCAAGCTCGCGGACGGGCGCATCGTGCCCCGCCGGCGCGACGAGCTCGTGAAGCGGCCGACGCCGCCGGCGCCGGAGAAATAGGCCGCGTCGTCATGGGACTGCGCGTCCGCTCGGCGAACAACCTGCACATTGAAGAGGCGATCCTCGCGGTCGGCCGCGCCCATGCGCGGATGCCCGGTGTGAACCCCGCGCACGTCCTTGAGCTCGCCGCGCGAATCGACGGCGTGATGGCCGGCGCGATGACGGCCGAGTGCGTCGTCGCGCTCGTCGTGCAACTGTTGCGCGCGATCGGCGTGACGGACTCGGCGGACGTATCCCGCCTGTTCAACTGACGGGAAACCGATGGCGATCCAAGGATACGACTTCGACGGCGCCGCCTTTGCCGAGCTGCTCATTCGGAAGCACTACCCGGAGCGGACCGACAAAGAGAGCGCGCTGATTCGTGACTACCTGCTCGCGCACCTGCAGGAGTTCGACCGCGTGAGCTTTTCGGTGCGCGTCGGCCAGGGCGCGACGCTCGCGCCGGATCTGCTCCCGGCCGTCGCGCGGGCGACGACGTTCTCGACGCAAAAGCGGATCGACATGGTCGGCTACGTCCGCGCGCAAGCGTTTTTGATTGAGGCGAAGTTTCGGATCGGCTCGGCCGTGATGGGCCAACTGCTCACCGATCGGCAGCTCTGGCTCGAGGAGTTTCCCGACGAGCCCGAGCCACGGCTCGTCGCGATCGGGCGCGAGAGCGACGACGACGCGCTCCGCGTGCTGTCGTCCCACGGGATCGATGTGTATCTGTATGAATCCGCGTCCGCTCAGTGAGCGCCAGCGCGTCGCGGTCTACGACTTGGCGACGGTCAAGCCGCACGAGCGCACGACGCACAACTTCACGCCGGGGGAGTGGGCGGCCTATTGTGACGGCTACTACACGGCGCTCGCCTTCGCGCTGCGCGTGATGGACATGGCGGAAGAGACGCAGATCGAGCTGCCGGCGCCGCGGCGCGGCGAGTCGCTCCTGAAAGAGACGGCGTGATGAGGCAACAGCTCATGACGCTCGCGGAATTCGCGCGCTGGCTGGTGGACTCGCGCGTGGCGGTCGTCGTCAAGCCCTATCGGATCGTGGCGTGCGCGTGTGGGGACGCGAACTGCCACGGCTGGCGCCTGATTCGCGCCGCGGTCGCGGTTCTCGCGTTCGTGGCGCTGCTCGCCGGCTCGCCGGCCGCGGCGCAAGATGCGCCGGGCGCCTGGCCTCCGGAGCATCGGCGCCTCGCCGATGGGATCAGCACCGCGGCCGTGTGGACACAAATCGGCCTGGCGACGTGGCACGCCGCGCGCAGCTCGGACCCGAGGCCCGCGCTGCTCAAGCACGCCGGGCGCGTCGGGCTGACGGTCGCGCTCGCAGAGTTGACGAAACACTTCGTCCCGTGCGACCGACCCGATCGCTCCGACCGGAAGTCCTGTTTCAGCGAACACACGGCGCTCGCCGTCTCAAGCGCCGGCTGGAACGTGTCGATCAGCTTCTCGCTCGCCGGCGCCGCGGGCGGGCTGCGATTGGGAGCGAACAAGCACTATCCTCGCGACGTCGCGATCGGCGCCGGCGTTGGCGGGGCGATCGGCTACTTCCTTCGGTGAAGACGTGGACTACTTTTCAAAGTCACACGCGGATCTAGTCCACCTGAGCGGGGGGGATCTGGGCGGCGCG
>Ga0184637_10001690_pt1 | contig 14603 bp, 11 predicted proteins | sample PLM3_127_b2_FD_133143 | JGI IMG/M metagenome (GOLD analysis project Ga0184637, IMG submission 133143) | Groundwater sediment microbial communities from an aquifer in East River, Colorado, USA - PLM3_127_b2 | ecosystem: Environmental > Terrestrial > Soil > Riparian zone | place: USA: East River...
GTCGGCCGCGCGTCAGGCCTTCACAGATCTGAACCTCGCGCAATTGCGGGCCCGGTCGCGTCAGCTGCGCGGTGACACAAGCACGGATCCGGGCGGCGAGCAGGAAGAGCTTCTGCGAACGCTGGGCCAGGAGCTGGACGCGGACGAGCTTCATGTGAGCGGGATCTTCGAGAAGGAAGAGGATTTCTTTGTCAGTGGCAGCGCCGCCGGGTGCTACATCAATCGACCGTTCGCAAAAGAGGAGCTCCTCCTGCTCAGTCAGCACCGCCAGCAGCTAAGACCTTACCCACACGACGAGGCGCGTGCAGAGCCGGAGCTCGAACCACCGCCCCACCGCTCCCAATGGCTGCTGTGGCGGCTAGGAGCCCCTCGAGACTAGCGACCCACCCGTCGCCCACATGCTTTGTCCCATACACTTGGCGTGCCGTTCTGGCTCGGATGATCTGCACTTGACGCCCCCTCAGCCCGGTGCAAAGATGCGATCAGAGCCACCAACCGCGCAGGGAGAGGATCGATGGAGCCGACAGACGAGAACGTGATCGAGCGGCGGCGGAGGCGAAACATCAGCCCGTACCGCAGATGGCAGCAAGAAGAGGAGATACCGATCTATTCCGGCTCCTACGTCGAGGACCTCCACACCGTGGAGGTTGCGCCCTGGGCCAGGACCGGGCAAAAAGGCGCCTTTGTGAACCTGGCCGCCCAGGAGATCGACGATGGACAGATCTCGGAGATCGCCCCGGGCGGAGAGACGCGGGTCCAACGCCACTTCTTCGAGTCGCTGATCTACGTCGTGGACGGGCGTGGCGCCACGACGATCTGGCAGACGGAGGGCGGGCCAAAGCAGACGGTCGAGTGGCAGCGCGGCAGCCTCTTCTCTCCGCCGCTCAATTGCTTCTATCAACACTTCAACCTCGAGGGCTCCAAGCCGGCCCGGCTTTACGCGGCCACGACGGCGCCCGCTTCGATCAACCTCACGCGCGACACGGATTTCGTCTTCGACGCTCCATACGTGTTCAGCAGCCGCTATAAGGGGGAGGAGAACTTCTTCTCCGACCCGGGCGAGCACCTGGCCCGCACCGAGTGGCGCACGAACTTCATCGCCGACCTCCGAACCTTCGAGCTCGATCCGTACCCCGAGCGGGGCGGTGGCGGCGTCAACATGCACTTCGAGATCGCCAACAACGCCTCGCGCGCCCACATCAGCCAGTTCCCACCGGGCACCTACAAGAAGGGCCACCGCCACGGCGCGGGTGCCCACGTCATCGTGCTGGAAGGCGTCGGCTACTCACTGCTGTGGAACGAGGGCCACGACAAGAAGAAGATCGACTGGAAGGACGGGGCCGTAGTGTCGCCGAAGCATGGCGAGTTCCACCAGCACTTCAACACCGGTCCAGAGGCTGCCAAATACCTGGCGCTCACGTTCGGCAACGTCGTCGTCGTGTCACAGGACGTGGAGCATCAGATCGAGTACGAGGACGAGGACCCCGAGGTGCTCGCACTGTACGAGCGCGAATGCGCACAGCACGGAGCGACGGTGAAGATGCAGCGGCCGGCGAGGGTGTAGGGCGCACCACCCACCAGGCTCATCTCTTGCTGCCGTCGCCCTTGCGGGCTTTGAGGCGCTCGTCGTCGGTCAGCAGGCGCTTGCGGATGCGCACGCTCTTCGGCGTCACCTCGACTAGCTCGTCGTCCTCGATCCAGGCGAGCGATTCTTCGAGCGACAGGCGGACCGGCGGCGACAGCCGAACCGCGATATCGGCCGTGGAGGAGCGGATGTTGGTCTGCTTCTTCTCTTTGCACACGTTGATCGGCACGTCGCGTGAATAGCGTGAGATGCCCACCACCATGCCCTCGTACACAGCCTCACCGGGCTCGGTGAAGGTCTGGCCGCGCTCCTGGGCGTTGTTCAGCCCGTAGGTCGTCGCGACACCTGTATCGGTCGAGACGAGCGCGCCCATGCGAGTCTGGGACACCTGCGCGCCCATCGGATCGTAGCCATCCACGACGCTCGACATCAACCCCTCGCCGCGCGTGAGCGTGAGGAACACGCCGCGGAAGCCGATCAGCCCGCGCGTGGGGATCCGGTACTCCAGCCGCACATTGCCCCGGCCGTCGTTCACGTGGTTCAGCATCGCCGCCGAGCGGCTCGAAAGCTCCACGGTCAGCGGCCCAACGTAGCTCTCCGTCGTGTCGATCACGAGGTGCTCCATTGGCTCGTAGGTTACGCCGTCGATCTCGCGCGGGATGATGCGCGGCCGCGACACCTGAAATTCGTACCCTTCGCGACGCAGCGTCTCGACCAGGATGGCGAGGTGCAGCTCTCCGCGGCCCGACACGAGGAAGGTGTCGTGGGCACCGGCTTCCTGGACGCGCAGCGCGACGTTCGTCTCCAGCTCGCGGAAGAGCCGTGCCCGCAGGTGCCGCGAAGTGACGAACGTTCCCTCGCGGCCGGCGAACGGCGAGGTGTTGACCCCGACCGTCATCTGCACGGTGGGCGGCTCGATCTCCAGGCGCGGTAGCGCCTCGGGCGCATCTCCCGCGGCGATCGTGTCGCCGATCTGCACGTCCTCGATGCCGGTGATCAGCACGATGTCCCCCGCGAGCGCCTCGTCGACGGCCAAAGTCTCGAGCCCCTCGAAACCGAAGATCTCGTTCGCACGCTGCCGCCACACCTGGCCCGCGTGGTCGATCCGCACGAGCGCATCCCCGCCGTGCAGGCGGCCGCGGGCGATCCGCCCGATGGCCATGCGCCCGACGTACTCGTTGGCTCGGATGTTGCTGACCAGCAGCTGGAGGGTGCCGTCGAGATCGACCGCGGGCGCGGGAATGCTGGAGACGATGGCGTCGAACAGCGGGGCGAGGTCCGTGCCGCGGCGCGCCGGGTCGAGCGTCGCGGTCCCGCTGCGGGCGTCGGTGTAGACGATCGCGAAATCGAGCTGCTCGGCGTCCGTCGCGAGCTCCAGGAACAGGTGCTCCACGTCGGAGAGCACCTGTGCCGCTCGGGCATTCGCGCGGTCGATCTTGTTGATCACGACGATCGGCTTCAACCCGAGCTGCATCGCCTTGCGCAGCACGAAGCGCGTCTGGGGCATCGGCCCCTCCGCGGCGTCGACGAGCAGCAGGCAGCCGTTCGCCATGTTGAGCACACGCTCTACTTCGCCGGAGAAGTCTGCGTGGCCGGGCGTATCGATGATGTTGATCTTCACGCCCTGGTAGCGGATGGCCGTGTTCTTGGCGAGGATCGTGATGCCCTTCTCGCGCTCGAGCGCGTTCGAATCGAGGATCAGGTCACCTACGTCCTGGTTCGCGCGGAAGACGCGGCCCTGGCGCAGCATCCCGTCGACCAGGGTCGTCTTCCCATGATCGACGTGGGCGATGATCGCGATGTTCCGGACGTCCGCGCGCACCGTGGGCCGCTCGACGTCCGGCTGCGTAAGGGACATGTGTTCTCCACGTAGGTTGGTCACTACCAACTATAGGGGAGAACTGGTCAGCAAAGCCGTTTCGAACGCATGGCGCAGGTCTTGTTTGACCGGACCGACGAGAAGCGCAGAGGTTCAGATCAGGGACTGATCTTCTATCGGAACGAGCAGGCGAGGGAGCTGATGACACCCGCACGCCCGCTTAGTACCGACGGTTTTCACGAACCAGGAGCCGTGAGGCAACGCCAGAAGTCCGCGTACAACGTGAGAGGGGAGGTCCGTGGGGACCTCCCCTCTCTTAGCTCGCGCTCGTGGGCGCTCGCTAGTTGTTGCGCACCAGGTTCACACTATCGGTGGAGTTGGAGACGCCAGTCGTGGTGTACGTGTAGACCACCGTCGAGGGACTTGGCGCGGGGGAGCCATTCACTGTATTCGGGTCCGCCGCCAGCCGGATGATGAACTGCTGGCCCGCTGCGTCGCCGTTGAGGGTGACCGTGACATCCGCCAGGTTACTCGTATTGACAGTGATGTTCCTATAGCGTTCGCAGTCGGATCGCGTGTACACCTGGATGCTCGAGACACCGAACGCCGGTGTACTCCCGGTATCCGATTGCAGGATGTGGTACGTGCCACCACCGGGCACCGACACGAAGTAGAAGAAGATGCCTGGCGCCACGTTACCAATGTTCCCGCTACTTCGCACGTTGTAAATGACCTGCGTGAGGTCGGCTGCTGTGCCCGCGCGGAACTGCTCGCACGTCGTGCCAGTCGGCGTGATATTTGTACCCGCGCAGGCGACCGTGACTTTGGCCGTCGCCGTGTTGTTACTCAGCACGGTCTCGCCTTCAGCTGCGGCCACGCGCACAGTTGCCGTGTTTTCAATATCACCGCAGCGACCGGCGCTCAGGACACCCCGCACGCGAGCCGTGCGCGTCTGAACGCCAGCCGTGGCGTCTAACGTGCCGAAGTTGCAATTCAGCACCTGTGAGCCGACCGCCCCGCTAATGGAGCAGGTCGGGTCTGACGACACCAGACTCCAGGTGATCCCCGAGTTGGGGAGGTTGTCGGTGACCCGGACGTCGTCGATCTGATGCGCGGAGACGGTTGTTACTCGGATCGTAAACTCGACATTTCCGCTTACGAGCGCACCAAACTTCTCGATCCTGACCTTGTCAACGTCAGCGACCTGCGCCACCGAAACCGAGGACGCGGGAACGAGCATCCCCAGCGCAAGGGCGACGCTCGCTGCGGCCCTGAGGAACGCTGAACCTACCCGTAGGATCTTGGGACGTGCGATGCTGTGCACAGAGGCCCTCCAACAGTCGTTGCTATGTCGCAACGAGCCGACCGGCCGGCACGCTTCCTGATGCCAATGGCCCATCCCTGGCCGCTGATCACGCTTCGATGCACACGCAGTGGTAAGACTAGACCGGTTATGTTGAGCGAATGCTGAGATTCGGTCGCGTGCAGGTTGAGGTTAGCGGATCGCATGGTTAATTTTCAGTTGAGTCGCCGAGTTGACGAGTGGCTGACCCAAAGCCAAAATCTGCTCTCGCTCGCGCCCGCGGAGGCATTCTTGGCTGGCCCAGACGCCGACTACCGCGGAATCATCGCCACGTGCCTCACGCCCCTCGACGCCGAGGGCCGCGTGGCCTTCGCTGCCCTCGAGCGCCAGATCGACTACATCGTGGATGACTGCCGTGCGGACGCGATCGCCATCGCGGCGACCGAGGACGCTGAGTACACCATGCTGGACTGGGCGCAGCGCAAGGAGCTCATCGTCCGTGGGACCGCGTTGGTGCGCGGCCGAATCCCGGTGGTCGTCGGGATCTCGCATCCCGCTCCGCAGCACGTTATCGAGCTGGCCGAGCACCCGAAGGCCTTGAGCGCTGTCCAATGTTAAGTTTCGATTGAGGACGGTGACCTTGCATGGCAGCGCAGCCGACAGAGAGAATCGATCCTCGCCAACCAGTGCACCTCACGGAGGCTTTTTTGGCCGGCCGGGGCCCTGACATCCGCGGAATCATCGCAACCTGCCTCACGCCGTTCGACGCCGAAGGCCGGGTCGCCTTCGATGCCCTGCAGCGCGAGATCGACTACATCGTCGACGCGTGCCGGGCGGACGCGATCGCCATCGCGGCGACCGAGGACGCCGAGTACACGATGTTGGACTGGGCGCAGCGCAAGGAGCTCATCGCCCGCGGCACCGAGATGGTGCGCGGCCGAATCCCGGTGGTGGTCGGGATCTCACATCCGGCTCCGCAGCGCGCCATCGAGCTGGCCGAGCATGCGAACGCCGTCGGGGCGGATGCCGTCCAGCTACTGCTGCCGACCCGGCTCTGGGGCGGCGACCCGGACCCCGACGAGACGTACGACTACGTGGCCGAGATCGCGCGGCGCAGCCCGCTGCCGGTCAGTGTCTACCAGAGCCGCCGTACAGGCTCCGACGCGGCCATCCCGCTCTTTTTGCGGCTCGCTGACGTGCTGAACATCCCCTATATCGTGGAAACATCGGGCGACGTGACACGCATCAGCCGCCTGGTGGAGGAGGTCGATCGTCGCGGCAGCGCGCGCTACTTCACGACGATCGAGTCGTTGCTCATCAACCTCACCCTCGGGGGGTCGGGCGCGGCGATGCCGCCGCCCGCCGCGCGGGTCGGAAGCGAAGTCGTGCGCGCCGTTCGCGACGGCGCCATGGAGCGCGCCGTCGAGTGGCAGCGCATCCTCGGACTCTTCCCGGGTCGCTGGCGCCGCTACGGCCTGCCGCCAGTCATGAAGGCGGCGATGCGGCACATGGGAATCGACCTCGGTAACCCGATGCCCCCATATGCCACGGTGAGCGAGCGCGACGACTCCGCCATCGGCCAGTTCCTGGAGTCCGTGGGCCTCAAGGAGCCCGGCGAGGACGCGCCCGCGCCGGTCAGCGCCGGCCGCGGGCCGGTCGATCTGCAGACGGGGCTCCTGGGCAGAGGGTCGGCGCCCCGTCGCCGAGGCCGTCCCCGGGGCGGCAGAAGCTCACCTTAGGAAGCGGCATCCCAGAGGTGGACGTTCCAGATCTCCGTCTCGTTCCCGCTGATATTCTGCATCCGCTTGTTCGCAAACATGAAGTCCCCGTCGTAGAAGAGCCCCATGTGGTTCAAGCGCTCAGAGATGTATCGCATGATCTGCCGCAACGTCTGCACTCGCTCGGGCCGAGGGATCGTTGCATAGAACTGGTCGATGAGGCCGTCGAGCTCCACGGAGACGTACCGCGCGTAGTTGCTGCCGACGAATCGGTTCTCGGGCAGAGGGGTCAGCGTGCTCCGCAGCCGACTGAAGCTCGCCGTCGCATTGGGCTGGCGCATCAGCCGAAAGCCGGGGAAGGTCGCGACGTACTCCCGGTCCGTGATTCGCTGCGGAGGGACGAGCAGCGGCACCGCGGCCACGCCCAGAGTGGTCCACATGTTGGCCAGCGGCACGATGGTGTTTTCGGTGATGCGCTCGCCGTTCGATCGGATCTCCACGGAGAGCCTCTGGTTATCGGCGGCGCGGAAGATGCCATCGGCCCCCCTGGCGTAACCGAGCGACTCGATCATGCGGATCGCACGTGCGGGGTCGTACTCATACTTCACGGGGCTATCTTCAACTTCGGCGAATTCGGGCTCCCCGGGGCCCAGGAACATGTGGGCGACGCCCCCGAGGCCGCCCTGCAGCGTGTCGACAAGCTGCTGGCGGTCGGTCCCGTACATCAGCGCCTGGCGAAGGCGAAGGTCAGTGATGATCGGCGGATTCGGGCCCATGAACTGGGGATGGAGAGCGATCCACGACCGCGGTCGGAACAGCATATTGCCGTCTCGCCACTGGTCTCGTAGCTGGAGGGCGTTCTCCACGGCGAAGCCGCGTCCCAGGGTCAGCTCCACACTGCCAGCCAGCAGGTTTGTGACGAGCGTGTTGGGATCCAGGATGAAGCGCACCTCGATCTCGTCGAGCTTCGGGCGACCCAGCACGTAGTCGTTGTTCGCCTCGAGCACGACGGATACTCCCGGGTTGAACTGGCGCACGCGAAACGGCCCGGTCCCGACGAACTCCTGGCTCCAGTAGGGAAGCGCCAGAAATGCCCCCTTGTCTCTCAAGAAGGTCTCTTCCAACACGTGCCTGGGGAGCGGGGAGGCGAACGCGCTGGTGAACATCGTGTCGGCGTCGATGTAGGGCGCGCTCCAGGTCACCGTCACCGTCCGGCTATCGGGGGCACGCACCTGCTCCACCCAGTTGTAGCCGAGCGGTCGGAGGACCGGGATGTCCTTGTCTTGATCCACCGTCGCCGCGAACACGAAGTCTTCTCCGACTAAAGGTGCGCCGTCGTGCCAGCGGGCGTTCGGCCTGATCGTCCAGGTTGTCTCCATCTTCCCGTCAGGGGAAAGCTTCCAGAGGCCGTTTTCCAGGGTTGGAACGGCCTCGGCCAAAAGGGGTTGGAGCTTCGCGCCGGCGCCAACCTCGGTGAGCGCGGCATTGGCTAGCATTTCGAGCAACCGGCCACCCGGGACGGTGATCTGCGTTGCATTCATGCGGTCCACCATGGCGGTGGGCTCGCCCATCATCGCGGCCGCGACTCGTTTGGCGCGTTGACCGGACTGTGTCTCCGGGTTTCGCCCTGATGGGTCTTGTGAAGAGGGAGAGGTCGGAGCGCAGCTTGTCGCGGTGAGTACGGCCAGCAGGCCGAAAACGATGAGCCGCTGCAGACTAATCATGGGATCCCTCCTACACGCGATTGATCGCCAGCAGCTTCGGGTCGGTCATCTCCTGGATGGCGTAGCGCAGCCCTTCGCGCCCGAATCCGGAGTCCTTCACCCCACCGTAGGGCATCGGATCGATGCGCCAGCTCGATGCCTCGTTCACCATCACACCGCCGAACTCCAGCTCGTCGAAGGCATCGAGCATATTGTCGAGTGAGTTGGTGAAGACGCCCGCCTGCAATCCGTACGAGGTGCTGTTCGCCTCCTGGAGCGCTTCGCGGAAATCGCTGAAGCGCGACAGGTTGATAAGCGGCGCGAAGGCCTCCTCACGGCAGACCCGGGTCGTCGCAGGCGCGTCCGCCAGCACCGTCGGATCGATCATGCGGCCGTTCCCCTCACCACCGGTGAGCACGCGGGCACCGGCCTTGACCGCCTCATCGAGCCACTCGGTGATGCGCTGCGCAGCCTCGTCGTCGATCACCGGGCCAAGATCCGTCTTCTGATCCAGCGGATCCCCGAGGACGAGCTTTTCGGCCAGCTCCACGACGTCCCTGGCGAGGGAGTCGAACACCCTCTCGTGGACGAGCACGCGCTGCACCGAGATGCACGTCTGGCCGGCGAACACAAAGCCGCCCGCGACGATCCGCTGCGCGGCGTGGCGAATGTCGGCGTCCCGATCGACGATAACCGCCGCGTTGCCGCCGAGCTCCATCAGCACGCGCTTCTTGCCCGCGCGCGCCTTTAGCCCCCACCCGACTTCGGATGAGCCGGTGAAAGTCAGCATCTTGATGGCGTCGTCCTTCAGCAGCATGTCTGTCACTTCGTGGTCCATGGGCATGACGCTCAGAATCCCGTGAGGGAGCCCCGCCTCGTGAGCGACCTCGGCCAGCTTCAGCAACGTCAGCGGCGTCTTCGAGGTCGGCTTCGCGATGACCGTGTTGCCGGCGGCGATGGCGGGCGCGATCTTGTGCGCTGGGAGGTTCAAGGGAAAGTTGAAGGGGCTGATGGCCAGTATCGGGCCAATCGGAAAACGCTTCACGATGCCGGTCCGCCCACGGCCCCACGCCGCCACGTCGAGGGGGATCACCTCGCCGTTGATGCGCACGGCCTCCTCGGCCGCCGTGCCGAAGGTCAGTAGCGCTCGGTCGACCTCGGTCAGCGAGTCGCGAATCGGCTTGCCCGTCTCGAGGGTCATGAGCTCGCCGAACTCCTCGCGGCGCGCGCGGATGCCATCCCTGATGGCCTCCAGCCACGCTCGTCGCTCATATGCCGGCGTGCGGCGATTCGACCCGAAAGCCTCGACGGCCGCGTCTCGCGCCCGCCGCGCCTGGTCGGCCGTCGCGTAGCTCGTCGTGCCGACGAGACGATCGTCATATGGGTAGCGGACTTCGAGCGGCTTGCCGCCCTCTTCCCAACTACCGGCGAGATAGAACCGTGTGGTAGTGGTGACTGCCATCTCGTTCCTCCGAACCGAGGCTTGTCGGCCGACGCGCAGAAGAGGTCATGCACTAAACTGTGCGGCGTGGGAATCCCGTTCGGGCCAGCAGGCCGGCATGTCCTGCTACTGCTGGGCGCCATACTCGGCGTGGGCCTCGCCATCCGCCTCTCTCTAGCCTACGTCCTGCTGCCGGTTAGCGGCTTCTACTTCGACGTCCCAGCCTTTGCCTCCTGGGCCCTGTCTCTCGCCTACCACGGACCGGGTCCGTACTACGAGACGGCGGGATTCGCGGACTACCCGCCGGGCTTCCTCCTGATTCTGTGGCCCCTGGGATGGCTCTCGCTCCAGATTGCCCCGAACGATGAGCTCACAACACGCCTGCTGGTGAAGCTTCCTGCCATTCTAGCTGACGGTGTTCTGGCGTTCGTCGCGTGGCTGGTCGTCCGGCGGCAGGCAGGAGAGCGCGCGGGCCTGATCGCCGCCGGGCTCTACACGCTGAACCCCATGACGTGGTTCGACAGCGCCGTATGGGGGCAGGTCGACTCCATCGGAACGCTGGTCCTGTTCCTGACCATCGTGAGTCTCGGCGCGGGCCGCTCAGAGCTCGCGGTCTTCCTCGCCGCTCTTGCCATTTTGATCAAGCCACAGTACGCGATCGTCGCACCGGTGGTCGCCGTGGTGGTTCTGCGCCGGCACCTCTTCCAGCCGCCTGAGGCATCGGCCGACTCAACTGGCGGCCCGCTCGATCGGCTTCGTCGGCTCGGCTCACTGCGCCTTGCCACCTCGCTTCTTGCCGGCGCGCTGCCCGCCTATGCCATCCTCGCGCTTTTCCAGCAGACGCCGTTCGAGTTCATCGAGCATATGCGGAAAACCGCGGACCAGTACCCGTACGCGTCGATGAACGCCTTCAACCCCTGGGCGGTGTTCAGTGTGGCGGTAGGAGCCGAGGTCACGCATCCACTCCAGGCGGTACCCTGGCTGTGGGATCAAGAGCCGATCGTTGGAGCGGTTACGCCCTACCTGGTAGGAATCGCGCTCTTCGTGCTCGCCAGCGTGCCTGTGGTGGCGCGCCTGGCGGTAAGGCAAGACCGGCGGACGCTCTGGATCTGCACCAGCGCGTTCGCGCTGGCGCTTTTCATCATCCTCACCCGCATGCACGAGCGGTACGCGTTTCCGTTCTTCGCGCTCGCGCTGCCGCTGGCCGCGACGTCCCCTCGCTGGCTCGTTTGTTATCTCGTGCTATCAGTAACGTGCTTCGCCAACGTCTACGCGGTGTATTCCCTGCCCCTCCTGCACAATGCAGGCTCGTTCCGTTCGGAGCTGCTGGACAACACGCTCTTCTCGTCCTCGGGCATCATCGCCCTTAGCGTCGTCAACACGGTTGCGCTTCTCTGGATCCTGGGCGAGGCGATGCCGCGCAGGGCGCTTGCTGGCGCAAGACTCCAGCGCGGGGACGGGCCCTCGCGCTGGCTCGGCCGCCTAGCGGTCTCCCCACGCTGGCAGAGCAGCGAGGATGGCGTCGGCTTCGGGGTCCAGCTCGCGAGCGGCGGCAAACTGCTCCAGGGCCTTCGCTCGCTCCCCCAGAGCCTCGTACGCTCGCCCCAGCTGAAGTCGAGCGTAGGGGTCACGCGGGGCGAGCTCGACGGCACGCCGCAGTAGCTCGACGGCGCCTTCGCGCTCACCGGCCATGGCGCGCCGCACACCCAGCTCGTAGTACGGCGGCATGAACTCCGAGTCCACGTCGATGGCCCGCCAGAAATAGGCCTCGGCGGTCCCCCACCGACTGTAGTTCGCCGCGAGGACGCCAAGGCGGTAGTACGCCCAGACGAACGAGCGGTCGTGCTGAAGGGCTTCGAGGTAGGCGTGCTCGGCGGCGCGCCAATCGCCCGCCTCGTGGGCAGCCCAGCCCCGTTGAAGCGCCGCTTCGGCCCGCGCGCGATCCCCTTTGATTGGCGCGCCGGCCGGCTGGCACGCAACAACGACGACCGCGAGAATCGCAGCAATTATGCGGGGGCTTTGTCCCCACGTAATTTTCGTCCTCAAGTGATCGAGACCATGCCGTGGGGGCGCTTGAACAGCACCTCTCCACCGCTCTCGGTCACGACGACGTCGCCGCCCCAGACGAACTGGATCCGCTCGTCGGCGCTCATCGCGTAGGGCTTCCACACCCAGGCGTTGCCTTTCTCGATGCGGACGTCGCGCACGTTCTCGCCCCGCGCCCTGGGCGTGAGCAGCGGCCCGTCGTCGCCCATACCTCGACCGTGCATGAGGATCAGCGTCTTGAGCCCACGTTTGTCGCCGAAGCCGTTCACGAAGTCGATCATGTCCTCGAATGACCGGCCCGGGGTCATGTACTTCAAGCCCGCCTCGAACACTTCGCGCTGGAGGTCGATGACCGGCCGCCACTCGTCGGGGATCGGCCCGAGGAGCACCGGCTGGTCCTCTTGCGCTACCTGGGTCCCCCAGACGGCGGTGACTTCGTTCGTGATGAGGGCGTTGGGCTGCAGGCGGCGCCCGAGTGGCGGGTTGGTCCAGCGCCTGGGCTCCTCGACGTCGATGGGGTCGGTATGCAGCGCGAGGGGATGCCACTCGCTGCCCATCTCCAGCATGCGGCCCATTACGCGAGCGTAGAGCACGGCCTCGTCCACGCCCGGTCGCGCGACCTCGATCAGCTCATCCACGCCGGCTTCGGCGATCTCGGTCGCCTTTCGCAGATTGGCGATCTCCTCATCGCTCTTGATGTAGCGCGCCAGGCCGACAACGTCGGTTGCGTCCTCGAAGGTGGCATTCGGCAGGCGGCGCACGACCTCAGCGTAGGAGCTGTGGTTCACGACGCCGTCGACCGACCGGACGTGACTCAGCCTGCCGCCTTTCAGGCCCACGACCCCGATCCGAGCGCGCTCCATTCCCGCGTCCATCAGCGCCTGAGCCATCGGCTCCGCCCACTCGCGCCGCGTGTGGCGGGGCTCGGGCACCCAGTCGTTGATCGCTCCCCGGTCGGTGATGACGAAGGGGGGTCGCCCGTCCGTCGGCATGATGACCGAGGCTGCCCGCAGCTGGGTCAAATATCGGCCATCGGTTCCGTTGCCGAGGGGGACGAAGATGCAGTCGAAGCCAGCCTTCGCGGCGTTCTCACGGACGGCCTTCCAGCGACGGTCTCGCTCGGCCAGCGAGTAGCCTGCCCAGATGCCGAGAATGGGCCCACCGACCGGTAGCCCTCGGGTTTCCATAGCTCCTCCCGAGTTGCGAGTTACGGGTTCACTGAATAGCGATCAAATCCGGCCGGCGCGGGACGAGCTGCTCGCCGCCCTGGTCGGTGACGAGGACGCACCCGCCCCAGCTGTGGTGGATCCTGCCGTCGGCGCTATAGGCTGTCGGTTTCCACACCCAGACGTTGCCCTTCTCGATTCGGACGTCGCGCACGTGCTCGGCTTTCGGGTCCTGGCCGGTGAGGAGCGGCCCGTCGTTTCCATAGCCGCGGCCGTGCATCAGCGTCATCGTACGCATGCCACGCTGAGCGCCGAAGCCGTTCGTAAATTCGATGAAGTCGTTGAACACGGTCCCGGGTTTCATCCTCTCCATCCCGGCGTAGAACACGTCGCGCTGCAGCTCGACGACCGGCTTCCAGGCGTCCGGGACCAGGCCGAGCACCATCGGCTGGACTTCCTGGCCGATCAGCCCGCCCCAGACGGCGTCCGTCTCGTTCGTGATCATGTAGTTCGATTCGAGACGGCGGCCGATCGGTGGGTTCTCCATACGGGGCATGTGGCCGCCGATCGGCCCCGTATACAGCGCGAGCGGGTAGTACTCGCTCCCCAGCTCGAGCATGCGCGTCATGACTCGGGCATAGAGCACGGCTTCGTCGAGGCCTGGGCGCGCCACGCGGACCATCTCGTCGATGCCCTCTGCGACGATCTGCGCCGCTCTCCGGATGCAGTCGATCTCCTCGTCGCTTTTCACGTAGCGGGCGAAGCCGATGACGTCCGTGGCATCCTCGAAGGTGGCATTTGGCAGCCGCCGGACCACTTCGGCATACGCCGAGTGGTTCACCACGCCGTCGTTCGCTCGACTGTGGGTCACCTTGCCGCGAACCAGGCCCGACACGCCGATCCGAGCGCGCTCCATGCCCGCTTCGAGGAGGGCGTCGCCCATGGCGGGCGCCCATGACCCTCGCCCGCCGCGCGCGGCCGGCCGCGCATCCGTGATCCAGGCGTTACCCTGGCCGCGGTCGTTGATGACGATCGGCGGCCGGCCGTCGGTCGGAAGGACGACGGCGGCATTCTCCATCAGGGTGAGGTAGCGGCCGTCGGAGCGCGTGCCCCTTGCCTGCTCCAACGATAGACGGAGGTTGAAGCCGTCGAGGCAGAGCGGGACGAAGATGCAGTCGAAGCCCGCGTTCGCCGCGTTCTGGCGTACCACGTTCCAGCGGCGGTCGCGCTCCGCCAGCGAGAAGCCCTTCCAGGTCGTGTTTGCGGGCGACTCCATCACAGCCTCGTTGTCCCTCTTCCGCCGCAGCGGGATGACTCAGTCCTCTTCGTCGTAGTCCCACTTGTAGTTGGGATCGCGGTACGCCTCATCGGGCATGAGGCTCGTCAGGCCGCGAGCTACAAGCTCCGACTCGAACTTCTGCCGGATGAAGGGGTCCTCGTCGGGATACTCATATTGGTCTCGGGAGCGGTCCTCGATTTGCTCGGCGGGCTGGCCGCCGAGGCGCGGCCCGTGGAAGGCGAGATAACGCGCCGGGTTAGCGCCGACGTTGAAATGCTGATGGAACCAGCGGTTCGGCGGCACGAACACGCTCGCCTCGTGCCACGGCACGACGACCTTCTCCTGCCCCTCCAACCACATGATGGAGTAGCCCTCGCCCGCCGGAATGATGATCACGGTGCCGGGTCCGTGGCGGTGGCCCTTCTTGTACGTGCGGGACGGGAAGACGGACATGTGGCTCCACATCGTCGACTTGGCGAACTGCACGCCGACCCGGTGGCCGCCGGCGCCCCGCTCCTGGTAGGTGTGCAGCTTGTCCCACAC
>Ga0184637_10001691_pt1 | contig 14587 bp, 16 predicted proteins | sample PLM3_127_b2_FD_133143 | JGI IMG/M metagenome (GOLD analysis project Ga0184637, IMG submission 133143) | Groundwater sediment microbial communities from an aquifer in East River, Colorado, USA - PLM3_127_b2 | ecosystem: Environmental > Terrestrial > Soil > Riparian zone | place: USA: East River...
ACGTCCATGAAGACCTCTTCCGGCGGCATCTGCCGCATCTCGGAGACTTCCTCCACCAGCTTCCCATTAACTTCGGGATCCTCGACGCCGAGACGGACGTGGTGCCACCCGATGTTCGCGAGGTAGGGAGGCTCGTCGACGAAGTCCTTCGCGATGCGCTCGCGCTCCTTGGGATCGCGCAGGCGCGCGAGCATCGCTTCTCGTCCCCCCTCCTGCGCCCAGGCGGGGATGTAGTCCGAAAGACCGGTGATTCCCCAGGTATAGGTATAAGAGTCGCCCGTCACCCGGATCCCGCGGTCGCGCGCCTCGTCGATGATGGCGAGAAACTCGGTCGCCCTCGTCGACGAGAGGGAGTTCAGGTGGAAGAAATGAAGCGGGGCGCCGGATTTCTCGGCGATCTCGAGCCCTTCGCGGATGGCGTTCGGGTCGGTGCCGTTCATGGTGCGGGCGTGGTTTGCGTAGATCCCTCCGACGGCCGCCGCTTCCTTCACCAATGCCGAGAGCTCGTCGGTCGACATGTAGATGTTGGGAACGTAGCTCATGCCCGCGGAGACGCCGAAGGCGCCTTCCTTCATCGCCTGGCGCACGAGCGCCTTCATGTCCTCGAGCTCTTCCTCGGTCGGCGGACGGTCCTCATAGCCCATGACGTACGCGCGGATTCCGCCGGAGCCGACGTAGGAAGCGATGTTGATATCGATCCCCTGCGTCTCCATGAAGGTGAGGAACTCGCCGAGTGTCGTCCACTTCCCCTTCAAGGATTCGGGTACACCGTCCTCTTGCTTTCCCCCGAGAGGTCCCATCGACGTGGTCTCACCGTACACCTCGGTGGTGAAACCCTGGAGTGCGAACGAAGGTCCGCGCCCGTCGTGAAGGAGTCGCCCCTCCTCCGAGTGGCTGTGCATGTCGATGAATCCGGGAGCGACATAGAGCCCAAGAGCGTCGATCTCGACGGCGCCCTTGCCGGCAAGACGGCCGACGGCGGCGATGCGATCGCCTTCGAAGGCGACGTCTCCTTCGAACGGCGGCCGTCCGGAGCCGTCGAACACCGTGCCGTTGCGGAGGACGACGTCGTAGTCGGGCTCGGGCGCGCATCCAGCCGCGGCGAGGGTCACGAGGAGCGGAAGAGTCTTACGCATGGTGACGGGAGTCTTGCTCCCCTCGGTTCGAGGAGTCAAACGTCTCACGCGGGCCGTCTCGGACGCTGCTTCGCGGAGATCGACTTGATGACGATGAAAGGAATCCGTCGAGCTCTTGTTTGGGAGTCTTCCTCCGGCGCCGACTTCGTCATCCTCCACCTCGTCCTCGACGACTTCCGCGCCCGCGAATCGACCGCCCGAGGTATCACTCGCCGGCGGATCGTGTCACCCGAGCGCCGCCGGCAGCCGCGTCGGCGCCCGTTCCTGCACCGTTCGGCTCGTGGCGGAAGCGAGCGACCCGGACGGAGATAGCCTCGAGATCCTCTGGAGCGGGTGCGGCTCGGGCCGGGACCTCATCGCGGATTGTGTGATCACCGCACTCGGGCCCCGGTCGGCCAGAATCGAAGTGCGCGACGGCCGAGGAGGGGTGGCCGCCGCGGTAGCCCAGGCCGTCGGAGTCAACCAGGCGCCCGAGATCCGATTCGGCGAACCCGGACCGCCGGACCCGGCGGCGCCGAACACCCTCTACTTCGTTAACGGAGGCCAACCCACGGATCCCGACGACGACGAGGAGGAGAATACCTTGTGTTCGAGAACCACCCTCACCGTGTCGGGTGCCTGCACCGCGGGCATCTCTCGTTGCGGCGGCGTCGGCGACGTTTTCGATGTCGATATCCGCACCACGGCGGGACCGGGAACCTGCGTCCTGGACGCAAAGACCGTGGATTCCTGGGGCGCCGAGGGGACCGGCCGGCTCACGTTCCGCGTCCAGTGAGGAGTAGCGCAAACGGGTGATGCCACGAGGCGGGTTTGTTATAATCCGGCGTATTCACAGTCGGAGAGAAATTTTTCGGGAGGAGCTCATGAAATCGTTCGCCGGTGTCGCGTTCGCAGGGAAATGCGCCGTTCTGACGGCCGTCACAGCGTCTCTGGGGCTGGCTCAAACCCAGGCCCCGTCCCATCAGCATTATAAAGAAGAACAGAAAGCCAACCAGCCGTCCCCCACGGGACAGATTGCGCCTCGGCTCCAGAACCTGGGGCGGCACACGTTCCCGGTGACCACGTTCTCGTGGGACGCTCAGCTCTTCATGAACCAGGGCCTGAATCTGACCTACGGGTTCAACCACGCCGAGGCCGGCCGATCCTTTCGGGAGGCGGCGCGCCTCGACCCCGACTGTGCCATGGCCTATTGGGGCCAGGCGCTGGTTCTGGGTCCCAACATCAACGCCCTCATGGATGCGGCGAATGAGGCTCCGGCCTACGAGCTGATCCAAAAAGCGGTGTCGCTGAAATCGAAGGCGTCGGCGCGCGAGCAAGCCCTCATCGACGCCCTTGCGAAGCGCTACACGGGAAAGGCGGAGGATCGCGCCGCGGGGAACAAGGCGTACGCCGATGCGATGCGCGAGGTGGCGAAGGCGTTTCCCGAGGACCTCGACGCTCAGGCGATTTACGCGGAGTCGGTCATGGATCTCCGCCCCTGGGGCTACTGGATGCCGGATGGCGAGCCCTATGCGGGAACGAAAGAGGTCGTGTCGACCATCGAGTCGGTCATCGAGCGCGACTCCCATCACCCCCTGGCCCTCCATCTCTACATTCATTTGATGGAGCCGACGGAGACACCGGAGAAGGCGGAAATCGCCGCCGATCGGCTGCTCGCGTTGATGCCCGGGGCGGGACACATGGTCCACATGCCCTCGCACATCTACCAGCGTATTGGACGGTACTCGGACGCCGCCAAAAGCAACGAGCTCGCGGTCGCGGCCGACGAGGACTACATCACGCAGTGCAACGCCCAGGGTCTCTACCCGATGGGCTACTACCCGCATAACGTGCACTTCCTCTGGTTCGCGGCGACCATGGACGGCCGCGGCCAGCTCGCCATCGACAACGCCCGCAAGGTCGCGGCGAAAGTGCCTGACGAGGCCCTGAAGGCAATGCCGCTGGTCGCCGGGTTCCGGGTGGTTCCCTATTACGCGCTCACCCGCTTCGGGCGATGGGACGAGATGTTGAAGGAGCCGGCGCCACCCGCGGACAACCTGTACTTGACGGGCGTCTGGCGCTACGCGCGAGGCCAGGCGTTTCTCGGAAAGGGCAAGCTCGCGGAGGCGGAAAAGGAGCTGGCCGAAGTAAAGCGCATCGCAAAGGATCCCGCGCTCGAGTTCGCGCTGTTCTCGCCCAACGTCGCCGCCGCCATCTTTTCCATCGCGCCCGAGGTTCTCGGGGGTGAGATCGCGGCGGCGAAGAAGAGCTATGACGAAGCGATCTCTCATCTCGAGAAAGCCGTTCGGCTGGAGGACAGCCTGGTTTATACCGAGCCCAGCGAGTGGCACTACCCACCGCGCCACGCGCTGGCCGCCGTCCTCATCGAGGCCGGCCGTCCGCGTGAGGCGGAGACGATCTATTGGGAGGACCTGAGACGCAACCGCGAGAACGGATGGGCCCTCTACGGCCTCACGAAAGCGCTTGAGGACCAAGGCAAGACCGAGCAAGCGGCGCTCATGAAGGCGCGGCTCGAGAAGGCCTGGGCGCGCGCCGACGTCAAGCTCACCTCGTCCCGCATGCGATAAAACCGTTTCCGGAGCCGATGACGCGGCCGTGATATAACGTCGCGGCCGTGTCATCTCCCGGAAACGACAGAGAATCCCAACCCACCCTGAAACGGGCTCTCGGGCGCTGGGATCTCACCGCCATCGGGATCAACCAGGTCATCGGGGTCTCGATCTTCCTCATGCCGTCGCAGCTCGTGGCCCTCATCGGCAACTGGAGTCCCATTGGCTTCGTGCTCGCGGGCCTGGCGTCGCTCGCCGTCGCTCTTTGCTTCGCCGAGGTAGGGAGCCGCTTCGAAGGAACGGGGGGGCCGTACCTCTATACCCGGGCGGCGTTCGGAAACTTCGTCGCGTTCGAGGTGGGATGGATGCAGTGGTTCACGCGGGCGACGAGCCAGGCCTCGGTCACGAACGGCATCGCGCTCGCGCTCGCGTTTTATTGGCCGATGATGAAGGCCGGTGCTTCGAGGGCGCTTCTCATTACGACCCTTACCCTGGCGCTCGCTTTCATCAACACCCGCGGAATCACCCAAAGCGCGCGGCTCGTGAACTCGCTCACGATCGCGAAGCTCGTGCCGCTGGTGTTGTTCATCGCCGTCGGCCCGTTCTTCGCGGACTTGACGAAGCTCGTGCCTCTGCCCGAGATCTCTCTCGGAAGCGCCGCCGCTGCCGGCCTCCTTTTGATCTTCACCTTCGGAGGCTACGACGTCATCGGGGTCCCCGCGGGAGAGGCGAAGGATCCGAGGCGTCACCTCCCGTTCGCGTTCGTGACTACCATAATCACCGTGACCGTGGTCATGACCGCCGCCCAGGTGATTGCCATGACGACCTACGACGATGTTGCCGGTTCGACGACACCGCTGGCCGACGCGGCGCTCGCCTTCATGGGTCCGGCGGGAGCGGCCGCGATCGGGTTGGGCTCGGTCATCGCCATGACCGGCAACAGCGCGGGACAGGTTCTCACCGGCTCGCGAATGCTGTTCGCGCTCGCCGAGAACCGGGCGCTTCCTCGATTCTTCGGCTACATCCACCCCGCCCACCGGACCCCGTCCAAGGCCATCTGGTTCACGTCTCTGGTGGCGCTTCTTCTGGCGCTTTCGGGATCGTTCGTGTACCTGGCGACCGTGAGCGCCGTGTCGCGTCTGGTGACCTACATCGGGGCTTCTGCCGCGACGCTCGCGCTCCGGCGAGAGCGGTTCGAGGGAAGAGTCGAGCCGGCGACGTTCACCATTCCGTTCGGGCCCATCGTCCCGATCGTGGCGATTCTGGTGTCGGTGGCGCTCCCGTTCGGGGCTACGCGGGCGCAGCTCCTCGGGGGCGCCGCCGCCCTAGTGGCGGGCGCGGTTTTGTACTGGCTGAATGTTGCGGCCCGGCGAGGCGGCGCGTTACGATGAACAGGTGATTGCGCGCGGGATTCGTGAGTACGTCTCCCGGGATTGGCGTGCGGTGCGCGACGCCAAGGACGCGTACTGGGGCGAGAGGATCGCGCGCCTCGGACCGCTCGAGGCATTCCGCATTGCCGAGGAGCTGCGGCGCCAGGCGCTGTTGCAGAATCCCGGCTGGCCTCACCCCGACGACCGGCGTCTCGATCTCGAGTCCCACGTACGAGTCGCCGAGCTCCTCCATCGTGCCGCTCAAGCCCGCCGCCGTTGAGCTGCTGACGGTCCTGTCGAAGGTCCTGTCGAGCTGGGGCCGCTGGTATGTCTTCGGCGCCCAGGCGGTCGTCGCGTATGGCGTCCCTCGGTTTAGCGCCGACGTCGATGTCACCGTGGATCTCATACCCGATGAGCCCGAGCGCTTCGCGCGCGAGATGGAAGCGGCGGGCTTTGCCCTCAGGGTCGACGACCCCGACTTCGTGCGGCGCACGCGGGTGATGCCGTTCGTCCACGTCGCGACGGCCATGCCGCTCGACGTGGTCCTGGCGGGATCGGGGCTCGAAGACGAGTTTCTCGACCGGGCGCGAAGCGTGGACCTCGGCGGCACGACCGTGCCGTTGATCGATCCCGGAGACCTGATCGTCGCCAAGGTTCTCGCGGGACGCCCCAAGGATATCGAAGACGCGAACGGGGTCTGGCGCCTTCACGGGCGAAACCTGGACGTGGAGCGGATCCGGCGGATTCTGCGGCTGCTCGAGGAGGCCTTGAGTCAGAGCGACCTTCTCTCCAGCTTCGAGTCGATCCTGCGCCGCGCTCGATGACGTTGCCGAGGAGCCGATTCCTGTCGAGTTGCGGGACCACGACCGGTTTTTTAAATGATGTAGTCGCCCCGGAAACCCTTCATATTTTTTGAGTTGATGGCCTATGGCACGGTCGCTATAATACCGGCCTTGTTGATTCTTGCTTCGGCGGTAGCGCTTGGAATTCATTGAGCTCAAAAGAGTTTTGTCTTTTTCTCCGCGGCGCCCGGAATCTCGGGTTGCAGCCCATGGCGCCGGTTGAAATAATGAAGGGCTTGGCCGGAAAAGACGGCGCGAAGGATCGAAGATGATCGAGTACGTCGGTGTCCTTCTGTTCCTCATCGTGGGAGCGCTCTTCGTCTCTCTGACGCTGGTGGTCTCGGGCCTCGTGCGCCCGAGCAAGATCACCCGCGAGAAGATGATGTCCTACGAGTGCGGGGAGAACCCGATCGGGACCCCCTGGGGGGTGCGCTTCAACATCCGCTTCTACGTCTTCGCGCTGGTCTTCCTGGTCTTCGACGTGGAGGCGGTGATGCTGATCCCGTGGGCGGTCGCGTTCAAGAGCACGGGGATGATCGCCTTCGTCGCGGGAATTATCTTCATCGGGATGCTGGCTCTCGGTCTCGCGGACGTCTGGCGCAAGGGCGATCTCGAGTGGGTTCGCGAAGAAGACCGAGAGGCCGCCCGGGCCGGAACCACCAAGACGTCGTCGTCGAAAGCCGCCTGATAGCCGTCAAGGAGCGTCATGGATCTGATCAAAGCCGTCGGAAGCCAACAGTTCATCCTCACCCGGGTGGACGCGGTGGTGAATTGGGCGCGCCAGTCCGCGCTCTGGCCCATGGTGTTCGGTCTCGCCTGCTGCGCCATCGAGATGATGGCTGCGGGGGCGACCCGCTTCGACTGGGATCGGCTGGGCATGATCCCGAGGGCGACGCCCCGCCAGTCGGACCTGATGATCGTGGCCGGCACCGTGACCCACAAGATGGCGATCCGCGTGAAGAGGCTCTACGAGCAGATGTCGGAGCCGAAGTACGTGATCTCCATGGGAAGCTGCGCCAACAACGGCGGGCCGTACTGGCAGTACGGCTATCACGTGGTGAAGGGCGTCGACCAGATCATCCCCGTCGACATCTACGTGCCCGGCTGCCCGCCGCGGCCGGAAGCGCTCCTCTACGGCATCATGGCGCTCCAGGACGTGATCCGCGAGCGGTCGCTCCTCGACGATCCGCGCGAAGGCCGCACTCCGCGGCACGTGGAAGTTCCCGCCCGGACGAAAGAGGTGCCGGCTTGAGCCTCAAGGCGGCGGACATCCACGGAAGACTCGAAACGAAGTTCCCCGGGAAGATAGAGAAGGCGCAGCTCGAGGCGATCGACCCCTTCCTCGTCGTGGACCAGGGCGCTCTTCTCGAAATGGGACGCTATCTGCGAGACGACCCCGAGCTCGCGTTCGACACGCTGCACTGTCTTTCCGCGGTGGACTACTTGAAGGACGATCGCATCGAAATCGTCTACCATCTGTCTTCTCTCAAGCACCGCCACTGGATCGTTCTGAAAGTGCATCTTCCCCGCGTCGATCCGAAGATCCCCACGGTCGAGACGATCTGGCCCACCGCCAACTGGCACGAGCGCGAGGCCTACGATCTCTTCGGCGTGGTCTTCGTGGGCCACAGCGATCCGCGGCGCATTTTCCTCCCCGAGGACTGGGCCGGTCATCCGATGCGCAAGGACTGGGTGTGGCCCGAGGAATGGCACGGGATCGCGGTGAAGCCCGGGAAACAGTTCGCCCAGCGCGCTTCCGAAGGCGAGACGCTCGGGATCGGCCCGTTTGACTGAGGCGACGCAAGACGATGCAGATGGTGAGCATTGCAACGGGCCCGGAGGGCCCGTCCTCCCCGCGCGAGGAGCGCGGGGAGCGATCGAGCGGAGCCCTCAGCCCAGAGCGGTGGGGGTGGGGCCCCACCGCATTGATCGAAGAGCGAGCGAGCACTAAATAATGACCACTGCACGCGTATACAAGGATCTCGAGCCCGATACCGCCTACGCCTTCAAGCCGGAGGATCTCGAAGACGACGAGATGATCCTCAACATGGGGCCGCAGCATCCCTCGACCCACGGGGTGCTCCGGATCGAGCTCAAGACCGACGGAGAGATCGTGAAGGACGCGCGGCCGCACATCGGCTACCTCCACCGGAACTTCGAGAAGCACGCGGAGAACATCGACTACCAGGGCGTCATTCCCTTCACCGATCGCATGGACTACGTGGGGTCGATGGCCAATAGCCTCACCTACGCCATGACCGTCGAAAAGCTCATGGCGATCGAAGTGGGCGAGCGGGTGAAGTCCCTCCGGGTACTGGTGTCCGAGCTCCAGCGGATCGCCTCGCACCTCCTCGCCATCGGGACGTACGGGCTCGACATCGGCGCCTTCACCCCGTTTCTCCACTGTTTCCGGGAGCGCGAGAAAGTCCTCGACCTCTTCGAATGGCTTTGCGGCGCGCGGCTTCTCTACAACTACAACTGGGTCGGCGGGGTCTCCCACGATCTCCCGGAAGGCTGGACGGACAAGGCCAGGCAGTTCCTGGGGGAGTTCTCGCCGGTCATCGAAGAGCTCGACGATCTACTCAGCCACAACAAGATCTTCACCGACCGCACCGCTACCGTCGGGATCATCTCGCCGGAGCTCGCGGTGGCCTACGCCCTCAGCGGCCCGAACCTCCGGGGCTCGGGCATCAAGTGGGACATCCGCCGCGAAGAGCCCTACTGCGGATACGAGAAGTACGATTTCGAGATCCCCGTCGGCCAGGGACGGTACGGTCCGATCGGCTCCTGCTGGGACCGGTATTACGTGAGGGTCGAAGAGATGCGGCAGAGCGTCCGCATCCTTCACCAGGCCCTCGAAAAGCTCCCGGCCGAGGGCGACGTCCAGGAGAAAGTGCCTAAGAGGGTTAAACCCAACCCGGGGGAGGCCTACGCCCGCACCGAAACCCCGCGGGGTGAGCTCGCGTTCTACATCGTCAGCGACGGCGGTCTCATCCCGTACCGGGTCAAGGGCCGCTCGCCCTGCTTCGTCGCCATGGGGCTCTTCCACGAGATCGCGAGGGGCGAGATGATCGCCGACATCATCGCCATCATCGGGAGCCTGGACATCGTCCTCGGGGAGATCGATCGCTGATGGCCATGAAACGCCCGGATCTCGAAGCCAAGATCTCGAACTTCCTCTCGCCCCTCGTGATTGCGGGGGCGGGGGGTTTCCTCGTCGTCATCGCGCTCTTGCCGCGAATCGCGGAGTTGATCCGGACCCAGCTCCACTCGGCGCTTCCGCCGACCTGGGCTTCGGTCGCCGGCATCGCCCTCGGCGTCGGAGCGACGGTGTTCCTCATTGCCCAGCTTCCGATCTTCCTCATCTGGTTCGAGAGGAAGGTCGCGGCCCACGTACAGGACCGGCTCGGGCCGATGCGCGTGGGCTGGCACGGCGTTCTCCAGAGCTTCGCCGACGGCATCAAGCTCCTGTTCAAGGAAGACATCATCCCCGAGGGCGCCGATCGCATGCTCTTTCGCATCGCACCAGTTCTGGTGATCATGGGGGCGTTCGCCGCCTTTGCCGTCGTTCCCTGGGGGCCCGGGCTCATCATCTCGGACTTGAACATCGGCCTTCTCTACATCGTGGCCATCACTTCCCTCGGATCCATCGGGATCCTGATGGCAGGCTGGGCGTCGAACAACAAGTACTCGCTCTACGGGGGAATGCGCTCTGCGGCACAGCTCGTGGCCTACGAGATTCCGACCGCGCTCGTCGTTCTGGTGGTGGTGATCCAGGTGGGAAGCCTCAGCCTTCAGGACGTGATCGCCGCCCAGTCGGGCGGCCTCTTTGGAGAGAACCGCTGGTTTCTGACGCGGATGTACGGTCTGAACCTGATCGCCTTCGTGATCTTTTTCATCTGCGGTCTCGCGGAGACCAACCGCAACCCCTTCGACATCCCTGAAGCGGAGTCGGAGCTGGTGGCGGGCTTTCACACCGAGTACAGCGGAATGCGCTTCGCGTTCTTCTTCCTCGCCGAGTACGGGGCGATGTGGCTCGTCGCGGGAGTCGCCGCGATCCTGTTTCTCGGAGGCTGGGTAGGTCCTTATTTTTCCGGGCCGCTGGTCTTTTTCTTCAAGACCCTTTTCCTGGTGTTCATACAGATGTGGCTCCGGTGGACGCTCCCGCGCCTCAGGGTGGATCAGCTCCTGGCGCTCTGCTGGAAGTACCTCATCCCCATCACGCTCGCGCTGCTGGTGGCCGTCGCCGGGTTGAGTGTTTCGGCAAGCTGAAGGACGAGAGATGAAAGATTACCTTCTTCAGATCTGGGTCTCGATTACGACCATCGCCATCGGCATGGGGATCACTCTCCGCCACCTCTTCATGCCCAACGCGACCCAGCAGTACCTCGCCGACGAGAACCCCGAGGCCCGGTGGAAGTCGCAGATCGTTCCGGAGGGGCTTCTGAGCGAGCGCTCCCGCATGCGGCTTCACGTCAAGATCGAGGACTGCATCGGCTGCAAGCAGTGTGAGAAGGTCTGCCCCGTCGATTGCATCTACATCACGACAGAAAAGCGAGAGAAGGACGAGGCGCCGATCTTCGCCTCCGACGGCACCGCCATCAAGCAGCGGGTCGTCCAGTTCGACATCGACATGTCGCTCTGCTGCTATTGCCAGCTCTGCGTTTATCCCTGCCCCACGGTGTGCATCCTGATGACGCCGGAGTTCGAGTTCGCCGAGACCTCGAAGGAGAACTTCTTGTACCGTTTCGCGAAGGAGAAGCCCCTCCCGCCGGCCGAAAAGAAACACGAGGCTGCGGCGGGGTCCTAGTATGGAAACCCTGGCCCCCAAGATCATTTTCTGGTTCTTCACCGCGCTCATGCTGGGCTCGGCGCTCATCGTGGTCCACGGGAGGAACCTGGTCCATTCCGGCTTCGCGCTTCTCGCGACGTTCTTCTCGGCCGCGGTGTTCTACGCCCTCCTGGGGGCGGACTTCCTCGCGGGCGCGCAGGTCCTCATCTACGTCGGCGGCATCCTCATTCTGCTCCTCTTCGGAGTAATGCTCACCAACCGGATCTTCGACGTGAACTTGAAGACCGAGACGTTCCAGGTCGTGCCCTCGGCGCTGGTCTCGGCCGGTGTGTTTGCCATGCTCACACTGGTCATCCTCAAGACCCCCTGGCGCCAGGTTTCGCTTCTGGAAGAGGGCCCGACGACGGCGAAGATCGGAAACCTGCTCGTGACCACGTATCTCCTTCCCTTCGAGGTGGCCTCGGTGCTCCTCCTCGTCGCTCTTCTCGGAGCGGCGATGCTCGTTCGACGGAGGTCCGATCTGTGATTCCGCTCGAGTACTATCTCCTCGTTTCCGCGGCGCTGTTCTCGCTGGGCCTCTTCGGCCTGCTCACGCGGAAAAACGCCATCAACGTGCTGATGTCGGTGGAGCTCATCTTCAACTCCGGTAACATCAACCTCGTCGCCTTCTCCCGCTTCGTCGGGGGCGACGTGGAAGGCCAGGTGTTCGCGCTCTTCGTCATCGCCATCGCCGCCTGTGAGGCGGCCGTGGCCCTCGCCATCGTGATGTCGCTCTTCCGGCACCTCAAATCCGTCAGCCTCGAGGGGGCTTCCGCCCTCAAGGGATGATCGGGGGATAAAAAGTGCAGCGCCTCGATACCATTGCCAGCCTCAAGTACTTCACGCCCGAGATCGTGGTGGTTTTCACCATGATGGCGGTCCTCCTCCTGGACCTGGTCGCGATGAAGCGCAGCCGGGGGGAGCGGCGGGTTCTGATCGTGGCGCCGGCTCTCATCGGCCTCGCCGTCGCTCTTTACTATTCGGTGACCCTCGCGGAGTCGCCGGCCGCGGGGCTCTTCAGCGGCATGGTGGCACAGGACGGCTTCGGGAGCCTGCTGCGGATCGTGTTCCTGGTGACCTCGATCTTCGTCCTGCTCTTTACCCTGCACTCGCGAGAGCTCGCGGGCGTCCACCCGGGCGAGCTCGTGGTGCTTCTTCTGACGGTGACCGCCGCCCTGATGTGGATGTCGAACTCCGTCAACCTCCTCATGATCTATCTGGCGCTCGAGACTGTCTCCATCGCCTCCTACGTCATGGTGGGCTATCTCAAGTCCGACCGGCTCTCGAACGAGGCGTCGCTGAAGTACGTCCTCTTCGGCGCGGTTTCCACCGGGACGATGCTGTTCGGAATGTCGCTCCTCTACGGGCTCACGGGCACTCTGGACCTCTACGGCATCCGGAGCGCCCTCGCGAACCAGGAGGTCGTGGTCGAGTCCGCCCCGGCGCTGATGATCGTCGTCATCATGGTGCTCGCCGGCATCGGCTTCAAGATGGCGACGGTGCCGTTTCACTTCTGGTGCCCCGACGTCTACACCGGGGCTCCGACACCGGTCACCGCGTTTCTCTCGGTGGGACCGAAGGTGGCGGGATTCGCCGTCCTGGTGCGGTTTTTCTACGCCGGCATGGCCCGGCCCGACGGCGAGGCGGGGTTCGCGATGGTGGGAGCGGTGAACTGGCAGGCGATCCTCATCGGGATCTCGATCGTCACCATGACCCTCGGAAACGTCACCGCGCTGCTGCAGACGAACCTCAAGCGGCTTCTCGCCTATTCGAGCATCGCCCACGCGGGCTACATCATGATGGGCGCGGTGGTGCTCTCGGGGGAGGGCATCCAGGCGATGGTGGCCTACGTGGTCATCTACCTCTTCATGAACCTCGGCGCCTTCCTGGTTGTGATCGTGGTCCACAACGCCGTCGGCAGCTTCGATCTCAAGGACTACGCCGGCATCTGGCGGCGGTCGCCGCTTCTCACGATTCTCATGGGAGTATTCCTGTTCTCGCTGATGGGGATCCCGCCGTTCGCGGGCTTTCTCGCGAAGTGGTACGTGTTCGCCGCGGTGATCCGGGCCGATCTCGGATGGTTCGCGGTGGTGGGTGTCCTCAACAGCGCTGTCGGAGCGTTCTACTACATCAAGATCCTGAAAACGATGTTCCTCGAGGGCGACGACGTCCCCGAGCCGTCGTCACCCCTTCCACTCCATCCGATGCACGCAGGTTTACTTTTGCTCCTGGCCGTGCCTAATATTATCGGACTCCTGTTGTGGGGTTATCTGGATCGCATTACCGAGTATTCCCAGAAGCTGCTGGAGATTCTCTAAGGAGGAGAGCGACAAATGGCCTACATCATCGCCGAGCCCTGCATCGGCACCAAGGACACCGCCTGCGTCGAGGTCTGCCCCGTGGACTGCATCCACCCCACGAAGGACGAAGAGGGATTCGAGGCTGCGACGCAGCTCTACATCGATCCCGAGACCTGCATCGACTGCGGCGCGTGCGAGCCGGTTTGTCCGGTCACCGCGATCTTTCCCCTGGAAGAGCTCCCCGAGAAGTGGAGCTCGTTCATCGAGGTCAACACCCAGTACTACGCGAAGTGACTGAGCAGCGGAAAGAATCGCCCTGAAAGAGGCTGGCCGCGGGGAATTGGAGGAACCCCTTCGAGGAGCGGCTCGTCGGAAGCGCTCCTCGTGCCATCCAGGCAAAAGTTCAACGCCACACCCCGCCTCGGCCGGGCCGAGCGGTTCTGAAAGGAGCCGTGAACGGTGAGCGGGTGATGGAACGTAGCCTCGCCGCGCCGCAGCACGGCGGGGATGGGATGGAACCCGCTCAGCTCCTCGGGAGTGAGGACCTCTCGGATCGCGTCCATATCGCCGGTGAGGCCGGTTACCGGCAGAAGGCGCCAGCGATGGCTCCCGGGCACGTACTGGGGACATCCGTTCTCCTCGTCGACGTCGTCGAGTGGGATCCAGCAGGTCACGTGCGCCATGGGCTCGGTCCGGGTCCAGTAGGAAAAGTCCTGGTGCCAGGACACGACGCCTCCGAGGTGCGGGGGCTTCACGAAGAGCTGGTCGTGCCAGAAGCGCACTCTTCCCCCGAGGATCTGCCCCACGGGAACGAGGACGGCGGGGTTCCAGAGGAGATCGTGAAACGCCGCCGAAATGCGCCAGGCGCCGAGCGCGTGGAAAAGAACGCGGCCCGGCTCATGGGACTCGTTCGAATTTCTCTCGTGGAAGAGGTGAGCTCCGGGATGCCCCGGGTCAAGCAGAGGCTCGAGCTCGGAGCGCAGGACCTCGACCTGGTCGTCGTCGAGGACCCGTATCCCCGCCAGGAAACCGTCGCGTTCGAAGCGGGAAAGCTGCTCGGCAGAGAGGTAGCGCGCCGAGTCGGAAGCCGAGCTTCCGTTTCGGAGGATCGGTCCGTGGCGATGCGATAGATCCGGTACCATGGCCGCTTTCCATCATGGCATAATGAGCGCCCAGAATGAGCCGAAATCGCCTTTCCCTCGTCGTCCTTTTCGCGTTCGCCGGTACTTTCCTCTCGGGGCTCCTGCTCTTCGATCGCTACGGCGTGGGCTCGGCCCAGGCGACAGTCCAGAAGCTTTGCGGTACCGGACAGGAGAGCGGCTGTGAACAGGTCTCTCGCTCGCGGTACTCGTCGATCGGGAGCCTCTCGCTGGCCGCCGTGGGGGTGTCCTTCTATGGCGCGACGCTTCTTCTCCTCGCGTTCGGGCTCGCCTCTTCCGACGCGGTGCGGGAGTCGGTAGCCGGGGTCGCTCTCCTCGCCTTCGGTGCCGCTCTCGCCATCGACGTCGTTCTGTTCGGCATCCAGGCGTTCGCAATCGCGGCCTACTGCCGGCTCTGTC
>Ga0184637_10001692_pt1 | contig 14586 bp, 11 predicted proteins | sample PLM3_127_b2_FD_133143 | JGI IMG/M metagenome (GOLD analysis project Ga0184637, IMG submission 133143) | Groundwater sediment microbial communities from an aquifer in East River, Colorado, USA - PLM3_127_b2 | ecosystem: Environmental > Terrestrial > Soil > Riparian zone | place: USA: East River...
CCGATCTCAGTCCGGCAAGGAGAGCGGCGCTGGGAACGGCTGAAACGAACTCACGTCGACTGACAGTCATGCATTTACCTCCTTACGATGAGCCTCCGAATCAGAGGGACCGACCCCTGATCTTCGAACCAGGTCACATGCTCGTCCACCATGTCGAGCTTGAGAGCGTACTCGCCCGGGGCTTCCGGAGCCCAGATCGCAGCATCGAGCTCGAGGATCTCTCCCGGGCCGACCGTGCGGTCCATGTGGCCGTGACGATCGTAGTCGACAAAGCTCGCCCTTCCCACTTCGAGGAGCTTCACTCCTAGCTTCACGCCGCGCTTTCTGTCGCTCGTGAAGACCCACGGCCCCGGGCTCTCGTTCGTCGCGCGCACCCGGACGTCCATCCGTTGTCCGGACGCGATTTCCGACGGAAACCCCGTCGCCGCGATCGCGGCTTTGTAGACGTAGGGAACGTAGAGCTCGCGCGCCCAGCGCTCGAACGGCGCCCAGTCGGAGCCAGCGCCCGAGTCTCGCCGGTAGGCTTCGTATCGATCGAAGATGCGCCCGATCTCGGATGCCGGTCCGAAGGGAAGGTGACCGTGCCAGACGCTCAGCTCGGAGCGAGCTTCTTCGAATGGCGCTCCGCCTTTAGCCATGCGCGCGATGACGCTCGCGAAGCCGGTACGGTCGGACCCGGCGCTGCAGTGGATGAGGATGGGCTCGGGAAGGCCCTCGAGGCGATCGATGAGCGCGACCAGGTCGGGACGCGAGGGAAGCCTCTCGGGAATCAGATCGAGGCTCTCGAGCTCGACTCCGTTCCGCTCGGCGACCTCGAGCTCCCGGCGGTACCAGTCGCGATCTTCCTTCTCTCCCCTGAGGTTCACGATGGACTTGAGCTCGTGGCGACGGATGCGCTCCTCGAGCGCTTCCGGAGAGAGCTGGCCGCTTCGGTAAACGCGCCCTTGAACGACGGCGCGAAAGTTGTCGCCGAAAAGCGACGGACCGAGTGCAACGAGGCACAGGATGCCGAGGCCGCCGAGCGATCCCGCGAGGGTCTTCATCTTTGCTGCGTCATTGTACGCGGGGTTTCTTCGGCAGTCGCGGGGGTCGGGGGCCGTGGCGCACCGCGTCCCGAAGGATCACGTACTCGAGCTCCCTTCGCTCCTCGGCACTTCGGAGCATCAGGCCTCCGCGGCTCATGTCGCCCCGTCCCACGAACGCCGCGGGGAACCGGAGGCGAGAGCCGAACACAGGAAGAAGGACGTCCGCATACTTCGAGGTCGCGACGCTCCCCAGAAGAACTACAAGGGGGGCGGGCCCGGCTCTCTCGGCGAGATCTCGTACGTCTCGCTCGAAAGGCGCGCGGTAGCGCTCGTCCTCGGCATCGATGGGAACCCGCGCGATCCGTCGAAGGTCATCCAGATTTACGCGCTCTTCCGGGAGCTTCAGCCCCAGACCGGGGGCGATCACCAGAGATCCCGGAACCCCCGGCGGGGGATGGGCGAAAGCTCGAGCGTACGTCAGTTTTCCGCGGAAGTAGAGGCTGCTGACGAACGTGAAGAGCTCTCCGAGGGTCGCACCCTCGGGAGAGCGAAGCCGGCGCGCCAGGTCGGAGTCTCCCTCTTCCATCAGGTATCCCGCTCTCTTTCCGCGCAGGCTCGCGGGAGAGAGGAGGAAGATTCTCGCAGGAGTCATGTGGTACTTTCTCGAACCGTTGTGGCCAACGAAAGCATCCCGGTCGTAAAGCTGGCGCGGAAGCTCCGCACCGTCGAGTACTTTACCCTCGCTTTCGGCAGCATGGTGGGGACCGGGTGGCTCATCGTCATCGACGACTGGCTCACCCGGGGCGGTCCCCTCGGAGGAATTCTCGGATTTCTCGCGGGCGCGCTCCTTCTGGTTCCGATCGGCCTTACCTACGGCAGGCTCGTCGCGGGCCTTCCCGACGCCGGGGGCGAGGTCGCTTACACCGAGCGCGTTTTCCCGCGCGCGGTCAGTTTTCTCACCGGCTGGTTCGTGGTGCTCGCGTACCTCATCGTCTGCCCGTGGGAGGCGGTCGCCATCGGAAAGCTCCTCTCGCGAGTGGTACCGGTTCTCGACTCGGTCGAGCTGTACCGCTTCGGCGGGCAGCCGGTCTTCCTACATCGGCTCCTTCTCGGTCTCGTGGTGACGGCGTTCATCTGTTATCTGAACTTTCGCGGCATCCGCTCGTCCGCCACGTTCCAGAATGTTTGCACCTTCGGCCTGCTCGCGGTCTTTGCGATCTTCTCCGCCCTCGGCCTGGGTCGCGGCGACGTTTCGAATCTGACGCCGCTCTTCAGCCATCCAGGGACCGGAGGCGCCCTGGTCTCGGTTCTTCTCGTCCTCCAGATCGTCCCCTACTTCATGACCGGCTTCGAGGCCGTAGCGAAGTCTTCCGAAGAAGCGCACTCCGACTTCCAGCCAACCGGGTTCCGCAACGCCATCCTCCTCGCGATCGCCGTGGGAGGCTTCTTTTACGCCACGGTGATGCTGGTGGTGCCCATGGTCCATCCCTGGACCGAGCTCGCCAGCATCCCCTTCGGTACCGCCGTCGCGTTCGAGCGCGCGTTCGGCTCCCGCGCCATCGGGGATTTCATACTTCTCGGCGCGGTCGTCTCGCTCTTCAAGGTGTTCAACGGCTGCTTCATCGCCGCGACGCGGATGGTCTACGGGATGGGAAAGCGAGGCCTCGTGCATCCGAGCCTCGCGCGCGTCCACCCCCGATACCAGACCCCGCACTTCGCGATCGCGTTCGTCGGTCTCATCACCGTGATCTCGACGTTTCTCGGCGACGCGCTTCTGGTTCCGCTGAGCGAGCTCGGCTCTCTCGCCATCGCCGTCGGGTGGCTCGCCGCCTGCCTGTGCTTTCTCAAAGGAGTCAGCTGGAGCGCAACTCGCCCACCCGGATTCGGGGCGCGCGCGATGGCGTGGATCGGCACCCTCGTGGCCCTCGGTCTGGTGCTGATGAAGCTCTTCCCCTTCGTGCCCGGCCACATGAGCTGGCCGCAGTATCTTGGACTCGCGGTGTGGATGTCGCTCGGATTCGGGCTGTGGTGGGCGGCGAAGCGATTCCGTCCGTAGCGTAAGTACTTCGCTCCTTTAGTTCTATTCTCGGAACACCACACGCCCCGCGACCACCGTCATCCGCACGCGCAGGTCGCGGAGCTCGTCCGCGGGCGTCTTGAGCGGGTCTTCGGAGAAGACGGTCATGTCCGCGTAGCGGCCGGGGGACAGCGCTCCCAGGTCTTCTTCCTGGAAAGCCGAGAAGGCGGGACCCGCGGTCAGAAGGCGCAACGCGGTGTCCGCGGAAAGACGCTCTTCGGGATGAAACCCCGCGGGCGGAGTCCCGTCGGCGGCGCGCCTCGTGACGGCGCAGAAGAAATTTAGCACAGGGTCTCCCGAGTCCGAAGCCGGGTAGTCCGTCCCGAGCGCGAGGCTCGCTCCGGCGTCGAGAAGAGATCGCGTCGCGAGAACCCAGCTCGCGCGCGAAGGCCCTACGCGATCCTCCGACCAGCGCGCGTACTCGCCCGCGAACATCGGCTGAATGGAGGCAATCACGCCAAGCTTCGCGAAGCGAGGCCGGTCGACGGGGTCGATGACGGACGCGTGCTCGATGCGGAACCGGAGCCGGCGCGCGTCCGCTCCCGCGGACTCGAAAGCATCGAGCGCTCGGCGCACGGCGCGGTCGCCGATGGCGTGCGCGTTCACCTGGAATCCTCGGGCCGTTGCCGCACGAATCAGATCGCGAAACTCCTCGTCGTCCATCGTCTCGAGGCCCCGCTCCGAGGGCGCGTCGGCGTAGGGCTCGAAGAGCTGGGCGCCGCGCGATCCGAGAGCGCCGTCGAGAACCACTTTGAAGCTTCGGATCGTAAGCCGTCCCTCTCCGAGCCCGATCTCCGGCCCGCGGGCGAGGGTCTCTGCAACGAGATCCCCGCGCCCGTTCGCCATCGCGTAGATGCGGACCGGAAGCGCGTCCTCGGCGAGAAGCTTCTTGTATAGAAGGAGGGTCTCGCGGTCCGCGCCGGCGTCGTGGATGCTGGTGAGCCCCAAGCGCGCGTACTCCTGGAGCGCCGCGCGAAGGCGCCGCTCCGCCTGCTCCGCCGTCGGCGGAGAGACGATGCGCCGAACGAACGCCGTCGCATGGTCGACGAGGATTCCCGTGGGCGCGCCCGCGGAATCGCGCACGATCCTGCCCCCGTCGGGATCCTCGGTCTCACGGGAAACCGAAGCCGCGGAGAGCACTCTCGAGTTGACCCAGATGGAATGGCCGTCGATCCGATCGAGGACCACCGGGTGGCGGGTGGTGGCAGCGTCCAGATCCGCCGCGGTCGGGAACGCGACCGGCAGAAAATGGCCCTCGTCCCAGCCCCCGCCCAGGATCCACTCCCCCTCGGGCGTCCTCGAGGCGAGCTCTTTGACCCGTGCCACGATCTCACTTTTGTCGAGACCTCGCAGATCCATCGTCGCGAGTTGCTCACCGAAACCCGCGGCGTGCACGTGGGCATCGGCGAGGCCGGGGACGGCGACCCCGGGAAGAACGATCCTCTCGGTGCGCGAGCCGACGAAGGGCTCGACGCTCGAAGCGTCGCCGACGGCGAGGATGCGCCCTCCCTTCACCGCGAGAGCCGTCGCCCGGGCAAGGTTGGAATCGAGCGTGACAATCGGCCCGACGAAGATCGCATCCGCCGTATCTCGCGGCTGACCCGCGGAGGCGCTCGCGGCCGAAAGTAGGCAAACAACGGAAACCCAGTGCTTTTGCATTCACCGATTGTAATGAAACGTCGGGGTTTCGATCTCTCGGGTTGACAGGGGAAGCGATAGTCCGAGAAGATGCCGATGCGGCAGGACCCCTGATGATATCAAGAAGGCTCGCATCCATGCTCCTCTGGTCCGCGATTTCCGTTCTCGGGGCTTCGGCCTTCGGAATCGTGGCTCTCAACCGCGGGGAGAGCATCAACTCGATCTGGCTCCTCACCGCCGCCGTCTGCACCTATGCGGTCGCCTATCGGTTCTACGCCCTGTTCATCGCTCGCAAGGTGTTCGATCTCGACGACCGCCGGGCGACCCCGGCCGAACGGCTGAACAACGGGCGGGACTTCATCCCCACGAACCGCTGGGTGCTCTTCGGGCACCATTTCGCCGCCATCGCCGGAGCCGGGCCGCTCGTCGGGCCGACGCTCGCGGCGCAGTTCGGCTACCTTCCGGGAACGCTCTGGATCGTGATCGGAGTCGTGCTCGCGGGAGCGGTCCAGGACTTCACCATCCTCTGCTGTTCGCTCCGCCGGGACGGAAAATCGCTGGGGCAGATGGCGAAGGAGGAGATCAACCGCGTCGCGGGAGTGACGGGAATGATCGCGATCCTCCTCATCATGATCATCCTCCTCGCGGTCCTGGCGCTGGTCGTGGTGAACGCACTTCGCGCCTCCCCCTGGGGATTTTTCACCATCGCCTGCACCATGCCCATCGCCGTGATGATGGGATGGTGGATGAAATCCTGGCGCCCGGGCAAAGTCGGCGAGGCCTCGATCGCCGGCGCGGTGCTCCTGGTCGCGGCGCTGGTCGGAGGCGGCTGGGTCTCCGAGTCTCCCACCTGGGCCCCGCTTTTCACCTACAGCGGAACCACTCTCACCTGGATGATGATCGGCTACGGGTTTTGCGCTTCCGTGCTGCCGGTGTGGATCCTGCTCCTGCCCCGCGACTACCTTTCCACGTTCCTGAAGATCACGACGGTTCTCGGCCTCGCCGTCGCCATCCTGGTGCTGCGGCCGCCGCTCCTGATGCCCGCGGTCACGGAGTTCGCGACCGGAGGCGGGGGGCCGGTCTTTTCGGGAACGCTATTCCCCTTCGCGTTCATCACCATCGCCTGCGGCGCGATTTCCGGGTTCCACTCGCTCATCTCTTCGGGAACGTCGCCCAAGATGATCGCCCGCGAGGGCGACGCCCGCCTGGTCGGTTACGGCTCGATGCTGATGGAATCGTTCGTGGCGATCATGGCGATCATCGCCGCCTGCACGCTCGACCCGGGCGTCTACTTCGCGATGAACACCACACCCGCGGCGCTGGAGCAGGCCTCCGATGTCCTGAATCAGTCGGGATTCGTGGTCACTCCCGAGCATATGGCCCAGCTCGCGGACGAGATGGGCGAGAAGACTCTCATCGCCCGCACCGGCGGCGCTCCCTCGCTCGCGGTAGGAATGGCGAACATCCTCTCGTCCGTGTCCAGCGTCATCGGAGGAAAAACCACGACCGCCCTCTGGTACCACTTCGCCATCATGTTCGAGGCGCTCTTCATCCTGACCACGGTGGACGCGGGGACCCGGGTCGGACGGTTCATGCTGCAGGATCTGCTCGGGCACGTCTGGCCCAAGCTCGGGGAGATGTCGTGGTATCCCGGGGTGTTTCTCACGAGCGCCATCATCGTCGCCGGCTGGGGCTACTTCCTCTACCAGGGTGTCGTGGATCCGCTCGGCGGGATCAACTCGCTCTGGCCACTCTTCGGAATCGCGAACCAGCTCCTCGCGACCGTGGCGCTTTGCGTCGCCACCACCATCATCATCAAGATGGGAAAGGCGCGCTACGTCTGGGTCACGCTCGGGCCTCTCACCTGGCTGGTCATCGTCACCATGACCGCCGGGATCCAGAAAGTGTTCTCGCCTGATCCCAAGCTCGGTTTTCTTGCCCACGCGCGGTCCCTCGAGGCCTCGCTCGATCCCAGCTCGGCGCGGCTCATGTTCAACGACCGGCTCGACGCCTACGTGGCGCTCCTGTTCATGACGGTGGTGTGGCTCGTGATCCTCGCGTCGGCCCGGGAGTGGATCCTGGTGGTCAGCGGACGCAAGCGAGCGGAAGTGAAGGAGACACCTTTCGTCCTCAGCGCCAGCGCGGCGAGGGAGTAGCTATCTCAGTCGGTGAAGTCGACCCTCGAGAGAGCTCGTCAGGCTTCGTCCGTAGCAGGCTTCGTATCAGGAACCCACCAGCGCGACATGTCGAGCGCGACGGCCGCGAAAGGCTCCGCCTGTACCGTCTGATCGCCCACGAACGTGGCAAGGAGAGTCCATCGGGCGACCAGCCGATAGGTTTCGAGTGTGCGATGGATCGGGTTGACGAGCCACAGGTAGCTCACGCCCTCGCGGGCGTAGACCTCCATCTTCCGTCCCCGGTCGATGGCTTCGGTCCCGGGCGAGAGCACTTCGCACGCCCAGTCGGGCGCGAGCTCGAAGAACGCCTTCTCGGGAAGGCTCGCCATCTTTTCGCGCCGCCATCCGGCGATATCCGGCACCAGAATGTCGGCGCCGAGGTGGAGCTCCGGCTCGTCCAGGATCCACCAGCCTCCTTCCGAGTCGCCCCCGCCGGGCTTGGCGAAGCGGTCGAACACTGCCGTTCCTAGGCCGGAGGCGGCGAGGGCATGTCTCGGGGAAGGCCTTGGAAAAGCGTAAAGATCGCCGTCGAGGATCTCTCCCACGAGATGTTCGGGCAGGGCCAGAATGTCCTCGTAGGTGGCGAGCTTTCGGCGCCGAGTCGCGCTGCTCATAAGATTCAGATTAACACGAGGCACGCCGTCTACACTGGCTCTTCGGCCAAGTTCAGCATCGTTCGATAAACCGCCCGCCAGGCGGCGCCATCTCGGCTGAATACCCAAAGATCTCTTCCCGTCGAGCGGTACTTCTGCCCCTCCCGCTCGTACACCAGGACGAATGCGAAGCTCGCGACCGCGGTGTCACCGAAGACGTCGACTTGCCGATCGCTCTCCTCGAAGCCGTGGACCCGCGCGCTCTCGCTCATGTGCATGAAGCTCTGGATGAGAAGGTTCCTTCCCTTGATGCAGGTCCCACCCGGAACCAGAATCACGATCTTCGGGTGGAGGTGCGGCTCGAGATCGCGAGGTCTTCCCTCGAGCCAGGCCTGGTTGATCGACGAGAGCGTCCGCGAAACTTCTTCGTCGGCGGGCGAGGGCACTTCCTACTCGCGCGCGCGATAGACGACGACGGTTCTCCGAGTCCGCTCGATGGCTTTGTTCACCCTCTCGGCGGTCGTTCCCACGAGCTCGAGCACGTCGACGTAGACGCCGTCACGGAGAGGCGTCGTCCCTTTGTCGAGGGTCTCCTGAGACGGGGCCACGGATCGACGAAAGGCTTCGGGGGAGCTAGAGCTCGAAAGCGAGAGCGCGGCTCCGACGCCAACCGCAGCGCCGGGGACGGACTTCGGGAAGCTCGTCGGGAAACGCTCCACGAGAACGATCTCGTCGCGCGCGAGGGTTTCTGAGCCCGCCTCGAGCTCGAGGGTGAGCCTCAGATCGGTGACCCCCATGACGCGTCCATAGGCCTTGTCCCCGTCACGCTCGGTGACGCGAATCGCGGTCCCCACGGGGAGCTTCGCGACCGAGGACCATTCCTGGGACGGGGGCTCGGCGGCGGCCCGATCCGTGTCGAGGCGTTTCGAAGCGCAGCCCGAAGCGAGAACAACGAGGACCATCGGGAGAACGGCGACCTTCATGTTTCCTCCTCGGCGGCAGGTCTAACGGTATGTCACAACGCGAGCTTTCGCAACCGCAGCGCGTTGACGATGACCGAGACCGAGCTCACCGTCATGGCCGCGCTCGCGATCATCGGGCTCAAGAGGAGACCGAAGAACGGATAAAGGACCCCGGCGGCCACGGGAACTCCCAGCGAGTTATAGACGAAGGCGAAAAACAGGTTCTGCCGGATGTTTCGCATCGTCGCGCGCGAAAGGCGCCGCGCGCGGACGATCCCGCGAAGGTCTCCCTTCACCAGAACGACGTCCGCGCTTTCGATGGCAACGTCGGTTCCGGTTCCCATGGCGATTCCGACGTCGGCCCGGGCAAGGGCGGGGGCGTCGTTGACCCCGTCTCCCGCCATCGCCACTTTTCGGCCTTCTCTCTGCAGACGTTCGACGTGCTCCGCCTTGTCCCGGGGGAGAACCTCGGCCTCGACTCGATCGATGCCGAGCTTTCGCGCGACCGCGAGGGCGGTTACGCGGTTGTCGCCGGTGAGCATCACCAGGTCCAAACCCTCGCCGCGGAGGAGACGAATCGCCTCGGGGGTCGTCGGCCGGATGGGGTCCGAGACCGAAACAAGGCCGGCGGGCCTGCCGTCGACGGCGACGAAAACCACGGTCTCGCCTTGGCCGCGGAGCTCGTCGCCCTTCCCGGCGAAGGGAGCGAGGTCGATGCCCATCTCCTCGAAGAGCTTCGTGTTTCCGACGGCGACCTTCCGGCCCTTCACCGTCGCGAGGACGCCTTTGCCGGTAATGGACCGGAAATCGGCCGGGGGCGCGAGCCGGATCCCCCGCGCTTCCGCTTCGTCGACGATCGCCCGCGCAAGAGGGTGCTCGCTTCCCCGCTCGAGGCTCGCGGCGAGCTCGAGGATCGCATTTGCTTCGAATCCCTCGAGAGGCTCGACCTTCGAAAGCGCCGGCTTCCCCTCGGTCAACGTTCCGGTCTTGTCGACCACGAGTATTTCGACCTCTTCCAGGATTTCGAGGGCCGCGGCGCTTCGCACCAGGACTCCCGCCTGCGCTCCACGGCCGGTCGCGACCATGACCGACATCGGCGTCGCGAGGCCGAGGGCGCAGGGACAGGCGATGATTAGGACCGCGACGGCGTTCACCAGCGCGTGGGCGAGGCGCGGCTCCGGTCCGAAGACTCCCCAGACGAGGGCGGCCGCGATCGCGACCGCGATCACCGCGGGAACGAACCACGCCGAGACTCTGTCCGCGAGCCGCTGGATCGGAGCGCGCGAGCGCTGCGCCTCGGCCACGAGTCTCACGATCTGTGCGAGGAGCGTATCGCTCCCGACGCGCTCCGCCTTCATCACGAAGGTTCCCGTTCCGTTCACCGTTCCCGAAGCGACCCGGCTCCCCGGCCCCTTCTCGACGGGGATGGGCTCGCCGGTCAGCGTCGACTCGTCGACCGCGCTCTCCCCTTCCTCGACGACGCCGTCGACGGGAACTCTCTCACCCGGCCGCACGCGCAGACGATCGGACACGACGACGTGCTCGAGCGGCACGTCCTCTTCGTTTCCGTCGGGACGGACAAGGCGGGCGGTCTTGGGTGCGAGTGAAAGGAGCGCGCGGAGGGCGCTCGAGGTCTCGCCCCTCGCGCGAAGCTCGAGCACTTGCCCGAGAAGCACCAGGGTCACGATGACCGCCGCCGGCTCGAAATAGACGGCGATAGCGCCCGTGTGGTGGTCGCGGAACGAGTCGGGGAAGAGGCCGGGAAAGAGCGTCGCGGCGACGCTGTACGCATAAGCGGCGCCGGTCCCGAGGGCGATGAGCGTGAACATGTTCAGGCTGCGGTTCACGATCGATTGGTAGCCGCGCTCGAAAAACGGGAATCCGCCCCAGAGCACGACGGGCGTCGCCAGGAGGAACTGGATCCATACCGCGCCCGGGCCGAGAAATCGCTGAAGAGGTTTTCCCGGGAGCATCTCCGAGATCATCAGGGCGAGTATCGGCGCGGTCAGCGCCGCCGACCCCAAGAAGCGTCGCGACATGTCGCGGAGCTCGGGGTTGTCTTCCTCCAGGGTCTCGAGGGTCAGGGTGCGCGGCTCGAGCGCCATGCCGCAGAGGGGGCAACTCCCGGGCCCCTTCTGCACGATCTCCGGGTGCATGGGGCAGGTCCACTCGGCACCGGGCGCCGGAGCGGGGGGCGCTACCTCCTCGATCGGGATCGCCGGCTTTCGGTACTTCTCGGGATCGGCGCGAAACCGCTCGAGGCAGCCCTTGCCGCAGAAGTAGTACGTGGTGCCTTCGTGCTCGTGATGTCCCGCGGCGCGCGCCGGCGAAACGGTCATGCCGCACACCGGGTCGAGGAAGCCCTCGCCCGAGGACGGCATGGAGCTCGAATCGTGATGCATTGGCCTCGATTATAGCCGCTTCCCTTGACGGCGCGCGCTCCCTGTGCCAATACTGAGCGGACTGACCCAGCGGTCATAATACTGACCCGAGGGTCATTACGATTTACTCATGAGTCGCTCCAAGGTCCTTTCCGAACATCGCGTCCACGAAGTCCAGGCCGCGGCGCTCCGGGTCATCTCCCGCAAAGGCATGAACGGAGCCACCATGCAGGACTTCGCCGACGAGGCTGGAGTGGCGAAGGGCACCCTCTACCTCTATTTCCGCGACCGCGAGGACCTCATGGAGCGGGCGGCGGACTATGCGTTCTCGACGCTCGAGGCGAAGCTGGCGTCGACCCTTCCCCAGATCTCGAACTTCGCCGGAAGACTCCTGGCGCTCATCCGCAGCGAGATCGACTTCTTCGACGAGCACCGCGAGTTCTTCCGGATCTACATCGCCCTCAAGCACGCCCCGGACGCGGTTCACCAGAGCGCTCGCCGCCGGAGGATGTGCCATCCCCGTTACTCCCGGCACCTCAAAAGGCTCGAGGCGATGCTTTCGGAGGCCATGGAGCGCGGGGAAGTGCGGAAATGCGATCCGGCGAGGCTCGCGCTCTTCGTCTCCGAGAGCGCCGTGGCCTTGATGCTTCGCCGGCTCACCGAGGACAAGCCTCCCGACGCGGAAGCCGACGTCGCCTGGATGGCCGACGTCCTTCTCCACGGACTCGCGGCGAAAGGAACCTGATGCTCGCGACAGCCCTCACGTTTCTGATGACTCTCCCTCCCGTGCAGGAGACTTCGGAGCCCGCGGTCCGCAGCCTGACCCTGCGGGACGCGATGGCGCTCGCCTTCGACCGGAATCTCGTCCTGGGGCGAGCCCGCATCGAAGTGCCCACTGCCGAGGCCACCCGGCGGCTCTACCGCTCCGCGGTGCTCCCTCGTCTGTCCGTCGGCGCGAACCTGGTGCGCAATTCCGCCGAAGCCTCCTTCGGGCCTCCGGACGACGTCCGCACCATTCTCCCGCTCGTGAGCTGGGACGTGAGAGTCAACGTTTCGCAGCCGCTCTTTGCCGGCTTTCGAGATCTCAAGGCCTATCGCCAGTCGAAGCTCGGAATCGACTCCGCCCGCGAGGGGGTCCGATTTGCTTCGGATCAAGCGCTTCTCGATACCAGCCGCCAGTTTCTCCTCGCTCTTCAAGCCGAAGCGCTCATCGACGTCGAGGGCCGGAACCTCGATCTCGCCCAGAGACGACGCGAACAAGCGACCACGCTCTTCGATGCGGGCGAGACCACCCAGGTGGACGTGCTCCGCGCCGAGTCCGACATCAAGGCGGCGGAGCGGCGGGTGGTCGAGGCCAAGCGCTCGAGGGAAGTGGCGGTGAGTGAGCTTCGCCTCGCTCTCGCGCTCGACGAGGATTTCGCGCTGGTTGCGCCCGCGGGAGGCGATCGCGCCATCCCTCTGGTGCCGGCTGAGACTGAGCTCCTCTCCCAGGCGTTCGAAGCTCGGCCTGAAGTGCGCCAGGCGGAGTACTCGCTCGAAGGCGCCAAGCTCGAAGTGGAAAAGCAGCGGGGCGCCTACTACCCGGTGGTCACTGCCGACGCGGGGTACGTGCGCCAGGCGACGACGTTCCCGCGCCAGAGCTACGGCTTCGGCGCAGTCCGGGTGAGCGTCCCCATTTACCAGGGCGGGGAGATCGCCGCGCGGGTGGCCATCGCCGAAGAGCGCGAGAAACGGGCGAACCTCGTTCTCGAAGAGGCGCGCCGGGTGGTGCGGGAGGACGTGAGGATGGCGCTCGTCGATCTCGAGGCGAGCCGCACGAACCTCGCTCTCGCCGAACAGCAGCTCCAGTCGGCGGAGGCCGAGTACGCACAGACCTCCGAGCTCTATCAGAACCAGGAGCTGACGTCTCTCGATCTTCAAACCTCGGAAGCGGCGCTCACCGCCGCGCGGCGAGGAGTCGCGACCGGAGAGCTTCTGGTCTACGCGGCCGAAGTCCAGGTGTGGTTCGCCGCCGGGACCTTGACGGAAGTGGCCTTGAATCAGGAGTCGACACCATGAGCCCAGTGAAAACCCGAATCGTGAATGCCCTTTTCTTTTTCGCCGCGGCTCTCGCTTCCGCCTGCGGCCCGAAGGGCGATGCGCCGGCGCATGCGGCGCCGGCGAGCGGCGTGAGGCCCACGCTCCCCGAAGACGTGAAGAAGGGACTTGCGGAGGTCGCCGCCGTCTCGCAGGAAACGACCGACGAGTCATGGGTCCTGAGAGAGACGGGCGAGCTGGTCTCGCCGGTCCAGTCCGACATTTCGGCGAAGTTTCCCGGACGCGTGGGGCAGGTCTTCGTCGATGAGGGAGCACGCGTGCGAAAGGGCCAGCCGCTTCTTTCGATCGAGAGCGACTATCTGAAGATCGACGTCGATCGGACCCAGGCCGCGGTCGCCCGGGCGAAGGCCGCGGAGGGCGAGGCGCGCCGCGACTTCGAAAGAAAAGAGGGGCTCGTCGCCAAAGGCTCGGTCTCACAGGCAGTGTACGACCGCACCCGGGCGACTCTCGATCAGGCGGAGGCGACTCGCGCCGAGGCGGAGGCGGCTCTGGCTCTCGCCACGCAGAGGCTCGCGGACGCGGTGATGGTCTCGCCCATCGACGGCATCGTGGCGGAGCGCAAGACCGAAGTCGGCGAGCGGCTCGGGGAAGCGACGGTCGCCTTCGTCCTGGTGCAGATGTCGCCGTTGAAGGTTCGCTTTCGACTCCCCGAGCGCTACCTCGGACAGGTGGAGAGGGGACAGGTGGTGCGCGCCTGGGTCGATCCCTACCCCGACGAAATCTTCGAAGGCAAGGTCACAATCGTGGTGCGCGCCGTCGATTCCGCAACGCGAACGTTCGTGGTCGAGGCGGAGATCCCGAACCGGGACGAGCGCCTGAAGCCGGGACTCTTCGCGCGCGTCGAGCTTCGTCTCCGCCAAGCCTCCTGAGGTTAAGTCGATGCATAAATTAGCCGAGCTCTGCGTCAAACGGCCGGTCTTCGCGAGCGTCCTCATTCTCTCGCTGGTGGTGGTGGGGATGTTCGCCTACGCCCAGCTAGGGGTGGACCGCTTCCCCAACATCGACTTCCCCTTCGTCACCGTCTCGACACGTCTGGTGGGCGCCGCCCCCGAGGAGATCGAGACCGAGATCACCGACAAGATCGAGGAGGCGGTCAACACCATCAGCGGAATCGATCAGCTGATCTCCATATCCGCGGAGGGCATATCGGCCGTCACCATCCAATTCGTTCTCGAGAAGGATGGAGACGTCGCCGCCCAGGAGGTGCGCGATCGCGTAAACACCGTTCTCCGCGATCTTCCGACCGACGCCGATCCTCCGCTCATCGAGAAGATCGACCCCGACGCCTCGCCGGTATTGTCCATCGTGCTCTCGGGGCCGGCTCCAATCCGCGATATTACGGAGTTCGCCGACAAGATCCTCCGCCGTCAGATCGAATCGGTGCTCGGCGTCGGCCAGGTCCGGATCGTGGGCGGCCGCCCGCGGCAGATCAACGTGGTGGTGGATAGCTCGAAGCTCGCGGGGCTCGAGCTCACGGCAGCCGAGGTGGTTTCGGCGCTTCAGAGCCAGAACGTCCAGCTTCCCGGAGGGAAGGTGGAACAGGGCGCCAGGGATTTGACGCTCCGCACTTACGGCCGCGTGTCCTCTCCCCAGGAATTTGCCTCGATACCGATCGCGAACCGCGGCGGCCATCCGG
>Ga0184637_10001693_pt1 | contig 14583 bp, 14 predicted proteins | sample PLM3_127_b2_FD_133143 | JGI IMG/M metagenome (GOLD analysis project Ga0184637, IMG submission 133143) | Groundwater sediment microbial communities from an aquifer in East River, Colorado, USA - PLM3_127_b2 | ecosystem: Environmental > Terrestrial > Soil > Riparian zone | place: USA: East River...
AAATCGACATCGAAGATGAGGACGCGATGAGGCATGGCAAGGACGGCTTCAAGCTCGGCCGGCTCACCCAGCACCGCTGGGCGATGTTCCGGAATCTCCTGACGGGGCTGTTCCGCCACGAGCGCATCGAGACGACCGAGGCCAAGGCCAAAGCGGTGCGCGGGCTGGCCGACCACGTCGTCACGCTGGCCAAGCGCGAGAACCTCCACGCCCGCCGGCAGGTGCTGCAACTCGTGCCCGACACCGAGGTCGTGGGCCGGATCTTCGACACGATCGCCGCCCGCTTCTCCGACCGCAACGGCGGCTACACGCGCATCGTCAAGACGCGCGTGCGCCACGGTGACGCCGCGCCCATGGTGCTGCTCGAGCTGGTCGATCGCCCCGACGCGCCGAAGGACGGCGACGGCAAGCGTGACAAGAAGGAAAAGACCCCGAAGGGCGAGAAGGGCGAGGCGGGGACCGGCGGCAAGCGGAAGAAGCGCGAGAAGGCCGCCGCGGCCGCCGGCTAGCGCGCGGCGCTGACCGCCGCCGCGTACCCCTGCAACAGCGGATGCGGTCCCGCCGCCGGTGGGCGGGCCTGCGGCAGGAACAGGGTCGCCACGAAGAACGGGTGTCCGGGCAGCTCGACGATGCGGACCTCGCCCCCATCACCGATCCCGCTCACGCACAGGCCACCCGCTTCGAGCCGCGAGAGGTAGTCGCGATTGACTCCGTAGTTGCAGTAGTAGTCCTCGACCGCTGAGCCGACGCCGTAGAGTCGCGCGGCCCGGGTCCCGGGGACCAGCGTCACCGGCTGTTGCTGTCCCACCAGCGAGCAGGCCAGGGCCGTGATGACCAGCCTCTCCGCATCCGGGCTTGTCTCGGCGTGGTCGGCGTCTCGGAACCCGAGGACGTTGCGCGCGAACTCGACGATCGCGTGCTGGAAGCCGCCTCAGGTCCCGACCAGCGGGACCCCGCGCTCCCGCGCGTAGCGGATCGCGGCCAGCGCGCCGTCCATGTTGCGATAGGGGCTGGCCGGCGCGATCCAGAGCCCGGCGTACTGGCCGAGGCGCCCCTGGGGCTCGGCGGGCACCGTGTCGGTCGGCACCCACTCGTAGCCGAGCGGCAGGTGCTCGAGCGCCGCGTTCGTGAACGCGTGGGTCGGGTTCTTCGCGTCGAAGTCGCCGACGACGCCGACGGTGGCTTTCATCGCCCGTGATGCTAGCACGACCCTAGGAGTCGGTCGGGGTATCGAGGGGCGCCACGGCTCCGCCGGGGCGCTCTCCGAGCCGCCCAGGGGGCGTGGGGGCCATCTCGGGGCCCCCGCGGCGCACGCGCTACAGAGCGGCGCCACGGCTCCGCCGGGGCGTCGCGAACGTTGGGGGTTTGGGGGCCATGTCGAGGCCCCCATGTCGCTTAGGACTCGCGCTCGCGGTCGATCGCCGGGCCGGCCACCACCGTCGCCGCCGTGACCAGCGTCGCCAGCGCGGCGAACACCGCCCACGGCACCGCGTAGGAGTTCCAGCGCACGAGCAGCAGTCCGAACGTCGCGGGTCCCACCAGCAGCCCCACGACGATCGCGGCGAACGCGACGCCGCTCAGCAGGCCGGCCGCTCGCCGGCCGCCCACCTCGGCGCTGATGACGAAGAAGATGCACACCCACCCGTAGGCCCCCACGCCGCTCGCGAACGCCAGCGCGCCCGCCAGCCCCGGGGCCGACACGGGCCAGGCGGCGTAGGCGGCGAAGATGATCGCGCCGACGGCGCCGGTGAGGGCCAGCCACAGCGAGCGCTGCCCGGTCAGCCAGCGGTCGCTGGCGGCGCCGAGCGCCAGGCGCGACACGGCACCGCCCGCCTGCGAGCACGCGACCAGAAATCCGGCGCCGATGGCGTCGAAGCCGAGCGCCTGCACGGCGTAGAGCGGCAGGTAGCTCAGCACCGCCGCCTGGACCATGCCGAGGACCAGACCGGTAGCGAAGAACACCAGCAGCGCCGGCCGCCTCCGCCATGCCCAGTGGCCCGTCCCCGCGCGCTCCGGCGCGCCGACGGCCGTTGCACGGCCGAGCGGTCCGAGCACGCGCCAGGTCAGCGCCACCGGAAGCGCGGCCACCACGCCGCAGGTGACGATGGCCGCGCGCCAGCCCAGGGCCGCCGCGATCGACGGCAACACCAGCGCCGAGGCCACGCCGCCCAGCGTCAGCCCCATCTGCTTGATGCCCATCGCGACGCCGCGCTCGCGGACGGGAAAGAGGTCGATGATGGCGCGGCCCAGCGCGGGATTGACGACACTCCAGCCGATGCCGGCCACGAACAGGCAGGCGAGGAACTCGGGAAAGCCCGGCGCCCACGCGCCCGCCCCCAGCCCGGCGGCGCCCAGCGCCAGACCGCCCAGGAGGCTCTTCCGCACCCCGAACCGGTCGGCCAGCCGCCCGCCCGGCAGCGAGAAGAAGAGTCCGCCGAGATAGATCGAGGGCACGAGGAGCGCCACCTGCAGGCGTGACAGCGCGAAGCCCTCGACGAGGCTCGGCGACAGCGGGGAGATGCCGAGCATCCCGAAGGCGCCGGCGCCGTACGACGTGGTGAGGACGGCCAGGAGGAGCCAGCGCCCCGCCACTAGCCTGCGGGGACGATGACGCGTTCCTCCACCGTGTAGCTCTTGATCCGGCCGATGAAGAGCGCGCCGTCGGCGTGCAGCGCCTTCGATTCCGGTGACGCCATCGCCCTGGCCATGCTCTCGGCGTCGTCGTACCAGAGCTCGGCGATGCCGTCGATCTCGACGTCGTGGGCCGGGATGTCGGGGCGCCGGCGCTCCGCCACGATGTGCGACTGCACGTAGCGGCGCAGCCCCGGCACCGCGTGGGCAAGGGGCGCGTGGATGTCGACCCAGTGCCTGACGAACTGCTCGTGCGTCATGCCGTCCTTGCGTGTCAGCAGCCCGATGCTCTTGATCACCGACGTGTCCCTCCGTGGATGGCCCCGGTTCTCGGCGCGGCGGACAGGAGCGGCGGGCGGGCGAGCCGGGCTGGAGCGCCGGCCCCCCGCCCGCTTCGGTTACGTGAGGTTCTGGCGAAAGTGAGCGAGCGTGCGGCGCCAGGCGTCGTCGGCCGCCGCCTTGTTGTAGACGTCGGGGCGCTCGTCGTTGAAGAAGCCGTGGTCGACGTTCGGATAGATGTTGATCTCCGACCGCTTGCCGGCCTTCTTGATGGCGGCGTCGGTGTCCTTCGCCACCTGAGGCGTCACGAAGCCGTCCTTCTCGGCGAACAGACCGAGGACCGGGCCGGACAGCTTCCCGTAGTCGGGCTTCACGTTCGGATGAATGCCGTAGAAGTTCACCACGGCGCCGACGCTCGGGTTGAGCGTGCCCGCGAACAGGGCGAGCTGCCCGCCCATGCAGAAGCCGACCGCGCCGAGCTTGGCCGCCGACGAGTGCCGGGCCAGATACGTGGCGGCGCCGCGCAGATCCTTCTCGGCCTGGCCGATGTTGAGCGCCATGAAGAGCTTCCCGGCCCCGTCGGGCTCGCTGGCCGTCTGGCCGTGGTACATGTCGGGCGCCAGCGCCGAGAAGCCCTCGGCGGCGAAGCGATCGCACACCTTCTTGATGTGGCCCACCAGCCCCCACCACTCCTGGATGACCAGGACTCCGTGGCCCGGGCCCGTGGCCGGCGTGGCGAGATAGCCCGTGGTCGTGCCGCCGTTCGAGGGAAAGTCCACCATCGTGCCGGGCATCGTCGTTGTCCTCCTTCGATGAGGGTTGAGGCTAGGCGGCGCCGGCAGCCGGTGCCGGCGTCGTCAGGGGAGCGATCTTCACGACCGCCACCCGGCGGGCGTCGGCCTCGAGCACGGTGATCGTGTAGCCGGGGATCTGGAACTCCTCGCCGGTCCGGGGAATCCGGTGCAGCGTCGCCAGCACGAGACCGGCCACCGTCTCGTAGTCCTGCTTGGGCAGGTTCCAGTCGAGCGCCTCGTTCAGCTCGTCGATGTGCGCGCGGGCCGACACCCAGTAGCTGCCGTCGGGCAGCCGCTCGACCGAGGCCGGCGTGCGATCGTGCTCGTCCTGGATCTCGCCGACGATCTGCTCGAGGATGTCCTCCAGCGTCACGATCCCGGTGGCGCCGCCGTACTCGTCGACCACCACCGCCAGCTGGTTGCGCCCCTTCTGCATCTCGCGCAGCAGGTCGTCGATCCGCTTGGTCTCCGGCACGAAGGTCGGCTGGCGCATCAGCTCGGGCACCCCGCGCACCTGGCCGCCCCGCCGCAGCAGATCCATGGCCGTGACCACGCCGACCACGTTGGTCTCGCGCTGGCTGTAGATCGGGATCCGCGAGAAGCCGCGCTGCTGCACCAGCGCGATGGCGTCGGCCGCGGTGGCGGTCTCGGGCAGCATCACGACGTCGACCAGCGGCACCATCACCTCCCGCACGGTCGTGTCACCGAGGTCGAAGATCTTGTCGATCATCTCGGCCTCTTGCGTGCTGACCGAGACCTCGCCGGGCTCGAGCTGCAGCAGCGCCTTCAGCTCCTCCCGCGAGACGAACTGCCGGGTGTCCACGCGCGGCCCCCCGCACGCGCGCAGGATCGCGGTGACCACGAGGTTGGCCAGGGCCACGAACGGCACCAGCGCCATCGAGGCCCAGGTGAGCGGGCGGTAGATTCTCAGGATCAGGCTCGTCGCCCACTCTCGCGCCACCGCCTTGGGGATGATCTCGCCGAAGACCAGCATGATCGGCGTCAGCGCCACCGTCGTCACCACCCACGCCAGGCCACCCAGGGAGGGCAGCAGCGCGAAGGTCAGCGCGGAGCCGGCCACGATGTGGGCGATGGTGACGCCCATCATCGCCGTGGAGAGCACCCGCTCCGGACGGCGGAAGTCCTCGAGGTAGCGGGCGGCGGTCGTGCTGCCCTCGGCGGCCAGGTGCCGCAGCCGCAGCCGGTTGGCCGCGATGAACGCCATCTCGGCCGCCGAGAAGAACATGGTGACCAGCAGGCACAGCGTGGTCAGCCACAGCAGGCCCGTCATGCCGCCGCCTCCGTGGACACCGGCTTGCGCAGGGCGATGAGCACCTCGACCACGCGGGTGCGCTCGACCTTCTCGACGGTGACGATCAGCTCCGGCGTCTCCCGGCGCTCCGACTTGCGCGGCACCCGACCGAAGAGGTCCAGCACCCAGCCGCCGACGGTGTCGTAGGCCTCGTTGGAGATCCGCAGCCCGGTGGCCGTGTTGAGGTCGTCCACCGGCAGCTTGCCGGAGACACGGAACGTCGACCCGTCCAGCCGCTGGATGAGCCGCTCCGGCTCGTCGTACTCGTCGGCGATCTCCCCGACCAGCTCCTCCAGGAGGTCCTCCAGCGCCACCAGCCCCGCGGTGCCGCCGTACTCGTCCACCACGATGGCCATGTGCAGCTTCTTGGCCTGGAACTCCTGCAGCAGCGCGTCGGCCCGCTTGGACTCCGGCACGAAGTACGGGGGGTGCAGGTGCGCGCGCAGGTCGAAGTCGGCCGGCAGGCCGGTGGCGACGTAGGGCAGCAGGTCCTTGGTGTAGAGGACGCCGACGATGACGTCGAGCGAGCCCTCGTACACCGGCACCCGCGAGTGGAGGTTCTCGCGCAGGGCGGGCAGGATCTTCTCGCGCGGGGTGTCGATGGCCAGGCAGAACATGTCGGTGCGCGGGACCATGACCGAGCGCACCAGCGTGTCCTCCAGCTCGAAGACCTTGTGGATCATCTCGCGCTCCTCGCGCTCGACGACCCCCTCGCTGGCGCCGACGTCGACCAGCGTGCGCAGCTCCTCCTCGCTCAGCTCCGGCTGGCCCTGGCGGTCATGGCCGATGAGCTGGATGGTCAGCGTGGTGAGGCCGCCCAGCACGGCCCTCACGGGCGTCAGCGCGGTGCTCAGCCAGGCGACCGGGCGCCCCACGATGGCCAGGACGCGCTCGGGATACTTCACCGCCAGTGTCATCGGGAGCACTTCGCCGAAGGTCGTGAGCATCACGATCATGCCGAGCATCTCCACGACGGGGCCGAAGGTCGGGCCCACGAGCTGGTGGGCGAGGTGCGCGGCCAGCCCGGCCCCGCCGATGTTGATCAGCGTGATGCCGACCAGCAGCGTGACCAGCAGGTCGTGGGGGCGCTCGATGAGCACCGGGGCCCCTCCGTTGCCACCGCTCTGGCCGGCCATGCGGGCCAGGCGCGCGCGGCCGAGCGAGAAGTAGGCGGCCTCGGCGCCGGTGAGCAGCGCCGAGCAGACGATCAGCGCGAGCAGGGCCAGCAGCTGCAGGAGCACGCTGTCGCTCACGCCCGCGTTCCGCTCGCCGCCGGCCGGCCGGCGAAGTGCTCGAACCCGCGCGCCACCGTGACCTCGTGGCCGCGCGACGACCACCGCACGGGGCGGGCGCCGGCGGTGATCTCGCCGATCGGTGTGAGCCGGGTGCCGCAGGCCTCCGCGAGCCCGCGCTGCAGCCGCTCGAGCGCCCCCGGCTCGCAGGTCAGCAGCAGCTCGTAGTCCTCGCCGCCGCCGGTGGCCCACGCTGTCGGATCGGCGCCAAGCGCAGCGGCGACCGCCTGCGTCGCCGCGTCGACCGGCAGCCGGTCGACGTCCACCGCGGCGCCGGCGCCGCTCTCGGCGAGCAGCCGGGGCAGATCGATGCCGAGCCCGTCCGAGACGTCCATCATCGCGGTGACGCCGCCAGCCGCCGCCAGCCACTCTCCCTCGCGCACGCGCGGGCGCGGCCGCAGGTGGGCGGCGGTGACCTCCGCGAGGTGGGCGGCGCCGACGCCGGCCGGCGCGCTCTCGCGCTCGAGCACCGCGAGGCCCGCGGCCGAGCGCCCCAGCGCGCCGGTGACGGCCACCGCGTCGCCGGCCCGCGCGGTCGAGCGCAATCGCGGCTGGACGGCGTCGCCGAGGAGCGTGACGTTGACGATCCAGCCGGCCGGCGAGGCGGAGGTGTCGCCTCCGACGATCGTCACGTCGTGCGCCCGGGCGAGGGCCAGCGCCCCCTCGTAGAACGCCTCGATCTCCGCCGCGCTCGTGCCCTCCGGACAGGCCAGCGCGACGAGCGCCCAGCGCGGGTGACCGCCCATGGCGGCGATGTCCGAGAGATTGACGGCGATCGACTTCCAGCCGATGTCGGCCGGCTCGGCCCAGCGGCGGCGGAAGTGGACGTCCTCGACCAGCAGGTCGGTCGTGGCCAGCAGGGCGGCGCCGGGCCGCGGCTCGAGGACCGCGCAGTCGTCGCCGATCCCGACGCGCACGCCGGCCCCGTCGCCGGCGGCCGCCGTCAGCGCCCGGATCGCGCGGACGAGCGCATCCTCGCCGCTCACGAGGCGACCACCGCCGGGGCCGGGACGCCCAGGAAGTTGGCGAGCAGGCGCTTGCCCTCGACCGTGAGGATCGACTCGGGGTGGAACTGCACGCCCTCGACCGGATAGCGGCGGTGCCGCAGCCCCATTACCTCACCGTCCTCGGCCCGCGCCGTGACCTCGAGGTCGGCGGGGACGGTCTCGGGCAGCACCACGAGCGAGTGGTAGCGAGTGGCCACGAACGGATTCGACAGCCCGGCGAAGACGCCGCGGCCGTCGTGGCGGATGTCCGACGTCTTGCCGTGCATCTGCGTGCGGGCCCGGGCGACCGTGGCGCCGAACGCCTGGCCGATCGCCTGGTGGCCGAGGCACACCCCGAGGATCGGCGTGGTGGCGCCGAGCCGGCGGATGACCGCGAGCGAGACGCCGGCCTGGTCGGGATTGCCGGGCCCGGGCGAGATCACGATGCGCTCCGGCGCCAGCCGGGCGACGGCGTCGACGTCGAGCGCGTCGTTGCGCGCGACCTGGAGCGTTGCCCCCAGCTCGCCCAGGTACTGGACGAGGTTGTAGGTGAACGAGTCGTAGTTGTCGATGACGAGGATCATGACCGGCCCGACGTCGCGGCCATCCGGAGCGCCAGGACGAGGCCGCGAGCCTTGGAGCACGTCTCCAGCCACTCCGTCTTCGGATCGGAATCCGCCACGATGCCGGCGCCGACCTGGATCGACGCGCGGCGGCCGTGACACACGATCGTTCGGATCGTGATGCAGGAGTCGAGGGTGCCCGAGTAGGAGACGTAGCCGACGGCGCCGGCGTAGGGCCCGCGCTGGGTCGGCTCGATCTCGTCGATGATCTCCATGGCGCGGATCTTCGGCGCGCCCGTCACGGTGCCGGCCGGGAAGCACGCCCGCAGCACGTCGAAGGCGTCGGCGCCCCGCTTGAGCGTGCCGACCACGTGGCTGACCAGGTGCATGACGTGGGAGTACCGCTCGGTGGCCATGAACTCGGTGACCTTGACCGAGCCCAGCTCGGCGACGCGGCCCACGTCGTTGCGGCCGAGGTCGACCAGCATGACGTGCTCGGCCCGCTCCTTGGGGTCGGCCTTCATCATCTGCTCGATCGCCTGGTCCTGCGCCTCGGTGGCTCCGCGCGGATGGGTGCCCGCGATCGGCCGCTCTTCCACCCGATCGCCCTCGACCCGCACCAGCACCTCGGGCGAGGAGCCGACGATCGTGGTCGGGCCCAGGCGAAGATAGAACAGGTACGGTGACGGGTTGATCGTTCGTAGCGCCCGGTACACCGTGAACGGGTCGGCCTCCAGCGGGCAATCGAGCCGACGCGCCACCACGACCTGGTAGGCGTCACCGGCCGCGATGTACTCCTTGGCCCGCCGCACGCCGTCGCTGAAGGTCGGCTCGTCCATCGTCGAGGTGAATCCGTCCTCGCCGAGGGCGAGCAGCGGCCCCAGGGCGGGCAGCGTGAGCGCGGTGGCCGAGCGCGCCGGCCGCGCCAGCTTCGCCAGCGTCATGCCGATGCGCACGGCCGCCTGATCGTACGCGCGATCGAGCGACGCCGGGTCACGCTGCTCGATGTGAGCGTTGGCGATGACCAGCAGCCGGTGGCGGAGGTTGTCGAACACCAGCAGCGTGTCGCTGAACATGAAGACGGCGTCCGGCAGCCCGAGGTCGTCGCGGGTCCGGCGCGGGAGCCGCTCCATGTGCCGGACCATGTCGTAGGCGAGATAGCCGACGGCACCGCCCTGGAACCTCGGCAGCCCCGGTACTGCGACGGGTTGGAAATCGGCGAGCAGCCCGCGCAGCGCCTCGAGCGGGTCGCCATCCGGCAACCGCTGGGGTCGGCCGGCGCCCCGTCGAAGGGTGATCCGGCCGTCCTTGGCGCTGAGGATCATCAGGGGGTCGGTCCCCAGGAAGGAGTACCGCGCCCATACCTCGCCACCCTCGACCGACTCCAGCAGGAACGAATACGACCCCGGGCGAAGCCGCAGGTAGGCGGACAGCGGTGTGTCCAGGTCCGCCGGGAGCTCGGCGAACACGGGCACGAGGTTGCCCTGTCCCGCGAGGTCGCGAAACTCCTCCCGGGTGGGGGAGAGAGATGGGATTCCTGTGCCGGCGGAGCTGATGCGAAGCTCAGCGACGACGCGCTACACCGCTAGCGCGTCCAGCTTCTCCTTGAGCTTGGCCTTGGGTACGGCGCCGATCACCTGGTCGACCACCTTCCCGGCCTTGAGGAACAGGATCGTCGGGATCGAGCGGATGCCGTAGCGGCCCGCCAATGCATGGTTCTCGTCGACGTTCACCTTGGCCAGGGTCACCCGCCCCGCTGACTCCCGCGCGAGGTCCTCGAGGACGGGGGCAATGGCTCGGCAGGGCCCGCACCACTCGGCCCAGAAATCCACCATGAGCAGTCCCTGATGCTCGGTCAGGGCCTCGTCGAAGTTTGCTTCCGTCAGGTGGACCGTCGTCGAGTCACTCATCCAGGTGTTCCCTCCACTAAAAAGTCAACGCCAACGCTAACATGGCGAGTCCCCCCACGCAACTGCGGCCCCGGCGACCGGAGTTTCACTTGTCAGTTTGGCACCCCGTCATGGTAGAGTCAGTTCTACCCATATGGAAGCCGCCAAAATCCTTGTCGTCGACGACGAGAAGTCGATCCTGCTGCTGCTCAAGGAAGCCCTCACGCAATGGGGGTACGAGGTCACGTGCGCCTCCTCGGCTGTCGAGGCGATCGAGCTCCTCAAGAACGGCCTCTTCGACGCCCTCATCAGCGACGTCCGGATGCCGGACATGAGCGGCCTCGACCTGCTTCGTGAGATCCGCAAGCAGGACGAGTCGATCGAGGTCGTCATGATGACCGGCTACCCCACGATCGCCTCGGCCGTCCAGGCGCTCAAGGAAGGCGCGTACGACTACCTCTCCAAGCCGTTGATCCTCGACGAGCTGCGCCACCTCATGGCCCGGATGATGGAGCGCCGCTTCCTGCGCGGCGAGGTCCACACGCTGCGGGCCCGCCTGGGCGAGGAGCTGGCGGTCAGCGACATGGTGGGCTCGTCGGCGCCGATGCAGAGGATCAAGGACATCATCGCCAAGGTGGCGGTGACCGACTCGCCGGTGCTGATCGAGGGGGAGAGCGGAACCGGCAAGGAGCTGGTGGCGGCGGCCATCCACCGTCTGTCGCCGCGGGTCAAGCGGGCGTTCATCCCGGTCAACTGCAGCGCGATTCCCCAGGACCTGCTGGAGTCGGAGTTCTTCGGCCACGTGCGCGGCGCGTTCTCGGGCGCGGTGGCGGATGCGCTGGGACTCTTCCGCGGCGCTGATGAGGGTACGATCTTCCTGGACGAGATCGCCGAGCTGTCTCCCGGCCTGCAGGTGAAGCTGCTCCGAGTCCTTCAAGAGATGCAGGTGCGTCCCGTGGGCTCCACCAAGGCCTTTCCGGTGGACGTCCGCGTCATCGCCGCCACCAACCGCGACCTCGAGCGGGCGATGACCGAGGGCAGCTTCCGCCAGGACTTGTTCTATCGGCTCAACGTCGTGCGCATCACGCTGCCGCCGCTGCGCGAGCGCCGCGACGACATCTCGGCTCTGGTGACGCACTTCTTGCGCCGCTTCAACCGCCGCTTCCACCGGGAGGTGCGCGGTGTGACACCCGAGGCGCTGGCGGCTCTCAGCGCCTACAGCTTTCCCGGCAACGTGCGTGAGCTGGAGAACCTCATCGAGCGCGCCTACGCCATGGGGGCCCGCGACCAGATCGCGCTGGCCGACTTGCCCACGCTGGGGCGGAGCCCAGTGATCTCGCCTGTCGCCTCCACCGGGCCGCAGACGGTCCCCACGCTGGCCGACGTCGAGCGCGAGCTGATCCTCAAGGCGCTGGCAGTCTTCCAGGACGACAAGGAGGCGGCGGCGCGCGCGCTGGGCATCTCGAGACGGACGATCTACCGCCGGCTCAAGGAATACGGCGTGCTATAGTCGAATGGGCCCCCACCCGGGGGCGCAATTTCTGCGGTACTGCGATCCACACGCCGCCTCCCCGATCCCGCCGAGAACTGCCGTAGGCCGTCAGCCCCCGTGCCGCTCCGGCACGCCACCTCCCTCACCACCCGCCTGAAAACAGCGTATTTGCAGGGGTTTCAGGCTTGGCACGGGCGACGCAATGAGGCCGCCCATGCTTGATACTGAGATCCCTCAGACGCACCTGAGCTCGAAGCTGGAAGTGGGGATTGGCATCAGCGCCGATCCCAACCCGGACGCGGCGATTGCTGAAGCGGCCGGTCTCGCCGGCCGACGGCTCGGTAGCGCCAATCCCGATTTCGCGCTGGTGGTGACGGCAGGGTCGGTCGCCCGTGATGCCGTCGGAACACTGCGCGAGGTTCTCGGACAAATTTCCGTGGCGGGAGGTGCCGCCACTGCGCTTCTCACGGATCATGGCCCTTCGAGGGAAGGTGCGCTCGTCGTCTGCGTGGCCAACGCAGATGGCGCCACCAGCGGAGTGGCTGCCACCGGCGGTCGCAATCTTTGCGAAGCCGGACAGGCGGCAGCGCGTCTCGTGCTGGCGGGTTGGCCCTTCCGCGCGCGTTACCCGCGCGGGCTTGCCTTCGCCTTCGCGCGTCCGGACGGCGGGGACGCCGCACAGACGTTCCTCGCTTCCTGGCGCGACTTCATGGGGCCTAAGATGCGAACCGTCTGCACCGTGCTCGGCGGCGCCGCGGTGTACGGGCGGGGGGCCGCGGAGCCCCTGGCCAGCGTCGCGAGCGTCGAGGCGCCCTACGCCTCGGGCATCGGCTACACCGACGCGACGCCGACCGACGGCGTGACCCCCACGCCGGAGACGCTCGTTCACGGCGCCGCCGACGCCATGCTCACCGCGGTGAAGCGCCTCGAAGGCCGGCCGCCGCGGCTGGTGGTGGCCATCGAAAGCGCCGCGCGCCTGCGCATGCTCGGCTCGGCGCTGTCGGAGGAATGGGCGGCGATGCGTGGCGCGCTCGAGGAGAACACGCCCTGCATCGGCTGGGTCGGCGAACACGTGGCCGCGTACGGCCGCGGTGTGCAGCCGACCGACGCGCCCGGTGTTCTGATCGTCGTCACGCTCGGGGACTCGCCTCGATAGCCTCGGCGGGGGGCTTCGCCACTTTGATGAGCGAGGGGGCTACGCCCCCTCGGACTCCCCGGCCGACGGTCGTCGCGCGCCTGACGGCGCGCTCCTCCCTGCCACCCCCCAGACCCTAGGATTGCGCGGGCGAAGCCCGCGCTCGGAGCGTCTGATCTACCCGGCGAAATTGACCGCAAGCGAAGCATCCCGACCCACGGCCGAGGTTCACCGCTCGAAGCAGACCGCGGAGCCCGGTCGCACTAGAAGAGTCCCAATGCGTGGGCGACGTTGATCGTTGTGGACGTGGTCAGCGCGTGACGTAGCGTTCGAGCAGGTCGCGGGCGATGAGGTCGGGGTCGCGCTCGCTCGGGGGGCCGTAGCCGCCGCCGCCGGGGAGGTGGATCTCCACGAGGGAGTCGGGGGGGACGATCTGCTCGGCCTTGGGGTTGGCGGGCTGAACGCCGTCGATGATCACCTGACCCTTCGCGCCAGGGTGGCCGCCGCGGAAGCCGGCGGCGGGTTGGGCGGTGCGGTCGCAGAGGATCGAGCACACGAAGGGCTCGCGCGTGCGGACGCGGAACGCGATCGTCTGGCCGAGCCCGCCCCGGTACTTCCCGGCGCCGCCCGAATCGTCACGGAGCGCCTTGCGCTCGACGAGCAGCGGCGACAGGTTCTCGATGACCTCGACCGGGGTGCCGAGGACGCCGGACGGGAACGCCGTGGCCGACAGCCCGTCCTTCACGGCCCGCGCGCCGGTGCCGCCCGACGAGAAGAAGATGTGCGTGAACGGGCGGCCGTCGAGATCCGTCCCCGAGACCTGCACGCCCCAGATGTTGGCCGAGCCCTCCGCCATCACGCGCTCGGGCAGGGCCTGGCCGAGCGCGGTGGCGATGACGTGGGGCAGGAAGTGGCCGATCACGTGACGCGCAGCGACCGGGGCCGGGCGCGTCACGTTCAGGATCGAGCCCGCGGGCGCGCTGATGCGGATCGGCCGGAACGCGCCCTCGTTGTTCGGCACGTCGGGGCTGATGATGACCTTCACGCCGTAGGTCGTGTAGGCCTCGGTGTAGTTCATCACCACGTTGACGCCGCGACGGCTGGCCGGTGACGACCCCGCGTAGTCGATCAGGAGGTCGTCGCCCTGCACCTGGCAGCGCACCCGGATCGTGATCGGCTCGCCGAAGCCGTCGGAGGTGATCGCGGACTCGTACACGCCGGGGCGGAGGGCGCGAATCGCCTCCCGCATGGCGCGCTCGGTGCGGCCGATGATCTCGTCGGCCAGCGGCTCCAGCCGCTCCAGTCCGAACTCGTCCATGAACTCGAGCAGCCGCTCGCCCCCCACGGCGCCGCCGGCGATCTGGGCGTGGAAGTCGCCGAGGACCATCTCGGGCAGCCGCGTGTTCTCGCGGATCATGGCCACCAGCGTCTCGTTCGGACGACCGCCCTCGTACAACTTCAAGATGGGGATCTGCAGCCCTTCCTCGTAGACCTCGCGCGCCTCGGCCGACAGCACGTGGCCGCCGATGTCGGCGGTGTGGCAGGTGGACGCGAAGAACGCCACGCACCGCTCGTCCTTGAAGATCGGCGAGCAGATGGTGACGTCGTTCAGGTGGCCGGACGTCTTCCAGGGATCGTTGGTGATGAGCACGTCGCCCGGCGTCAGCCGATCGAGCGGGTAGGCGGCCAGGAAGTGCTTCATGGCCAGCGCCATCGAGTTGATGTGCCCCGGGGTACCGGTCACCGCCTGCGCCACCATGTACCCGCGGCTGTCGAACACGCCGGCCGAGAGGTCGCCGGCCTCGCGCACGATCGAGGTGAACGACGTGCGCTGCAGGGCCGCCGCCTGCTCGTTGACGACGCCGATCAGCCGGTTCCAGCAGATCTCCAGCGTGACCGGATCGAGCAGCGGGCTCATGGCATGTGGACCACGAGGGTCAGGCCGTCGTCGACGCGGCAGCTCGCGCCGGGGCCGATGACCGCCGTCGACTCGCGCTCCTCGACGATGGCGGGCCCGGCGAAGGTCGCCCCGGGGCCGAGCGCGTAGCGGTCGTACACCGGCGTGTCGATCCAGCCGGCCGCCTCGGCGAACCACGCGCGCCGGCTCGTCTTCACGGCGTCGGCCGTCGCCCGCGGTCCGGCGCCGCCGCCGAACGCGAGCCGCGGAGGCGGGCCGGAGACGGTGACCCGCCAGTTGAGGGCCTCGATGG
>Ga0184637_10001694_pt1 | contig 14579 bp, 12 predicted proteins | sample PLM3_127_b2_FD_133143 | JGI IMG/M metagenome (GOLD analysis project Ga0184637, IMG submission 133143) | Groundwater sediment microbial communities from an aquifer in East River, Colorado, USA - PLM3_127_b2 | ecosystem: Environmental > Terrestrial > Soil > Riparian zone | place: USA: East River...
ATAATGCCTTGATAGGTCATAACAGCTCCAAAGTCCGGAATGAGGCGATTATAATTTCATTCATGATAAAAATCCGCGTGCCTGCCACATCCGCCAATCTCGGTCCAGGGTTTGATTGTCTCGGTCTAGCATTGGACATTTGGAACGAAATCAGTTTTGAAGAGGCGGATGAAACGACCTATCGCGTGACAGGTGAGGGCGCGGAAAAACTAAATCGCCATCCGAAAAATTTGCTGACCGACTCGTTGCAACGAGTTTTTGAAATTTGCGGTAAACCCATGAAGGGGATAAATATTCAGGCGCATAATAGCATTCTCCATAGCAGCGGACTCGGCTCGAGCGCGGCGGCGATCGTCGCAGGGATTTATGGCGCGAACGAGTTGCTCGGAAAACCGATGGAAACAAATGCGCTTTTGAAACTGGCCGCCGAAATTGAGGGACATCCTGATAACGTCGCACCTGCTCTTTTGGGAGGGCTTGTCGTTTCAATAATAATGACGGAAAGTGAAATTATCACATGTCGTTACGAGGTACCACCATTAACCATTGTAATTGTCAAACCGGATGTGCACTGGCAAACTCAGACGGCGCGTTCGGTCCTGCCGAAATCTGTTTCTCGGGCAGATGTGATTTTCAACATCGGGCGGACAGCACTTGTGATCGACGCGCTTCGGAATGGTGATTTGGATTTGCTACAAAAAGTGATGGATGACCGCATTCATCAATCGTATCGGCTGAAACATATCCCCGCAGGAATGGCAGCCTATAAAACAGCCAGGCAATTCGGCGCAGCCGCCCTCTCTGGCGCGGGACCATCCATTATTTGTTTTGTCTCGCCAGAAAATGTAGAACCTGCAAAAGAAAAAATAATTGACGTTTTTGCAAAACAAGGAATTGAATCGCGAGGGTTGGTCACAGAACCAAGCAGTGTGGGCACACACATAGCATAGCATGTCATTGCGAGCCGTCATGAGTGGAGGTGGTCGAAGGATAGTGAAGCAATCCCCTTTCGATGGCATGCATTGAAGTGGCAAATGTACACCAGCCTTGAGAGGTGAAATGTAGGATGTAAAATTCATGGTTACCTCGAAAATAAATATCCACTAAGCAGGTTATCACCCGAGTCAGCGCGTACGACAGCAATAGTCACTGCAGGCAGGCTAGCCACACCGGGATAAATAAGGTAGCGTGGCAACCACTTAGGGTGAAATTTATCCTTAAATTCATGTAGCCCTCTAAAATTGTAAAACTGGTTGACGTGTTCGTAAATGTAGTGCACGGCGTGCTCAATGGCTGGGTCTTCGGGTTTTTCACCAATCCCTGAAAGCGCGCTCAACCCGAGATTGAAGGTGGCATATCCTTTTTGCCTAGCCCATTCGAAAAGCGAAACAAACAGAAAGTCCATTTGACCATGTTCACCAGATTGGCGATGGCGCATCAGATCAATCGTAACTTCGCTGGCCCGGTATTCGCGCAGGATGTTCGCAAAGGCATCCACACTGCCTAGAGGATTGCGGATGAGCATAATTAGGCAGTCATTCAAATAGGCTTCATCATACCAGCCCAGGGAAAAACGCTTTTCCGAGCCGTGCATATTCGTCAACCATTCATCGCTTATTTCTTGCAACTGATGTAACAGGGCGGGCCGATGAGGCGGCTCGATAACTTCGGCATGGTAGCCCAGTTTAGTCATACGGTTGACTGATGAGCGAACACTTTTGTTCTCGCCGCCTGCCAATGTGAATGAAGCCAAATCCACAATACCTTCATGGCCGATGCTCAAGATATTGAACCCAGCAACTCTGTAGATATTGAGATGGTCGGGCAGAACTTGATATAACGCAGGCTGCCAATCATTACGCGCGCAGAACTCCTTGAAGTCAGAAACGACTGCCGGCGCATCTTCACTCGGGCCGATAGGATCGCCGAGCGTCAAGGCAACACGTCCCTCAACTACATATGAGATGACAGACCCACCTGGACTGAAATAATATAGCTTATCGTCCAGCAAAGTGAGGCGGGCAAGGGAACTGTGACCATGCGTCTCGACAATTACCTTTGCCTGCTCGTGCTCCTCGGGTGTCCCGCGCTGCCGCATCAAAACAGGACGAATGAGCATCAGCAACGCATAGGTAGCTGTCACTGCACCGACGATATAGATCGAATCAGCGAAGTAACGCCCAAAGCCAGTGATTGGCTCCAGGCCAGGGTCGTAGAACTCGGTGAACATGACAATGGTTTGCCGCGCCGCTTCCCAGAATCCGAAATTGACTTTGAAGTGATGGTCGAGCAGATAAAATCCTACAATTCCATAAACAAGGGTAAAAGCGAGCGCGACAGGGATGGCAAGGATTCCCTGCCTCACAGATGGCAGATCGGATCGCGCGTGAAAATGCGATCGAAGAGTAAACAGCCACACGGCCAGCCCTGCTGCAAGGATTGCCTCTTCATAGTCAATGCCCTTAATTAAATGCGTTGGAATTGAGATGATAAGGATTGAAATTGTCAACAGCCAGGCAATTTGCTTGCGCCTCCACAAACCATTGGCAAGGAGCACGAGTGCAAACCCAGCCAACGCAATCGTTAGATGTCCACCCGTGCTGACGCCAAACGGCGAATATTTCTTTAGCAGAGCCAGACGATCTTCCAGCGAAGGAGTGATTGCCGAGATGATGTTGATGATCCCCATTGCTGCCGTCAGCATTGACAGGATGCGAACGCTCCATACATCTGAGCGAGGAGACACTTCACCAGCAAAGGCTCGGATTCGGCGGAGGAGAATAAACCCAATGAACAAGGGCAACCAGAAGGTCAGGCCGCGAAACGCAAGCGCAATAATCGTGGCACGCTCGGCTGGGACACCCAGTGAAGTAAAGACGAGCGTCATCATCCCTTCCACAACCCCAATCCCCTGCGGCGTAATTGAAACGATCCAAAATAAGATACCCATCGAAAACCCAGCCACAAGCAACCCAAAGCCAACAGGCTGATGGAAAGCAAGGAAGATACAATACAAACTGGTAATATCCACCACGTAGGCACAAAGCGAAATCAACAATGTACGAGTCACTCGATCAGGGTGAATGGCGACTGCCATAGAAGCCTCGATGAATTCCCCAGCATTATGTTCGGCCCAATCATCCGCAAGAAAGTTCCCACGCTTGAAACGCGTTGCAATGCCGTTAGCCGCGTGCTGAACCCAATCAAGTAGATGTTTTAATAACTCGGGCCTCCAAAGGCCAAGCAACAGAAGGGAAGTCATGCCACCGATGGCCGCCAACAGAAGAACTGCTCCAATGATTTCGTAGGTTTTCAAGTCATGCTGAATGAACAAGAAGATCAGACCAAAAATCAGCACTATCACAAAACCACTGAAGTCAGCAATCAATGTAAGAAGCGTGCCAACTGCCGCCCGCGCAGCTGATTGCCCGCGTCTTCGAGCGTCATCTACAAACAAAGCCATGCCACTCGTTCCGCCCGCTGGTGCAGCCACATTGACAAAGATGGAGGCAAAGGTCAACGGAAACAAGTCGCGTAGCTGGCTCTCCACTCCAACTATGTCAAAACCTGACTGGTACAGAGCAGTATAGATGATGTAATAAACAACCTGGAGTAGCGCGGCGACCAATACCCCTTCCCATTTCCCCTTTGCCAGCGTCTCGGCTAATTTTTCAATTTCGGTGAAGCGACTAACTACCACCCACACAAACGCAATGACCAGAATCCAGAACAACCAGCGACCTCTCACGCTAGCCTCCTCTGCCATCCATTGTCAACGTCCGATTTAATTTTCATATCGGCGGTAAAACCATCGTTAGGAACTCCCATAAGAAAGCTCTTTCTGGAATCAGAAGTTTACTTGGTCGCCAGACTCCATTTTAAGAATCTTTACGTTTTACAGTTTGGGCAAAACAATAGACTGCTGTTTCTGATACTTCCCTTTCTTATCCGCGTAAGAGACTTCACATTCTTCATCCGCTTCAAAGAATAGGACTTGAGCCAGGCCCTCGTTGGCGTAGATCTTGGCAGGCAACGGTGTTGTATTCGAGATCTCAAGCGTGACGTATCCCTCCCATTCAGGCTCGAAGGGAGTGACGTTCACGATCAGGCCACAACGCGCATACGTGGACTTCCCTAAACAGACCGTCAGCACCTTGCGCGGGATGCGGAAATATTCCACGGTGCGCGAGAGAGCAAACGAATTCGGCGGGATGACACAGACATCGCCCTTGAACTCGACCATGGATTTCGGGTCGAAGTTTTTCGGGTCCACAATCGTCGAGTGGACGTTGGTAAAGATCATAAATTCGTCCGCGACACGAATGTCATAACCATAAGACGAAACGCCGTAGGAGATCACGCCCTCGCGCACCTGCCTGTCTACAAAAGGTTCGATCATGCGTTGTTCAATTGCCATCTTGCGGATCCAGTGATCAGGTTTGAGTCCCATTTATTTTCTCCAATTTGAATTTATATGCCACAGAGACCACTGAGTCCTTTGAGTTTTTTCTCAAGTTTTCTCAGTGCGCTCCTATGACGCTGCCCACCAGGGCAAGTGTGTGGCTGATTCTACTTAATCACAAACACAACTTCCGTCAGCTTTCCTGATTCTACTTCAACCCAGCGTTCGTAAAGTTGCCCATTCATTTTCAATGTAATGCGATAGCTCCCGGCAGAGAGGTCACTCAACGCCGCATTCTCGTTGCCAAGTGCCATATCGTTTGAGTAGGTTTCAATATAATACGCTTTCACGTTAGGCTGTGAACGATCAAGATAATATTGGACGGTTATCTCGCTAAAAAGTAAATGAGCACCCTTATCCACAACTGAGATCATCAGCGCGCCGAAGGTATGACCATGTTCATCCGTATTTGGAGCCAACCAAAGTTCGGGATTCTCCGTCGCAAAGTAATTTTCCACATCCCCGTGGCGCACTTCAAAATGCAGATGACTGCCCGTCGCCACACCACTCTGACCCACTTCACCAATCTTCTCCCCCAGCTCAACACGCTGCCCTGCCTGCACATCGATCGCAGAAAGATGCGCGTACAAAGTAAAGAGATTATCCGCATGCTCGATCACAATGACATTGCCATAGAAATTTTGCCACGGACTGTAAACCGATTCTTTATCCGCACCTGCAAAGACCACCACCCCGTCCGCCGCCGCGTGGACAGGTGTGCCAAACTTGTTCAGGAACTCCACACCATGATGCGGTTCACGCGTACTTCTAGCTGTTGACCCGTAGGGATAAGTTCTATCCACTGAATCATTGGCAGGCACTTTGATTGGTCGCTGGAGAATGAAATGTCCCTGTGTAATGCAATAATCTTCCAATTTAGGACCACAAGGAATGGATTTAATGGATGTAGCCGTTGACTGCGGAATAGGTTCAGGAATTATCGTTGAGGTCAATGCGGGAGAGGTGGGAGATGCCTGCGGAAGCACGATTGTCGCCGTTGGCGAAATAGGAATTGGGATAGGAGCGCAGGAAGTTAGGATAAAAGCAATAATGAGGAAATTCGACGTCCGCTTCATATTTTCACCGCGAAGAAAGAAGAACGCCAAGAAGCCAAAACCTTCACGAAACCTAAAAGACTTCGCGCCCTTGGCGTCTTCGCGGTTAATTCTTCATATCCCTCCGCGCGTCTCCATCACTTTGCGGATCTCAGTTTCGATTTTTTCAGCTTTCGTTTCCAGCTCAGCCAGTTCTTTCAACATCTTTTTCCCCGCAGACTTGTCTTCGAGTGAGTTGATGTTGATGCGCACATTGTAGCCGGCTGCGGTCAGTGCCGCCCGCGCCATGGCAAACCCAGACATAGCATCGCTGATGGCGTTTACATTTGCCTCCCTGGCGCACTTCAATGCAAGTTCCATTACCTTGACAGTATCCTCCGCAACATGCAGAGGCACATGCGCGGCATTCAGGGTGGCATTGTGTATGGCAACGGCGCGATTCTTTTTCTGTTCTTCCGTCTCTTTCGGAAGTTTGAAAGTACTCATCAACACTTCGAAGGCAGATGCATCGTCATCTGCCGCGAGAGTTAATTCTTTACGCAAACTTTCAGCCATCACGCGCACAGCTTGCATGCCAGCTTCCACGCTTGCGTATTTCTTTTTGCCGATCGTGAGCCCTGAAACCATCGCGACCAGCGCCGCGCCCATTGCCGCGGCATACGCGGCAGCAGAGCCTCCGCCGGGAGTCGGAGTGGGGGCGGCTAATTCTTCTATAAAGGAAACACGCTGAGGCGAGTCTGAGGCGGGCGCGTCGTGGAGTCGCGTTTCCAAAACTTGCTGCTTGTCGAACGCGTCCAACTGCAAATACCAGACCGCCGCGTCCGTCAACGCCTCCTGCGGGATCAGCCCCACAAGTTCGCTGTGATGAATGCCCACGCCATAGCGCGCGGCTTCACGTCTGATCATCTCGACCACGCGCACGATCGGCGTTTCGTGAAAGTTCGTAAGGTTCATCGAGACCTGCGCGCGGCTCTCCACGAGCAGCCCAAGCCCCTTCACATTTCGTAGTCCGCCCGATGAATGACGAATGGCCTTGGCGATTTTTTTTGCGATATCCACATCATCGGTGGTGAGATAAACGTTGAAGGCGATGAGCGGATTGCGCGCGCCAATAACGGTTGCACCTGCGCTTCCAAGTGTGGATGGACCGAAATCAGGCGCACGTTCAGGATTGGATTCAATTTCGGATTTGAGTCCCTCATATTGACCTTTGCGGATGTTTTCAAGATTCGCGCGTTGTGGATGCGTTGCCGCCGCTTCATACAAATAGACGGGGAGGCTGAGTTCGTTACCTACGCGTTGACCTAACCGTTTGGCAAGCGCGATGCAATCCTCCATGCTGACGCCGTCCAATGGCACAAAGGGAACCACATCCGTGGCCCCAATGCGTGGATGCTCACCCGTGTGATTGTTGAGGTCAATCAGTTCAGCTGCGGTCTGGATGGCGCGGAACGCGGCTTCCTCCACAGCTTCAGGCGGACCCGCAAAGGTGAGCACCGTGCGGTTGTGGTCAAGGTCAGACGAACGGTCGAGCAGGCGCGCGCCTTCAACAGATGTGATTGCTGCGACGATCTGATCAATTACTTCAGGCCGCCGCGCTTCAGAAAAGTTTGGGATGCATTCGATGAGTTGGGTCATATGACTTTCGATTTCAGATTTTGGATTTGTAATTGATGAGGGCAATTATAAGGGGTTAAGAATATGTGTGCTATCCTTAATTGGAAAAGATTCTCTGCCTGATTATTCTTAGTCAACACTGTTTTCTTTGGGGAACAGGTTCTAATATGAGAGCAGTTTGTAAGTTTATGGGAACTTTAATAGATATAAAATTGTCTCCAGATATGGAGAAACTCGCAAATGAATAAAATAACCCTATCTTCCGGCTTTCTCATCCTTGGCGTTATTGTTTTACTGTCAGGTTGTTTACTGCCCAAACAAGAACCTCCGCGTGAACCCTTCATCATTTCCGGGGAAAGCGGTTTATTAGTCCACATGGATATTGACGATCTTATTTTGTGATCCAACCTTATTGCAGTTGGTAAATTTGACTCAATACCACCTAGCAGATGGAATACTCCAGACGGAAAATTGCCCGAAAACTCCACATGGAACACCATTCACGAAGATAGGTTGTTTATCTATACAGAACAGATTTTTCAGCCCATTGAAATACTAAAAGCAGATCCACAAGACCACGAGATCCTCGTTCGTTCATTCGGAGGGCAGGTGGGTGAAGACTTTATGGAAACATCGAGCTTGGATGTGGTTTATACAACTGAGCAGGAATATTTGCTATTCTTATCTTATTATCCGGACAGAGTGGAGGACGACACCCCTGGTTATTATGTAGAGTCAGGTTCAATTCAAGGCATGTATAAAATAGTGGATGAGATGGCAATTTCCTATAGAGATGAATGGCCAATTGGCGAATTAGTGGCATACATAAAAGCTTCGAAATTATCAAAGGTTGATATTCCTGACACCCCTGAAGGCCAAGAGATTATTTATCAGATTGAAAAAGCGTTTGATATTGAATCTGGATGCAGTTTTGATTATTCGATTTTCCCATCTGTTTATATAAATGACCAACGTTATCCACTAGATAGCGAAAAATTGGAATTTGTTAGAAAGATTACTGAAAACCCATCTCTTGAATCGGGAGGGTATTTGGATTACAAAATAGCATATCATCCCTGGTGGCTGGAAGGGAAACGTCAATGGGAGGAAATTTATAATAGAGCGAAGGCAGAAAACAGGGAAGTTTCAGAAGAAGAACGACAAACTTTTCTGGCATCAAAGTGGGGAACATATCCTGGAGGGTCGTGTTTTCGAAAAAGGCCATGGGAGGGAAGATATGTTTCAATTCATGTAGTTGAGGATATAGCTACTGTAGTTTTGGGAGTTGGCAATCGCGCAAAAGAATTAATCCTTGTATTAGTCAATGAGCATTGGCTTATTGCTCAGGAAAAAGATTTATAACATTCTTCGCAAGATCACTTACATAAAGAGGATACAGAAAATCTATCAGCGCAGCTTACTAATGCGTCGGCGGGATATTTTTGTTTTAGGGTTAGATATTCGATACTTCGTACTCAGCGCGGCGTGGTGGGGTTAGCCATCGCTGAATGGGTTTATACTCTGTTCTACTTATACAAACCATTTGAGGAGAAAAGTTTTGAACCCTGAAGAATTCGTTCGAGCCTACGAACAGGCATTAGCAACCCAGGACTGGATGAATGTGGAGCCACTGGTTCATAATAACGCATGTGTTACTTTTTCGAATGGAACGGTGCATAAAGGCAAGCCTGAAGTCAGAGCAGCATTTGAGAAGAACTTCTCGCTCATTAAGGACGAAGAGTATTCCATTGCAAATGTCCACTGGGTGACCAAGGGTTCCGAGATGGCGGTCTATCTATTTGACTTCAGTTGGAGCGGGATTATCAATGATAAGCAGGCGAGCGGTTCGGGCAGAGGTACATCGGTGTTGATCAAGGATGGAGGCAAATGGCAACTCATTGTAGAGCATCTGGGTCCCAAAGCCTCATAGACAAGCTTCATATCCCTTCGTATCAATGGATTATTACTAGTGCAAGCAGCCTACAAAAACAGTTCGCTCAGTGCAGTCAGCTGGCTCCGCCCCTCTAAAATTTTGAAAATCAAATCATATTTCCAACTTTAAAATCTCCTACTCTCAACAGGAGGTTTTTTCTTTATAGGGTTCAGCAAGGATTGAACGCTTCGACACTCCCTACAGTCGTCAGCAACCGCTCCCGCCTCATGGCTCAAGTCCACTGAAACAGACTCCCCACCCAACTGCAACAGCAAGTGATACAATATCACCAGAGAAAGGGGCGTCAATATCTAAATTAACGCGTTTTATCCATTTCAGGAAAGAAAGTAAAACATGCTGCCAATAATGACCATCGCAATTATCAGCGAACGCGGCCGCCGAGGGGGCGAGATCGTGGTCGCGGCGTCCACAATATTAACCATGACCTACCTTACCGTAAAACCCGTCTCAAGCAACCATACCTGCAGAGACGAATTCATAAACGCGTGCAGGGCAATGGTCCGTAGTGGGACTCCCAAAAAATATATGGAAAGAATTGCAAACCCATCCTCAGTAAATGCTGACTATGCAGATTTCTGGCTGGCGTTTGACACAAAAGGCGCGCAGATGGCAAAACAAATTATTCGGAATTCTGGAAGATCGGTTGAAAAGGGAAAATATGATTTTCCGGGGATGGTTCATTTATTTGAACATATTGTTCCCGACCCTCCCAATGATGGCGATATAAAGTCATGGGTCAGCACACTTGCCAGTCAGTTGGAGCCCTGGAAGGAAAAGATCCGAAAAATGCATTCCGGGAATTCCTAGTCAGCGATATACTCACGCATCATGAAAAACTTTGACATTGCGCATCTGCGTCTCCACAACCAGCGGCTTTCCATAACCAATTTCACAAAGCCAGCGGACGTGGTGGGCTGGCTCGGCGCGGTCCAATCTCAGGATTATGCTGGGGCAAAATGGGCACTTGGTCAACGGGTCCAGAATGCTACGGATGCCGACATCGAACAGGCTTTCAACGAAGGCGCCATCCTCCGCACGCATGTCATGCGTCCTACCTGGCATTTTGTCAGACCCGAAGATATCCGCTGGATGCTGGCACTCACCGCGCCGCGCATCAATGCGCTTTGTGCAACTTATTATCGCAAGCTCGAACTGGACACGGCCACCTTCAAACGAAGCAACGCGCTACTGACAAAAAATTTACAGGGGGGTAAACAGCTAACTCGCGCAGAGCTTACCTCCCTGCTTCAGAAAAACAGTATTGCCACCGATGACCTGCTACGATTCACCTATCTGATCGTACGCGCCGAACTGGATGGGATCGTCTGTAGCGGCGCGCGACGCGGCAAGCAATTCACCTATGCCTTGCTGGATGAACGTGCGCCTCAAACGCGGACCTTGGAACGAGACGCGGCATTAGCAGAACTCGCCAACCGATACTTCGTCAGCCACGGGCCGGCAACGTTGAAGGATTTTGTGTGGTGGTCCGGCCTGACAATGGCGGACGCCAACAAAGGACTCGACTCGATCAGATCACAACTCATCAGCGAAGTTGAAAACGGACAAACGTATTGGTTTGCCGACTCCACACCCATGAGCGTGCCATCTCCAACTGTTCATCTGCTGCCAGATTATGATGAATACACTGTCGGCTATACAGACCGCAGCGCGATATTTGACGGTTCTCATACGAATAAATTAGACTCGCGCGGCAGTGAACTTGCTCAATATATAATCGTTCTCGATGGTCACATCGCAGGCACGTGGAAGCGAACACTTAAGAAAAGCGAAGTTGTCATTGAATTAGTGCGCTTCAGACCTCTCACGAAAGCCGAAGACCGCGCAATTACTGATGCAGCAGATCGCTACGGTAAATTTCTTGGCTTATCCGTCCAGCTTATATAGCGGGATTTTTTGTTTGTGGAGTCAGAATAAATTTCTGAACATAGGAGAATACTCTCTTGAACGGTACAGACCTTGGACATCTCCGAACTGCAATTGAAGTCGCACAGAAGGCGCGTGAGCATGGCAATCATCCGTTTGGGGCAATTTTGGTGGATGAAAACGATCAAGTATTGTTGGAAGCAGAAAATACTGTAGTTACTGAACGCGACTGCACAGGTCATGCCGAAACGAATTTGATGCGGCTGGCTACTCAGCACTTCCCGCTTGAGAAACTGACAACTTGTACTCTCTATACAAGCACAGAACCATGTGCGATGTGCGCGGGCGCCATCCACTGGGGAAATGTGAGACGCGTCGTCTACGCATTAGGGGAGGGTGAATTTTACGAACTCGTGGGTTCCTCGCCAGAGCAATTGCTACTTTCATGCCGAGAAGTATTTTCGCACAGTCAACTGCAAGTCGAAGTGGATGGCCCGGCAACAGAACTTACAGGGGAATCCCGCGCAGTGCATGAAGGGTTTTGGTAGGCGATGATAATTCTCGAAACGGACCGGTTGATCCTGCGTCAATTTTCCACTGATGATGCTGAGTTCATACTCAAACTCGTGAATGAACCGTCGTTTATTCAAAATATAGGCGATCGTGGCGTGCGGACGCTGGAAGATGCGCGTTCGTATATTTTAAGGGTGGCCGTTGCCAGTTATGAGAAGAACGGGTTTGGTCTATATCTGGTCCTGCTGAAAGAGTCAGGGGAATCCATTGGTATGTGTGGGTTGATAAAACGGGATGGGCTGGAGGATGTCGATCTCGGTTATGCGTTCCTGCCAAAGTTTTGGTCAAAGGGATATGCGCTGGAAGCAGCTTTAGCGGTCAAGGATTACGCGCGGGATGTCGTCGGGTTGAAGCGCCTGGTAGCGATCACTGATCCCGAAAATCAAGGCTCGATCCGTGTGCTCGAAAAGATCGGGTTGAAATATGAAAAAATGGTCAGGCTATCAGAGGATGATATCGAACTTAAATTGTTCGCGACGGATACCGTTTGACCTCATGCGCCGCGTGGACATCTGGAAAACAACTTTTGCAACTCTACTGCGTGGCTACGGCAGCTGTAGCGGACTCAAGATCCCAGTAGATGGGAATGATTTGCGGAATACCTGTTATTTCCAAGACTTCAGAAACATTCTGTTGAGGATTGAGCAAAGCCATTTTCCCACCCTGGTTGGCAACCGATTTGGCTGTGTTGATTAACATGGGGATCCCGATCGAGGAGAGGTAATTCACTCTGGAGAGATCCACGACCACGCGAACATTATCACCCATGCACTGACGAACAAATTCGATCTCGATACTATAGGTCCCATTCATATCCAGTGCGCCGATAAGTTTGATCAGGCGGATGCCATTGTCCAATTCGCTATATTGAAGTTTCATATGTCACTATCCAATATTATAGGAGTTTTCACAGACTTTACAAGCTTTTACGATGTTGTCAAAGCGAATATTTGCTACAAATTTTCCATCTGATGCTGTCGATTAACTGATACAATTTCGATCATGTCACTCTTCGCTGCGTTCAGAGAGGCATAAACCAAACAAATTTTGATAAACATTAATAACGTGAAAAACTCTCAACTATACGGCGGTATCGAAGCAGGCGGAACAAAATTCGTATGCGTGGTTGCCAGCGGACCAGATCGCATTATGGATGAAGTCCGCTTTCCAACCACGACTCCAGATGAGACGTTGGCTAGAGCCATTCAATTCTTTCAGCCCTTTGTGGTTTCGAAACAGATCAGCAATATCGGTGTCGGCTGTTTTGGGCCCATTGATCTAAACCCAAAATCTTCGACTTATGGTTTCATCACAGCCACGCCCAAGCCGAACTGGAGCAACACAGATGTGCACGGCACATTACAGCGCGCACTGAACGTAAACATCGCCTTCGATATGGATGTCAATGCCGCGGCGTTGGGTGAAACCATCTGGGGGGCAAGCAAGGGCCTGGACCCCTCTTTATATCTCACGATCGGAACGGGGATCGGCGGCGGATATATCAAGGATGGCAAACCCCTGATCGGCATGCTTAGCCTTGAGATGGGACACATTCGCATCCCTCACAGCCGCCAACTGGATCCGTTTAGCGGAGCTTGCCCCTTTCACGGTGACTGCTTCGAGGGCCTCGCCAGCGGGCCAGCAATCGAGAAGAGACTCGGTTTAACAGGATCCCTCATCCCTGAGGAGGACGCGTTCTGGGCTATCGAAACAGACTACATCGCATCCGCGCTAATGAATTTCATCCTGACTTTATCCCCAAAAAAGATCATCCTGGGCGGAGGTGTGATGCAGCGCGAGTTCCTGTTCCCGAAGATCAGGAGTAGAGTGCGTGAATTGTTGAATGGTTACGTTGCAAGCAAAAGTGTTTTGGAAAATATTGAAAACTATATCGTCCCACCTGGCTTGGGGAATCAATCAGGAAGTTTGGGAGCAATCGCGCTGGCAATGTCACAAGGAGGGTGATGTCAATTTTGAATCCATATCTTCTGAAAAAGACAATCAAAAAAAGGAGAGTCCCATGTCAACCAATGAAACCTATTTGATTCCCCGCAAACTTTTATTTGGCAATCCCGATAAGAGCCAGGCGCGCATCAGTCCGGATGGACAGCGGTTGAGTTACCTCGCACCGGTCAACGGTGTACTAAACGTGTGGGTTGGATCTGTTGACGACCCGGATGGCGCCCAGCCATTCACCAACGACACCAATCGCGGCATTCGCTTTCATAATTGCGCATATACGAGCAAGCAGATCCTCTATATTCAGGATAAAGGCGGCGATGAGAACTGGCGCATCTATGGCGTGGACCTTGAAACAGGGACGGTGACGGATTATACGCCGATTGAAAAGGTCAATGCGCGGATCGAATCACTCAGCTCGCGCACACCAGAAAAAGTCGTGGTCGCCCTGAATGATCGTAATGAACAGTTACATGATTTACACATCCTTGATCTCAAAACTGGTGAGCGGACCTTGCTTATTCAAAACGATGAAGGTTTTCTCGCTTACACCGTCGATGATGAGTTCCGCGTGCGCATGGGTTCGCGTATGACTCCGGATGGCGGTATGGACGTCATGACCCGCAAGGACGACAATACATGGGAACTATTTGTGCACGTGCCTATGGAAGACATGCTGACCACGCAGGTCTTCGGCTTCGACGCGTCCGGTCAATACCTATATTTGGCCGACAGCCGCGAGCGGAACACTTCGGCATTGGTGCAATACAACACACAAACCGATCAATTCAAACTACTGGCGGAAGACCCTCGCGCTGATCTTTCCGGAGTGATCATCCATCCCACAGAATTGCGCGTGCAGGCGGTTTCATTCACGTATGATCGCAGATATTGGCAGATTCTCGATCCTTCCATTCAGGTAGATTTGGATTTTCTTGGGACGGTGGAGCGCGGAGAAATTGACGTGGTTAGTCGTACCCAGGATGATCAACACTGGATTGTGGCATACACGATGGATAACAATCCCTTGCGCTATTACCGTTATGAACGAGCCGCGCGCAAGACAACTTACCTG
>Ga0184637_10001695_pt1 | contig 14571 bp, 7 predicted proteins | sample PLM3_127_b2_FD_133143 | JGI IMG/M metagenome (GOLD analysis project Ga0184637, IMG submission 133143) | Groundwater sediment microbial communities from an aquifer in East River, Colorado, USA - PLM3_127_b2 | ecosystem: Environmental > Terrestrial > Soil > Riparian zone | place: USA: East River...
GCGGTGATCGGGCAAAGCCTCGGTGGCGCCACCGCCATGCGTGCGGTCGCTGAAGACGACGCCGGCATCCGATTGCTGATCATCGATTCGGCCTTCAGCAGCTACCGCGGCATCGCGCTCGAAGCCGCCAACGACACGGGGCCGCCGGCGTGGCTCACGAAGCTGCTGATTACCGATCTGCCCGATGCGACCCGCGACCCGCTCGCGGCTGCTGCGCGCCTGAAGACCGCAGCACTCGTGATCCACGGCGATCGCGACAGCGTGATCGGCCAGCATCACGGCAAGGCGCTGCTCGACGCTGTGGCCGGCCCCAAGCAATGGATCGGCATCACCGGCGGCGCCCACATCGACGCCTTCATGCGCCCAGAAGTCCGCGAGCAAGTACGCCAGTCGCTGACAGCGGCTTTGCGTTAGCGCGAAACTGCGGTATGGCCGTCTCCGTCTTCGACCTCTTCAAGATCGGCATCGGGCCCTCGAGCTCGCACACCGTCGGGCCGATGCGTGCTGCGCGATTGTTCGCCGCGCGCCTCGCGCACGACGGCCAGCTCGAGGCAACCCGGCGCGTGACGGCCGATCTGTACGGATCGCTCGGCGCGACCGGCAAGGGCCACGGCAGCGACAAGGCGGTGCTGCTGGGGCTTGCCGGGCACGAGCCCGACACGATCGAAGTCGATGCGATCCCGGCGCTGCTCGCGAAGCTGCGCAGTGCGCATCGCCTGCCGCTGTTCGGCACGCACGAGATCGACTTCGACGAAGCGAGCGACTTGCACTTCCATCGCCGCGAGAGCCTGCCCTTTCACGCGAACGGCATGCGCTTCGAAGCCTTCGACGCCAACGCCTTGCCGCTCGCGTCACGCGTCTACTACTCGGTGGGCGGCGGTTTCGTGGTCAGCGACGAAGTGGCCGCCGACGGCACGAAGCTGAAGGTGATCGCGCCCGACACCACGGTGCTGCCCTGCCCCTTCCACAGCGGCGCCGACCTGCTCGAGCTGACGCAGCGATTGAACTGCAGCATTGCCGAGGTGATGCGCCGCAATGAGCGGCATTGGCGCACCGACGAGCAGATCGACGCCGGGCTGCTGCACATCTGGAGCGTGATGCAGGCCTGCGTCGAACGCGGATGCAGGACCGACGGCGTGTTGCCCGGCGGGTTCAAGGTCAAGCGGCGCGCTGCGTCGTTCTATCGCGCACTGACCTCGACCCCGCAAGCCGCCGCCGACGCGACGGCGCAGCGCGGCCTGTCCGATCCGGACGACCCGCTGCAGGTGCTCGACTGGGTCAACCTGTACGCGCTCGCCGTCAACGAGGAGAACGCCGCCGGTGGCCGCGTCGTCACCGCGCCGACCAATGGTGCGGCCGGCATCATCCCCGCGGTGCTGCACTACTACGCGCGATTCATCCCGAACTCGACCGAAGCCGGCATCGTCGACTTCATGCTCACCGCGGGCGCGATCGGCATCCTCTACAAGGAAAACGCGTCGATCTCGGGCGCCGAGGTCGGTTGCCAGGGCGAGGTCGGCGTCGCGTGCTCGATGGCCGCCGGCGCCTTGTGCGCCGTGCTCGGCGGCACGCCCGCGCAGGCGGAGAACGCCGCCGAGATCGGCATGGAGCACCACCTCGGCCTCACCTGCGACCCGGTGGGTGGCCTCGTGCAGATCCCGTGCATCGAGCGCAACGCGATCGCATCGGTGAAGGCGATCAACGCCGCACGCATGGCGCTGCGCGGCGACGGCACGCACTTCGTGAGCCTCGACAAGGTCATCAAGACGATGCGCGAAACCGGCGCCGACATGATGACCAAGTACAAGGAAACCGCGCGCGGTGGGCTCGCCGTCAACATCGTCGAGTGCTGAGTAGGCCCGCCCGCTACTTCGACACCCACATCGCGCGTGCCCTGAAGATGTTGTCCTGCATCGGCGGCACGTCCTTGACGTAGGGATGGCTGACCGCGTAGTAGGTCTGCCGCACCGGAATCAGCGCGACCGCCTCGTCGGAAACGATCTGCTCGACCTGGCAGTACAGTTGCGCGCGCTTGTTGCGGTCGGGTTCGCCGCGCGCCTTGTCGAGCAGCGCATCTGGAAGCGGCGCCGACTGTCGCCTGTTGGCAATTGCCGCCCCGGACAAACCCCAATGCCCAGCCGGCATCACCACTCATCGCAAGCTCATTCGGGCGACGAGCGCACGTCCGCTACAACGGTCACCGCCGACCCGCAAGACTCGATGCGGCTTGCCGCCGACGTGCAGGCGAAATTGCTGGCCGCTGCGCACCGCACGACGCTTGCGCCCGGAGAATCGCTGTTTCCTGAAAGGCTCCTCACCCGATGCGCTGTTCGGTGTGATCAGCGGCTGCCTGCGCGTGGGCATGGTCGCGCCGAGCGGCCGCGAGGCGGTGATCGGGATGCTCGAGCCGGGGCATTGGTTCGGCGAGGTGTCGCTGTTGATCGGCCTGGAGCGCGTGTACGACACCTGTGCCGTCGAGGCGAGCGAGGTCGCCGTCGTGAAAGCCGAGGACTTCCACCGCCTCGTCGCCGCAAGCTCCAAGCTCCTGATGGCGTTCACGCGCGCCTGGTCTGCCATCGGCTACGCCAGGCGCTCGCATGGATCGACGATGCGATCGTGTTGCCGCTGCCGGTACGGCTCGCGCACCGCCTGCTCGCGCTCGACAAATTCGGCGCACGCAAGGCGGGTGCCGACGGTGCGCTGTTGTCGGTATCGCAGGAAGAGCTCGCGTTCATGCTCGGCGTATCACGCCAAAGCGTGAACCGCCAGCTCAAGCATTGGGAACAGGCCGGCTGGCTGCGACAGCGCTACGGCCGCATCGAGCTGCGCGACCGCGAGGCGTTGGCCGCGGTCGATCATTCTGGGGAGTGAGGCTCGCAAGCCGGGCACGATCTGTTCGATACTTCAGGGCACGTCTTCATGCCGCTGTGAACATGCCCACCCCGCCGCCCAAGCCGAATCCGCCGCAGCCGGCGCCGATTGCGCCGGCGGAAGAAGATCGCACGCGCATCCTGTCGCGCCGCGAGATGGGCAGCGCGTTGCCGATCGGGCACCAGCTGAACGCCTTCACGCTCGAGGCGGTGATCGGCGAAGGCGGCTTCAGCATCGTCTACCGCGCGCGCGACCAAGGGCTCGACCGACTCGTGGCGTTGAAGGAGTACATCCCGTCCTCGCTCGCCTACCGCGCGCACGACGGCGAGGTGGCCGCGCGTTCGGAACGGCATCGCGAGACCTACCAGCTCGGCCTGCGCAGCTTCCTCAACGAGGCACGGCTGCTCGCGTCCTTCGATCATCCGTCGCTCGTCAAGGTCTACACCTTCTGGGAGCAACACGGCACCGCGTACATGGTGATGCCCTACTACAAGGGCCCGACGTTGCGGGCCTGGGTCACGAACCTCGGCACGCCGCCGAGCGAAACGTGGCTGCGCGCGCTCGCAGCGCCGCTGATCGACGCGCTCGAGCGGATCCACGCCGACCGCTGCTATCACCGCGACGTCGCGCCCGACAACATCCTGCTGCTCGTCGATCGCGAGGCCGGCCCGTTCCTCGAGCAGACGCCGAGACCCCTGCTGCTCGACTTCGGCGCGGCGCGGCGCGTGATCAGCGATGCGACGCAAAGCCTCACCGTGATCCTGAAGGCCGGCTACGCGCCGATCGAGCAGTACGCGCAGACGGCGTCGATGCGGCAAGGTCCGTGGACCGACGTGTACGCGCTGTGCGCAGTGCTGTACAGCGCGGTCACGGGACACGCGCCACCGGCTTCGGTCGGGCGCGTGATTAACGACGAGATGCCGAGCGCAAGGCAGGTCGGGGGGCGCTTCTACACGCCGCAGTTCCTCGCGGCGATCGACGCCGGGCTCGCGGTGCGCCCGAACGATCGGCCGCAGTCCATGTCCGAGCTGCGCCGGCTTCTGGCGGCGCCCGCCGACCCTGCCGGCGTGTCGCCGCCCACCACGCCGATCCCGATCCTTGCGCCGGGCGACGCGGCGAGCGCGCCCGGTGCACAAGGGACATCGGCGGCCCTCCCAACCGCGCTGCAGGCGCCGACCGAGTACAACCCGCACGTGACGCCGAGCGCGACGTCACCGGAAAGAACGGTGTACGGCGTGTCGGCAACGTCGGCGGCGGCCGCAGAGCGGACCGTGTTCAACCCGCAATCGGCCGCGCCGCCAGCGGGGCTCGCCGAGACACCGCGCGCGCCATCGCCACCACGCGTCAAAGAGCCGGCGCCGGTCGATGCGCCGTCACCCGTGCGCGCAGCCGGCGCCGGATCGAAGCACTCCAACGCGATCGCCGTCGGCTCGGTGGCCGCGCTCGTGCTCGTCGCGGGGCTGTGGTGGTGGATCACACGCGAAGCACCCGTCGACGCGGTGGTGAGCTCGCCCGCTGCGACCGCTGCGCCCGCCGCGCCCGCTGCGACCGCTGCGCCCGCCGCGCCGGAGCCGATCTCCGCTGCGCCGCAGGACACGCCGGCAGCCCCTGCGGCCGCGCCCCCCGTTGCCGTTACCGCACCCGCGCCGACACCATCATTGCCTCCGGCGGGCGCGAGCGAGCCGTTCAGCCTCGTCAGCGCGCTGCACGACATCGTCAAGCGCGGCGATCCATCGCTCGCGGTCAACGCGACGGCCGAGAAATCGACGCTCGCGATCGGGCGCGACCAGTTGCGACTGCGCATCAAGTCGTCGCAAGCGGGCTATCTCTACCTCTTCCTCGCCGGAACCGACAAGAACCATTTCTATCTGCTGTTTCCGAACCAGCGCGACGCGAACAACCGCGTCGCCGACAATCAGGAAATCGCGGTGCCTCGACCCGGCTTCAGCTTCGAGGCAGCCGGGCCGCCGGGCACCAATCACATCGTCGCGATGGTGTCGCGTCGCGAGCGCGACCTGTCGGGCACCGGGCTGCGCCGCATCGTGAGCGGCGAGATCCCCGAGTTCGACCTCGCGGTCGCAAAGCAGCGGTGGACCGAGCAAGCGGGGTCGATGAATCCCTTTGTCGGCAAGGCCATCTGCCCGAAGGACTCGCGCTGCGACGAGCGCTACGGCGCGACACTCATCGAAATCGAAGAGGTGAACGCGCTGCCATCGAGATGAGCGCGCAGTTGCATCACGAACGGATCAGCATTCAAAAAGCCGATCACCCGAGCGCCTTGCACTTCGGCGCCACCAGGGGCGAAGAACAACACGGCTGGTGGTCCGAACAGCTTGTACCGGCGCAACAAGGCCTTGTGATCGGCGTTGTAGTCGGTGAGATCCACGCGCAGCAGCGTCATGCCGGCGAGCGCTTCGCTCACTTTCGGGTCGCTGAAGGTGAACGTCTCCATCTCCTTGCACGCGACGCACCAGTCGGCATAGAAGTCCACCATCGCCGGGCGGCCCGCCGCCCGCAGCGCGGCATGCAACTCGTCGGAGCTCGTAACCGTCTTGAACTCGAGGCCGGCGTCGGGATGCGACAGCGCCGGCGCGGCCAAAGCCGCCGACGGCAGCACCGGCCACACCATCCAGGCCGCGACGGCGAGCAGCAGCACCCCGAAGCCGTGCTTCACGCGCTGCATCCACGCGCCCGCGCGCGGCAACAGTGCGCCGGCGGACAGCCCGAGCAGCAGCAACGGCACGCTCATGCCGCATGCGAGCGCGAACAGCGCGACACCCCCTTGCACCACGTCGCGCGTCTGGCTGATGTAGAGCAATGCGCCGGCCAGCGGCGCCGCCACGCAGGGGCTGACGATCAGCGCCGACAAGCCGCCCATCGCGAGCACGCCCGCATGGCGTCCGCCCTTCAAGCGAGTGGACCACTGCATCAACCGGCCTTGCATGCCGCTCAGAAAGCGCAGTTCGTACACGCCGAACATCGACAACGACAACGCCACCAGCAGCAGCGCGAACGCGCCGAGCACCCAGGCGTTCTGCATCGCCGCCGCGAGTCCTTCACCCGTCAGCCCGGCCGCCATGCCGAGCGCGGTGTAGACGAGCGCCATGCCCACGGCGTAGGCCAGTGCCAGCGAGAAGCCGCGCGAGCGCGAGACCGTGCCCGACTGGCCGACGATGATCGACGACAGGATCGGCAGCATCGGCAGCACGCACGGCGTGAGCGACAGCAGCAAGCCGGCGAGCAGGAAGACGCCGGTCACGATGAGCAGGTTGCCCGACCCGAGCGCGCTCTCGAACCGGCCGGGTCGATCGGACGCGGGAGGCGATACGGGCGCCACGGACGAAGCCCACGCCGCGGGCTCGATCTTCAGCGTGCGCTCCATCGGTGGATAACACAGACCCTTGTCCGCGCATCCTTGATTGCCGACCACGATCTCGAACGCGGCGGTTTGCGCTTGCGCGAACGGCACCACGAGCGTGACGCTGTCGCGGAAGTACTCGACGTCCTTCTGGAAGTTCTCGTCGTACTTGGTCTTGCCCTTCGGCACCTGCAACTCGCCGAGCTTCACCCGGTCGGACTTCGCGTTGACGCTGAACTTGTCGCGGTACAGGAAATAGCCGGGCGCGATGTCGAAGCGCAGTTCGACACGACTCGCATCGAGCGTCTTCGCATGGAGCCCGAACGCCGCTTCGGCGTCGAGAAATTCGTCCGCGGCATGGGCAACCGGCACGCAGACGAGCAGTGAGCAAAGGCAACGCACGAGGAGACGGAGCAGTTTCATCGACTTCAGGCCAACGAGGTCGTCGCGTTGGCAATCCGATCGCAGATCGATGCGCGCATCGTGACGCAGCGATGCATGGGCGCGGCGCCTGCGCGTTACCGCATGTGACACGCGGCTGACGGCGGAGCCAGCTGTTACATCGGCGTCGCGGCCGTAACTATGGCGTGCACCAGTACAGCGAGGTTGCGGGAGGCGCAGCCACGAAGAAGGCGTTGGTCTGATCGTTGACGAAGCTCCTGTGGCAGCCAGCGCAATCCTTGTTGTCGGTGTGCGCGACGCGCGCCCTGTTGCATGCAAAGTAGCCGAAGCTGAATGCCAGCGGGCTCGACGTCCCGGCGGGGCTGACGTTGCCCGCCGCATCACGGACGCGAACGGTGTACTGGACTTTCGTCGGCAACTGCTCGTTCGGACTGCCCAAGGCGGGCGTGCCTATCTTGACGCCGGGCGTGTCGTCGAACTCGACGCAGTTCGTTCCGCAATCGCGCAGCTTCGCAGTGATGCTCGCCGGCTTGTCCGCGCCCAGCTCACGCGTGATCTCGAGCGTTTCACCCGAAGCCAGCGGGGCGGAGAACTGCAACCTGATGGTCGGGTTCGGATCGTTCGTGAGGCCGGAGATGACGGACGCGGCGTTGTATCCGGGAACCGTCCTGTCCGCATTCGCGAACGGAGCCACCTTGCCGATCGCGGTGGCGGTGATGGTTTGGCGGGGCGGTGTCGCGTCGATCGGGTCGCTGACGGAATTGCTTGCGGCTGCGAAAACTGCCGAGTTCGTCGACTGTTCGATCCTCGCGAGGAACGTGTACGTTCCATCGGCCAGCGCCGGGCTCGTGTAGGTCCAGGAGGTGCCGGTCACTGTCGCGACACCGACCGCCTCTCCGTTTCGATATACGCGTACGACTTCGGCTGGCGCTGCATTCAGCGCACGCTGGATCGCTCCGGCGATCGTGGGTGTCGTGTCGTTGTTGGGCGCGACCGAGCTCGCGCCGCCAAGCGCAGCCGCGTTCACCGTCGTGATCGTGGTCGCTGCGTTGGGCAATGGCACGCTCGTGTTGATCGTGACCCGCTGGCTCGTGCCGGCGGCCCCGGCGTTGCCCGCAGCGTCGATCACCTGGGCTTGGTAGTCGTAGGTGGCCTGCGCCAGGGCTGTCGGCTCGGTATAGCTCCAGCTCGCGCCGGACGCCGAGAAGGTCGCGATCGCAACGCCGTTGCGCAACAGCCGGATCGATTCACCCGAGCCGAGCGTCGCACTCGACGAGCCCAGCACCGTCGGCGTCGTGTCGCTGGTGGTTCCCCCCGGCGGTACCGTCCCGGAGATGTCGTCGGCGATAGCGGTCACATTCGCAGAGACCGACGGAGCGACCGTGTCGATGACGATCGCGTAGGTGTTGACGACCGAACCGAACGCGCTGCCCGCTTCCACTCGCGCGCTGTAGGTCTGCGACCCGTTGCCGGCGCCCGAATCGGTGTAGCTCCACGAGGTGCCGTTGACGGTGGCCGATCCCGCCGCAGCGCCATTGCGCAACACCCGCACCGACTGCCCGCTCGCGAGCGCCGCGCTGAGCGTGCCCTGCAACGTCGGCGTCGCATCGCGCGTGGTCGACCCCGCGGCGATCGTCGCGTTGTCGTCGTTCACCGCCGAGACGATCCTTGCGGTCGTCGCGATCGACGGCAGCGTCGAGCTCGAAGGCTGCGCGCAGCTCAGCGGCCGCGCGACGATGCTGTTGTGGCACGACGAGCACACGGTGCCGGGCGGTGTGTAGACATGGCCTGCGGGGATCGTGCACGCGGTGCTCTGGATCGGCGGCGTGGTCGGGTTCGTGCGCACCGGCAAGTCGCTCGGCCGCACGCAATTCAGCCATCCCGTGGTCAGCGTCGGCGTGATGCGACTCGGGTTGTGGCACTGCTCGCATTTCGTGTCCGAGTGGATCAGCGACGGCGAGCCGCTGCCGCCATGGATCGACGACGGTGGCACGCAGCTCGCGCTGTTGGTCGGCGCCGGCGCCGTCAGCGGCCAGTCGGTGAGCACGAGGTGGCAAGACTTGCAGTCGTTGCGCGGAGCCTGGCCCTGCGGGCGGCGCTGCTGCGTCGGGTTCGCGGGGTCGAACTGCTCGGCCACGCGGCCGCGCACCTTCCACATGCCGCCGCGCGGATCGATCGCCATCGCGGTCATGCGATCGAAAGGCCGCTGGCCGTAGCCGATGAATCCACCGGGCATCAGGTCGCGCACCGGGGCGAGGCCGAGCACGCGTGCCGGCACGAGATCGCGCAGGATGCCGTCCGCCGTGATGTCGAAGTGAACGCCCCAGGTGTAGACCGCGCCGTCTGACATCAGCGCCGCGAACAGGCCCTGCTCGGTGAGCAGCTTGCGTACCTGCACGCCGCTCGGCAGGCCGGCCACCGGCGCCGGAAGAGGCGTTCCGCCGTTGTACGGAGCGCTCACGTCGGAATCGACGTAGCCCCCCGCCTCGTCGGCCGGAAAGCTGCCCCAGTTCAGCACCGTGCCGTCGCGCCTGAGCACGATCGCGTCGTTGTCGCGCGCTGCGATCTGCACGACGTCGGCCAGCGCACCGCCGGTGGTCATCACCGGCCCGGGCGTGCTGCGCACGCTGTCCTTCGTGCCGTCACCGAGCAGGCCGAAGCCCAAGCTCGATCCCCACGAATACACACGCCCGTCGTCGAGGAGCGCATACGACGCGGTGTTGGTCGCGGCGACCGCAACGGCACCGGCAGGAAGGTTCACCTTCACCGGCGTTTCGGAGCGCGCCAGCGTGCTGCCGTCGACGCCCTGGCCCAGCTGGCTGTACGAGTTGTCGCCCCATGTGTAGACCGTACCGTCGGCCAGCCGCGCGACGGTGTGCGCGAAGCCGCCCGCGATGTGCGTCAGCACGTTGGGCAGCGCGAGCTCGACCGCCTGCCCGGCGGTCGACGTGCGATGGCCGAGCCCGAGCTCGCCGTTCGTGTTGTCGCCCACCGCGTACACCTTCGATTGCGAATTGGGCGCGTCGGTCTTCATGAACACCGAGCCGTGGCCGAAGTTGCCGAACACGCCGAACACGCGCGAAACGTTGGGCAGCTTGTTCACGCTGTCGCCCACCTTGCGGTTCGCCGCGTTGTCGTTGACCCAGCCGGCCACGGTGTTGTAAGCGCTGCCGTCGGGCCGCAGCGACGCATCGAACAGGTAGCCCTCGTAGCGCGAGTTGCCGTAGTTCAACAGCTTCGGCAGCGCGAGCACCGCGCTGTTGTCGCCGAAGCGATACGACTGCTCGGCGAGCGCCGAGCTCAGCTCGCCGGTGTAGGTGTGCGCGTCGTAGGTGCGATTGCCGGCGGGCACGGCCGGTTGCGCATCGCGCATGCCGTCGAGCTTGCCGTCGAGCATGTCCTCGCCGAAATGCTTCAGCGCGGCCAGCGTCGGCGCGGGCTCGTTGGCATTGAACATCGCCGCCTGCTTGGAGAATGCGCCGTTCACGAGACCGTAGATACCGCGCGGATCGGTCGAGATCGTCCCCGCCGCGATCGACGGCGACTTGATGAACGGCAGCCGCGTGATGTCGTCGACGCGCAGGCTCGCCGGGAATTGCTGGTTCAGCACGTCGCGAATCTTGTTGTTGGCTGCGCCGATCTGCTCCGCACTCGGCGTGCCGGTCGCGCGCTCGGGCGTGCTGCCTTCGGTCAGCAGGCGAAAGCCGGCGTCGGTGAACGGCGTGATGCCGATGTTCTTCGTGATCTTCGGCACCCACACGCGGATCACGGTGCCGGCCGGAAACGGCACGAAGTCGCCCTTGCCCTCTTCGTAGTAGCTGGCGTTGGGTCCACCCTGCAGCTCGAGGTACAGCGGGCCCTGGTAGCTTTTGCCGGGCTTGATCGTCACCATGCCGGTGTTCGGGTCGGTCGGAGCACGGCCGAGCTCGGTGCCGTTGGGAAACTTGACGACGACCATCGCATTGCGGAACTGGCCGAAGTCGCCACCCCCGCCGACTCCCCCATCGCCATCGGCACCGCCGCCGACACCACCGTCCGCCCCGCCGCCGGTCACCTCCCAGTTGAGGTCGCCGGTGAAGCCGGTGGAGACGCCCTTTTGCTCATCGAGCACTGTGTTTCCACCCCCGCCACCTCCGCCTCCGCCGCCGCACGACAGCAGCAGCGCCAGCGCCGCACTTGCACACAGGGGCCGCGCGACCGAATGCCAGCCAGCGCCGAAAGGAAGCGGAAGATTAGCCATACGCCGCATGGTCGCGAGTCGGCGCGAGGCGATCTACGGACGAAAGTCATGTCGCGTCATCTGAATTGGGGATGCCGTCCGGGGGACGCAATCGACATTCGCCGTTCGGCCCGTCGGCGACGTTCGACGTCCGCTTCGCACACTCGATCACCGAACGAGCAAGGCCCGAGGGCAGCGCCCTGCCGGGGCTTAGCTGCGCACCCGGCCCGCAGGGCCGGGCGCCGCAGTCTGAGCGCCCTGGCCCACCCGCCCGCAGCCTTGCCCGCGCCAACCTCCGAACGAAAGCATTGCAGACATTCGCCAACGGCAGTCGTCCTAGAGCCGCACCAGCGCGAAGTCCGGGATGCCGCGCGGCGAAATGAACACCGGACGCTGGCGCCCTTCGGTGATGCGGCCCACTTCCTCGGAGACGAAGAGATTCAGCGCCGCGTAGGTCACGCGCCCGGCGCGCGTGAAGTCGGCCTTGCCTTTCAAGCCGTCGATGAGTGCCTTCGTGAAAGCGCCGTTGCCCCATTCGGCTTTTTCTTCGGACTCCTCCTGCCCGGTGCTCGACGCGAACACCACGACGCCGTTCTCCGACGACGCCAGGTCGTTCATCATCTTCTCGGTCTGGCGGCCCGCCTGCCGCAGCGCGCCGAGGGTGTTGCCGGCAAAACAGGTGTCGACGAAGAACAGCGTCTTGCCCCTGATCTTCGACAGCGTCGCGACGATCGCCGATTGCGGGACCGCGCTCGACATCAGGCGTTCATGCTGGCCGTCGTGCGGCAAAAAGAAGTACTGCCCCGTCGAGTCGTTGAGCCCGTGCCCCGCCATGAACAACATCGCGACATCGGCCGGCGTCACGGTGCTGCGCAGCCATTCGAACTCCCGCACGATGTTCGCTCGCGTGGCCTCGCGGTTGGTCAGCGTGCGCACGATCACCTTGCGGTAGAGCTTGCCCTCCTGCGAGCGCATCGCGTTGGCGAAGTCCTGCGCGTCCTTCGCGGCCAGGCCGAGCTTGTAGTCGGAGCGGCTGTACTCGCTGACGCCGATCGCGAGCACGTAGAGGTCACCCGCCGGACGCGCCGCCGATGGCGACGGCTTCGATTCGGCGCTCGCCGCGCGCTCGATGCGAAAGCTCAGCGGCTCCGAGACACCGTACTGGTTGCGCGCAATGATTTCGATGTAGGACTCGCCCTCGGCCACGCCGAGCTTGGCGAACCCGCGCGCCGAGCCGTCCAGGTTCTTCGGGATCACCAGATCGAGCGGGTGCGCGGGCCGGCCGTTGATGCGGATCTCGACCGACAACTCTTCGGCCGGGCCCGACGACGCCACCGCGAAAGGCAGCGTCACTTCCGATGAACCGAGCTTGATGCGCTTGGCTTCGCTCGCGACGAGCGCCGGCGGGAACTGCGTGGCCTTGATCTCGGCCAGCCGCCTTCGCTCTCGCGCCGCCGCTTCGCGCTCGCTCGCTTCACGCGCCGCTTCCTTCGCGACGAGGTCGTGCAAGGCCGCCAGCCGAGCAGCGTCCTCGCGAGCGGCGGCGAGCGTGGCGGCGATCACTTCGGCTTCGAGCGCGAGCTTCTTGTACGCCGACTCACGCGCGTGCGCTTCGCGTGCTTCGGCTTGCCTCGATGAGGCCTCGCGCGCAGCCGCCTCGCGTTCGGCCTGCTCGCGCGCAGCCAGTCGCCGCGCCTCGGCCTGCCGCGCCACCTCGGCCTTCGTCGCGGCCTCTTTGGCCGATTGCTCCGCCGCGACGCGCGCATCAGCCTCGCGCGCCTGCGCCTTGCGCGCCTGCTCCGCGGCGTCGAGCGCTTCACGCTGCGCCACTCGCGCCGACTCCTCACGCGCCTTCGCATCCCGAGCGGCAGCGTCGCGCGCCGCCTCGTCCTGCGCGATCAAGCTCTGCAGCGCGGTCTTCTCGTCGAGCGTCGTCATCAGCGTGCTGATCACGTCGGGCCGGTTGAAGCGCTCGCGAAAGCGGTTCAGCGTGTAGAAGTCCATCGGCTGCTGCTGGCCGCGGCCGAGCGCCCAGCCGACCACGCGATCGGCGCCCGCGCTCGCGTCGTAGTAGCCCGACGGCGTCCACACGACCCAGCGACCGTCGGCCGTGCCGAGCAGGCTCAGCAGGTGCACGCCGTCGTGCGCCCGCCACCAGCGCACGGTGCCGTCGGCCATTGCCGACACCAGTACGCGCCCGTCCTCGCTCGCGTTGACGGCCCGCACCTCGGTATCGACCGGCACGCGCCATTGCAGATCGCCTTTGTCGCTGAGCTTGTAGAGGGCTCGGTTCGTGCCGATCACCGCCGATCGCGCCCTGCGCATGACGACGAGCGCGCGCGAGCGTTCGTCCTGCGCGAGCGCGAGCGGCTTGCCGCCGATGACCGGCGCGTTGCGTGCATGGTTCCAGTCGCTCGGCGCGTCCAGCAGGCTGAAGCGGATGTCGGGCGGCCGCAATGATGACGTCGCTCCGACGCTGAACTTGCGGCGCTCGAACTGGAAGCCGAAACCGCCACGCGCGCTCTTCATGCCCCAGCGAACGGCGAGCGCATCGGCGCTGAGCTCCAGGTCCTCGGGCGTGTCGCCGCGAATCGTCGCGACGTCGGCCGCCACGCGCTTGGCCACGCGCGCGTTGCTCACGACGCCCCATGAACCGTCGAAGCCGCTGTATGCGAGCTCGCCCGTCGGCAGCGCGATCAGGTCGGTGACGCTGTCGCGCGCGACGTTGACCTGCCCGACCGGCTTGCGGCTGGCCGTATCGTATTGAACGATCGGAAATTCATCGTCGCGCGTGCGCGCAGTGCCCGCCGCGTAGATCGATCGGCCATCGGCGGACCACGCGACGACCCTGAAGTCACCCCCGTGCACCGCAACGACCGGCAAGCTGCCGGCCGGGCGCCCGGTCTCGGTGTCGAAGAGCTCGATCGCCTCACCGCGGTCTGCGTACGTGGTCGCGACCAATCGGCCGTCCGGGCTGAACGCGACGCCCGCCGCGCGCCGGTTGCCGAGCGCGACGTTCGCAAGCGCAGTGACCGCGCCGGCGGTGGCGCGATACAGGCGCAAGCGGCCGTCCAGACTCGCGACCGCCGCCAGCCCGTTCTTCGACACCGCGATGCCGAACGCCGGCCCGTCGAATCGCTCGTCGATGATCACGCGCCCATCGAGGCTGAACGCGCGAAAGCCGTTCGCCCCCGCGTACCCCGCGAGCAGCAACGAGCCGTCGCTCGACCAGACGAGCTTGCGCACGTCGCCGGCCTTCGCATCGATGGTTCGCTGCAGCGCGCCGGACTCGAGATGAAAGAGGTAGATCTGATGCGGGTGCCCTTCTCCACCGGTGGTGCCGGCCACCGCGACGATCGGCTCCGTGGGATGGATCGCCGCGCCGTACAGGCGACCGCCTTCGGCGCCGAACGCGAGCGGCCTGAGGATGTGCCGCAACTCCCCGGTGGCGAGGTCCCACACGCGCGCGGTGCGGTCGTCCGACGCGGTGACCACGAGCGCGCGTGCAGTGTGCACATCGATGCGACGCACCGGCGCGCTGTGCGCGCCCTGTTCGACGACGAGCAGCGGACGCTCCTCGGCCGCAAGCGCCGAGCTTGCGAGAGCCCACGCAGCGACAGCGGCGATGAGGCCGATCGCGCGTGACCAGCCCGATCGCAGTGATGTCATTGGAGCCCCCTACGGCGCTGCGCGCCGGTCCCCCCGAGGGGGAACGAGCACC
>Ga0184637_10001696_pt1 | contig 14567 bp, 13 predicted proteins | sample PLM3_127_b2_FD_133143 | JGI IMG/M metagenome (GOLD analysis project Ga0184637, IMG submission 133143) | Groundwater sediment microbial communities from an aquifer in East River, Colorado, USA - PLM3_127_b2 | ecosystem: Environmental > Terrestrial > Soil > Riparian zone | place: USA: East River...
CGCGCAGCAGCTCGTCGAGCCCCACGCCGACCAGGAAGGCCGTCTTGCCGACGCCGTGCCCGGCCAGCACGACGCCCAGGTTCCCGACCCCGAGGCCCCCGTGCAGGCCCTTCTCGAGCAGGCGCAGCGGGCTCCTCGCGTTCAGATACTTCTTGTACAACCGGCGCCCCCCCTCGAACTCGTCACTCGTCCTCGTCCTTGATCTTGGAGCCGTACTTCTCCTTGAGCTGCTTCTGGACCTCGGCGGGCGCCGGCAGGTAGCGCGCGAACTCCATGGTGAACTCGGCCTTGCCCTGGGTGTTCGAGCGCAGGTCGGTCGCGTAGCCAAACATCTCCGCGAGCGGCACCTCGGCCTCGACCCGGCTGAAGCCCTCCTCCTCGGTGGTGCCGATCACCGTACCACGGCGCTGCATGATCGTCTTGAGCACCACGCCCTGGAATTCCGTGGGGCCCTCGACCTCGAGCTTCATGATCGGCTCCAGGATGATCGGCTTGGCCCGGGGATAGACCTCGCGAAACGCTCCGCGCGCGGCCGCCTGGAAGGCGTTGTCCGACGAGTCGACCGAGTGGGCCTGCCCGTCGTCGATCCCAATCCGCAGGCGGATCACCGGGAACCCGATCAGACGCCCCTTGGCGAGCATCGAGCGGAAGCCCTTCTCGACCGAGGGAATGAACTCGGTCGGAATCGCGCCGCCGCGCACCTCGTTCACGAACTCGAAGTCCTGATCGCCCTCGGTGAGGGGCTCGATCCAGCCCGCCACGCGGCCATACTGGCCGGAGCCGCCCGTCTGCTTCTTGTGCGTGTAGTTGAACTCCGCGCGCTGCGAGATCGCCTCCCGATACGCCACCTGCGGCGCACCCGTCTCGACCTCGCAGGCGTACTCGCGCTTCATGCGCTCGACGTAGACGTCGAGGTGCAGCTCGCCCATGCCGGAGATGATGGTCTCGTTGCTCTCGGGATCGACGTGGGAGCGGAAGGTCGGATCCTCGCGCACGAAGCGGCCGAGGGCCTTCGCCAGGTTGTCCTGCGTCTTGTTGTCCTTGGCCTTGATCGAGAGCGAGATCACCGGCGCCGGGACGTGCATCGACGTCATCGCGATGCGGACCGACTCGTCGTTGAAGGTGTCGCCGGACGCGCAGTCGATGCCGAACAGCGCCACGATGTCGCCCGCGCCGGAGCCCGTGATGTCCTCCATGTTGTCGGCATGCATGCGCACCAGCCGCCCGACCTTGTTGCGGCGCTGGGTGCGGCTGTTGACGATCGTGCTGCCCTTCTGGATCGAGCCCTGGTAGATGCGCACGTACGTGAGCTGGCCGTAGCGTCCGTCTTCGAGCTTGAAGGCGAGCGCCACCAGCGGTTTGTTCGGATCCGAGGTGAGCGCGATCGCGGCCTCGTCGTTCTCGAGATCCATGCCGACGGTTTCGACGTCCAGCGGGCTGGGCAGGTAGAGGTTCACCGCGTCGAGCAGCTTCTGCACGCCCTTGTTCTTGTAGGCGGACCCCAAGAACACGGGAGTGAGCTCCATCGAGAGCGTGCCCTTGCGCGTCGCATCAAAGATCAGCTCTTCCGTCACCTTCTCCTCGAGGATCGCCTCGGTGAGCGCGTCGGAGAACATCGAGACGGCATCCAGCATGGTCTCGCGCGAGGTCTCGGCCTCGGCCAGCATTTCCGGCGGAATCGGCCTCTCGACCACGTGCTCGCCGTTGCTGCCCTCGAAGCTGTAGGCCTTCATGGTGACCAGATCGATCACGCCCTGGAAGGCGTGCTCGAGACCGATCGGGATCTGCATCAGCACGGCGTTGTGCTTGAGCTTCTCGCGGACCTGCTCGACCACGCGTCGGGGGTTCGCGCCGGAACGGTCAAGCTTGTTTATGAAGGCTAGACGCGGAACCTTGTAGCGCCGCATCTGCCGGTCCACCGTCAGCGACTGCGATTGCACCCCCGCGACGCCGCACAGCACCAGCACGGCGCCGTCGAGCACCCGCAGCGCGCGTTCCACCTCGATCGTGAAGTCCACGTGACCGGGCGTGTCGATGATGTTGACGTGGTGGCCGCTCCAGGTGCAGTGGGTCGCGGCCGATTGGATCGTGATCCCCCGCTCGCGCTCGAGCTCCATGTGATCCATGGTCGCGCCCACCTCGTCCTTCCCCTTCACCTCGTGGATCGCGTGGATGCGTCCGGTGTAATAGAGGATGCGCTCGGTGAGCGTCGTCTTGCCCGAATCGATGTGGGCGCTGATGCCGATGTTCCGGATCTTCGAGAGTTCGACCATGCTGCTGCCCTTGCACGCCGACTGGGTCCAGCGGGTTCCAGGATTGCCATTGGGGGGCGGAGGAAGACCGACCCGAGGGCGGTGGGCGGGCAGGTTAGCCGGGCACGGCAGACTCGCCAGCCTCACCCGCGGGGAGGCCGAGCGAGAGGCCAAGGCTACCCCAAACGCAGCCCGGCTTCGAGCCCGGCCTCGGCTGCCGGGAGCTTCTTGCCCTCGCCGAGTCGCAGGCGGCCGACGCCGAGGCGCCCGCCGCGCGCGGCCAGCACCAGGCGCCCCTGCTCGAGCCCGAGCACGCTGCCGGGCGGCGCAGCCGCCGCGCCGGGGAGCAGGCGTGCATCGAACAGGCGCAGCTTCTCCCCTCGCAAGATCGCGTGCGCCCCGGGCTGCGGGTCACAGCCGCGGATCAGACGGTCGAGGTCGCGCGCCTCGCGCGTCCAGTCCATGCGCGCCACCGCGTCGGTCGCGAGTCCCTGGGCCGTCGCCCGGGACTCGTCCTGGGGCACGAAGCTCGCCGTGCCCGCCGCCACTTCGGCCACCGCTTCCACGATCGCTTCGATGCCGAGGGGGTAGAGCTTCTCGAAGTAGAGGCTCCCCGCCGTGTCGGTGTCGCGGATTTCGACCCCGCGTTTCTGGACCAGGATCGGCCCCGTGTCGGCGCCGGCGTCGGGCTGGAACACCGTCACGCCCGACTCGCGCTCACCCAGGATGATCTGCCACGCCAGCGCGGAGCCGCCGCGGAAGCGCGGGAGCAGCGAAGGGTGGAAGCAGAGCGAGCGATGCCGGGAGGCAGCCACGATCTCGGTCGGCAGGATCGTGGTCACGAACGCGAGCACGTTCAGCTCGGCACCGAGCGCGCGGTGCTCGGCCACCCGCTCGGGCAGCGCCACCCCGCCGCGGCGGAAGCGGCGATGGCGGAGGAGCGGGAGCCCGCGCGCCACCGCCTCGGCGGCCAGCGGATCCGGCCTGCCCTCGTCGGGCGGGACGTACACGCCGACGATGCGATGCCCGGCGTCCAGCAGACGCACCAGCACGTCCTTGCCGAAGGCGGCCTGACCGAAGAGCGCGATCCGAAGCGCCATGCGCGCAGATTACCTCAGCGCACGCGGGAGCGATCGCCGACGCGGCCGCGCACCGTCGCCGGTGTGCCAAAGGCGAGCGAGTGCGGCGGCACATCGCGCGTCACCAGCGAGCGAGCGCCGATCACGCTGTGCTCGCCGATCGTGACCCCGCGCAGCACCGTCACGTCGGAGGCGATCCACGCGCAGTCGCCGATCACCACAGGAGCAACCACCTCGGGGTGCTCCGCGTCGAAGTCGTGCTGATCGGCGTCGAAGACGCGGCTGCCCGGGCCCACCCAGGCGCGCCGGCCGAGCGTGAGACTGCGCTTGGCCGAGAGATGGCAGCCGTTCAGGAAGGCTTCGGGGCCGAGCGTGAGGCTGGCACCCTCGAAGGCGACGATGTGGATGGGACCGAGCTCCGTTCGCAGCCACGCGCCCGCGCCGATCTCGACGCGCGCACCCGCGCCCAGCGAGAACCAGAGCAGGTCCCGGTTGCGCTCGGTCACCACGCGGGGGCCGATGCACAGCCGCGCGCCCGGACCCAGCGCATAATGCGCGTGCGCGAGGTTGCTGCTCGCGGACGGATCGATCTCGAGGCCGGGGTGCAGGAGCGGGAGCGCGCGCAGGCGCAGGCGATCGGCGGCCTGGATGGCGCGGAGCAGCAGGACGACGGCCTGCTCTCGCAACGCGCTCACCGAGCCGTCGTCTGCCCCTCGCGGAGCCGGAAGGTGATGAAGCCGTGGGTGGGATCGTAGGGCGAGACACCGACCTGCACGCGATCGCCCGGGATCACGCGGATCCGGAAGCGCCGCATCCGACCGGAGAGCTGGGCGGTCACGATCTGTCCGCCGTCCAGCACGATCTTGTAGCGCCCGCCACCGAGGATCTTCTCGACGGTGCCGGTCGCCTGCAGCAAGTCATCTCGAGCCAATCGGTTCCCTTCGTCTCCCTTGGCGCAGAACCCGTCGTGCGCAGCCCGCGACCCTGGGGGCCGCGAACGGCGCAAGTTAGCGGCTCCGACTGCGCGGCGCATGCAGCCGGTGGCTCGCCCGCGCGTCTGCGGTAGGTTTCGCCTGGTCGGAGAGGTGGCGGAGTCCGGTTGAACGTGCCTGACTCGAAATCAGGTGTACCCGGAAGGGTACCGTGGGTTCAAATCCCACCCTCTCCGCCATTTCCCCGAACATCCGCCGATGAGTGATATCCTCGGGCAGCCCCGGTCCCGGGGAGCCGCAAGGTGGCAACGACTCACGAGGAACTCGACGTTCGACTGGATCGGCTGGAACGAGACTTACGCGACCTTTCGACCGCGGTGTCGGGTTCGTTGCGGAGGCAAGACCAGCGTGGTGGTTCGGCGATGAATCGAATCTCCCTCGTCGAATGGCTCCAGATCAGCGGCCCGACGTTCGTCACGCTGGTCTTCGGCTTCACGCTGCTTTGGAACGCCCAACAGGCGCAGAGCGGAAGTCTTCTCGATCTCCAGCGCTCGGTGGGCCGCCTCGAAGGGTCGATCAGCGGCCTCGATCTGCGCATCGATAGCCTCGGCTCGCGCATCGAGCGTCTGGATACCCGCCTCGAAGGCCTGGATTCGCGCATGCAAGGTCTCGACTCCGGGATCGAGAAGCTGGGTGAGGCCGTGGACGCGCTCGCGAAGCGGCTGGGCTCGTCGTAGCGCGCGCGAAGGCCCACCGATGACGAGTCTCCGCAGCTGGCGGGTGCCGACCGTCGCGGGCCTCGTGCTGCTCGCGCTCAGCCTGCTCTTCTGGAAGCTGAGGATCCTCGACACCGGCGTGAATCTCGAGCTGACGCTCGACAACATCGACCTCTACGACAGCCACTACCCGATGACGTGGTTCGGCTTCGCCGCCCTGCGCGAGGGGCGGCTGCCACTGTGGAACCCCTGGCAGTTCGCCGGCGAGCCGTTCCTGGCGGCGTACTACGGCGGTCTCTTCTACCCGCTCAACGCGATCTACCTGCTGACCAGCGTGCCGCTGGGCATCGAGATCTCGGGCGTCCTGCACATGCTGCTCGGAGCGGGCGGAATGGCGGCGCTAGCCCGGCGGCTGCGGATCGACTGGCCGGGTGCGGGGGTGGCGGCCTTCACGTTCGTGTGGTCGGGCTGGTTCGTGTTCTCGACCAACCAGCCGCGCATCCTCTCCGCGATCGCATGGATGCCGTGGAGCTGCTGGCTGCTCGACCGGGTGCTCACGGGCCAGCGCCGTGCCGGAATTGCGCTCGCGCTCGGCGTCGGCGCACAGCTGCTGATCGGCGACGCCGAGCACGTGCTGCACGGCTGGCTCGCCGCCGCGTTGCTCGCCGCGCTGCGTCTCTCCGAGCTCGCGGCGCGCGGCGCCTGGCGCGACGCGCTGGCACGCGGCGCGCTCTGCGCGGGCGGCCTGCTGGCCGGCGCCGGGCTCGCGGCCTTCCAGCTGCTGCCTACCGTCGAGCTGGTGGCGCAGAGCGCACGCTCCGCCGGCTCCTTCGACGTGCTGAACGCGATCGCACAGGGTGCCTACACACCCAAGAACTTCCTGCTGCAAGCGGCCCAGTCGAGCCGCTGGGTGACGGTGGGGGTGCTGCCGCTGGTCGCCGCGCTGCTCGCGCTGGGGCGGGGACGGGGGGCGCTGCCCTGGCTCCTGGGCGCGGGGGCAGCGCTCGCGGGCGCACAGCTCTCGTTCGGAGGCGCGCTCTTCCGGCTCTATCACGAGCTTCCATTCGCGGATCTCTTCCGCCGTCCCTACAAGTTCCTCGACCTCTACGCCTTCGGTCAGGCGCTGCTCGCGGGGCTCGCGGTAGCCAATCTGGCCGACTGGGCGGGCAGATCCCGGCGCCGGCTGTGGTCCGACCCGCGCTGGCTCGCCGCGCTGGTGGGCGCCGCCCTGCTGTTCGGTTTCCTGCACGGATCGGGTCGCGGGAATCCGGGGCTGGCGGCGCTGCTGCTGGCACTGGCGCTCTACGGCGCGCTGAACGAGATCCCGCTGCGACGCGCGGCGATCGCGCTGATCGCGGGCATCCAGCTCGCGAGCCTCTTCTTCGGGTCGTCCAACCTGTACGTGCGTCCGGTGCTGCGGCCGGAGACGCTGGCGGCGCAGCGCGAGATCTTCCCGGCGGTGCGTGCCCGCGGCGATCAGGCGCGCGTGTACGTGTCACCCCGGCTCTGGTCCGTGCCCGGCCTCTCGCTCAAGCAGGGCATGCTGAACGGGGTGGGCGTATCGAACGACTACGAGCCGCTCGCGCTCGCGCGCTACGCCGAGTACTTCGGCGCCGTCTCGCGCTGGCGTTCGCCCGACGGGCTCTTCAACGGGCGCTACCGGCTGGTCGGAGACACGACCTGGCGTCTGCTCGACCTCACGGGTACGCGATTCTACGTGGTGCGCCGCATCGAGGAGGCCGCGATCCGGATGAGCCAGCTGTCGCCCGGCCCGGACGGCGGGGGCTTTCGAAAGATCGCGGACGGCGAAATCCAGATCTTCGAGCGGGCGGCGGCGCTGCCGCGCGCCTGGTGGGTGCCGCGGGAGCGCGACGTCGCGAGCGGTGTCGCGGCGCTCGCGGCGCTGCGCTCGGCGGGGTTCGACCCGCGGCGCGAGGTGATCCTCGAGCGCGGCGTCGGCGCCAAGCGCCCGGCGGAGGCGGAGGCCGGGGCAGCCGAGCCGGCGGCGCAGGCGCGGGTCGCGATCGAGGCCTACGCCCCGGAGCAGGTCGACGTCTCGGTGCTCGCGCCGCAGCCCGGCTGGCTGGTGCTGAGCGACCTCTTCTACCCGGGCTGGCGCGCGACGGTGAACGGGAGCGCGGCGCCGATCGAGCGCGCCAATCATCTTTTCCGCGCGGTGCGGGTCGCCGCGGGAGCTTCCGCGGTGCGCTTCGAGTACCGGCCGGCGAGCCTGCGCCGCGGGACGCTGGTGAGCCTTGCCACCGCGATCCTGCTCGCGGCGCTGCTCGCGCGCGGCGCGCGGCGTCGGCTGCGCCACCCGGTACAGGTTTGACCCCTGGGAGCCCGGGGGGTAGAGTCGCGACTCGCCTTGCGGTGAGCCGCGATCGCAGGGTCCCGCTCGATCACGAACCTCGTGAACTCCGTCAGGTCCGGAAGGAAGCAGCGGTAGCGAGACTTCGGTTGCGAGCGGGGGCGCCCTGCGATCCCGGCTCCGCGCAGGGGGGCGAGGCGAGCGCGCGGCAGAGGGCCGAGGTCGTGCTTCTCCCGTGAGCTACCAGGTTCTCGCGCGCAAGTGGCGCCCCCAGGGCTTCGACGACGTGAGCGGCCAGGCTCACGTGACCACCCCGCTGCGCAACGCGATCCGCACGCAGCGCGTACCCCATGCCATCCTGCTCACGGGCCCGCGCGGCGTCGGCAAGACCACCCTCGCGCGCATCCTCGCCCGCTGCCTCAACTGCGAGAAGGGGCCCACGGATTCGCCCTGCGGCGAGTGCGAGGCCTGCCGCGAGATCACCGCCGGACGCTCGACCGACGTGCGGGAGATCGACGCGGCGAGCCGCACCGGCGTGGACGACGTGCGCGAGCTGATCGAGGCCGTGCGCTACGCACCCGCACCCGGCAAGCACCGCATCTTCGTCGTCGACGAGGTGCACATGCTCTCGACGGCGGCCTTCAACGCGCTGCTCAAGACGCTGGAGGAGCCGCCCCCTCGCAGCCTGTTCGTGTTCGCGACCACCAACGCCGAGAAGATCCCCTTCACGGTGCTCTCGCGCTGTCAGCGCTACGACCTGCGCCGCCTGCTCGTCCCCGAGATCGTCGATCGACTCCAGGCCATCGCCCGGGCAGAAGGCGTCGCGATCTCGGAGAAGAGCCTGCTCGCGATCGCGCGCGAGGCCGACGGCTCGATGCGCGACGCGCAAACGCTGCTCGATCAGGTGATCGCCTGGGGCGGCAGCCAGGTGGCCGACGACCAGGTCGCCCAGGTCCTCGACCTGATCGACCGCCGCATCCTGATGGGCATTCTCGACGCCGTGACCTCGGGCGACGCTGCGCGCGCGCTGGAGGCCTGCGGCCGGGCGGCGGCGAGCGGGGTCGACGCCAAGCGTCTGGCCGAGAATCTGGTCGGCCTGCTGAGGGACCTGGTGGTGCTGAGGATCGCGCCCGACGCGCCGCAGCTCGTCGAGGGCAGCGTCGAGGAGGTGGCCGAGCTGCGCGCGCTGGCGTCGCGCTGCGACGTGGCCCGACTGCGCCGCATGTTCCGCGCGTTGGTGAAGGAGCAGGAAGACCTGGCGTGGGCGCCCCAGCCGTTCGCGGTGCTCGAGATGGCGCTCGTGCGACTCGCAACGCTCCCCGCCGGCGACGAGGTGGCGGCGCTGCTTTCGCGGCTCGAGGCGCTGGAAGCACGGCTGCGCGGCGCGGGTCCGCCGGGCTCGCCCCCCACTGCTTCGGGCCGGGCGCCCGAGCGTCCCCGCGCCGGCAGCGGCGGGAGCCCCCCAGCCCCGCTCGAGGGCGCGGCGCCACTGACGGGCCCGGCGGCGGATGAATCGCTCCCGCCGGCGGTGGTCTTCGACCGTCTTCGTGCATTCACGGGCAAGCGAGACCCGGGACTCTTCGCGGCGCTCGACGGCGGGCGGCTGGTCCGGATCGAGACCTCGCGGCTGTGCATCAGCGTGCCGGCCGGCTTCGCCGCCCGGCGGCTCGAGCAGAAACGCGAGCCGCTCGAGCGCTGCTGCGAGAGCTTCTTCGGGCGTCCGGTCGCGATCGAGCTCGAGATCGTGGGCGAGGCGCCGGCGGCCGCGCACCTCGCACGCGGCTCGGACGCCGAGGCGCTCCGCCACCTCCGCCAGCAGGCGCTCTCGCATCCCGCGGTCAACGCCGCGCTCGAGCTGTTGGAGGCCGAGGTCGTCGAGATCCGCCCGCTGGGTGCCGGGCGATGAGCCAGCCCGACCTCGCGGCGCTGCTCGAAAAGGCCCGGCAGATGCAGACGCGCCTGGCCGAGGTGCAACGCGAGCTCGCCCAGCGCCGGATCGAGGGCACGGCGGGCGGCGGCATGGTGACGGTGGTGGCGACCGGCGACCTGCGCATCCTGGAGATCCGGATCGAGCCCTCGCTGCTCGCCTCGGGCGACCGCGAGATGATCCAGGATCTCACGGCGGCCGCCGTGAACGCTGCGCTGGCGGCGGCCCAGCGCGCGGTGCAGGAAGAGCTGCAGCGCCATCCCGTGGCGCTCGGCCTCGGCTAGGCCGCGTGCGCACCTCGCCCCCGATCGAGCGGCTGGTCGCGGCGCTGCGCCGGCTCCCGGGCATCGGCGAGAAGTCCGCGACCCGGCTCGCCTTCTTCCTGGTGGGGGCGCCGGAGTCCCTGGTCCAGGAGCTCGGCGACGCGATCCTGCGGCTCAAGAAGGAGATCGTGCTGTGCGCCGATTGCTTCGATCTCACGGACGCCTCGCCGTGCGCGATCTGCCGGGACCCGAAGCGCGATACGTCACTATTGTGCGTGGTCGAAGAGCCGGCCGACGTCGCGGCCATCGACCGCACCCACCGCTACACCGGACTCTTTCACGTGCTCGGGGGGGCGCTCGCACCAATCGACGGGATCGGCCCGGGAGAGCTCCGGATCGGGGAGCTCGAGCGTCGCGTGCGCGGCGGCGGGGTCCGCGAGGTGATCCTGGCGACCAACCCGAACGCAGAGGGAGACGCCACCGCCCATTATTTGTCAGACCGGCTGCGGCCGCTCGGCGTGAAGCTCACGCGGATCGCCTACGGCCTGCCGCTCGGGGGGGATCTCGAGTACGCGGACCACGTCACCATCGCGATGTCGCTCGCGAACCGGAGAGAGCTGGAGTGAGTGAACTCCGCTCGCCTGCGGCTCGCCGCGCGCGCTTGCCCTAAAGCGCCGCTGCGGGATCGCCGAACCTGTGCAGGACGCGAGCTTGCCCGGGACTCGGCGTCCAGGGTAGAGTGCGACGGGAAAAAGATTTCGCTCCCGAGCGCTTATCGAGGCACTTGCCGATGCACGACACGCAGCTCGTGATGTACGACGAGGATTTCCGCAAGATCCTGGCCGTCACGCAGCGCCTCGTGAAGGACGCCAACGCCAAGGGCGTCTTCGTGGTCGATCGCAACGGCCAGCTGATCAGCGAGGCCGGGGAGATGCGGGGCATCGACACCACCAGCCTCGCGTCGCTCACCGCGGGCTGCATCGCCGCCACCGGCGGCCTCGCCAAGATCGTGGGAGAGGAAGAGTTCCCGGTCCACTTCCACCAGGGCCAGCGCGACAACCTCCACATCACCTTGATCGCCGGCCGCATCATCCTGGTGGTGGTCTTCGACGAACGCAGCTCGCTCGGCCTGGTGCGCCTGCGCGTCAAGAAGGCCGGATCTCAGCTCGCGCGCGTCTTCGAGGAGATCCAGAAGAAGTCGGACCAGGGGCGCGGTGCCGGCACGCCCTTCGCAGAAATCACCGATGAGGACATCGACAACCTGTTCTCGGTTTGATGCACGGACATGTCATTCATCAACTATTCGTCGCGTGAGATCAACTGCAAGATCGTCTACTACGGGCCCGGCCTGTGCGGAAAGACGACCAACCTGCAGTACATCTACAACAAGACCAACCCCGACCTGAAGGGGAAGATGATCTCGCTGGCGACCGAGACGGAGCGCACGCTGTTCTTCGACTTCCTGCCGCTCGCGCTGGGGCAGATCCGGGGGTTCAAGACGCGCTTCCATCTCTATACGGTGCCGGGCCAGGTCTTCTACGACGCCAGCCGGAAGCTGATCCTGAAGGGCGTCGACGGGGTGGTCTTCGTGGCCGACAGCCAGGTCGAGCGGATGGAGGCCAACATCGAGAGCCTCGATAATCTGCGCCAGAACCTCGGCGAGCAGGGCTACGATCTCGACAAGATCTCCTGCGTCGTGCAGTACAACAAGCGCGACCTGCCCAACGCCGCCGACCTCGACGAGATGAAGCGGCTGCTCAACCCGAAGGCGATACCCGACTTCGAGGCCTGCGCCACGCTCGGCAAGGGCGTCTTCGAGACCCTCAAGGCCGTCGCGCGCGGCGTCCTGCGCGACCTCAAGCAGATGAGTCGCTAAGATTGAAACTGGGGCGCGATGCCCATCACCAGCGTCCAGGGCCGCAAGGTCTACTACGAGCTGCACGGCGAGGCGGGCGGGGTTCCGCTGGTGCTCGTGATGGGGATGGGCGGGTCGTGCCGGGGCTGGCTCCCGCTCCAGGTTCCGGACTTCTCCCAGCGGCGGCGCACGCTGATCTTCGACCACCGCGGCGCCGGCGGCAGCGAGGACCCGGGCGGGGATCTGACCACGCGGCTGATGGCCGACGACACCGCGGGCCTGCTCGACGCGCTCTCGATCGAACGGGCCGACGTGCTCGGGGTCTTCATGGGAGGCATGGTCGCCCAGGAGCTGGCGCTCGGGCACCCCGGCCGTGTCGACCGGCTGGTGCTGGTCGGGACCTACGCCCGCCCCGACGCCAAGCGCCGCCTGCTCCTGCAGCAATGGCGCGACCTGGCGCGCTCGGGCGCCTCGATCGAGACGCTCGTGCGCGAGCGCCTGCTCTGGACGCTGCAGGACGACACGCTCGAGCAGCAGGACCTGATCGACGCGATGGTGGAGTTCTTCACGCGCGACGGCGCGCCGCTCAGCGACGACGTGTTCGCGCGCCAGTGCGAGGCCTGTCTTCACCACGACGCCGCCGACCGGCTGCGTCAGATCCGCCAGCGCACGCTCGTGATCTGCGGCCGCCAGGACGCGCTCACGCCGCCCAAGTTCCATCGCGAGCTCGCCGACGAGATCCCGGGGGCGCATCTGGTCACGATCGCCCACGGCGCGCACCTGGTGATGGCCGAGTCGGCGGAGAGCTTCAACCGCGCCGTGCTCCAGTTCCTGAGCGAGGGGCGCGATCGCTCCTCGTGAGCGTGCGCACGTGCAGACGCGGCAGCGTCCCCGCGAGCAGAGGCTCACGCGCGAGCGCCCCGCGCAGCGCGGCAGCCGTGAAGGGCGTGCTGGCGCCGACCAGCACGCGGTTGTCGAAGTCGCGCACGGCGAGGCACAGGCTCACCGGGAACAGCTTCGCGAACACGCGTGCCGTGGCCGGCGCCTCGTCGAGCGCGTTCGAGACGAGCAGCCCGCCCGGCGCCAGCCGCCCCGCGAGCCGCGCCAGCGCCGCACCCGCGAGCCAGTCCGGCTTGTGGACTCTGCGACCGCTTCCGACGAAGAGATCCTCGACGATCAGATCGAAGCGGCGCTGGAGCCTTGCCAGGTAGATGCGCGCGTCGGCCTCCACCACCTCGACGCCGAGCGCGGCGAGCCCGAGCCGGCGCCGCGCGGCGCGCAGCACTGCGCGGTCGCGCTCCACGCCGACGATCTGCGCCCGCGGCGCGAGCGCGCGCAGGACGCGCGCTGCGCTCCCGCCGCCGAGCCCCAGCACCAGCAGCGACCGGCGCCGTGCCGGCGGCAGCATCAGCACGGGCGCCGCCAAGGCGTCCCACACGCCACCCGTGACGGGGCTCCCCGGTGCCCACCAGGAGGCGAAGGTCCCGTCGATCCGCAGCGCCCGCCCGCGCGGCGAGACGCGCACCTCGACCCGCGCGGCCCCGGTACTCGTGCGCGCGCCGTGCGCATAAACTCCCGCCATGGACGACCCCCTGTTCGCGCCGAGGGAGCATGCCGTCGCGCGCGTCGCCCTGCCCGTCCCGATCGATCGCCTGTTCGACTACGCGGTGCCGCCTGCGCTCTCGGCGGGCGCCCAGCCGGGTTGCCGGGTGCGCGTGCGGCTGCGCCGCCGGCGCCTGGCCGGGGTGATCGTCGAGCGCACAGCCACCAGCGCATTCAGCGGGCGCCTCGCGCCGCTCGAGCAGCTGATCGACCCGGAGCCCGTGCTCTCGCCGGCGCTGCTCGGGGTGCTCCGCGCGGCGGCGGTCGAATGCCTCTGCCCGATCGGTCTGGCGCTGGCCGCCGCGCTTCCGGCCGGCTCGGCGCCGCGCAGCGCGCGCGGATTCGAGCTCACCCCCCGCGGCCGCGAGGCCCTCGCCGCCGCCGGGCTCGCGGCTCCCGCGCGCAGCCTGCTGGCCCGGCTCGCGGGCGGCCCGGCGCCGGCGGCGGCGCTGCTGCGGCGCGGCGCGGGCGGGGCGGGAGGCGCCGAGGCGCGGGGCCGCCTGCTGCGGGATCTGGTACGCGACGACCTGGTCGCGGCTCGCGAGCTCGAGCAGCCGCCGCGGGCCCGGGCGGCGACCGAGCGGGTGGCGCGGCTCGCGACGGGCGTCACGGCGGACGCCGTCCTCGCCCTCGGCCGCGCCCCGGCCCAGGCCGCCCTGCTCGAGCGGATCGCGCGCGCGGGCAGCCTCCCGGTGCGGGAGCTCGAGCGCGAGCAGCGCGGCGCCGCGGCGCGGCTGCGCGTGCTCGCGGCCCGCGGCCTGGTCGAGCTCGGCCGGCGACCGGCACCCCGCGACCTGCTCGGCGAGCGCGGCCCGGCCGAGCCGCCGCCCGCGCTCACACCCGAGCAGGCGGACGCGGTCAAGGAGATTGCGGACGCGATCCGCGCGCGCCGCTGCCAGAGCTTCCTGCTGCACGGCGTGACGGGCAGCGGGAAGACGGAGGTCTACCTGCACGCGATCGCCGAGGCGCTCGCGCAGGGCCGGCAGGCGCTCGTGTTGGTGCCCGAGATCACGCTCACCCACCAGATCCTGGCGCGCCTGCGCGGCCGCTTCGGCGACGGCCTCGCGGTGCTCCACAGCGGCCTGTCGCCCGGAGAGCGGCTCGAACAGTGGCAACGGCTGCGCGCGGGCGCGACACCGATCGCGGTCGGCGCCCGCTCCGCGCTCTTCGCGCCGCTCGAGAAGCTCGGGGTGATCGTGATCGACGAGGAGCACGACGGCGCCTACAAGAACGAGGAGGGCTTCCGCTACCACGCGCGCGAGCTCGCCGCCCGACGCGCCGCTGCCGCCGGCTGCCCGCTGGTGCTCGGCTCCGCCACGCCGTCGCTCGAGTCCCGATTCGCGGCAGATCGGGGCGGGTTGCGCCGGCTGGTGCTGGCGCGCCGGATCGGCGACCGGCCGCTGCCGGCGGTCACGATCGTCGACCTGGTGCGGGAGCGCGAGCTCTCCCCGCGCGGGAGGCGGATCGTGCTCTCCGGTGCGCTCGAGCGCGCGCTGCGCGAGACCCTCGCCGGGGGCGGCCAGAGCATCCTGCTGCTCAACCGCCGCGGCTTCTCGACCCAGGTGTTCTGCTTCGCCTGCGGGGCCGCCGAGCGCTGCCGGCACTGCGACATCACGCTCGTCTACCACGC
>Ga0184637_10001697_pt1 | contig 14562 bp, 16 predicted proteins | sample PLM3_127_b2_FD_133143 | JGI IMG/M metagenome (GOLD analysis project Ga0184637, IMG submission 133143) | Groundwater sediment microbial communities from an aquifer in East River, Colorado, USA - PLM3_127_b2 | ecosystem: Environmental > Terrestrial > Soil > Riparian zone | place: USA: East River...
CCGAGCACCTCGTTGTAGAACTTCCCCGAGACCGCGACGTCGTGGCACGCGAGCGTGCCATGCGTGAGCCCCTGCGGCACATAGCCTCGCCCCGGGAATCGCGCAGGGTCCAGCGGTTCGTCCCAGTGGGGGGAGCGCACTCCGCCGAGCCGCTGTCCACCGGACTCTTTGCGCAGCACGTCCTCATAGCATTCGATCTCGAGGCCGTTCGTGCCCGGCTCGAGCAGGTAGACCGAGTACGAGCCGTGGGAGAACTCGGGGTCGGTAACCGCCGAGATGCCGTACTCGTCCTTGTGCGCGAGCAAGTACGCGTGGGCCGCGTTCACTTCCTGCTTCGTCTGAACGCGCACCCCGTAGTGGTTGTGCATCTGCTTGGGCGGCGCATCGGGCCCACCCTCGTGCACGGCGAGGGTCCACGCCGAGTTCGGGTGCCGCATCACCACCGTCCGGGGGCTCTCCGCGACGCGCTCCAGGGCGAGAAAGTCCTCGAGGACCGGGATCGTCTCCGTCAGCGAGCGGCATTCCATGTGCGCCTCGGACAAGGCGACCGGGTTGATCAGCGACACTTCAAGAACCTCCATCCCACTGGCAAGTCAAGGATTGGCCGGAAGGGCTGCAAGTGGGAATGCCCCCTTGCAGCGGCACATTGCCGCTATGATACCCGGCGCCAGTTTCGATGGGAGGAAAACCCATGGCCGACATCCGAGGCGTTGGCAAGCCGATTACCTACTCGGAAGACAACCCGATCTCGGGCTGGGTCGAGAACCTGCGCAAGCAACGGGACGCGTTGAAGCGCGAGCCGAAAGACGACGCCGAACGCGAGCTCCTGGGCCGCTGGCTGGGCTATCGCGGCCGGGACGAGCTCGACGAGACCGTCGGTCTGGCTTGCCATGCGTACGCCCACTTCGACATCGACCACGAGTGGAAGTACCTGCTGACCGACCACATTAAGACCGAAGCGGGCCATGGCTGGGGCTACATCCGCCAGGCCGACCTCATCGATCCGGAGTGCGCCCACTCACGGCCCGACCCGGACTTCGCCCAGGATTACGGCCTGCTGCCGCGTGTCGAGCACCGCGCGATCCAGCAGCGCGACATGCTGAGCTACGTCTTTGCCGGCAACCTGTGGCCGTACGGGCACGTGACCGCGGCGAGCATTCAGAGCATCCTGATCACGACGCCTCGGGTGTTGGACTTCGAGGAGAACGTCGTCCAGGCTGAGGAGCGGGGCCACCACGACGCGCTGCTTCAGAAGATCCACGACTACGTCTGGCAGATCATCGACCGCTACGGCGAGAGCTACGTCCGCAAACGGATCGCGGAGATCGACGCGGAGGCCTTGAATAGCCGCTCGCGCACGATCTTCGACCCGCCGCGCCGCGAGTTCCTCCGCAAGTACTTCAACACCACGATCGACAACGTCGAGCGGTTCCCGGAGTGGCGCGAGTACCTGTATGAAAGCGTCCTCGGGTTCCCGGCGGAGCCGGTGCACATCAAGAACTGGCCCCAGGAGATCCCGCAACCCTCGGCGGCAGCCGCGTAGCCTAACCCCGAAAATAAGCCATGGCAAAAGTCGAGTCCAGCGACCTCGATCGCGTGCAGGCGCGCGTCGAGGAGCTGCGTCAGCTCATTAACTATCACAACTACCGCTATCACGCCCTCGACGATCCCGAGATCGCGGACAACGAGTTCGACGCGCTCTTCCAGGAGCTCCTGGCCTTGGAGGCGGAGCACCCCGAGCTCGCCTCGCCCGACTCGCCAACACAGCGGGTTGGCGCCGGGCCGCTGGACAGGTTCGGGGCCGTCGAGCACCGCGTGCCGATGCTCAGCCTGGGAAATGCCTTCAACCCCGACCAGCTGCGCGCTTGGGCGACCCGCGCCCGCAACCTGCTCGACCGTGACGTCGAAGGGTTCGTTCTGGAGCCGAAGCTGGACGGACTCGCCGTATCGCTCCTCTACGAGAACGGCCGACTGACCGTCGGCGCAACGCGCGGCGATGGCATGGTCGGCGACGACATCACGCCGAACGTCCGCACGATTCGCACGGTGCCGCTGGCCCTGTCCGGCGATGCCCCGCGCGTCCTGGAGGTGCGCGGCGAGGTCTTTCTCTCGCTGAAAGCCTTCAACAGGATGAACGAGGAGCAGTTCGCGAGCGGCGGGCGCATGTTCCTGAACCCGCGCAACGCCGCGGCGGGGGCCCTACGCCAGAAGGACTCGCGCATCACGGCCCGACGCCAGCTGGACTTCATCGCCTACGCCGTGGGTGAGGCCGCGGGCGTCGCGCTACCGCGCAGCCACTGGGCGCTGCTCGAGCAGCTCGGCCTCTATGGCTTCAAGGTCAATCCACGGAACTCGCGGGCCCAAACGCTCGACGAGGTGATCGAGCGCTGCGCCGCCTGGGAGCACGAGCGGGAGACCCTCGACTACGAGATCGACGGCGTCGTGATCAAGATCGACGACCGCGCCGTACACGACGAGCTGGGCTACGTCGGACGCGAGCCGCGCTGGGCGATCGCCTACAAGTTTCCGCCCACTCAGGCGACGACGATCCTGAAGGAGATCGGCATCAACGTCGGGCGGACGGGCAGCCTGAATCCATTCGCCATCCTCGAGCCGGTGAAGGTCGGCGGCGTCATCGTCAAGCTCGCCAGCCTCCACAACGAGGACGACATCGCCCGTAAGGACATCCGCGTTGGCGACACCGTTCTCGTCCAGCGCGCAGGCGAGGTGATCCCCCAGGTGATCGGCCCGGTCGTCGCCAGGCGCACCGGCAAAGAGCGTGTGTTCAAGATGCCCGACAAGTGTCCCGTGTGCGGCGCGGAGGTGGTGAAGCCCGAGGGCGAGGCGATGCGTCGCTGCACCGGCGGGGCTACCTGCCCCGCTCAGCGCTACGAGCTGGTCAAGCACTTCGTCTCGCGGCCCGCGATGGACATCCAGGGGATCGGGGAGCGCCTGGCTGGCGCCCTGATCGAGGCCGGACTCGTGCACGACCCAGCAGACATCTTTTCGCTGAAGCGCGAGCAGCTCGTCGACCTGGAGCGGCTCGCGGAGAAGAGTGCCGACAACGTCCTGGCTTCGATCGAGGGGAGCAAGAGCCGGCCGCTGAGCCGCGTGCTGCACGCGCTCGGAATCCGCTACGTGGGCGAGCGGACCGCCGAGATCCTGGCCGATCAGTTCGGATCGATGGACGCGCTTCTGGCGGCGAGCCGGGAGCAGCTGATCGACACCGAGGGCATCGGCCCGAAGATCGGCGAGAGCATCTATGAGTTTCTCCACGCCGAGCGCAATCTGAAAATAATCGACAAGCTGAAGGCGTCCGGCGTCAATATGTCTCAGGGCCAGACCGCGGCCGTGGAGGGCCCGCTCACGGGGACAACCTGGGTCGTAACCGGGACTCTGTCGCGGTGGCCGCGCGCCGCGGCCGAGGCCCGCATCAAGGCGCTGGGTGGCCGTATCGCCGACGCGGTGACGAAGAAGACCACCCAGCTCTTGCTGGGCGAGGCGCCGGGCTCGAAGCTCGCCCGCGCCCAGCAGCTCGGCGTGCCGATCCTGGATGAGGCGCAGTTCGAGGCGCTGGTCGGAAAGCCGTAGGGGGGTTATCTCTCTTCTATGGCGACCCTGGTGATGCGCACATCCGATTGCGGGACGGACATCTCGCCCGTGGGCGAAGCGCTGACGGGCACCGACGCGATCTGGTCGACGACCTCGACTCCCTGGGTGATCTTGCCGAAGATCGTGTAGTTCTTCGGAAGCCGCAGGTTCACCTCGTCCCCATGCACGATGAAGAACTGGCTGCCGTTCGTGTTCGGTCCGCGGTTCGCCATGGCGAGCACACCGCGGTCGTAGTTGCTCCCCACTGGCTCGTCGACGAACGTGTAGCCCGGGCCCCCGGTGCCGTCGCCCTTTGGATCGCCCGTCTGGACCATGAATCCCTTGATCACGCGGTGGAACTTCACCCCGTCGTAGAAGCCCTCTCGGGCGAGGAACACGAAGTTGTTCACGGCCGTCGGCGCCTCCCTCACCAGGAGGTTCACGTTCATCTCACCCATCGTCGTCGTGATCCGGGCCGTGTACTGCTTGTTGGCGTCGACCCGCATCGTCGGCGGGCTCGACCACTGCTTCTGCCCAGAGGATTCACTTCGCATCTGACACGCGGCTCCTCCCACCAGCGCGACCGCGACTACCGCCGCCAGCAGCGCCCGACGCTTCATCTGCAACGGAGTATTCCCCTTCGACGTGTTTGGGATACCCGGCATCGTAAACCGAGCGGTCGGGCAGCGGCAACAGCGGAACCGTTCCCCATCCCACTGGCGAGCCAGGCTCAGCCGGCAGGGCACCGAGTGGGAGTGCCCCTTTGCAGCGGCACATTGCCGCTATCATTGCTATCGGCATCGGTTGTAAGGAGGGCATATGGAAGCGCCCGCCCGGCCACGTGAGAACTGGGCAGACGAGTCTTACGTTGCTTACTGGCTTCAGCGCGAGGCCACGAGCCCGCGCGATCGGCTGCGCGACTTTCGCATCGTTCGATCGCTCATTCCCCGCGAGCCCGACGAGCCCTTCCGCTACATGAACGTCGGCTGTGGGGACGGGCCCCTGGACGAGGTGCTGCTCGCCGCGTTTGGTCGGGCGCACGCGACCCTGGTTGACGGCTCGGAGACCATGCTCAATGGAGCGCGGGATCGGCTGAAGCGCTTCGGCGATCGCGTGGAATACGTACGCGTCGACCTGGCCTCGCACGACTGGGTGGAAGCCCTCAACGGCCCCTTCGACGTCACGGTGTCGACGATTGCCATCCACAATCTGCGCATCTACAACCGCGTTCGCGACCTCTACGCCGAGTTGTTCGGCGTAATGGCCGAGGGCGGGTTCTTCCTGAATTTCGATTACGTGAGGCCGAGCAGCCCGCTGCTCCGCCCCTTTGCGAGCTGGACTTCGCGCGACCCGGACGTCGGCTACATCGGCCGAACCTCCGGCGCTAACGGGCCCGGCACTCTGGAAGAACACCTCATCTGGCTGCGCTCTGCCGGTTTCGGCGCGGTGGACTGCTTCTTCAAGGAGTTCGGCGCAGCTGCGTATGGTGGTTTCAGGGGCGCGGTGCGGATCCCGAAGGCGGACTGATTGGGAGCGAGGGACCGATGAGAACGAGCGACGTGATGAGGGCACGCTCCCTGCTGTCTGTGGCAGCCGCTGCGCTCATCTTGAGCGGCTGCGTCGGCATAGGGGGCGGGGGGGGCATGCGCTCGTTCCGCCCGCAGCAGCCCCGGGAGGACCGGACACCACCCGACGACCGAAGCGCGTTCCGCAGTATCCCCGCGCGCGGCGACGCGACCGTCGAGATCCTGAGCCCGACGAGTCTCTTCGAGCTCTACCGTGAGATCCTCGAGACCTACGTGGACCCCGTCGATTCCGGAATCCTCATCGATGGAGCTCTCAAAGGCATCCAGGCGGGGGCTGTAGAGCAGGGGATCCTTCCGCTCGACACCGACATGATCCAGCTCATGAGCGTCCGGGTCTCACGCGACCCCGAGCGCGACTGGGCGGCGTTCTCCGCCCGCTACGAGGCCTACCTGGAGAAGCTTGTGAACCGCGTCGGAGCCTGGTCCATCGGCCAGTCGGCGGCGCGCGGCATGATCGAGGCTCTCGGCGATCCAAATAGCACCTACATGGATAGCAGGACCGTCGAGGCGCAACAGCGCGGGGATGCCGGGGTCGGCGTCACGCTCGTGGTCGGCGCCCAGCGCGGACCGCCGATCGTGCGCGAGATCATCCCCGGCTCCCCCGCGGAGGCCGCCGGTGTGCGTCTCGGCGACACGATCCTGGAGGTCGATCGCAACCCCACGAGCTCGATGACCCTCAGTGAGTCCACGCAGGCGATCCGGGGAGCGAACGGCACGCGCGTCCAGCTCTCTGTTCGCTCCGCGGGAGAGACCGGTTCGCACGAAGCGACGATCACGCGCGCTTCGCTCACCACTGCGCCCGTGCTGGCCGAGGCGCGCGGCGACATCGAGTACATCAAGGTGAGGCGCTTCCAGGACGGGGTCGCACGGTCGGTACAGGATGCGCTGGCTGAGTCGGCTCGCAACGGCGCCAGGGGCTGGATCATCGACCTGCGGGCGACGAGCAGCGGCAGCATCCAGGAGGTGATGGACCTGGCGTCGCTCTTCATCGGGTCGCGCGTCATCGGCGCCGTGGTGGACCGCTCGCAGCGCCCCGCCCCGATCCGGAGCCAGGGAACCCCGATGGACACGCGGCTGCCGACGGTGGTGCTTATCGACGGCGACACGGGCTCGGGGGCGGAGATCCTGGCGGCGGCCCTCCACGAATACCAGGCGGCAACGCTGGTCGGGGCCCACACCGCGGGGCGGGTTGGTCTCTCCCAGATAGTGCCCCTGCCCGACGGTTCGGCCGCGCAAATCACGTCGCAGCGGATCCTCACGCCGACCGGTGGCAGGCTCGAGGGCGTTGGCATCGAGCCCGACTACGCAGTCGAATCGGGCGTCGCGGACTGGGTGCAGGGTCGAGATCCGCAGCTCTCCCGCGCCCTGGCGCTCTTGCGCGACGTCAACCCCGAGTCCTGACGACCTGTGATGGATCAGGCGGCAGCCAAAGAGTCCGGTCGAGCGGAATCCGTTTTGGACGGCGCTCGCCACACGGAGACCGAAGTCGAACGGAATGGGCACATCGCCTGTCCCGTTTGCGGCTTCCCGATTGGCGCGGTGCGCGGTAGTAAGGCGGCCATCTGCACGAACTGTGGCTTCAAGGATGGTTGCTGCTGAGCGACGAAGCTAGTTGACCCTTGAGGGTCAGGAGCAGGTTCTTGGTGGCTTCTGGCTTTGTCAAGCGGTGATTCGTATACTGTGAAATCCTGCCGGGCGAGAGGAGTTGATAAAGATGCCAACGTTTCGCCGTCTCAATTCCGATGAAGTCGCGGCCATGCGCGCCCGACGACGCGGGTCAGTTGACCTTACAGAGTACAGCGACTTCATTCGGGCCCTGCAGGTGGGCGAGGGAGGCGAAGTAACCCTCGGCTCCAGTGAACAGAAGCGCACAGTGAAGAGACGACTGACCCGTGCGGCCCGGCAAATGGACAAGGACGTACGCTATCGGCGCAGCGAAGGCAACATGATTCGGTTTGAGGTCCGTACCCTGTCCGGCAACTGAGCGCCAGTTGACACTAAACGAGTCCGCTCCACGAGGGAGCGGACTCGTCTGCATCGGCAAAACCGCTCGTCCTAAGCCTGTCGTTCGACAGGCTCACCGCTCAGCCTGAGCCTGTCGAAGGCCGACCTCACCATGAGCGGGTTGCTGTTGCGAAGGTGTAGCGATGAACGTTAGCGCCGCTGCTGTCGAGTTCCGACAGGTCACGAAGCGCTTCGATCCCAGCGAGCGGGGCGTGGCTCCTGCCGCCGTGCACGACCTTTCCCTCGCTGTGCCGCCCGGCGAGATCTGCGTGCTGGTGGGGCCGAGCGGGTGTGGCAAGACTACCACGCTGAAGATGGTCAACCGGCTGGTCGAGCCGACCAGCGGCCAGGTGCTCATCGACGGCGAAGACGTGATGCAGATGGACGCCGTCGCCTTGCGCCGTCGCATCGGGTACGTGATCCAGCAGATCGGGCTCTTCCCCCACCAGACGATCGCGGACAACGTGGCGACGGTGCCCCGCCTGCTGAAGTGGCCGAACGAGCGTATCGCCCGCCGCGTCGACGAGCTGCTCGAGCTGGTGGGGCTGGATCCCCGGCGAATGGGGAAGCGCTACCCGGCGCAGCTCTCGGGTGGAGAGCGCCAGCGCGTTGGCGTGGCCCGCGCGCTGGCGGCCGAGCCGCCCGTGTTGCTGATGGACGAGCCGTTCGGCGCCGTCGATCCGATCGTGCGCGCGCGCCTGCAGGACGAGTTCCTGCGCATCCAGCGCCAGCTGCGCACGACGGTGCTCTTCGTAACCCACGACATCGACGAGGCCATCAAGGTGGGCGACCGCGTCGCTGTTTTCATGGAGGGCGGCAGGGTAGCGCAGTACAGCCCACCCGCCGAGCTGCTGGCGCACCCGGCCAGCGACTACGTTGCGCAGTTCGTCGGTTCGGACCGCGCGCTGAAGCGTCTGGCCCTGATGAGCGTCGGCGAGCTCAGCCTCGAGGCGCCGCCACTCAGCAGCGCCGGCGGCGAGCCCCGGCTCACGAGAGAGACGAGCGTTCGCGATGCGCTGGCCGTCCTGCTGGGGTCGCCAGACGGACGGGTGCTGGTCGTCGACGGTCAGGACGCGCCCATCGGACGCCTGACCCTCGACACGGTGGCTACCGCGCTGCGGCGAGGTGCCCCCTCCCCCCTTGCGGGGGAGGGTTGGGGAGGGGGGTAAACACCAATGACCCCCGACGAGCCCCTCATTCGCTGGGACTGGGTGTTCAGCCACCTCGGTGACATCTGGCAGCGGCTGGTCGAGCACCTCACGCTCGCCGGCCTGGCCGTCGCGATCGGACTCGTCATCTCGTTCGCGCTCAGCCTCGCGATCCGCCGCTACCCGCGGCTCTACGACCCGGTGACGTGGGTGACCGGCGTCCTCTACACCATCCCGAGCCTGGCGCTGTTCGCCCTGCTCGTGCCATTCACGCGCCTGACCATCTGGACCGCCGAGATCGGGCTCGTCAGTTACACCCTGCTGATCCTGATTCGGAACATCATGGCCGGGTTCCAGTCGGTCCCCCCGGACGTACGCGAGGCGGCGGTCGGCATGGGCTACGCGCCCAATCAACTGCTGTGGCGGGTCGACCTGCCGCTGGCGCTCTCGGTCATCATCGCCGGCATTCGCGTAGCGGCGGTCACGACGATCGGCCTGACGACGGTTACGGCGCTCATCGGCCAAGGCGGGCTCGGTTTCTTCATCCTCGAGGGGATCCAGCGCTTCTTCACGACACCGCTTATCGTGGGAGCCGTGCTATCCGTGGTGGTGGCCGTCCTGGTCGATGCCGCCCTCGTCGGCGTCCAGCGCTGGGCGACGCCGTGGACGCGGGCGCGGAGCTGAGGGCATGAGCTTTCTGGCTACGATTCTGACCTGGTTGGGGCAGCCCGAGCGCTGGCAGGGGGTGGACAGCATCCCAACGCGGGTCGGCGAGCACCTTCTCATGTCGGGCGTGGCGCTGGCGCTGGCCGTCGCGCTGGCGCTGCCGGTCGGGATCGCCCTCGGCCATTTCGGCCGCGGCGGCATCGTTGCCATCAACGTCGCCAACGTCGGCCGCGCGCTTCCCTCGCTGGCGCTCCTCGCCTTGTGCCTGCCGCTCGCGTTCGCGCTCGGCCTCGGCCTCGGCTTCTGGCCGACGATGTTCGCGCTCGTCCCGCTCGGCATCCCGCCGATCGTCACCAACAGCTTTGTCGGGCTGCGCGCGGTTGACCGGGACACCGTCGAGGTCGCCCGTGGGATGGGGATGCGCGAGTGGCAGGTGCTGCGCCGCGCGGAGATCCCCATCGCCGCGCCGATCATCATCGCGGGCCTGCGCAACGCCGCCGTCGCCATCGTCGCGACGGCCACGCTCGGAGCGGTCGTCGCGAGCGGCGGCCTCGGCCGCTACATCGTCGACGGCCTGGCCCGCCAGGAGGAGGCCCGCATCTTCGTCGGGGCGGTGCTGGTCGCGCTCCTCGCCATCGCGGTCGAGATCGCCTTCGGACTCTTCGAGCGCCTCACTGTCTCGCCCGGCATCCAGGCGCAGCGTAGCTCGGATGAGGGCGCCTGGACGGCGGGGGCCCGCTAGAGCGCTCCGCATCCGCTATTATGTCCGCTGGCAGTCGGTAAATTGCCCGGTCCGCGGACTGGTCGAAGAAACGTTGAGGGAGGCTCTAATGCGCAGGTGGGGGATCGGCCTGGTTGCAGCTACTTTCATCGGAGTGGCGCTGCTCAGTATGGTGGGCAACCCTCATCCGGCGGCGGCCCAGCAGGGTGAGCGACTGGCGGTGGCGAGCAGCTTTTTCGACGCTCACAACCGAGGCGACGCCGACGCGGCGCTGTCAGCTTTCGCAGATAACGCGGTGTTTATCGGCGCACGGGTGACGGGGCCCTGCTCGCCTCAGACGCCCTGTACCGACCTGGCGGCCATCCGCCCGCAGCTCGAGGGCGCCGTCGCGAACCACATCTGCTACACGATCCGCAGTGTCGAGGTTTCAGGGGCCGTCGTTCTCGGACAATTCGAGATCCGCGATGATCCCAGTCGCGCCATCGGTGTGGAGCGACTTCTGCGGTCCTTCATGATCCAGATTCCGAACGACAAGATCAGCTTCTACGCCGCCGTGAACGATCTCTCTGATCCACAAACTGCCTTCGTGGTAGCCGTGGCTGCTGGCACCCAGGCCCCGCGTGCGCCATTGCCCAACCCGGCAACGCCGTGCGCCGGGGTATGAGCGAGCCCGCGATCAATCGCTCTCGACTCGGTCGCCTCCTGGCAGAAAGATGTGGTAGGTAGCGGCCGCAAGCGGGATGTTCTCTACGACGTAGTAGAAACGCCCAACGGCCGCGAGGACCGGCGCCGGATACAGCTCGGCGTTGAGCATGATGAGATTTGACAAAGCTCCTATGTTACGCCCCATTTGACTTATACTGGCGCCCGCTGTGCGCAAGGAGGCGTCAAAGGCAAGCTACCGATCGGGCGCGCAAGAAGGGCGCAAGGATGATGCACGCGAACGGCGCAGGAGCGAGCTGAAAGGAGCGTACTGGAATGCGGATACCTACAGCGGGCCGCCCCCCCCTCGCAGCTACCCTGGTTCTCCTCGTGCTTGCTGCTCTTGTCGCGGCCGGCCGGGCAGCGCCAGCCGCGAACGCGCAGGAGCCGCTCGTCAGCCGCGCAACAGTCGTGCTGCAATTCTTTGCCGCCGGTAATGACGGGGATGTCGATGGGCAAATGGCGCTGGTCGCCAGCAATGCAACTTGGATCAGCGCACCGAGGTGTCTAGCGCAGAACCCCTGCCAGGGCGCTGATGCTGTGCGACAGCAGTTCGAGGCCAACGTAGCCGCGCATACGTCATTCACAGTAACCAGCATTCAGGTGCTGGGGAACACAGTTGTCGGCCAGGTCCAGGTCCAGAACGATGCGACGCGATCGGCAGGGGTGGATGGGGTCGCCGTGACCATCGTCGCTCAGGTGCCCCAGGACCAGATCACAGTTTGGCTCACCCTGCCGCGCGGGTAGCCCGCGCCGCCGCCGTCGCTATCGTCGCCACGGCCACGCTTGGCGCAGTCGTCGCGAGCGGCGGCCTCGGCCGCTACATCGTGGACGGCCTGGCCCGCCAGGAGGAGGCCCGCATCTTCGTGGGAGCGGTCCTCGTAGCGCTCCTCGCCATCGCCGTCGAGATCGCCTTCGGCATCTTCGAGCGCCTCACCGTGTCGCCGGACATTCAGGCCCAGCGGCGTTCAGACGAAGCGGCCTGGACGGCGGGGGGCGATAGCTCATAACTCACTTCAGTTCCCACGTCTCAGCGTTGAAGCCGAGCATGCTCCGCGCGTCCACATTGGCCATGCGGTTCGAGAACAGCACCAGCTGCGTGTCGTAGAACAGCGACATGGCCGGGAGCTGGTCCTCCAGGTGGTACATGACGTCCGAGAGCGCCTTCATCCGCTCCGGGTAGGGAATCGTCACCGCGTAGCGCTCCAGGAGCGCGTCCCATTCCCGGTTGCTGTAGCGAGAGTTGTTGCCGCCGACGTACCCGTTCTCGGGCGTCGGCAGCCGCGAGCTGTGCAGGAAGCCCACCAGCGCGTCTTCCCCATAGGGCTGACGCAGGAGCTGGAGGCCGGGATAGGTCACGCGGTACGGGCGGTCCCCCGCCAGCAGCGTGGGGATGATGGTCTCGGTGACGATCATGCCTGCCTTCCGCAGGTAGTCGGCCATGGCACCGATGCTCTTCAGGTGGATGTCGAGATCACCCGTGGTCCGGATCTCCAGCTCCAGCTTCTGGCCCGCGCTGTTGACCAGCACACCGTCGCCGCCCCGGGTGTACCCGGCGTCCTGGAAGTACTGCGCAGCGCGCCGCGGGTCGTACGGGTAGCGAGGCACTCGGCTGAGGATCTCGTTGTAGTGCGGGTGGGACAGATCGAGCGAGATCTCGGCGACTGCCGAATGCCCGTACTGCAGGGTCTCGACCATCTCCTGCCGATCGATGGCATGCATCAGGCCTTTACCGAACGGGAGCGTCGAGATCACGGGCGGATTCGGGTCTATGTACTGGCGGTAGACGGCCAGCCACGACTTGTAGTCGTAGCTGACTCGCCCGCTGCGCCACTGGTTCACTAGCTGGACGCCCTGCTCGGTTGAGAGGCCCCGCCCCATCGTCATGTCGATCTCGCCGGCCAGGACGTTCGCCATCGTCGCGCCCAGGTCGAGGATGAAGCGCACCTCGATCTGGTCGATCTTCGGCCGTCCGAGTGCATATTGATCGAAGGCGGCCAGGCTGATCCCGACGCCGGGCTCGTAGTTCGTGACCTTGAAGGGCCCGGTGCCCACGAACTCCGTGGTCAGGTAGGGGTGGCTCAGGATGCTCTGGTGGTCGGCGTCATACCCCATCTCCAGGATGTGGGAGGGGAGCGCCGCGCCCAACGGGTAGCGGTCAGCCTGGATGAATGGCTGTTTCCAACGCATGACGATCGTCCGTCCATCCAGGGCCTCCATTCGATCCAGGTAGGTGTGGGCGACCTGGACGGCCTGCGGCAGCGACTTGTCGTGGGCCACCCGGTCGGTGAAGAGGAGGTCCGTGGTGGTGAGTGGCGCGCCGTCGTGCCAGGACGCGCCCCGTTTGATCGTCAGCTGTGTCTCCATTGTCCCGTCGGGAAACACCTTCCAGTCGCCGTTCTCTGTGGTGGGCGCTGCCTCGGCCAGCCGTGGCTTCAGGATCGCTCCGTTGTCCAGCGAGGTGAGCTCGCCGCTGTAGAGGAGCGCGGCCTCGTTCCAGCCCGGCTTGTTGGACGACGTGTTGAAACGGCTGTCCAGCACCGGCGGCGCGCCTGCAATGGCCGCTGTAATGCTTCTGGGCCCACTGGGCCGCGCCTCGGTGCTCTCACCACTCTGGGTGGACGCGGCCGGCGCGCACGCAGTCAGCAAGACCGGGATACTCAGCAGTAACGCAACAAATCGCTTCGGACGCACGGCGGTTCCCTCAGGAGAACACGGGCTGCTCAAATCCGCAATGTGGCCGCAAGTTTACCCTTCGGTATCGCGCGATCGGGCCTGGGCCGCTAAGTTGTGGTCGGCCTCGCCCGCCAGGAGGAGGCCCACATCTTCGTCGGCGCCGCCGTCCTGGAGGCGCTGCTCGCGATCGCCGTCGAGATGGCCCCCGGAATGTCAGATAAAATTTGTGGGATATTAGCCAGACTGGTGGAATCAAACGGAGGAGATGTGGCAGACGCGAGTGTCCTCCACTGTGGGCCGCTCATTCAGACGTTAAAGCAGGATCTGGGGATATCGGGAGAGACCGTAGCCCGAGCACTTGACGTGGATCGTCCGACGCTAGCTCGCTGGATCACGGATGACCGCATTCCTCAGGGAAAGACACGGAAAGGGCTCGCGGAACTGCTTGCGTTGCGCGACCGTATGCTGGCGGTACTGGGGTCCGCCGAGCGCGCGAGGTCCTGGCTCAGGACGAGCAGCACCTACCTGGGTGGGTTCACGCCTGAGGAAGCTCTGAGAGCCGGGCGGATAGATCGCGTCAGCGCCGACCTCGATGGGCTCGCTGCCGGCGTGTACCTGTAGCTCGCGACGTGGGTCCGGACGCATGGGACCCAAGGCGGATTGTCTCGACGGCGCCAGCGCGTACCTTCCAAGGTAGCGTGTGGCGGGTGCACTGGCGCGAGCTCGCAGCCGACGACTCCGCGCTCTCGCTCGGGGTCGCTACCATCGGGGTCTCGACCTCTTCTCGCCAGGCGAAGCCTTTGCCGCTCTATACATGTCGCTTTCACCAGCCATCGCCATCTGGGAGATGGTCCGGCGAAGCGCCGCCAGCAGCCTGGACTATCTGGCGAATAACGTCTTGAGCGAGCTGGAAGTCGAAGTTACCCGTGTAGTCGACCTCTCCGAACAGAGGCGCTCGGGCATACCCGCCGGGTCTCTGACTAGGTTGGACTATGGCCCATGCCAGCGGATAGCCGCGGCCGCCCTCGCGGAGGGATGCCAAGGACTACTGGTCCCATCCGCCGGTCCCATCCGCCGCCTTGCCGGGGCTCAATCTGGTTGTTCTCCCAAGCAATCTGTCGCCGCCATCGATCATCCGTGTCACGGGAACTACCGAACTTCCAATCGATATTCCCACGCAGTAAGTCGACCTCCAACGCACGGACCGCAACCAATCGCACGGCGAGCGGCTACATGGCAACGGCTCGCGTGGCGGGATCACCGAGCCTTGGACGCGGGGTCTAAACTGCTGAAATCTCATCGTAATTGAGGTCGCCGCGCAGGGAATAGATGTCGGGGCTAAGTGACTTGAGTTTGGACATCGATTGTAGCCCGGCTGTGATCAGAGCCGGGTGAGTGAGGTTGCTGAGGGCCGGAAGTGGAGTTAGGCGGCCGGTTTCGCGGTGCGGCGCACCACCGGATGGCGTTC
>Ga0184637_10001699_pt1 | contig 14556 bp, 14 predicted proteins | sample PLM3_127_b2_FD_133143 | JGI IMG/M metagenome (GOLD analysis project Ga0184637, IMG submission 133143) | Groundwater sediment microbial communities from an aquifer in East River, Colorado, USA - PLM3_127_b2 | ecosystem: Environmental > Terrestrial > Soil > Riparian zone | place: USA: East River...
CGTTCCACTCCTGTGCGCCGAGGAAGGCGATCGAGAGGTCCCGGCTGTCCTGCAACACGAGGATCCGCCGGTTCAGGGTCGAGTTGTAGCCGCGGGCGTTGAGGTTGAAATCGTTCATGCCGCTCTGCACGAGGTCCACCCCGGGGGCCGTGGCGAGTGCGAGCGGGACCTGCCCGGTCACCGAGAGGCTGCGGGCCGCGGCGGGATCGATGACGGCCACGGCCGCAGGGGCCTCGACGACCCGCTCCGGCGCCCGCGAGGCGCCTTCGACCACTATTTCGCCCAGGGTGATCGGCTGCGCTTCGAGCGCCACATCGACCGTATGGCTGCCGCCCGCCGTGACCTGAACGGTGGCTTCCTGCGGTTGGTAACCGAGCCAACGGATCAGCAGGATCTGAGCTCCTTCGGGGACGCGCTGCAGGACGAAGTGCCCATCGGTGCCGGTGACGGCGCTCGCCCCCGCACCGCGCACGGTGACGGACACGGCGGCGAGACGGCTGCCGTCGCTCGTGCGGGTGACCGTGCCGTTCACGGTGCCGCTGCCGCGCTCCTGGGCGGAGATCGGCGCGGCGACGCCGGCGAGCAGGGAGCCGAAGAACGCGAGCTGGAGCAGAGTGCGCATGGACCACCTCAGGCTACGAGGGTCGAATCGGCAAGGGCGTGGCACCACCCGGGACCGGGCCAAGATGCGCCGGGCCAGGCGATCTGGCGAGGGGGGAGGGGGGCTATATCATTAGCCTCTACCCACTCACCCTGACCCGGAGTCGTGATGCGCTCCTTCCCCTGCCTGCTCGCCGTGGCTACCGCCGCCGTCACTGCCTTCGCCGCCCCCCTTGGCGCACAAACCGACGATGAGATCCTCGCCCGCTACCGGCTCACCGAGGCCGGGCTCGTGAAGTTCACTCAGGCGTCGCGCAACTTCATCGCCATCGCCAAGGCTGATTCCGCGGCGTTGGAGCAGCGGTCCGAAGACTCTGATGGCATGACGATCGCTCAGATCGCCGCCCTCTACGACGGGCATCCGGGCCTGAAGCGGGCCATCTCGAGCGCCGGCATGACGACGCGGGAGTTCGTCACCTTCCTCATGTCGATGTTCCAGGCGGGGATGGGTGCCTGGCTAGTCGAACAGCAGGGCGGCAAGTTCGACAAAGTGCCCGCGGGCCTTCCACACGAGAACATCCGGTTCTATCAGCAGCACCGGGCGGCGCTCGAGGCGATCGGCGAGGAGATGAAGGCAGTTGAAGGGCGGAACACGTCCGATGAGGAAGGGTAGCCCGCGCGGCGCGCTTATTCTGCTGCTGTGCGGTGCGTGTACTAAGGACCAACGAGCGCAGGACACGATCCCTCCGTTCCAGGGCACCCTCACGGCCGCACGCCCTTCGCGGCCGGCTCCTCCGGTCGCGCAATTGATGGCGGTGCAGGTTACCGCGGACGCAGGGTTCGACCGCGTGGTGTTCGAGTTCGCCGACAGCGTCCTTCCGGGCTACCTGATCGAGTACCCGGAGGGACCGATCCGGCAGTGCGGCTCCGGCGACGAAGTACCGCTCGCCGGTTCTAGTCGCATGGTGGTGCGGCTCGAGCCGGCCCAGGCGCACGACGAGCGCGGCAATTCGACGATCCCCAACCGCGACTGGGCACCGCGGCTGACGGTCGTGCAGGAAATGAAGCTGGTCTGCGACTTCGAGGGCCAAGTCGAATGGGCGATCGGACTCGCTGCCCGCCGCCACTTCCGAGTCACCGAGATGGCGCCGGCGGCCCACATCGTCGTCGATGTGCGCCACCGCGACTGAGCGCCGGTCGCGCGGCGCCGCGTTGATCGTCGCGGCGTGCGTCGCCTGCGGCGGCAACCCCCCGACCGAGCCGCCTTGCCCGCTGCCGGCGCCGCCCGCCCTGCGTGCCGTACCCTCCCAGTCGTCCCCCTTCGATGCCGCATTCGCCGCGGCGGGAGCGGAGTTCCGGGTGCCGCCCTCCCTCCTCAAGGCGATCGCCTGGGTCGAGACGCGCTGGCACATGGTGCAAGGGACGGAGGAGTTTCCCGGCGTTCCACCCGCGTCCGGTGTGATGGCGCTGCGGGGCGAGCAGCTCGGGCGCGGCGCCGCGTTGGCGCGCGTCACGATCGAGGCGGCACGACGCGATCCCGTCGCCAATATCCGCGCGGCGGCAGCGCTGCTCGACGCGTACGCCTCCGTCGCCGCGATCGATCGATCCCGCCCGGAGGCGTGGGCTTCGGTGGTCGTCCGGTTCAGCGGGATCGTGGTCCCCGAAGGGCGCGCCGCGTACACTCGGCAGGTGGACCGGGTGCTGCCGCCCGACGTTCGCCTGATGGGCCCGACCGGCGCCGCTACGCCGACGGCCGGTCCCTGTCCGCCGCCACCGCCGCCACCGCCGCCGCCGCCACCGCCACCACCGCCGCCGCTCGACCGCGATTACGCGCCGGCGTTGTGGCGCCCGTCGCCGAACTTCAACAATCGCCCGGCGGATTCAACCGGCCTGCCTCACGTCGTGATCATTCACACGTGCGAGGGTGGTTACACGGGGTGTTGGAGCTGGCTCGTGAACCCTGTCTCTCAGGTCAGCGCGCATTACGTGGTGGACGAAGAGGGCACCGAGATCTCACAGCTGGTGCGGGAGCCCAAACGGGCGTTTCACATCGCGGCGCTGTACGACTGCACCCTGAACCGGGGGCACGCGTGCGCGCTGAACGGCGTCCAGAGCAACCATTTCACCGTCGGCGTCGAGCACGCCGGTTTCGCCTCGCAGGACTCTTTCCCCGCGACCCAGCTCGCGGCGTCGGCCGCGCTGGTGTGCGACGTCACGCGCCGGCTCGACATTCCCCGCGAGTGGCAGCACATCGTGGCGCATGGGCAGCTCCAGCCGCACAACCGCACCGATCCGGGCCCGCACTGGCCCTGGATTCCATACCTGCATCGAGTCCAGGCGGACTGCGGCGAGCTCGTGGTGGACGACAGCGCGGAGTTCAACGCGCCGGGGGCGGCAGCCGCGGTGATGCCAGCGCCGTGGACGGTTGCCGTGGCGACGCCGGACTACTACGGCAGCGGATACCACTTTGCGACCACGGCGCCCGACGCCGGGGATAGCGCGCTGTTCTCGTTTCATTTGGATAGCGCCGGTCGTCGCGCGGTGGACGCCCGCTGGACCAGCGGGACCAACCGCTCACCCCGCGCCGAGTACGCCGTGATCGGCGCCGGCGGCGCCACTCTCGCCACGGTGCGCGTGGACCAGCGCACGGACGGCGGTCGCTGGCAGCCGCTCGGCACCTGGACCTTCCCGGCGGGCTGGAACAGTGTGGCGCTGCTGCGCCGCGACTCGAGTGGCGCCGTGGTCGTCGCCGACGCGGTGCGGATTCGCCGGCTGGCTCCGGTCCCCTAGGTCGCGGTCCTCCATGAGCCGTCGTTCGGCCAGACGCCCGCAGTTCGATGGCTCACATCCGTTGCTCGATGGCCCGGTCGCGGAGCGGCTCGACCTTCACGGTTTCCGAGCCGATGAGGCGGAGAGTGCGGTGCGGCAGTTCCTCACGACCTGGCAGCGGCGCGGCCGTGGGCTCGTCGTGCACGTCATCACGGGGAAGGGGAGGGGCTCTCCGCAGGGCCCCGTGCTGAAGCGAAAGGTCGCCGCCCTGTTGAAGCAGTTACCGGCGATCGTGGCCGATTGGGCGCCCGATGAGGCCGGGGGAGGGTTCAAGGTTCGATTGTGCTAGGGGGTCGCCAACGCCTCACTCGGGAAACCCGATGCGCCGGTGAATCTGCGCCATTCGTGGATCGCCCTGCAGCAGGCTGAACGCAGGGTGGCGCTTCGAGTAGATGAGAATGCTGTCGCGTTCCTCGCACGCCCGCTCGAGTAGTTGGAATGCTTCGACCACCCGCCCCGTCGCGGCGGCCGCAAGGGCCAACGCCGATGTCTGGACGTACTCGCGGCGAGCGCGGGCGCTCAACTCCTCGTGGATGGCTTGCACTTCTGCCGCTTTCCCCAGGGAGCGGAAGCAGGCTGACAAGGCCGTGAGCGTCGACGGGTGGCGGCCCGACGCGGCTGCCGCCACCTCGAGGAACGCAATCGCTTCCTGGGTTCGGCCGAGGTGGTTGTAGATGACGCCCAGATGGAGGTAGGGGAGCAGCATCGCCGGGCCCAGCTCGGTGGCGCGCAACAGCGGCGCCATCGCCTCCTCGTAGCGCCCGGCCGCAATCAGCACGACGCCGAGCTGCGCGACCGGCAGCGGCGCCAGCGGATCGAGCTCCACGGCACGGCGAGCGTGGACCAGTGCGTCCTCGAACAGACCCTCGACAAAACTGAGATGCAATGCCAGCCGGTAATGGGCGGCGACGTGTCGTGGATTCAGCTCGATGGCACGACGCAGATGGCGCGTGGACTCGGGCCAGTCCCAGTCGAAGATGAATTTCAGCTCTCCCAACGCGCAATGCGCCTCCGCCAGATCCGGGGCCAGCGCGAGGGCCCGCTGGATCGCCGCTCGCACCTTCGGCAGGATCACGTTGGGCGGCACCATCCCGTACTCCGTGAGGAGCGTGTAGGCGTCGGCGAGACCGGCGTGGGCCAGGGCATAGTTCGGGTCGAGTACCAGCGCCTGGCTGAAACACTCCACGGCTTGTTTCAGCGCGAGCCCGCGCTGGGCCCAGCAATACCGTCCCTTCAGATAGAGATGGTACGCGTCGAGATTCGCCGTGGCTGGTGTGACCAGGGCACGTCCCGGGGTCGCTCCGAGCGTCACCTGCAGCCGGTCGGCGATCGCTCGACCGATCTCGTCTTGGATGGCGAATACGTCCGTCATCTCGCGGTCGTACCGTTCCGACCAGAGATGGTAACCGTCGGCGACCTTGATGAGCTGGGCGGTGATCCGGAGCTGGCTACCGGCCTTCCGGACGCTGCCCTCGAGGACGGTCGCCACCTTCAGCTTCGCCCCGACCTCCGCGAGATCGCTGGCCGTGCCGCGGAAGGCAAACGAGGACGTCCGCGAGGCGACGTGCAGCCCGGGGAGTTGGGCGAGCGCGTTGATGATTTCCTCGGTGATCCCGTCGCTGAAGTACTCGGTGTCCGGATCGGGGCTCAGATTTGCAAACGGCAGCACGGCGATGGAGTCGTCGTCGACGCCATCGGTGATCGCCGTGTCGCGGGTGAAGAGCGCTTCCGCGAACTGAGCCGCGGTGGTGAATCGGTCTGCGGGTGCTCTCGCGAGCGCTCGCAGGATCGCCCGTTCCACTTCGTGCGGAACGCTGTCCCGCACCGTGCGGATGGGCGGCACCGGCTCCGACAATTGCCGTGCGCGGATCGCCTGGGCCGACCAGCCGAGGAACGGCGGGTCGCCCGCGAGCATCTCGTACAGCACGCACGCGAGGCTGTACGTGTCACTGCGGCCGTCGACTTCGGCGTTGGGCTCCGACTGCTCCGGGCTCATGTAACCCGGCGTTCCGATACTGACCCTCGTCCCGGTCAACCGGTCGCCGCTCGCCGTCGAGATCGCGCGCGCGATGCCGAAGTCGCTGACGACCGCGTGCCCCGCCTGAAACAAGATGTTCTCCGGCTTGATGTCCCGGTGCACCACGTCGTGGCTATGGGCGTAGCTGAGCGCATCGGCCACCTCACGGGCAATCTGCAGCGCCTCGGCCAGTGGGAGCTGCCTCTCGCGCCGGAGCCGCCCCCGCAAGGAGTCTCCTTCCACATACGGCATCACGTAGTACAGGAGGTCGTCGGCCTTGCCGGAGTCGTGCAGCGCCAGGATGTGGGGATGGTTCAGCCGGGCGGCGGTTTCGATCTCGCGGAGAAACCGCTCCGCGCCCAGTGTGACAGCGAGCTCGGGCATCAGAACCTTGATCGCAACCAGGCGATGGTGTTTCCGGTCCTGCGCGAGGTAGACGATGGCCATCCCCCCGCGGCCGAGTTCGCGCTCGACCGTGTAGCGGTCGGCGAGGGCTGCATGGAGTGAGGCGCGGAGATCGTCCGTAATCGCTCTTGAACGGGTACGACCCATCTTACGGGCCCGCGCAGGGCGCGGCCAGAGGCCCCTCTAGGCGCGGGCCTTCTTCATCCCATACAACGCCCGGTCCGCGGTCCCGAGCAGCTGCTCGGCCGTGTCACCGTCGCGGGGGAACACCGCCACCCCGACGCTGGTGGTCAGCGCCGGTCGTTCGGACTCCGCTGCCAGGCGCGCGCGCGCCCGCTGCGCGACCCCGAGCGCTTCGGCTTCGCCCGTTTCCGGCAGGATCACCACGAACTCGTCACCACCGAACCGCGCCAGCGTATCGATCGCCCGACAGGTCTCGCGGATCGAATCGGCAAGACGGCACAAGGCCCGGTTGCCCACCAAATGGCCGCGCCGGTCGTTGATGCCCTTCAGGTTGTCGAGATCGAAAAACAGCAGCGCAAACGACCGCTCGGTCCGCAACGATCGATTGATCTCGGACTCGAGGACCGCGAGCATCCCCCGGTAGTTGACGAGCCCGGTGAGCGGGTCGGTGGTGGCGAGCTCCCGCAAGCGCTCCTCGCCGCGGCTCCGCTCGGCGACCACGGCCGCGAGCACCAGAATCGTGACCGACGTGACGGCCATGAACGTCTGCAGCAGCAGCAGCTGCGCGTTCGCCGCTTCCGGGCCGAGGCCCTGCAACGCGACGCCGACGGTCTGGGCGACGGCCACGGCAGACAGCAGGGTGACGGCGGTGGACGCCTCGCGTGGGCCGAAGCGCAACGCCGCCCAGATCAGCACCGGGATACAGAGGAAGCCCAGAGACGGGCCTCCCAGCGGACCGAATGCAAGCACGCACAGCACCACCAGCGTGGTGAGCAGGGCGGCCGCCTCCACGACGCGGGCCCGCGGCCAGGAGACCCGCGCCTCGACGCTCCACAGAATCAGCGGCGGCGCCACGAGCAGCGCCCCGGCCGTGTCGCCCAGCCACCATGTAAACCAGATGGGACCGAATTCGCTCCAGGGCGCATAGCCACCGAGCGCCAGAGTCGTCACGCCGATGGTGGGGCTGATCGTCGTGGCGATGAGCCCGGCGAGCACGGTGAACCGGATCACGTCTCGCCCGCGCTCGAACGCATGGGCGCCGTTAGCCCAGCGCAGCACCAGCGCCGCGCCGATCACACCCTCGAGCGTGTTCCCCGTCGCGATGCCCAACGAGGTGAGGAGGGAGCCGGCGGTGGTCAGATTGTAGACGAGGGCGCCGGCGAAGATCGCGGGCCAGATTCGGACGCCGATCACCACGAACGCGGCGATGGCGATCCCGGTGGGCGCCCATACCGGAGACGCGCTCGGGTTCACGATTCCCAGGCGCAATCCAAGCTTGCCGGCCGCCGTGTAGAGGAGCGCGAGCGCGATCAACAGGCCGACGTGGCGAAGCGACCATCTCTGCTTCATCGCGCTCCAGTATAACGAAAAAGAGGGCGGCAACGCCGCCCTCTTGCTTCGAACAGACCCGCCCTCATTGTCGACTATGACGTGACTTCCACCTTGATCAGATGGGGCTTGGCCGTCTCCGCCTTCGGCAGCGTAATCGTCAGCACGCCGAGGTTGTAGGTCGCCTTGATTTTGCTGGGATCGATCGAAGCGGCCAGTGTGAATGTCCGCTCGAAGGCGCCATAGGTCCGCTCATAGCGATGAACCCTCTCGGCCTTCTCCTCAGCCACCTGCTCTTTCGTGCCCTTGATCGTCAGCAGGTTGCCTTCCACCGAGATTTTCACGTCCTCGGGTTTCACCCCGGGCACTTCCGCCACCAGGCGGACCTCATCGGTCTCCTCGAAGATATCCACGAGCGGTAGCCACGTAGCGCCGGTCGCGGTCTCGGGGTTCGACCACTCAAACCCGCGGAACGGCTCGTTGTAGTTGCGGCCCATCCGATGCTCCAGCTGGTACAACAAATCCTGCATCGGGTCCCGTTTGGTAATGCCGACCATATCGCTCCCCCTTGCGCACCTTGGATCGTTCTTCAGTTAACCAATGCCACACCTATGAGTGTATCGTGATGTACTACATTTGTCAAGTACGCCTTGTGTGCGGCGCTATAGCTGGACATAAATTAACTTTTGGCAGTTAATCAGCTCATTGAGGGGATGCCCGGGAATGCTCCAGTCATGTGGTGCCAAAATGGAGCGGGTCTCTGAGGCTCTGCAACTCCCGGTAGTAATACAGGGGCGTCGGCCGCTTGTGCGTGAACTTCAGCCGCTTGAGAAACTCGACTTCTTCCGCGGTCGCGGTGCCGCTGAGGGAAGCATCCTGAAGGAATTCCTGGAGCCCCGGCTCCGTGCCCAGGGGCTGTTCGGCTTCCCGCTCGACAAACTCGAATCGCTTCGCCTGCCCGGGGACGACGTTGTGGTTCAAGACGATCTGCAGACCGAACGTCACCAGGTCGATGTCCCAGGATTCAATCAACGGATTCAGAAACGAGATGCAATTCTCAGCGGACAGGTGGAAGACATCCGTATCGAGAAACTCGAGCACGATGACCCGCATTTCTTCATAGCTACGGTTGCTGAGTTGGGCCACCATGCGGAGCCAGTAGTCATTTTCCAGCTCGTCTTTCGCCACGCGCTTGACCACGTCCAACAGCTTCTGCGTGACGAGCCGTTCGAGCTCGCCGAAGGGCTGCTTCTCGAAGATCGCGCGGACGTGTTTTTCCTTCTCGGGATTGCATTTGCGCAGGATCAGCTCACGGACTTCGTGAAACAGGGGTGCCGGCTCGTCTCCCAATTCGCGCAGGAGTTGTTCCTTCCGCTGGAGGTCCGCCAACTTGGCCAGCTCCCCACTCGGAAGCTTCAAAAACTTGTCCATGCGGTCGTAGATGTCCGTGCGACTCGGCGCGGGAGGCGCCTTTTTCCGAGTCAGGATCTGAGAGATGTAGGACTCGGTCACGCGGGCGGCGCGGGCGAGATCCTGCTGCTCCAACCCCAGCTCCTCCAACCTGTGCCGGATTACAAGTGGGACATCCATGGAGTTTCTCCTTGGCCGACTTGACTCATTAACCATGATATGTTAATCAGATTGTCAATGTATCCACTGCACTTGACAAGTCAAGTACAGCGATCTATACTCACAACTATTCAACTACTAATAGTTAACTGAGAGGCGGAGTGCAATGGCTACCGCAACCAAGACCAAGCTGAAGGTCTTCCCGCTCGCCGATCGGGTGGCAATCCGGCCGCTAGAGGAGACCGAGGTAATGAAGGGGGGCCTCTACATCCCGGACACGGCGAAGGAAAAACCGATCCAGGGTGAGGTGATCGCGGTCGGGCCCGGCCGGTTGGAAAAGGGGCAGCGGGTCCCGATGGAGTTGAAGGTCGGGGACCGGGTTGTCTATGGGAAGTACACCGGCTCGCAGGTCGAGCTGGACGACGAAGAGATCATCCTGATCAAGGAAACCGACGTCATCGCCAAGCTCAGCTGAGCGGGAGACACAGATGGCCGCCAAGTATCTCGAATTCAACACGGAAGCCCGCTCGCGTCTGAAGCGCGGCGTCGATCAGCTGGCCCAAGCGGTGAAGATCACCCTTGGTCCCAAGGGCCGTAACGTCGTCATCGACAAGAAATTCGGCAGCCCGACCGTCACCAAGGACGGCGTCACCGTCGCCAAGGAAATCGAGCTCGAGGATGAGATCGAGAACATGGGCGCCCAGATGGTGAAGGAAGTGGCGACCAAGACATCGGATCTCGCCGGCGACGGCACGACCACCGCGACGGTCCTGGCGCAGGCGATCTTCCGCGAGGGCCTGAAGTCGGTCACCGCGGGCGCCAACCCGATGTCGTTGAAGCGCGGCATCAACAAGGCAGTCGAGCTGGTGGTGGAAGAGCTGAAGCGGATCTCCGTGCCCACCAAAGGCCGGAAGGAAATCGCCCAGATCGGCACCATCTCCGCCAACGGCGACAAGGAAATCGGCGACAAGATCGCCGATGCGATGGAGAAGGTGGGCAAGGACGGCGTGATCACGGTCGAGGAAGCGAAAGGTCTCGAGACCACGCTCGAAACCGTGGACGGGATGCAGTTCGACCGCGGCTACCTCTCGCCCTACTTCATCACCGATCCGGAGAAGATGGAGGCCGTGCTCGAGGACGCCCACGTCCTGGTGCACGACAAGAAGATCTCCGCCATGAAGGATCTGCTCCCGGTGCTCGAGAAGGTGGCGCAGTCGGGCAAGCCGCTGCTCTTGATCGCCGAAGACTTCGAGGGCGAGGCGCTCGCGACCCTGGTCGTGAACAAGCTGCGCGGCACGCTCAAAGTGTGCGCGGTGAAGGCGCCCGGCTTCGGAGACCGGCGCAAGGAAATGTTGGCCGACATTGCGACCCTCACGGGGGCCAAGGTGATCTCCGAGGAGCTGGGCTTGAAGCTCGAGAACACCGCGCTCGGCGATCTCGGCCACGTCAAACGCATCGTCGTGGACAAGGACAACACGACCCTCATCGGCGGCAAGGGTAAACAGCCCGACATCCAGGGTCGCATCAGCCAGATTCGTGCGGCGATCGAAAAGTCGACGTCGGACTACGACAAGGAGAAGCTGCAGGAGCGGCTCGCCAAGCTCGCTGGTGGTGTGGCCATTATCAACGTCGGCGCGGCGACCGAGACCGAGATGAAGGAGAAGAAGGCCCGGGTCGAGGATGCGCTGCACGCGACCCGCGCCGCGGTCGAGGAGGGCATCGTGACGGGCGGTGGTGTCGCGCTCCTGTGGTGTCAGAAGGTCCTCGACAAGGTCCGGGGCGCCGACGAGGACGAGAAGACCGGCATCGAGATCGTTCGGCGCTCGCTCGAAGAGCCGATTCGGATGATCGTCCAAAACGCGGGTGCCGAGGGCGCGATCGTCGTCGGGAAGGTGCGGGAAACGGCCAAGCTAACCTACGGCTACAACGCCCAGACCGACGAATACGAGGACCTCGTCCTCGCCGGGGTCATCGATCCGACCAAGGTGACGCGCACGGCCCTGCAGAACGCCGCATCCATCGCCGGGCTGCTCCTCACGACAGAATGCGTCGTGGTGGAGAAGAAGGAGAAGGAGAAGGCACCCCCGATGCCCGGCGGCGGCGGCATGGGCGGCATGTACTAAAAGGCTAGACGCACAGACGCACAGACGCACAGAACGCACAGACAAGACAGGTAGCAGTGCCGATTTGGCACGCAGGTTCACCGTCGGAATAGCGAAGGAATTCGATAATGTACGCACGGAATGTGTCCATGCATCTGAAGGCCAACACGGCCGGTGAGTTTACTCAGACGCTCGAGAAGGACGTCCTGCCCCTGCTTCGCAAACAGAACGGCTTCAAGGACGAGATTTCGTTCGTCGCCGCGGACCGCTCCGAAGCGGTGGCGATCAGCCTGTGGGATCGCAAAGAGAACGCGGACGCCTATAGCCGCGACATCTATCCACAGGTCCTAAAGAGCCTGACGAAGGTGCTGGAGGGAACGCCGAAGGTTGAGGCCTACGAGGTTTCAAACTCGACCTTCCACAAGATCGCGTCGAGCAACTAAGAAGGTAGACTGGGAGGAAGGGGGCGGCGCTTTGGCCGCCCCCTTCTTCATTATGGGGGCCCTAGGCGACACGACTTGATCCCTGCTTGAGAGGGCGTTGCTATCGTGAGACGCACCTTTACTCGAGGATTGCTCCATGACGCGACACTTCACATTCATCATGGCTGCCGTCGTCGGCGGCTTGGTGAGCCCCGTGCGGGCACAGGTTCTCCAACCGTGGAGCGAGCTGGCGCCTCGCGGCGTGTCGCTGGCCGTGCTCCGACCGGCGTTCGACGGCGGGGGGACCTCGGCCCTCACCACGATTAATGAAGTCGCTATCCACTGGGAGGTCGGCAGCTTGGTCCTCGTGGGCGAGCTGCCCTTCGTCAACGCCAAAGTCGACGGCGCCCCCTCCGGCGCCCTGTTGATCGGCAACCCGTTCCTCGGAATCGCATCATCTCCCACGTCGACCTTCATTGGGGAGTTCGGCGTACGCCTCCCGGTCGCCAGCATCTCGACCCTGGAGCGCGGCATTGCCATGTCCATAGGTTTCCTTGGAGATTTCATGGACCTGGAAGCCTATGCGGAAGATCTCCTCACGATCCGTGGGACCGCGGGCTACCGCTATCGCTCACCGAGCCTGTACGGGGTGCGCGTGGCCTTTCGTCCTACCTTCGTGGTGCCGGTTGGCAGCAACTCGGGTGACTCCGAGCTGTTCCTCGACTACGGGATCCAGGGGGGCTACGAGTCGGAGCGCGCCAGCTTCGGGATTGTATTCAACGGCCGCGGCCTGGTGACCGAGAGCGGCGGGAGCATCGGCGACCGCACGGTGCACGAGATGGGCGTCGGGGGCTCGATGACCTTCGGGCAGTTCCGCCCCGGGGTGATCATCCGCGTACCACTCGACAACGACCTGTCACAGGCGCTGAACTATTCTGTGGGTGTGAGGCTCGAGGTCGTCTTCTGACTCTGGCTATGCTTCATCGGCTCGTCCGCGGAGACACGCATGGCGCAGGGGGGTCGTTCCGGTTTCCACGACCACTTCTCCCAGGTCGCGATCGGCTACGCGGCGCATCGGCCCACCTATCCGGCGGCCGTGGCGGACTTTCTCGCCGAGCTCGCCCCACGACTTGACCTCGCGTGGGACAGCGGCTGCGGTTCGGGGCAGCTGTCGGTGCTGCTGGCCGGCCGCTTCGCCCGGGTGATCGCCACCGACGCGAGCGCGGAGCAGATCGCGAGGGGCCGGCCGCATCCGCGGGTGGAGTACCGCCGCGCGCCCGCCGAAGCCAGCGGCCTGCCCGACGCCATGGTGGACTTGGCCGTCGCGGCGCAGGCGGCGCACTGGTTCGACCTGCCCGGCTACTACGCCGAAGTGCGCCGCGTGGCGCGCCCCGGCGCGATCATCGCCCTGCTCACGTATGGGACGATTCGCGTCGGCGCCGACATCGATTCGCTCATCGAGCGGTTCTATCGGGGGGTGCTGGGGAAGTACTGGCCGTCCCAGCGACGGCACGTCGAGGACGGCTATCGCTCGCTGCCGTTCCCGTTCGACGAGATCCCCGTCCCGCCAATGGAGATGCGCGAGCAGTGGGCGCTCGCATCCGTCCTGGGGTACGTGGACACTTGGTCGGCCACATGGGCGCTGGAGCGGACCGAGGGACGCGGCCCGATCGAGGCGTTCCGGCGCGACCTCGCCCGCGTCTGGGGCCCGGCGGGAACCGTCCGGCCGGTTCATTGGGGCCTGACGCTGCGCGCCGGCCGCCTCTGAAGGGCGCCCGGCGGGAGCCGCTGTGAGGTACCGTAACTTCGCGCAGCTGCTGCACGTAGGGCCACCGCCACCTTTCTCTGGGAGCGTCTATGCTGAAACCGGTTCTCGGCGTCGCAGCAGCGGGCATCTTCGGTGTGGTCATCTGGAAGATCTTGCTGCTGCCGCTCATGGCAGGCCTGTTGGGCGTGCTGTTCACCTTATTGAAGATCGCCCTGCTGGCGGCCCTGGTTCTCTTCGTCGTGTGGCTGTTCCGGCGCAAAAACGGCGGTGAGGCGCGCGACAGCTAACCCCGTCGATCCCGTCTCCGACCGGCGCGCCAGTGCGCTGGCTCACACATCCCGCGGTCGGAAAAGTCGTGTGGAACCGAACGCCGCCGCGTCAGTATCAAGCCCTCTACCACTAGAACTCACCACGGCCGCGGCATGCGGCCCCAACGGACGGAGGTCCCTGTATGCCGTCGCATTCCCAGGCATTGCGACTCATCGTGCCTGCCCTGTTCCTCGCCGCGGCGTGCAAGCCGGCGTCGCAGGCCCAGGCGGAGCTCGCCACGTACGATACCGCTGCCGCGCAACGGGACAGCGTGGTGCAGCAGCTGGCGTACCAGGCGCGCACCCTGGCCGACCTCAACGCCGAGCTCGCGCAGGTGCAGGTGCGCAATCTGCGCGTGTCCACCGAATCGCCCGCCGCGGCACAGCGCGACTCGATGATCCAGACGGTCCGCTACATCGTCGCGCGCGTGAACGAGAGCGACACCAAGCTGCGCTCGAGCGCGCGGCAGATCCGCGGGCTCACCCACCTCTCCGACAGCCTGCGCGCGACGCTCGAAGCCACGGTCACGAGTATGCAGGAAACGATCAACGCGCAGCAGGAGCAGATCGCCATCTTCACGGCCACAATCGACACGCTGCGTGGGCAGAACGTCGCCCTTACCGACACCGTCGCCAACATGTCGACGCGCGAGAACACCGTCTACTTCGTGGTGGGCACCAGAGACCAGCTGAAGCAGAAGGGGCTGATCACTGAAGAGGGCGGCGCCCGGGTGCTGTGGATCCTGTGGAAGACCGGGACGACGCTCCAGTCGGCGCGCGAGCTCGACCCGTCACAGTTCACGCCCATCAACAAGCGGCTGCTGACCGAGATCCCGTTGCCGTACGCGGCCGGCCGCTACCGTATTCTGTCGCGGCAGGACCAGAGCCACTTGTCGACGCCGCGCGACCAGGGCGGCCACTTCACGGGGCCGACCCTGCAGATCAACTCGCCCGAGGAGTTCTGGCGCAACTCGAAGTTCCTGATCATCCTGCAGGAGGAGCCCGGAACCGCGACGCCGAGCAG
>Ga0184637_10001702_pt1 | contig 14549 bp, 9 predicted proteins | sample PLM3_127_b2_FD_133143 | JGI IMG/M metagenome (GOLD analysis project Ga0184637, IMG submission 133143) | Groundwater sediment microbial communities from an aquifer in East River, Colorado, USA - PLM3_127_b2 | ecosystem: Environmental > Terrestrial > Soil > Riparian zone | place: USA: East River...
AGCCCTGCTCCAGCCACCACCGCGCGCCTTCCAGAAGGTCCATCCGCGAAGACTACTCCGGGAACCCGTCGCATCCGGATCGCTTCCGCAAGAAGCTCGTTCGTCATGGCCGACCAAGATTTGCCCCGTTCCTCGGCCTGCCTGCGGATCTCGCCTTCCAACTCCTCGGGAACGCGAATTCCTCTCGTCTTGGCCGGCAACGAAGGCACAACCTCCTATCGATGGACAACATGCACGATGTGCACAACTGAATACTATCTTGGGAGTGCCTGCTGAGTCAAGTGTGGCCGAAGCATGAGAAGCCCCGGTAATGATGGCGTGCTGGGGTAGAGTTATAATTTAGAAGTGATCCCTCAACACGTCCGCCCGTTGTTCTGGGAGCTCGATGCAGACGGCTTCGACCCGATATCCTACCCGCGTTACACGATTGGACGTGTTCTCGAATGGGGAGATGAGCGGGCCTACGCCTGGCTCAAGGAGGTCTTCGCGGAGGCGGAGATCAAGGACGTCGTTCTCCGCGAACGGCGTCTGACTCGAAGATCGGCGAACTTCTGGTCCCTGGTGTACGGCCTGCCTCGCGACGAGGTTGCCGCGCTCGCGGCGCCCTGATGGAAGAATTCAGCAACTGGCATCCGGAGGCGACGTCGCCGGCCGCGCAAAACCTCCTTTTGGGCCTGGGTACGACGTCCCTCTCTTCCCGCTTCTACCTTGCCGGCGGGACCGGACTCGCACTGCGCTTCGGTCACCGGCGCTCCGAGGATTTCGACTTCTTCTCTCAGGAGACCTTCAATGAAGAAACGCTGCTCGCGTCGCTGAGAGAGCTCTCGCCCTCGGTCCTGAGCCGAGCGCCTTCGACCCTTCATCTCCTGCTCCTCGAGATCAAAGTGAGCTTCATCGGATATCCCTATCCGCTGCTCTTTCTGACCGACCGCTTCTCGACGGTAGAGGTGGCGGATGCGAGGGACATCGCTTGCATGAAATTGAGCGCGGTCTCGAGCCGCGGAACGCGGCGCGACTTCGTCGACCTCTACCTGGCGGCGAAAGAGTACTCGCTCGGAGAAATCCTTGACTTGTTCGCGCGAAAGTACGCCGGGATCGAGTACAGCCGGCTGCACCTTCTGAAGTCGCTCACTTATTTCGACGACGCCGAGACCGACCCGCCTCTCGAGATGCTGACCGAGATTTCGTGGGCCGACGTCAAGGATTTCTTCACCGGCGAGTCGGCCGCCCTCCTGTAGGAGAGTCCACACTCGACGCTTCCATCGTGCGGAGCCCCAGCTCGATCCGAGCAACGATCTAAACAACCGAACCAGGGCTCCGTTTCGCTTCTCCCCACTGTTTCCGTATACTTGTTTTTCATTGTCACCAAGATCCATAGATACCGTTTGAGAAAGACATTACTATGAGGCCTGCCCCGGAGATGGAGGTTCTCTCGCTCGTAAGGGCGGCAATTCGATAGACATTCTAAAATGGAGAGCCAATTCTTCGAACGGCCGATCCTGAACTCTCCGTACGACTACCCGGCTCGGCATTGGGAGCTCGACGAGAGCGGTCAGCCCACCAATCGGATCACCGAAAGGCGCAGGCGCGCCGAGTTCATCACACCGATTCCCAAGCCGAGAAAGCGCAGGCGCGAACAGCGGGAAATCGTCTTCGACGAAGGCAAGGGCCTTTCGACCGAAGAGCAGCAGTACGACCCGACGCCAATCATCAATGAGTTGCGGCACCGCATCGACCGATGGCGCGAGCTTCCGAATCCGAGCCAGTGGCAGGTGACGCCCGAGACTACGCGACTCCTCCAGCACTGGCGCCACCACAAGTTCAACAGCATCCGGCCGTTCTTCTGCCAGGTGGAAGCGGTCGAGACGGTCATCTGGCTGACCGAGGTCGCCCCGAAGGTCGGGAAGGACAGTCACAGATTCCTCGAGCATCTCGAGGCAGCGAACGAGCAGGCGAATCCAGGGCTTTCGAGGTTGGCCCTCAAGCTCGCCACAGGCGCCGGAAAGACAACCGTGATGGCGATGCTCATCGCCTGGCAGACGATCAACGCGGTCAGACGACCGAACAGCAAGAAGTTCACGCGGGGATTCCTGGTGGTTTCCCCTGGGTTGACGATCCGCGACAGGCTCCGCGTGCTCCAGCCGAACGACCCCGACAGCTACTACCAGAGCCGCGAGCTCGTGCCGGGTGACATGGTCGGAGACCTGGGTCACGCGAAGATCGTCATCACCAATTTCCACGCGTTCAAGCTGCGGGACACGATGGAGCTCTCCAAGGGGGGCCGTTCTCTCCTGCAGGGTCGAGGGCCTGAGCTTCAAACGCTCGAGACCGAGGGTCAGATGCTCCAGCGAGTCATGCCCGACCTTATGGGCCTGAAGAACGTCATGGCCCTGAACGATGAGGCGCACCACTGTTACCGCGAGAAACCCGGGGAGGACGACGACGGCGAGCTGAAGGGGGACGACAGGAAGGAGGCGGAAAGGAACCGGGAAGCCGCCCGACTGTGGATCTCCGGGCTCGAAACGGTCCACCAAAAACTCGGTCTCTATCGCGTCGTCGATCTCTCTGCCACGCCCTTCTTCCTCCGAGGCTCCGGATACGCCGAGGGCACGCTCTTCCCATGGAGTATGAGCGACTTCTCGCTGATGGATGCCATCGAGTGCGGCATCGTCAAGCTTCCCCGCGTGCCCGTAGCCGACAACATCCCCGGCGCCGATATGCCCAAGTTCCGCAATCTCTGGGAGCACATCGGCAGGAAGATGCCTCAGAAGGGTCGAGGGAAGGCGGGCAAACTCGACCCGCTCAGCATGCCGGTCGAGCTACTGACCGCGCTCGACGCTCTCTACGGCCACTACGATAAGACTTTCAAACTGTGGATGGAGGCGGGCATCGATGTCCCGCCTTGCTTCATCGTCGTCTGCAACAACACTTCGACCTCTAAGCTCGTCTACGACTACATCTCCGGTTTCCACCGTGAGAACGACGACGGCTCCACCACTCTGGAGAACGGCCGGCTGCCCCTGTTCCGAAACTTCGACGAGGATGGAAAGCAGCTCGCCCAACCCCGCACGCTCCTCATCGATAGCGAGCAGCTCGAGTCCGGCGAAGCCCTCGACGAGAACTTCCGCACCATGGCCTCGGACGAGATCGAGCGCTTCCGTCGCGAGATCATCGAACGGACCGGCGATCGGCGGCAAGCCGAGAACCTCACCGATCAGGAGCTGCTCCGTGAGGTAATGAACACCGTCGGCAAGAAAGACCGTCTGGGCGGGTCCATCCGGTGCGTCGTGTCCGTCTCGATGCTGACGGAAGGCTGGGACGCCAATACCGTGACGCACGTCCTCGGCGTCCGCGCCTTCGGCACGCAGCTCTTGTGTGAGCAGGTCATCGGCCGCGCCCTTCGTCGTCAATCCTACGACCTCAACGAGGAAGGTCTCTTCAACGTCGAGTATGCCGACGTTCTCGGCGTCCCCTTCGACTTCACGGCGAAGCCCGTCGTCGCTCCGCCTCAACCGCCGCGAGAGACGATCCAGGTCCGGGCGGTGACGCCAGACCGAGACGAGTGCGAGATCCGGTTCCCACGAGTCGAGGGCTATCGCGTCGAGCTCCCAGAGGAGCGCCTCTCGGCCGAGTTCAATGAAGACTCGACGCTCGAGCTCACGCCGGACGTCGTCGGCCCTTCCATCACCCGCAACGAAGGCATCATTGGTGAGGGCGTGGACCTTACGCTCGTGCACACGGGTGACCTGCGCCAGTCGACCCTCCTGTTTCACCTCACCCAACGGCTGCTCTACACGAAGTGGCGCGACCCGGGCGAAGAGCCCAAGCTCTACCTCTTCGGCCAGCTCAAGCGCATCACGCGCCAGTGGCTCGACAGCCACCTCGTCTGCAAAGGCAGCACGTATCCCGCACAGCTCATGTACTTGAGTTTGGCGGATATGGCCTGCGAGAGGATCACCGCGGCGATCACGCGCCGGCACGCCGACGAGCGGCCGATCAAAGCTGTGCTCGATCCCTACAACCCCACTGGTTCCACGATCCACGTCAACTTCAACACGTCGAAGAAGACCCGCTGGGAGACGGACGCACGCCGCTGCCACGTCAACTGGATCATCTGCGACAGCGACTGGGAGGCTGAGTTCTGCCGCGTTGCCGAACGTCACCCGCGCGTACGGTCCTATGTCAAGAACCATAATCTTGGGCTCGATGTCCCTTACAGGTACGGCTCCGAGGCCCGCAGATACCGACCCGACTTCATCGTGCTCGTCGATGACGGCAAGGGAAAGGAGAATCTGCTCCACCTCGTCGTCGAGATCAAGGGCTATCGTCGCGAGGACGCCAAGGAGAAGAAGGCGGCCATGGATACATACTGGGTGCCGGGCGTCAACCACCTGGGAACCTACGGCCGTTGGGCCTTCGCGGAGTTCCGGGACGTGTACGAGATCGAGACCGGCTTCGAGGCCAAGGTCGAGTCCTACTTCAGCCAGATGATCGACCGCTCCATTGAAGCCCGCTCCGCCGAGGCGAGTGTGCGAGGACGCACCTGACCATGGCCAAAAAGACAAAGAAGACGACGCCGAAGCGGGTCGAGACCCTCACCCATGACGAGGCGTCGCGCAAGAACATCCCCACGGCCGAGTATCAGTCGGTGATGGAGAAGGAGGCTCAGAGTCCCATTCAGGTTGCTTACCAGCGCCGGAACCGCGACCTCGATCCCCAGCTCGTCTGGCGCGGCAAGGACGAGCAGGACTGGTCCGACCTCGTCGTCCAGGCCCCGCCTCTCTTCATCCAGGAGAAGGTCCATCCGAAAGTGCTTATCGACGACCTGCTCCGTCGTACGCAGCAGCAGGACAAGCAGGTCGCACCGCAGCTCGATCTCTTCGCCGACTTCAACGGCCTGCCGAACGAAAGCGCAAGAACCGAGTTCTACCAGCACGACGCCAACTGGTCGAATCGGATGATCCTCGGCGACAGCCTGCAGGTCATGGCGTCGCTCGCCGAGCGGGAAGGGCTGCGGGGCCAAGTCCAATGCATCTACATCGATCCCCCGTATGGCATCAAGTTCAACTCGAACTTCCAGTGGTCCACGACAAGCCGAGATGTGAAGGACGGCGACCCCGACCACATTACGCGCGAGCCGGAGCAGGTGAAGGCGTTTCGCGATACGTGGCGGGATGGGATTCACTCGTACCTCACGTATCTGCGAGACCGGCTGACTGTATCGCGGGACCTCTTATCGGACACGGGTTCCGTTTTCGTACAGATTGGGGATGAGAACGTCCACCGCGTGCGAGCGCTCATGGATGAGGTATTCGGGGAGGCGAATTTCTGCGGTCAGATTGTCTTCCGGAAGACGACGGGCAAGGGCAGTGGCCTCCTAGACGTTACGACGGATCTCTTGCTCTGGTACTCCAAGAGGCGCGAGCAAGTAAAGTTCCGTCGCTCCTTCGAGCGAAGGGACTGGCGCTCGGAAGTCAATATCAGATTCGTCGAGCTATCTGACGGTGCACGACGGCCGTTAAGCCAAGATGAAATCAACGGAGTGAACGAGCCGCCTGAAGATGCTCGCGTTTACCGTCCAAATCCACTTACAAGTGCACGTGCACGGAACGCAAACGATCTCCAGAGCTATAACTTCCGTGGCCGAGCGTATTCGCCCGGTATGCGCACCTTTAGCACAAACCTCGCAGGGCTGAAGCGACTCGAGCTTGCTGACAGGCTTCTGCCGATCGGGCAAAGCCTGAACTTCATTCGGTACTTTAGCGATTTCTCGTTTCGATCCAGCTCCGACATCTGGGAGGACACGCGAACGGGCGGCTTCGGCGATGACAAGCTGTATGTCGTTCAGACCGTGCGTCGAGTCATTGAACGCTGCATTCTCATGACCACCGACCCCGGTGATCTTGTGTTGGACCCCACATGCGGCTCCGGCACCACCGCCTATGTCGCCGAACAACGGGGCCGTCGTTGGATCACCGTCGACACATCGCGCGTCGCTCTTGCTCTCGCCCGTGCCCGGATCATGGGCGCCCGCTACTCGTACTACATGCTCGCCGACAGTCGTGACGGGCAACTCAAGGAGGCCGAGCTCACGCGCACCGCCCCTTCCGAAACCTCGACCCGCTGTGATATTCGCCAGGGGTTTGTTTACGAACGCGTGCCGCACGTAACCCTCAAATCCATCGCTAACAACGCGGAGATCGACGTGATTTGGGAGAAGTTCCAGAGCGAGCTCGAGCCGCTACGGGAACACCTCAACACGGCCCTCGACACGAAGTGGAAGGAATGGGAGCTCCCACGCGACGCGGAGGACAAATGGCCCGGCAAGGCGAAGGAACTGCATGCACAGTGGTGGGAGCGCCGCATCGCCCGGCAGAAGGCGATCGACGCCTCCATCGCCGCGAAAGCCGACTTCGAGTACTTGTCCGACAAGCCCTACGAGGATAATAAAAAGGTTCGCGTCGCGGGGCCATTCACTGTCGAAAGCCTGTCGCCGCATCGCGTGCTGGCCGTGGACGAGAACGACGAGCTGATCGATAGCGTCGCGGATTCGCGGACGGGCTACGGCACGAAGCGCGACTTCGCGTCGATGATCCTGGACAACCTCAAAATTGCGGGTGTGCAGCAGGCTCACAAGGAGGGCAAGCTCGTCTTCACGTCGATCGCGCCTTGGCCGGGAGACCTGGTTTGTGCCGAGGGGATCTATGTCGAGGGCGACGCAGGATCAGGAACGGAGAAGCGTGCCGCCATCTTCATGGGCCCTGAGTTCGGCACCGTTTCGCGCCCCGACCTCGTCGCTGCCGCTCGCGAGGCCGGTGACGCCGACTTTGACGTCCTGATCGCCTGCGCGTTCAACTACGAGGCCCACGCCACCGAATTCAACAAACTGGGACGCATTCCCGTGCTCAAAGCGCGCATGAACGCCGACCTTCACATGTCCGACGAACTGAAGAACACTGGGAAGGGCAATCTCTTCGTCATCTTCGGTGAGCCGGACATTGACATCGTGCCCTTCGAGGGCGTGCAGATCCAGGTGAAAGTCAACGGCGTGGATGTCTTCTACCCCAACACCGGCGAGGTCCGCAGCGACGGCCCCGAAGGCATCGCCTGCTGGTTCATCGACACCGACTACAACGAAGAGAGCTTCTTCGTCCGCCAAGCCTACTTCCTTGGCGCCAACGATCCCTACAAGGCCCTAAAGACCACCCTCAAAGCAGAGATCAACGAAGAAATGTGGGAAACCCTGCATAGCGACACCTCCCGCCCATTCGATAAGCCAAACTCCGGACGCATCGCCGTGAAGGTGATTAACCACCTGGGCGACGAGGTCATGAAGGTGTTCCGGGTGGAGTGAAAGGAGCCCAGGCAACAATGGACGCCACGTTAGATGCAGCTTAGCGCCGTTGACGCCGTGCTCGCGTCGGCCGGCCTTGCGGTGCCAGCCCTAGATGTGTTGGTGGCGAACGAAGCCAACTACACGGTGCTTCTGCTGCAGCCACTGGGTCACATCGAGGCGAATGATCAGGGTGTCAGGAACCGGGACCGGTCTCTGGCTGATAGGCAGTTCGGCCGGTTCCTCCGCGATGCGCAGGAGACCTCAGCCGACCTGGTGATCACGCCCGAGTACGCGATGCCGTGGGAAACTCTCGCTGCTGCGATTAGCAAGGGAGTCGCCCCTGCGGAAGGAAAGCTCTGGGCGCTCGGCTGCGAGAGCATCAAGTATAGCGAACTCGAGTCGATGAAGGAGAAGCTATCTCCACATGCGACGATCCTGTTCGAGACGCTTCCGCCAGACTCGCCGCGATTCACTGATCCATTGACCTATGTGTTCCGCGCGCCGACGCTGACCGGTGACAGTCTCTCACAGCTTGTCCTGCTCGTGCAGTTCAAAACATCGCCAATGGGCGACCTCGACCATTTTGAAGTCAACGGCTTGCAGCGCGGCCAGGCAGTCTACGTGTTTGGCGGCACCGCGCAGCCCCTGCGTCTACTATCGCTAATTTGCTCCGATGCATTCGCCTTCAAGGATAGTGATGCTCTAGCCGTCCACGACCGAACGCTGGTCATTCATGTTCAGTTAAATCCGAAGCCGAGGCAGACTCAGTACCGCCAGTACAGAGAGCGCCTGTTGCAGTTCAAGGGGGACGCGACGGAACTTATCTGCGTGAACTGGGCCAAGGACGTCAGCGAGTGGTGTGGGGAAGTCTCGAAGCCATGGAATAATATCGCCGCCTCAGCGTGGTACTTACGGCCAGACGGCTTTGATGAACGGGACGAGCCACTGTGCGCCAACCATCGTCGCGGCCTGTATTACACGCGGCTTGAGTCCCTTCGTTCGCATGTTTTGTTCTTCAACTTTGCAGCAGGCACTTACCGACTCATAGCTACCAAGGTCGCGCACCTCGGAGTTCCGGCTTCCATTTCGCACCGTCGCGGGCCCCAGCTGATCAAGACCTGCACTTGGGATGAGACGAGTACCGCATGGGTTGAAGAGCCTTGCATTGAGGATGGATTCTCGGACGTGGTCGCCGAGAGTGAGCTTGCCAAAGACGAGCTGATACGACTTCATGCGCGCAGCCCATTGGAGGTAGAGCGCGTTCTCGCACTATGCGCGGGAGAGATCGACCACGGCGAGAACTGGCACAAAGTCCGCCACCTAGACTCCTGTGCGATAGAGTCCTCTGAGATCATTCGTCGCATCACATTCTGCCAAGACACCGACGTTAGCGCCTCCAGATTTCGCATCAGGCGGCTGAAGCGTTGCGGGAACTTGTGGAGATGCCTCGAGACGGACGCTCAATTGCAACCCGCGCTTGCTGACATTGCAGCCGGTTTTTCGCTCGGCTGGTCCCCGGAGCATCCGCACCAGAATGTAATATCGAGCGCCGGGAAGCGTGCGACCGTCATCTACATGGGTGAAGACGCTAGCGACCGAGAGATCGATGCGACTTTCAGGAGGGCTGCGGACTATCTGCGCCGAAGTTCCCATGACCCAGACAGCGTGGTGACGAATCGGCAGCGACTCGCTGTCCTGTATCGAAGAAACGGCGCGATCAAACTTTGGGAGGAATATCGCTACGTCAAGATCGATCGGCCTGGCGATACGTCCGAGGTCGATATCGGCAGGGAGACATGAGCCTGAGCCTTACTACAATATACAAGCGAGTGGCCGCACAGGTCTTGGACGTCCAACGGATCAATTCATCCGTGCTCCGGTTCACGCGGAAGGCAGGCGAGACGCCTTTTGCCGTCTGCTATCTCGACGTCAGCCAGGACCTGCCTAAAACAGAATCGGCCCTGGCGCAGTACCAGGACCGAGTTATCGGAAAGGACTATTTCAAAGGCAGAAAAAGCCTGCAATGGAGCACCTACCTGTACTTTATCACTGACGCCGCGCGCTTTCAGCACAAGGACACGATAGACGCGAAAGAGCTTATTGAGCGAGATCGGAATTACGCGCGCAAGTTCGTCATCCCTCTAAGGGACTTGGATGACGTGCTGAGACCGCCGGTCGTGGAGGCAGCTGCGTCAACGCCGAGCGCGGGGATCATTTCTGTATGGACAAGAGTCCTTGTCGAGGCCGGTTTAGAAAAGGCGATCTTCGAAGACATGGATCTCCCGGCACGTCTACGGATAATCGAGTCTCCCCCTAAGCCTAAGAGTTCCACCGAAGGTGCCAAGAGGCGCAGAATCGCAACCAGAAGCGCCGAGCCGTTCATTCGTTCGCTTCAGCTGAAGAAATTCCGGCAATGGCCGCTCGAACGACAGTTTGAGTTCGGAACGGCCAATCTGATTTGTGGAGTCAACGGCTCCGGTAAGACGTCGCTACTGGAAGCTATCGAGCTCTTTTACTGCGGCCGTAACAAGAGGAACCCGGAGTCCAAGAGCAAGTACGAGTTAGTCGCCGAACTCGCTGATCGTCACACCGAGATAGCTTCTTCCGACCGCGCTCTGGACCTGTTCCGGGAGCGCAATCTGGTTTGGTACGGTCAGGCTGAGGTCAAAACGAACAAACTGTATGCAAGCTTCGCTCGCTTCAATTTCCTGGACACCGATGCTGCAGTGAACCTGGCGCAGTCAGCCGACGACCTTGAGGACGACCTATCGAGATTGCTGGTGGGGCCAGATGCCGCGAAGATATGGCGAGATATCGTTCGGGTTCACGAAGAAGTTGAGACAAGACTCCGCGAGGTCCACCCTCGTGAGACACAGGCAAATGAGGCACTCCGCGGCCTGGAGAAGCAGCTGAAGAGTGCGAGCCGTGCGAAGCAAGAGTCAGACTCCATTCGCATCCGACTTCAAGAAATGACGGGCCGGCTGAGGTGGAAGGACGTCAAAAGTGACAAGGCAGCCATGGCTGACCGACTTGTTGAGTCTCTCTCCGAACTGATCGCGGTGGCGCGCCAAGCTGTGGGCCTCAAGTGGGTTGAGTCACCTGTGTCCACTAGAGCGATGACCGCCTACTGCCGAAGAGCCACCAGCACCATAGGCAGGGCTCTACCCGTCATCGCTCGTCTAGAGCAGCTGCAGAGGAGTCAGCAGCGGCTTACGGCAGCGATTAAGTCCAATCGCGAGGCCCTGGATCTGGTAAAGAATGCAAAGCATGTGATCGACGCGGGCATTCCAGATCGGGCCAGGGAGCGAGGTAGGCTGCAAAGCGCGATTGCGGAATACGCGGATCAACTGGCTGGTGCGGACGAGAGTTCTCTGGCGCGGCTCTTGACCAGTGGTCGCAGCATGACTGTCGTTGGGAGGCAGAGGACTGCGTCGCGGGCTCGATCCGAAGCCGCAATCGCTCTTGCGACGGCCAAGCGTGACTATGCCAAGTTCACCAGGCTCAGGGATCAGTCAATCAGTCTGGCGCAGGAACTGCGCGAGATTGCCGCCAAGCTCATTCAGACACATACCAAGCCTGACGAGTGTCCGTTATGTCACACGCAGTTCGGACGGGGTGAGCTAGCGAAACATATTGGAGGAGGTCTTGATAGGGAGTTTGAATCACGTGGCCAGGAGCTTCTCGCAACTCTGCGGAAATGCGAAGGCGCGGTACAAACCGCGATCATCGTGGAGGCCGCCGCGGCTTGGCTCAAGAAGTTTTGTGAAAAGACTGGGTTGAGCGGTGAGACGTTGGTGGCGACCGCAATGGCAAGCGTTGACGCTGCGAAGAGTGCGTTAGCAAAGGCTACAAATCGAGTCGAGGTGTTGGAGCGCGAGTTGGGCAAGTTGGAGGCTCGCGGGATGTCACAAGAGCGCCTGGATGAATTGTCAGCTCGCCTGCGCGAGCTAGGGTATCCGCTGGGCTCGTTCTCCCGGCAGACTGTTGAGCGTCTTCTAAACACCATCAGTGGAGATGTGTCAGAGTCACTACAGAGGCTTGAAGTCGGGGGCAAGGAGCTGGCACAGCTGCAAAAGTCGCTTGAGGGGACCGTGGGCACAGGCGCCTCACCGCTTCAGGATCCGAAGCGCGCAATATCCCAACTCAAGGAAAAACTTGTCGCGACAGAGCGGCTTCTCGCCAAGATGGGTGACTTTTCCTCTCAGTTTCCTTGGCCGGACACCCGACCCTGTACGGAACTGGTCATTGAAGCCGAATCAATTAGCGAAGTGGCTGGGAAATTTCAATCTGCAATCGTCAAGGAAGCCCAGGCCAAAGCGACGTACACCGAGGCAGCCAAGCAGAAAGCGCTACTCGCTAAGCGGCTGTCTGAACTAAGGTCGCGCATGAAGCGATTGTCGAACGCGAACGCCATTCTGAAAGACCTCCGCACGAATCACAGTCTAAACGAGGCGATGAAAACCGCTCTGCAGGAGAACCGCGCCGCCATCGAAACCATCTTTTTGCGTATTCATTCTCCAGCCGAATTCCATGGCCTAGGATCCGGTTGGACGACGCTTGTACGCAATGGAAACGGCCGAGAAGCGGGATTGAGCGAGATTAGCACCGGCCAGAGGTCTGCATATGCGCTGTCGGTATTCTTGGCTCAGAACGCTCAGTTGACGGTGGCGCCGCCCGTACTCTTGATTGATGACCCAATCGCGCACATAGATGATCTGAACTCTTTGTCCTTCCTTGACTATTTGCGGGAGATCGTCCTGGGGGGTCGGCGGCAGGTGTTCTTTGCCACCGCCAGCGACAAGCTTGCGGCGCTTATCGCGCGAAAGTTTGACTTCTTGGGGCGCGAATTTCGACGGTTCGACCTGAGACGGCCAGCGGTCCCTAGCTCCGCCAACGGGTAGCCGATGCACATCGCTAACACCTTCACCGTATGAAGGTCTTTCGGGTTTGATGAGGCTCATTGGACTCGAAGGTATCTGTCAATGGCCGTAGGAAACAAGACGCAGCCGCATCATCGCCAACGAGACCGAGAGAATGAACCGAGTTTTGGACAGGATGGAAGGGTCAGGCGACGCGGGGGGATGCCGCAAGGCCGGATTAGGATTAGGCGGCGAGCAGAGGTTTCAGGACATATTCCTCGAGAGGTTCAAAGCCGTATTCCTCGAGGACGGCGTTGATGGCGTCGAGAGTGACGTGTTGGGGAGCCAGGAGCTCGATGCCGATGAGCCTGCCTTCTTTATTGAGGTCGAGCACCATGTCGGGCTCGACCTCACGGCAATGACGACTCTTCTCATTCTTCTTTCGAGGAAGGTAAAGGTAGGCCACCCAGGGACGTCCATCTTGGTAAGTCACTTCGAGATGGATATTCCTCATTTCAGTTTCGCCACTTCGTACGCGGTGACGACGACCAGCTTTTGCTTCTCTGGCGCAGGCTCGACGACGACTTTCCATCGCGCCCGTCGAAACCGCGTTTCGATTACCCATCGACCCTCGAGCTTGGCAGGCTCGTAGTTGGTCGCATACTCCATCATACGACGGAGATCGATTTCGGTACAGTCGCGCTCTTTCAGTCGTTTGTACGTATAGGGCGTCAGTTCGAGCTCCCACTCCCACCAGGGCGGCCACTCTTCCTTATGCTTTGCCATCGCGCCGTCCAGATTCTGGGGATCACTCGACCCAAAGGAGGCTACTCCTGGCTCGTGAAAGCCACCTGATGGAGAGCACCACCTTGAATCAGTAGAACACGAGCGATTGGTTGCAGATCAGCCAAGCTCGGAACGACCGCCATCACGTAGCGTGTCCAGCGTCAGTCGCCGGTCACCAGTGGCTGTTTCTCCCGCGGGCTCCTTTCGTCCGCCCACGTGGGAGGACTGTCGACAACGAGACAACGACGCCAGTCAGGGGTTCGCGCACTCCGGTGTTGAAGGCCCGGTCTTTTTTTCTGCTCCGACCCACGTGGGACGAGGTCCGACCCACGTGGATAAAGAGCGGGTGTTGCCGCAAAGTACGGTGTTCGCGGTTCCTTGACCTCGGAGGTGTCGCCGTCGTCGGCACACGCATACTGCGCCTCGGCCGGTGCTTCCTTCGGCTTCGGTCGCGGCTTCTCGATCACGCCGAAGAGGCCTTCCCAGGTAATCTCATTCGGCGCTCTCCCGCTGACCTTCAGCCGGCCGGTCTCGATCGCGTGATGGTAAACGATGCACGCGGTGTGCAAATTGCTGGGATCCTCGGTCCCACCCTGCGAGCGAGGCGTGATGTGGCTTCCAGTGAGACAGGAACGGTTGCTGCACCCCGGCCGCGTGCACTTGAACCCATCTCTTTCGATGATTTCGCGGACGTAGCCGCCCATGGGTTGGCTCTCGTCTCCTAGGGGAGGTGTCGTGTCGTAGGTGCAGAGCGCCTCGGCGCAGATCAGGTTCCAGACCTCGATGTCGGTGAGCGTTTTCGCGGCGAGCCGCTCCATGCCTTCGCGCACCCGATCCCAGACGCCAATGCGGCTTTCGTCGAGCGAGAAGAAGAGCAGCCGATTTCGCTCCGGCGGAAGCTCGCGGCGTACTTCCTGTTCGATCTGTCGATTCGACATCGACTTGCACTTCTCGACCCAGAACGTCACCGTATCAAGGAAATCCTGCGCTACGGCTGCGTCACCTCCGAAGCACCCTTCCGGTGCCTTTCGAACCAGCCGATGATGCTCAGGATCTTCGCCATGTGATGGCTCGGACGCCGGGCGATGCCGTGGGGCTCCCCGGGAACCCGGACGAGCTCGGTCTCGACACCGAGGAGCTTCAGCGCCTGGTAGTACTGCTCCGACTCCGACATCGGCGTGCGGTAGTCCTCTTCGCCGCAAAGCACCATCGTCGGGGTCTTCACGTTCTTCACCACCGAGAGAAGAGACCTCTTCTCGTAGTGCTCGACGTGATCCCACGGGAGGCCCGGAAACCAGTATTTGCTCGTCATGTTGCCGATGTCGGAGGTTAGCGTGAAGCTGTACCAATTGATCACGGGATAGACGGTGACCGCGGCGCGGAAGCGCGTGGTGCGGCCAATCATCCACGCGGTAAGCACGCCGCCGCCACTGCCGCCGCCGACGAAAAGATTGTTGGCGTCCACGTAGCCCTTGGCGATAACGGTGTCCACGCCGGAGTTCAAGTCGAAGAAATCGTCGCCGGGATAGGAGTGATGAATCAGGTTGCCGAATTCGCCGCCATAACTG
>Ga0184637_10001703_pt1 | contig 14532 bp, 8 predicted proteins | sample PLM3_127_b2_FD_133143 | JGI IMG/M metagenome (GOLD analysis project Ga0184637, IMG submission 133143) | Groundwater sediment microbial communities from an aquifer in East River, Colorado, USA - PLM3_127_b2 | ecosystem: Environmental > Terrestrial > Soil > Riparian zone | place: USA: East River...
AACATTAATCTTCTTGAGATGCTTGTTCTTGTAAGCCCAAATAGCGGCATCAAATGTGGATGCGGTAATGCGTTCATTTTCTGCCAACAAATCATAGGCATATTCATGAAATAGAGAAATCCCGCCAATAATAGCTGCAAGTGCAACAACCTGATCGCAATCTTCGACTAGGCTTTTCATTAGGGCAACATCTTTGGCATCACCCTCGACAAAATGATAATTAGGGTAGTGATCATAACTCTTTTCAACTTTGCCGTATTTGGAATAATTGTCAACTCCGTATACGACGTGCCCATGATCAAGCATTTCTTGGACAAGATATCCGGCGATAAAGCCGGACGAACCGGTAATGAGAATCTTCATTTACATACCCTTTAAAAAAGTGTGCCTTGTCCCAGGAAGCCCCATATATCCACAACTGGTTTACCTTTTGTATCAAGGTTTTTATATTGTTTGTGGGGTGCACATAGAATTAGCATATCACTTTGGTTAATGACTTCAGCCAGAGGCATCAAATCACAATCTGTGGTTACATATGGATCTGTAGTAAGCACATGTTCCGCCTTGAATGCCAATACCTTTTTCATCTTATAACTAAGTGAAGCGCGCGCATCATCATTGTTAGACTTAAATGCCATTCCTAGGAGGCCAATTGTCATTTTCTTTAGATCATACTTCAGTCCCAACCGTTCAACAATATAAAGAACAAGACCCTCATTAATATTCATCGCTGCCTGGCCAAGAAAAAATTCGTTCTTTGCAAAGGAATTTAGCTGCATTGTGTCCTTAAACAAGCACGGACCTGCAGCAAACCCAGCGCTAACTAATCCATTGAGGCGTGGATAGTGATACTTGACACCATCCATTACGCGTTCGTAGTCTACTCCGGCCGATGTAGTAATCATATAGAACTGATTGGCAATAGCAAATGTTATATAGCGGTAGGCATTTGAAAACAATTTGGAAAATTCACCTTCCAATGGCGTAAGGCGGACAATATCAACGCCAATGAGGTTAAATAAATTGGCAGCAGCCTGTTCAGCTTCAGGAGTTGTTCCACATACGATTTGCGGAAGATTCAATATTTCCTCAATAGCCTTCCCTTGAACGACTCGTTCCGGGCAAAATGAAATCAGAGGTGATTTGTTTTTGGAATTCAGCCATTGGGCCAACCAATCAGTTGTACCTGGAAAAACAGTGGAACGCAAAATAAGAAGTTGTTCATCACTGAAATAAGGAAGGAGTTCTTCGAAAGCAGAGGTGATCATCTTGAATTCTGGATTCAAAAACTCATCCACTGGTGTACCGATGGTGACCACAACAATTTTTGATTTCGCGACAATTTCAGGATTATTGGAGAGAGCTAGCTTCCCAGAAAACAACGCTTTTTTTAGTAGCGGCTCAGCTCCATCTTCCATGAAAGGGACAAATCCCTTTCCAATTGTATCCAACGCCGTTTGGCTGATGTCATAAATTGCCACGTTCAGGCCCTTCTCGGCAAAAACCAGTGCGAATGGAAGTCCAATATGCCCTGCTCCACCTACTACGCACAAATCATACTTGAATTGTTCCATAGAATACACCCTTTCTTATAGTCGACAAGATTGCTCATGTCGTCCGATGATCATCGAGATATATGAATTTATGGTTTAATCTTATATATACCTGGTTCAACCAATTTAACGCTCTTAAAACAATTAAATATTCCAAGAAGCTCTGGCGCATCCAAGGCCGAATCGACAACCACAATGGTACTATAGTTGTATTTATTAATTAGCTCGCAGGAATACTTGCTATATTCCATAGGAGACATTATCAGGCCCTTTCTTTCGGCAACTAGCATAAAATCTGGATACCACAAACTTTGGAATGAAATAATATACCTATTCTCCGGGGTCATTATCGCTACCTTTTTCGCTAATGGCATTATTTTTGTATTCACGTATTTAATTTCTGCTTGAACCTCGTTCTGGAATTCACTATACTGCTCAATTCCTCTTATCAAGATAAAAAATAAAAAGATTCCGCTAAATACGATCCACCACATTTTACGAGGCAACAAAAACTTAATCAGGCAATAAATTCCAAAACCAATTAATACACTCATATACGCCGAAACAGCAATATAATAATAATCGTGAAGATAAAGATTAAAAAAGATAAAAATAGTTAAAATCACGCTAGCAAATGCCGCCCCAAAAAAACAGCGGCTCTTTAATGGCATCCTATATAAAAACGCGATTCCTAATAATAGAAAAATCAATAATATTCCGCCCAGGAAGAAATAATTATCAATTTTCGTTAGCCAATCCCACCAGTTTGTAAAACTTGTCTTCTGATCTAAACTTCCGAAATTCCAGCCCGTCAAATTTTCTGAGGTAAGCCATAACGTAAAGATGTTTGACTTTTTAATGGCATCCGTGAATTTTATCCACAATCCTGCCGACAGAATTGGTAAGATCGCAATTGCCGCTAATAACAGGAAAGATAACTTTCGTTTGCTAATTTTAGCAACTAGTTCTTTTGGAGCAGTCAAATCTTCTGATTTGATTCCCCATGTTTGAATTCCATTCACCGTAATCAATATGGCCGGGATAATAACGATGGGCATTGTTGTAATTTTGATCATTGCGCCCAGGCTTCCAAAAAGTATTGCCAGGATAAATAACAAAAAATTGCGCGGCGAATCTAAATATTTCTTAATCCAGAAGATGTACCCCAAAGCTAGAGCAACAGAGGCGTAGTCAATTAATATTTCAGTGCTAAACCGAATGTTATATGGCAGCCAAAGATACACTAAAAAAATGGTTGAACTAAGAGTTTTATTATCTAAAAATTCAAGACACAATAATAACAGGAATATGGCCGAAACATAGAAAAATGCCACACTCACAACCCGAGATGATGCAGTTAAATTTAGATGAGTTATATTCGAAAATATAGTACTGATTGCCTGGTATATTGGAAACTCGAATGGCACTTCCCAGGGAGGGCCATATATAGGCAACTGGGCATGGAATAATGAGATGCCTTCTTTTTTAAACCAAAAAGAGGTAAGCAGCGTCTGAGAAGAACGCCAATTAGAACTAATATGGCGCATAAAGGACCAACGCGGATAAGCTGAGGTAACCAAGCCTACAAAAACAAAAAGAATGTAAAGCCAGTTGCTTTTCGAGAGGGAGTTAACTTTGTCGGTCAGATGAAATCGTAAACTTACTTTATCCAAATTAAGCACCATGCCCTCTTTTTTCCTTAATTGCTTCAAAAACGATACCATTGGGACCGAGAATGCCATTAAGTGGATTATACAAATGATACATGTTTGTTCGAAAACCAAGCCTGGCGAGCCTGCTCAACATTTCGATCGAAAAAATATTGAAGACCAGTACGCCGTCGCTTCTCAAAGGATCATTATGATACACGGGTTCCTTGTGAAAGACAAGCTCCTTTTCACTGTTCATGGAAGCCCTTAGTTCATCCAGGAAATCAGTTTGATAAAACGGGACGGTAAATATATGGCGGCCGCCCATCTTCAAGACTCTATATACTTCCTGATGTGCAAGATAAGGATCAGCGATATGTTCAAAAACATCTGTGGAAATAACAATGTCAAATCGATCATCTTCAAATGACAGAGACATTAAATCCTGGTGCATTCTATTATTGACAAGTTCGCCCCCGGTGTAATCTTCGCCAAAATATTCCGAGCTTACATAATTATTCATCTTTGATAAATAATTATGTAGGGTGCCACCCGTCTCTGTATTATAGATAGACAGATTATTTATATTTACAAATTCTTTGAGGGTTTTAATTCTTCCATTTGTTACGGTATTGCATAATACAAATGCCAATTGCCTTTGTCTATTAAATGAATGGCATTTAATACAATAGCAGTTTTCCCTGAAATTATCGTTGGTAACCCTGATGATCGAAATAAACCCGCAAATATTGCATTGGATCGGCACAGCCTTAAAAGTTTTAGCGATTTTTTCGACCATTGTTAATGGTCTCGCGTAAATAGGATATTTTACATTGTCAAATGGATGGTTTTTTCTCATTTTTTAATATCGTCCTTTCTGGACAAAGCATTTTTATCATACATATGGCACAATTGACTTTCGTGGCAGGGGCGAAGAGAACCCTTCCAGCCCACTTTTGCTATATATTTGCGCCTTTGTGGGGCGTTGAGTGCAGATTCAGCCCAATAATTGGGCCAAATAGGGCATTTTTGCAATTGACTCGTTCTCTCTAACAAGCTGCCATAGACAATTCGGATACTGTGAATATTGACTATCTGTGTTTCCGTGAACTTCGGTTGCTTAATGGTGCTGCTCCTGGGTCTATTTTGCCAGAGATTCCACTTTCGGCCGGTACTATTTTAGAGATGATTACCAAAATATGCCCTTATCAAGGACGGAAGGGTATTTCGTAGAAATCTAGCCCAAACCGATTATTATATAGCCAGCTATCCCCAAAAAACCGCATAGAGACGATGTTTTGTTTATAAGTTTCATTGAAAACTGATTGGAGGTCATCCAAATTCCCAATATATTTCGATACAAATAAACCATTCTTACCAGTTTCTCTAATAAATCGGTAATGCAATTTATCACCATTTTCAAGAGTAAGTTCCACATTTATAGGGGTTGGCTTATATAGAACACTTAGAAAATTTCCAATTAAAGTCAGTTCAATATTCACTGCCATAAAAATATGGGCATCCATTCGCTGGGGGATTGATATCTCCTCATTGAATCGAGAATTCCTTTGGCTAACTAAAATCAAATCGCGCGATAAAGGAGATGACATCTTATTCAGAAGGGCATATTTTCCATCAGACGTACTCGTGATAAATTGGTAATTATCCTGCAACACTTTAAAAGTATGGGGGGTATCGAATATGGCATACCGATTATCAATTGTGAATAATGAATAAATTAGTTGATTGGGCGAATTCTGCTTCTCGAAAAAAACCGCATCAAGATCATCAAGCTTCGAGGTGTAGGATGCATAAGATTGAAGAACAGGTCGTGGTTCCCATGAAAAATTATAACCATACAGAAGTGCTATATCCCATGGAATAACGTCTATCGTTTTGTGGGGTTTTATTTTATTAAGAAATTCTGGATCGAGGTTGTACAGTTGTATTAAAGATTTCCGATCATCACTCTGTTTATAAGCGTTTCCATAACTCGAGTTTCTAACATCCCAGAAAGCGTTACTGGGAAGGAGGTTTGTTCCAAGAAAAGATGAAGTGCTAATTACGACTAAAACTAAAAGCGGTACAAAGAATTGAGGAAACGATTCTCTCCGAGACATTCTTGGCTCTTTTGCTTCGTCCACATTAATTAATTTAACGATATAAAAGTAATATAAAGCGCTAAGGGACACATACGCGAGAAATCTGAATACATGTCCGTCCGCGCGGACAAATCCCTCTTTAAAACCTAAAAACAGCGTAACCATCGGAAGTAACCACGCCGTTGCCCAGGTAAAACGTTTTGTGAGCAAAAGATAAATTAAAACAAACAGCAATGCAGCAAAGAACACCAAAGCCAAAATAAATATTTGAACATATTGTGGGGAAGTGAAATCCACCATCATTGCTTCGGTATAACCGCCTGATATATTAAATCTTGAGGCTAGGTAAGGAAAAAGCAATAATATATTCTCCCCTGTTGCAAAAACCCAAGTCAGAATAAAAAAGATGGCAAATAATAAACCAAGCATAGCTGAATCAAGATATTTGTGTCTATAAACAAAGAAAGCCATCATAATGATGATAAAAAGGATGGCCTCATAAACGTGACTGAATTTTATAAAAATGATGACAGACAGCAACAGAGCAGCGATTGCATATCTTGCAACCCGTTCAGTGAATGTCATTCCTTTATATTCAAACGAGAAGATCACTGGAAGAAAAATGTAGGCAACAAACAGTGGCACTAAAGAAATCTCTGGTTTTTGCATTAATAGAATCACAATTACCATTAGGGCAATCCAACGACTTTTGGCTTCAAAATGTAAACTAACAAAAGATGAATAGATAAAGGCAAAGCAGACTGCGAAAAATAGGGTTAGTCCCAAATTTGTCAGCAATAACATTATGGGTGGATGAAATTCTGGCAACAAATACCCATCTAAATAATAAAGTGGCCCCATGGTAAAAACCAAGTTATCTGCCAACCATTTTGAATGAAGGAAAGACGCCCAATTTAAGCCTATGACCCAAGAAAGGTCGAGCGTTGAATATCCCCGGCGGGAAAGTTCTTGCGTGCCTCCCTGCAGTATGAATGTTCCATAATTCCATATAAAGTATATTAATCCAAAACCCAAAACATAAATTGTTCTTAGATGTTTTACCAAGTATTTTCTCATGTCGAGTTTTCCCAATAGATATAAGCTACTATATTACATCATGCTTTTAAAGAGTTCTTCAATGGGGGAGGAGTCATGTTGAAAGGAAGTCGATCAAGTGGAACCTGGTGAGATGAAGCGTTGTTGATAAAGCGAAATTCCTTCAAAGGTGCATCGCAGGTTCTCAGTGAGCTATCAATTTAGATGACCTTGGACATCCATTCCCAGGTTTTATTCAATCCTTCGGGCAAAGAAACTTTGGGCGTCCATCCAAGCTCACTACGAATGAGAGTAGTATCCAGAACAATTACCTTCGGATCAAATTTTCGCACAGGATACTGCTTGATAATCGCTTTTTTACCCACAATCTCTTCAATCCGACCTAACAGTTGGATAAGAGATATACCCGTTCCCCCTCCCACATTGAATATACGCTTGTCATCTTGCGCATGATGGTCAGCACATCTAATCATTGCCTTAGCGAGATCTGAAATGTAAAAATAGTCGCGGACAATACTACCATCACCCCATAATGTCACTGGCAGGCCCTTCGCTACGCGATATAAGAAAATAGCTACAGCGCCTTGCTTTCCCAAATAATCCTGCATGGGCCCAAAAGGGGTTGATGGCCTGATCGCTATATAGTCAAGCTCGTACAAGTATCGATACATAAACAAATATTTCTCTACCATAAGTTTTTCTATGCCATATGGACTGATTGGAGCCGTCTCATGTGTCTCCGAAATATTAGGCTGGTTAGTTGCACCATACACGGCCCCACCAGATGAGGTGAATATCAATTTTATCTTGGCCTTTGCACATACGCTAATCAAGTTGAGAGAAGGAATCAGATTGATACCAATATCCTTGGTCGGATTTTTCATTGAAGTTTCGGGAAGGGTTTTCCAAGCTAGGTAAAAAACGACATCTGGCCTTACTTCATCGATTATTTTCTCAATGTCCGCGACTGAATGATCGATATTTGCCTGGATAAATTTTACACTTTCGGGTATTTTGCTGAATTTACGTGTAAATTTATCAATTACAGCTACATTCCATTGATATTCTTCTAATGCATCCACGAGGTGTGACCCGATAAAACCATTACCACCGATAACCAGAGCTCTTCTCATAAACCGTAATTATCCTTCTTGTAGTTCTTATAAAAAATCATACTAAAAGTTAGTGTTTTCAAGCATCTCGTTCAGTTAATATTACCAGCGTTCCGCTCGATCTTATTAAGATAAGTAACAATCATCTAATACAATCGGAATCTATTATTCCACATTAGTATCATAGTTACACAGTTTCATATAGACATCTAAATACTTTCCAGTGATCTTATCAAGATCAAATTTGGTTTTTAATAACTTGACTGAATTGACGCATTCCTGATAGTACTTCTCGTCAGTGATCATCTTGACCAACGCTGAAGCTAATTCATCTGATTGTACTTTACCTCTATGGAGGTCAATCAAAGTTCCTCCAATTCTTTGGTCATCAGTTACGATCATGTCAGGTATCTCACCTATTCTACTGGCGATGATTGGTTTTTCCGCCATAAAACATTCGATCAATACCAACGGAAAACTTTCTCCTTTGAAATAGGTGGGAAGAAACCCCAGCTGTGATGCCGCAAAATAGTCCACAAGATTAGATTTATAGCCAAGTAAATGTATGTAATCTGGAAGGGGTGTATCTTTTAATAATTCATATACGGGCCCTTCCCCAATTAATAAAAGATGAATATCCTTTTTAGTAGTATCTCTTGCAATAGTTATTGACTCAATTGCCTCAAACCAACCCTTATCATACCGAGCCCTGGTAGCCATACATACAGTAAACGAAGTACTGGTTATGCCGAATTGAGCAAGATCAACCTGATGAATTTCCGGAATACTCATTCCATTATCTATCTTTGTAAATCTACAGGGATCATAAATTTTATTTTTTTTGAAAGGCGTAATGTTCTTATCGGCTGTATAGAACCAATGGTCAATTTCGCCAACAAAACCACTGATGTTATTCATAAAATCCCCCATCATTTCATACATTCCGTGCATTGTCGTTACATGTTTTGTATTAATAAAAACCGAACACAATCGATCCATTGAGGCATGGTGAGTGTGGGTTATTTCTATTCCATATTCTTCCGCCATTGCATTAAGATCCATTGACGGATCATAATTAATGACTGGAATCTGTGGGTATATCATCTCCCGCACTTTAGAATGAGTTGGTTCAAAATTCCCATTCAATACAATAACACTGCTGCCTTTTTCCTTTAGAGCATTGGCTAATCGAATGGGTAGTATTTCTCCTCCACCAAAGGAAAAAGAATAAGCACCCATTAATATATTAGGGATCCTTTTATTTCTACACCGTCTTATTTTATCGATATTAAAGATGCTTTTAAAATGTCGAATGTCGCTGTTTTCAACCGTATTTAAATAAAACTTTTCGAGCAAACTGTAATTTTTAAGAAGTAATTCCTCAGAAACATTATATAAAGTAGCTATGGCGCAGGCGACAACCTCATGCTCCTTATAATACACATCTTGATTATGCATCTTCTTTGATGAACTGGACTGGTGAATGCGATAATAATTATTAACTTCTCTGCAATACGCAATTCTTCCGCCTCGAATGAAATTAAGATAAAAGAGCCAATCCCCGCAGACTTTCATATTTAACCAGTCTGGATCATTTAATAAAGGGACATTCCCTTTTGGTCGTCTAAAAACTACACCACTTACATTTGGAATTGAATTTTTCAATCCAAGTGATGAATTCACTTCGTTATGTGCTGAAGCCGTATAAGAAGTGTTCCACTTATGTTGATTAATTTCAGATAAGTAGTGTTCAAAAGCAAAGGCGTGTTTTTGCTCGTTTTCATCTATAAAGACTGAATGGGCATAACTCAATAAAACTGTTTCATCGGAAAATGACGGAACCAACTTTTCTAAAAAATCAAAATCACAAAAATCATCACTTTCGGCAATCCAGATTAATTCACCTCCTGCGTTTTCTATTCCCTTTTTCCATTGTGAAAAAGCGGAGCCTGAATTTGACTCATTAAATAAACAACGAGTAACTTCCGGGTACTGATCCTGATAATCTAACAATATTTTTCTACTTTGATCACTTGAACAATCGTCAAGAAGAATTACTTCATAGTTTTGATATGACTGATTATAGATAGATGATAATCGCTTCTCTAAATAAGCGGCATGATTGTAATTAGGAACTACAATGGTCACCTTGGGTTTATAAGAACTTTTCTTGCTAAGCCTGCTTTCAATAGGATGATACGCCGGAATACAAGATCTGCCTTCTCTTTTTCCAAACTTGATAAAATGAAGCAAGGGATTTATTCCGACATCCTTAACATCAGAATAGGCCGAAAGGTATAACCTGCTGCTAAAGGAGGGGCCCGGATCGCGACCTTGAAACCCTCCATACTGTAGATAATGGAGCACAGGGTCAATCTTTGCTTCGACAACGTTAGGATTGTTAGCTAGATACCAGTTCACATCAAACAGACTGGACGATCGAATCAAAGCCAAATTCTTCCGTAAATTTTGATTTCTACGAAATTTTATTAAAGGAGGGGTAAACATATTCCAAACTTGTCGCAACATCCGAGCGCGGCGACTGTTGGGTGGTATAAGCATGATCCTGATTCGACGGATTAACATTACAAATTTCCATGCTTTGCTACTGCTAATTTCTATGAGATTATGTTCAACCTCTGCTACATAGGCTCTAACCGCATCTATTTCCTCATCTTTCCTAGACATATGGGCAGTAAGCGCACCTATCTCATTATCTTTCCTGGCTATATCGGCATCTTTCCTGGCTATATCGGCAGTAAGCGCACCTATCTCATCATCTTTCCTGGCCACGCTGGCCAAAAGCGAATCAATAGTTTTTTCAAAATTCTGCAGAGTATTTATCAGAAGATGGAATTGAAAAGAAATGTTGGATAACTTTACTTCTCGCTCATCATTTTCTGCAATCTTATAACCTGTGTAATCTATAACCATACCAAAGAAACGTTCGAAGGCATGCGCCAAGGTACCATCATGTTGCCCCTGTTCGCGGTCAAAATCTTTTGTGAGGAGACCAGTTTTTAGTACTAAGCTGAGAGCTTGGGGTCTAAACCAGAACATGGAGCCAGCAACAAAGGAAAACTTGATATCATTGGTCGGGATACCAACAGAATTTGCCAATCGAATCACGTTTTTTGCATTCACACTCCAATAATAACTATGTGGCACTACATGTGCCTGTGGCGCAATTATGCCCCAATCAGGATGTTCATCAAATGCGTTTTTTATCTGCAAAACTACTTTGGGCGAGCCAAGCAGTTTACCCAATATATCTTGCCGCCATTCAACTCCATTAATAATATGTGGACTCTTCTTTGTATGGATTTTGCATATATATTTGTACTCAAGCTTTGAAATGGCTGAAAACACGGTCAGAAAGGGCGCTACGTCACGTCCGCGGTTTTCGCAACGATAAATCTGGGCATCAGGAAAACTCTCCTTAATGATTTTCTCTGATATATCCACACCGTAAGGGATTGTGACAAACAGGTCGAATTGTTTATCCAAATTAGAAAGATAGTTCAATATTTCATCCCACATTTCAAGATAGTACAAATGTAAAATCACGCCTGTATCATGGCGTTTATGTAACTTGTTATCTGGAGATTGAGTTGAAAATGTGTCCATAACTTCTTCAATTCATTTTATTTGTTGTGACTGTTACAGGCTGGCGAACCTAGTGATCGCAAAAGCATCTTGTTTTTGCGCTTCAATATTTCTAAGTTTTTTCTATGGTTTATGATTGCTTTCCTAATGCCATTTTGATGGTAGCAATGAGGATCGGACTCTGCGCAAGATTAACATTAACTTCCAAGCCTTGCTGTTGGCAATTTCCTGCATCTGGGTTAATTGCGTCGTTAATCCGTCGATATGTGTTGAGAAAGTCTGTACCTGCGAAGAAAACTCTCGTACAGTCTGTTCTTTTTCATAGTAGAGACTGGCGATCTGTCCATCGCGCTCTGCAAGCGCTTGGTTAATTGACATTATTTTTGATGTGAGTTTGTCTATTAAAACTAAGGCCGATCTTTGCCGAGAAAATTCATTGTTCCACTGAGCGATTTTGTTTTTGAGAATTTCTCCGTCTAATAGCTCGCCATCAATTGCAGCTTTCAATACTTCTGAATATACTTCTCGTACGAGTGGCGGTATTGATTCATCAGACATCAAGTCTTTAAGTTGATAGATGGTGTGCCTCAATTCCTTGTCGAAAAATTCGGTCTTGAACCTTTCAAGCTCGCGAGGATCAATATGAAGTTGAAGCCTTTTTGCTATTCTTATCAATTCTGTATCCGGCGATTGCATCAGGCGATCGTAGTCAACCAGTATGCGGTTTTCCCCGGCTGTGCCAATAAGGCTACTGACTACATGCTCCAACCAAAGCTGGTGGCTCTTCTCAAAATCGAAACCATCGCGCTTGGCGAGAGAATTGCACACACTAAGTGGGTGTCGAACGATTAGAACATAACTCACGTTCAACCGACTTTGAACAAAGGCCTCTTTCCAGAACAGCAATAATTTTACCACCCGCGGATCTTTGAATCCAAAGATCTGAATTCCTAATGTTTTTTCCTTAAGCATTTCAACGGCGCGCAGGAGATATCCATTCCTGTGTAGTGCGCTCACATCAGCTGGTTGAATTGGAGTCAAAAAGTGCCAATCGCTGTTGAGGAAATTTAGCATCTCGATATTAAGTGAATTGAGATCTATGTCCTCCCAGAAGCCCTTCTCGTTATTTCCTTCAAACGGGGGCATGAGCCTATTTCCAAGCTCAACACCCATTACTTGCAAGCCACGGGTGACCACACTTGTACCGCTGCGATGCATTCCAAGCACGACGATCAATTTATTGCCACTTTTTTTCATATACAGTTTTACTCACTTTTGGCGGTATAAGCCAATTAGGTATTTTAAACGATACATTCGATCATGCAAACTACAATTATCAGTCACTATTGCAAAAGTAGCATCATAAACCATACGTACTTGGCATCAATTCTATCAGAGCCTCAAGGAAATATTAAATTTCATGGTGCGCCTAAATTGGGAGTGATAAGAAATCGATCAAATGAAAGGAATATTTTGGGTAGAGACGTTTAGCCAGTTGACGGCTGTGATTGATGCAAATGGGGTCGGCAAGCCTGATATTTTGATGTCGAAACGTGTGAAGTAATCAAATGTCATTGCGGGCCTAAAGAGCAATTCCCAACTCAGTGAGGAGATTGCTTCGCAACGAACGCTCGCAATCACAGGTCAGTGCGTCTCCGTCACTTTTGTGATCGAGCGCGGCTTTTCAGTGTCGTACCCTTTGACGCGCGTTAGATGGCAGGCGAATAATTGAGCGGGGAGTATGCTTACTAACGGAGTCAGCCATTCGGGAATCTGAGGCGGGAGTTGGATGGGTGATTGAGCGAGAGAGAGCGCATCCGCATCATCCGAAATCACAACGAGTTCTGCATCCTGTTGTTTGCGAAGACGAGTCAACATTTCGCGCATCGTATCCTGTACTTTGCCTTTAGGCGCGACCGCTAGGACAGGAAAACCACCCTCGACCATAGCAATGGGGCCATGCTGAAAATCGGCAGATGAATATGGCTCAGCGATCACATAAGTTAACTCCTTGAGCTTGAGCGCCCATTCGAAGGCGGTCGCATAATTGAAACCACGCCCAAGCACCACACATTGACTCATGTAACGAAATCGCTCAGACATGCGCGCAATGGCTGAATCAAACGCAAGGGATTGTTCAGCCCATTGAGGCACATTGGCAAGTTCGTTCCAACGCTCTTCAGAATTATTCAACGCAGCAGAGAGCATGGCTATTGCCATAAGTTCGGCAGTATATGTTTTCGTGGCGGCAACGGCTTTCTCTGTGCCTGCCTGAATATCGAGAACATAATCAGCAGTTTTGGCAAGCGGGGAATCAGGAATATTCGTGATCGCCAAAGTTATACATCCCTGGCGACGTCCCTCTTCAAGTACACTGACAATATCAGGTGATTGACCTGATTGCGATACACCTACAACAAGCGCACCCAACAAACGCGGCGGACTTTTATAGTAGGTGAACAATGAAGGGGTAGCCAATGCAAGTGGCAATCCGTTATGCGCGCTCCAAAGATAATTTGCGTATCTGCCAGCGTTATCTGAAGTGCCGCGCGCCGCGAGAAATGCATATTGCACATTACGCGCTTGAATGGCTTTTGCAATATCAAGAACAGTTTGTTTTTGTTTACCAAGAAGGGATGCAAGCCGCTCAGGTTGTTCAAAGATCTCAGTGTGAAGTGTCATATTGTCCTCTTTGTCAATTCTACTTCTTCTTGCGTTGGCGCGTGTCTGCTAAATTACAAAGTTTTGCGAAACGAATTACAGACTAAGTTCAAACTGCTGATTTAGTTATCGATGTGGTGCCCCGTAATCGTCAGTATGATTTTCATTTGTTCCGGATCATCAAACAAGGTCACTTTTATATTTAATACACGTATTGTTATTCAATCACGTGATTGATAAATACTTTACATAAGATATTTTATTCAAGCAATATGTTCATTATCAATAAAGATAATCACAAAATTATTTTATGAACAGCAATTAAATGTGTTTCAATGCAATCACAATTGATTCAAATTAAATATAATTTGCAATTCATCAATTAAATTCTAACAAAACTTTAAAGTTAATTGTCATCAAAAAACCTTTACATAAATCGAATAATAGATACAATCATATTAGTTGTTTATGATTATTGCATGATTCAATTAATAGATTCATTGAATCAATAATAAAAAAGATCGAAACAACATAATGCAATATGAAATTACAACTCAATCAAGATCAAATAACATGACGACAAATCATCTTGGTTGAATGAAAAGGAGAAAAGGACTCGACATGTATCTCTGTGTACTATCAAGCACGCCGGATGATCCGAACGACAAACCATATGATCCATCGGCACATATGAATGGATTCCAATGGAAGCATCATCAGGTAAATCCAAAGAACGTTGAAAAACAAATTCGCGATCTCATGAATGAAGGAGTGGATGTATTCTTCAATCTCT
>Ga0184637_10001704_pt1 | contig 14527 bp, 10 predicted proteins | sample PLM3_127_b2_FD_133143 | JGI IMG/M metagenome (GOLD analysis project Ga0184637, IMG submission 133143) | Groundwater sediment microbial communities from an aquifer in East River, Colorado, USA - PLM3_127_b2 | ecosystem: Environmental > Terrestrial > Soil > Riparian zone | place: USA: East River...
AAGATAGCCATGGCCGCAGGCGCGCCGGCGAAGAGCTCCGCGGCGTCTTGCCGAACGCTTTGCGCGCATTGATCCCCAATGCCGGGCACCTGGCCAATCTCGACAATCCGGAGTTTTACAACGACGTCCTCAGTGGCTTCTTGTTGCGGCAGGCCCGCATCGCAGCCTAGTCCGCGAATCCCATGGCCAGACTTCTCGTCGTCTACTACAGCAGCTACGGCCACATCGAGCAGATGGCGTTTGCCCAGGCGGAAGGTGCGGCGCGAGTCAAGGACATGCTGGTCGACGTGAAGCGCGTGGCCGAGCTCGTGCCGATCGAAGTTGCCAAGGCGTCTGGTTTTCGCCTCGACCAGCCTGCGCCCATCGCCAAGCCTGACGAACTCGTGAATTACGACGGCTTCATCTTCGGAACGCCGACGCGCTTTGGAAACATGGCGGCGCAGATGCGCAATTTTCTCGACCAGACCGGACCGCTGTGGATGCAGTACTCACTTGTCGGCAAGGTGGCAAGCGTGTTTTGCAGTACCGCAAGCCAGCACGGCGGCCAGGAAACGACGATCACTTCGTTTCACCTCACCCTGCTCCATCACGGCATGATCATCGTGGGCCTTCCGTACACCTTCAAAGACCTGTCGACCATGCGGGAGGTGACCGGCGGTACGCCCTATGGTGCGAGCTGCGTGACGGGTGCGGGCACAGAGTTGCGCATGCCGTCGGCGCTCGAATTGGACATGTGCCGGTATCAGGGCGAGCACGTGGCGCGCATCGTGAGCTGCCTCGCCGCCGGACGCTCAATCATCAAGTGACGGCTGCTGCCGGCTGCGGCGCCGAATCGACAACGGACGATGCCCACTACCGATGAGCCACGATGCCGATGTCGAGATTCCAGTCCTGATCGTCGGCGGCAGCATGGTCGGCATGACGGCGGCGTTGCTGCTGGGGCATCACGGGGTGCCTTCCCTTGTCGTTGAGCATCACAGAGGCACGGCGATTCACCCACGCGCCGCTTCTGTCACCCAGCGCACGATGGAAATCTTCCGCAGCGTCGGACTGGAGCAAGTCGTACGCACCAAGTCGGAAGCGCAATTCGTTCAGGACGCGGGCGTTGTCGGTGTCGAGACCCTGGCGGGTGGCGCTACGGCGCACTACATCGCAAATTTCAACGACGGTATTCGCGACGTCAGCCCGACGGTGCGTGTCTTCCTGTCGCAAAACGCGCTCGAGCCGACGCTCAAGGAGAGCGCGGAAAAGTTTGGCGCGCGGATGCTGTTTTCGACCGAGTGTGTCTCGTTCGAGCAGAACGCGAACGGCATCACGGCGGTTGTCCGTCATCGGGATACGGGTGAAATACAACGGGTTCATGCCCAATACCTGATTGCTGCGGACGGCGCGCATAGCCCCATCCGCGAGCGCCTCAGAATCCAGATGCTCGGGCATGGCGCGCTTTCCAAGAGCGTCACGATCTATTTCCGCGCGGACCTGCGCAGGTTTCTCGAAGGCAAGCTCTGGGCGGTGGTCTATGCGAATCATCCCCAGCTGCGAGGGTTTTTCCGTTTCGAGAAGCCGTTCGAAAGCGCCTTCCTTGCCGTCAACACGGTTGGCGACCCCGCCCGGCCGAACGTGGACGTTTCGACGGGTCTGACATCCGACGGCGCCTTGCAGATGGTCCGCACCGCAATTGGCGTACCGGACATCCCCGTCACGATCGAGAACGTGATGCATTGGAGGGCGACAGCCGATACCGCGGAGCATTTCCGTGACGGCCGCGTTCTCATTGCCGGTGATGCCGCGCATGTGATGCCACCGACCGGTGGCTGGGGCGGCAACGCCGGAGTCCAGGATGCACACAATCTGGCCTGGAAACTCGCGTTGGTAGTGAAGGGCATTGCGGGCGCGGACCTGCTGTCCACGTACGAACCAGAGCGCCGTCCGATCGACGAGCTCACCGTGGAGCAGGCCTATACGCGCTATGTGCTGCGGACCGATCCGTCTATCACTAAGGACGGGATGCAGCCGCTCGTGAACGACCTCAATATTGAGCTCGGCTACGTCTATCGATCCGCCGCGATCGTTCCTGAAACGGATGACGCGCCGCTGCACGTCTCGCCACGCGAATCGCGCGCAATGCCGGGCACTCGCGCGCCTCACTACTGGCTACAGCGTGACGGCCAACAGATCTCGACGCTGGACCTGTTCAACCGCAATTTCACGCTGCTGGCGGCTTCCGAAGGTGCAGCGTGGTGCGAGGGTGCAATCGGCGCCGCAGAACAACTTGGACTTGAGCTGGATGTATTGCGTGTGGGGCAGGACGGATTGCACGATCCGACTGGCGGGTTCGCCGCCGCCTACGAGCTCGAACCAACGGGTTGCATTCTCGTCCGCCCGGACGGCTTTGTTGGGTGGCGTGCAAAAAATGGCTCCGGGGCATCAACGGCACGATTGCACAGCGCCATCGGCTCAATTCTGAGTCGCTAATGATCCGCGACCCGAAGTTCTCCCAATTCGCCCGTTGATATCCCTTGCGCCTGCGATTCGGCAGCAATGCGAGCAGCAGGGCGACGAACAATGTCGCTCCAAGGGAGCCGCCTCCACCTCCACCTGAGGACGACGGCGGCGGCGGCGGTGGTGGTGGCATGGGGGCCGGTGCCGGTTCGCTGCCCGGTGCTTCGAGCTGATTGACGAGTGCACCAGTCAGGCTATTGCGCAATTCGACCGTGAGCACACCACTCGCGTCTGTTGCAGTCACGCCGAGGCTGGACGTGACGTCGTCGTTGGCCACCAGCCCGCGTGGTATGCGGTTGATATCGGTAAAGCCGTGTCGTCCAATGAGATCTCCGGTTCCGGCGTCGCGGCTTTCAACGTGCAACTGCCCCTGAGCGTTGCTCGCCAGGATGGCGAGTTCCGGGCCCGCGGCGTTTCCTGCCAACTCACGAACGAGGACCAGGTCCAGCGACACGAGTCCCGGTTCGAGAACCGTCGTGGCGTTGATCACCACGCCAGTGCTCGTGCTCCGCATCTCGATCGCGGAGTTTCCATTGACGTGAGTGGCCAACACGGCGAGCTGATCGCTGCTCGTGCCCGGCACGACGACCATCTTGCCCACCGACCAGTCCGGGTTGAAAAACTCGATGATTCCGTGGCGCGCGCCGCTCCCTGCATCGAAGACCTCCGCAGCGATCCGTCCGTCGTCATGCGTCGCCAGCACCGCCAGCGACGGTGTGTTCTGCCCGTCCCTGTTGCTCACAGCGACGAGAGTGACCGGAGTCCATCCCGGAGCGAACGCATCGAATGCAATGCGCAACTCGCCGGTGCGCATCGAGCGCGTTTCCACTCGGATGCGACCCATTGGACCGACCGCAAGCACCGCGATGTCGGTATCGTCCACTACGCTGACGGGCGCGAGGGCGACGGGCGTCCAGTCGGCGTCGAAGTACGGATGCACGCCCATGCGGGTATTGGCCCGTAGATCCACGACGTCGACCACGACGGTGTTATCCGCACGCGTCGCGAGAAATGCGACGGCTTGTGCGACCGCGTCGCGCGTCAGGGCAAAGGCCTCAAAGCCGTTCACTTCACGGTAGGCATCTAGCACCTGTGCCGCGACTACTGACCGCCCGGTCACGCTGTCACGAACATACAAGGTGGCGCGATCCGAGGCGTCCGTCCGCAGCATAGCGATTTCGGCAGCGCCGTTGCCATCGATGTCGGGCAAGCGGACCGCAGCCGCGGCACTGCCCGCGTCGCATTCGTCGCCCACGCCGTTGCCGTTGATGTCGAACTGCCGCGCGTTGAACGTCGTCGGGCAGTTGTCCGTGTCGTCGCGCTGGGCATCGTGATCGGTGTCTGCCCGGTTCGGATCCGTTCCCAGCGCGAACTCATTCGCGTTGCTCAGCCCGTCGGCGTCCGTGTCCGCAGCGGCATCCGAGGCGAGGAGCGGGTCGAGCCCGTAACGCGTCTCCCACACATCGCGCATCGTGTCGCCGTCGTCGTCGAGGTCGGCGTTGTTGCCGATGCCATCGGCGTCAGTGTCCGCCGATTCTGCGGGATTACCGGGAAACACGTCATCCCTGTTGGGTACGCCGTCGCCGTCGGCATCGCCGTCGGGATCGACGGTGACCGATACCTCACGCGCGGCGATGCTGGCGCCGGATGGATCGCGCGTGTCGGACGTCGCGAGCGCGGCGATGGCCAGGGTCTCATCCTGGTAAGCGCTGCCATCCCCCGCCACGTCGGCGACGATCGTCGCCACTTGAGAGCTCGCCACGTCGCCGAGGCTGCAATCGACCGTCTGCCCGGTGACCAGGCAACTGCCGATGCTCGGCCGGATCCCGAGAACGCGCAGACCCGAATCCACCTCGAGCTGCAACCGCGTATTCGACGCCGGCAGTGCCGGCACGAAGGGGATGGCGGGCGCGACATTGGTCAACACGACGGTGAACGAAAATGGAACGCTGTCGCGCACGGCAGCCGATCGAAGGATGCCGGCGGCATCCGGACTCTTGGGAAGAGAATCGTCGACGGACAGAGCGACATCCGCCATCGATACGGCGTTGACCGCGACCGTCCGCGACGCAGCGGCACCGCTGCAGGTCGCAAGCACCGGTGCGGGACTGCCTTCACTCACGCAGTAACGCAGCGAATAGCTGCCCGAGCTTGCATAGGCGTGGCGCGCAATCAGGAGTGCGCTGCCGCGCGCTGTCTCTGTCAGCGTGACATCGCTACCGGGTGCCCCCTGCTGCAGGACGGTCCCATCGCCGAAGTCCACCACCAGCCGATGTGTATCCGTGACGTCCGGATCGGATAGCTCAGCATTGAAAGTGAAGGCATACCCGGTGCCGACATCGACGGTCGGGCGCTCGACGAGGATGGCGGGAACGTCGTTCACGGGTTGGACCCGCAGCGTCACCTTTTCCGGAGCGGAAGTGAATTGTCCGTCGCTGACGGTAAAGGTGAAGTCGTCCTCACCAGTGAAATGCTGATCCGGAGTGTAGGTGCGCGTGGCGCCGGTTCCAGTGAGCATGCCGTGCCGCGGCTGCTGCACGATGGCGAATGACAGCAGGTCCTGGTCCCAGATATCGGGATCCGTGCCCCTGAGTGGCACGGTGCCATCGCTGTCCTCAAACAGATCAAAGCGCAGGCCCGCATCCGCAGTCGGAGGCCGGTGGCTGCGGCTGACGGTGATGCTCACGGTCGCCGGTGCACTCGCTGCCAGTCCATCGCTGGCGGTGAACTGGAAGCTGTCGTTGCCCAGGAAGTTGTTGTTCGACTGGTAGGTGACGAACGCACTCTGCTGCGGCGTGAGCGTCTGGTCCTCGACATCGGTGATCGGCGTGGTGCGGAAGACGTGCAGGATGTCCCGATCCTGATCGAGCAGGTAGAAGAAGCTCGAATTGGCGGTCACATGCACGGGTCGGCCGAAGTCTCCGAGCACGAAGCAGCGCCGGGTCGGACAGGCGGAAACGGCCTCGCCGCCGAAGAAGCCATCGCGCGTGAATCGCTGGACGCGCCCATTGTTGTGGTCCGTGACATACAGGACATCCTTCGGGTCGATCGCGATGCCCAGAGGCAGATTGAATTGACCGGGCGCGCTGCCCGACCCCGGGCTTGCGGCTACGCCACAAAGCGCGTCGGTGCATGAGAATCCATAGCTGCGCTGATTGTCCACGTCGCAAGCGCGCTCTGCGGTCAGGTTCGAGGTGCAACGTCCCATCCATCCGATGATGGGGCCGCGCGTGAATCCCGCCGGCCCGCCGCCCGTGTAGCTCGTGGCTCCGAACTTCCACACGCGGTTGCGAGAGCTGTCGGACATGTAGAGATTGCCGTCGCTATCGATCGCGAGGTCCTTGTATTCGGCGGCGGAACTCAATTCCGCGATGGTTGCCACCGCGCCCAGGAACCGGAAAGTCCGATTGGGCCGAACCCCGATCACGTCGAACGCGTACAGCACACGCCCGTCGGCCATGTAGACCACACCCTGCTCATCGACCGCCATTGAATAAGGGCTGCGCACCAGCCGGGGCAGCGCACCGGTGGCAACGTTCGTCGGCAAAACGTCGGTGATCGTCAGGTCGGGCGTCAGCATCACCACGTCGCCCTCGCCGTTGCCCGATCGCGGCGAGATGTAGTGCACCGCGCCGTCAGGTGCGAAGTGCAGGCTGCGCGGCTGCGCGCCCTGCGTATCAAGCTGCGCCGTGAGGGTGAGCTTGCCGTCCGTCCCGGTCTCGAATCGCGCCACGCGGGAGCGTGTGTACGCGGTATTACCGCTCCGGTCGCATAGGTAGAACTGATCTGTGACGTACGTGGCGCCGTCATCGCCGATCGCGATGTACCTGGGACGCGTCACGAAATCGGTGGGAGGAATGAAGCTGTCGTTCTCGCACTCCTGGTTGAGCCTGGCCGCGAGCTCGGGGGGTGACAGGTTGTAGACGTTCTCCACCCGATGGTCCTGGATGAAGAATGGAAACAGCGGGGCCACGAAGAACCCGTTGGCAGGCGGCCGCGGCAGGTCGAATGCGAGCTGATCGTAACGCCCGGACAGCAAGTCATTGTCCATCGCGTTGAGCTGGATGCGGGTCGGCGCGAAGGACACCGCGCTGACGATCTGGTCCTGCGCGAGCGGCCGGGTGTTGGTTCCTGGGGTCTTGAGCGTTATCCATTGAGCGCGGTTGGCAACGTTGCCCGAGGCATCGGTCGCGGTCCACGTCACCTGCGTGCGCGTATTCCTCGCATAGCTGGCGGGCGCATCGTTGGCGATAGCGACGTTGACATCGGCCAGGTCGAACACGCCCGGCGCGCCAAGGTTCGTCGTCAGGGTAGTCGCGCTGGTTTCCAGCACTTGCGCCGGCGGCGCGAGCAGCAGCGGCGGTCGCGTATCCTGGATGCGCACGAGCTGCTCGAACGAGACTTCGTTCCAGCCGCCGCTGCTGTCTTTCGGTCCCTCGTCGCGGGCTGTCCAGGTGATGGTGGAATCGACACCGACCGGCAGGAAAGTCGGCCCCGTGTGCGAAATGATGGGCTCACGTCCGAAGGCATCACTGGCCGTGAGAGTGCCCCGCAGCTCGGAGAGATGATCTCTGAGGAATTCGCCGCCGGCCTGCGTCGCTTCCAGGACGGCGAGCGGCTGCGAACTGGTCAGCGTGGGGGGATGGACATCAAAGACCCAGAGGGACTGGTCGTCGGAATTGCGGATCGGCGTCGAGGCGGGTGTGGGAGTGCTCAGGGGCAGCAGCCACCCGGCCGCAACCATGGCACCTTCCTGCGCGGCATTCTTCAGGATCTCGCGCAGCAGTTGCTTTCCGGCTGACGATCCGGACTTGGCGGCGGAGTCCTTCGCACCGAAAGCCCCCAGGAGGAACCACGGCGGGTAGTCGAAGATCGGAGTGACCAGCGTATCTGCCTGCCAGGTCACGAGATGCTTTCCGGCGGGCACACTCATGTTGCCGACGACCGGCTGACCGGCGAGCTCAGCGCTGACACGCACGTCCGTGTTGAAGTGGAATACATCCGGCCTTCCGAGCACCCCCCACTGCGAGGGAAACGAGGTGATGAGCCCGAGATAGTCCTGGCGATCCTCTTGCGCCGCCCGCGGATGGGTGAAGACCAACTGACAGCCGTCGACGCTGTTCGGAGCTACGGCGACCGACGCCGGCGCCACAAGCACCGGGGGGACGTACTTCAGGCCGAGATTGGTCGCGTAGGTTGTGCTTCCCGGTACGATACCCACGGGCGGTGGCAGCAACGCGGAGGGATAGGCCACGTTGTGGATCACACCGATCGCCGTGATCGTATCGCGAAGCTCGGTGTTGTCGTACGTGGCCGCCTGCGGCGGGGCGCTCATGAGTGCTACGGAGATCCCCGCGGCAATGAGCGTCAGGCGTCGCAGGCCAGTCTGGCAAGAAGACATAACATTCCCTCCCGGATTCGCAGCCGTATCTGCCCCTATAAGCGCCATCCGGAGGCCAATCACCCCACAATGAATCCGCCGCGGGGGAGTATTCTCAGGATCATCGTGTCGAACGCATCGCAACCCATCACCCAGTTGCTCGGCGAGTGGCGCGCCGGCAACCACACTGCGCTCGAGCAGCTGACCGAGATCCTCTATCCGGAGCTACGCCGCCTCGCGCATCGCTTTCTCGATGGCGAGCGGGGGGCCCGCACGATCCAGGCGACCGAGCTGGTTCACGAGATCTATGTCCGCCTGGTGCGGACCGACGTGGACTGGCGGGACCGCGCGCACTTCTACGCCGTGGCGGCGCGCATGATGCGGCGAATCCTTGTTGACCGTGCCCGCGCGCGTTCACGCGGGAAGCGCGGCGGCGACGCGGCGCGCATGACACTCGAGGATGAGGCCGTGCCTGCGGGAGACCGCGCACCCGAGCTGCTGCAGCTCGACGAAGCCTTGAGCCAGCTCGAGAAGATCGACGAGCGCAAGAGCCGGATTCTCGAGCTGCGATTCTTCGGCGGGCTGAGCTACCAGGAAAGCTGCGAAGTCCTGGGGATCTCGACGTCGACGCTCGATCGCGAGCTGCGGCTGGCCAAGGCCTGGCTGTACGAGCAGCTCAAACCTTCTTGAGCTGCCCGGTCCGCGAACGCAGCTCAGTGAGCGCGGCACGTGCTGCCAGCGTTCGGGCGTCGCGTTCGCCAAACAAGCTGTTCAGCCTGGCATGGCCCGCGTCGATCAAGGGCGTGGCTTCCGGGATCCGTTCGAGATCCATCAGGCTGCGCCCCAGCGCAACGCCGGCAACGGCATGTTGCCAGTGGTCCGCTGGAAACTGCCGCCCCAGAATCGCAAACGCCCGTTGGCTATAAGCGTGTGCCTGCTCCGGCTGTTCACGGCGTAGTGCGATTTCGGCCAGCCCGAGCAGGGGGTCTGCCGCCAGCGGATGCTCAGTTCCGCCGACGCTTTCGTAGTTGTGCAGCGCCTGACTGAAGAGTTCGGCTGCCGCGTCGAGATCATTCTCCGTCGAACGCAGCTTCGCGAGTTCCTCGAGCGTCGCCGTGATGGCCAGGCTGCTTACACCGGCGCCTGCGCTCATCGCGGTGTACGCCGAATCCAGCAGCCGCGCGGCTTCGGCGCGCTCGCCACGCGATAGCAACGCACCCGCGATACGCGTGCTCGTTGCATGAACGACGCTGGCATCATCTCCGTACAGCGCGCGCTCGATCTGCAGCTCGCGCCGGTAGAACGCTTCGGCCTTCGTGTTCTGGCCGCGCGCCAAGGCGAGGTTGCCCTGCTGCCGCAGCACGTTGCCCGTCCTCGCGTGCGCCGAACCATAGAGCTTCATCTGAATTCCGTAGGCCTCATCCAGCAGTTGCCCCGCCTCGTCGAACGTCCCAAGCGTCGTCAGCACGCCGCCGAGTGCGTTCAGCGTCGTTCCCACGCGCGGATGGACGCTCCCCAGGACTTCGCGGCGTTCCGCGAGAATCTCGCGAAACATCTTTTCCGCTTCCATGTATCGGCCGGTGTTGCGCAACAGGAGCGCCAGGTTGTTGCGTGTATTGAGCAGGTCGGGATGCCGAGGCGCGAGCGTTGCGATCTGGATGTCGATCGCGGTTCGTAATGCCACGTCGGCCTCGGCATGCCGATTCAGCTCCTGCAGCGGCAGCGCGAGGTTGTTCAGGCGGTTCGCCGTCTCGGCATGCCGGTCGCCGAAGACAGCGCGCGTCATCTCGAGTGCCTGCTCCTGGAGGACCACGGACTCCTGGAAGCGCTGCGACTCGTGATAGAGGACCGCCAGGTGCGTCATGCTTGCGGCAGTATCGCCGTGCGGGCCGGCGAACAGCCGCTGCTGGATTTCCAGAGCTTCCCGGTAGAGCGACTCCGCCTCCACAAAATGATTCTGGAAGCGCTTGAGACCAGCCATGTCGTAGAGCGCTTTCGCGTATTCGCGCGTGTCGTGCAGCCCGGCGGCAGACTTCAGCGCCAGCGTCTGCCCGATCAAGTCGACCGCCCGGTCGTATTCTCCCAGCGACATGTAACTGAAGCCGATGGTATGCATCAGGTCCGCGCGCACCAGCGGTTGATCGACCAGTTGCGACTCGATGTCGCTCGCACCACGGTCCAGCATTTCCATCACGGTAATCTGGCGCCCCAGGGATCCCGCGGGATCGGCCATCTCGAACATGCCGGTGAGGAAACTCGCGACCTGACTGGATTTCAGGGCCTCAGCGGCAGCGCGATCGCGTTCGTCGGCAAGTTGTTTCGTATAAACGCCCGTCAGTGCGGCCACTCCCAGGATCACCACGACGCCCGCCACCAGGCTGGTACGGTGGCGACGCACAAACTTGCGCGCACGGTAGGACACGCTGTCCGCCTGCGCCGCAACGGGCAGATTGCGCAGGTGGCGCTCGACGTCGTCGGCAAGGGCCTGCGCCGAGCTGTAGCGGCGGTCAGCTTCCTTGCGCATGGCGACCAGAACGATGGTATCGAGGTCGCCCTTGAGCGACTGACGCAGCCGTTCGGGTGTGCTGCTGCGCGCGGTCGCGATCGATTCTGGTGTCGCCTCGCCTTCTGTGCCGGAACCTGGAGTCATCAGGGCGATGCTGGGCAGCGTCGGCATTCTTTCGAGGATTGCCGCCTCGAGCTCACGCCCCGCGCGCGGTCGCGCGCGATACGGTTTGCGCCCGCACAGCAGCTCATAGAACAGAACACCGAGGGAGTAGACATCGGACGCGGTGGTGATCGTCTCGCCGCGGAGTTGCTCCGGGCTGGCATGTTCGGGCGTCATCAGCCGGACGGCCACCGTCATTGCGACGGTGTGCGGCACCGATTCCGCGCGCAGCAGCTTCGCAATGCCAAAGTCGAGAAGCTTCACGGTGCCCTCGCCCGTCACCAGGATGTTCGAGGGCTTGAGATCACGGTGAACGACGAGATTCTGGTGCGCGAAGTGCACGGCGGCGCACACTGTCCGGAATAGCTCCAGGCGTTCTGCCAGGGGCAGCCGGCGCCGGTCGCAATATTCGTCGAGTGGCTCGCCCTCGATGTACTCCATGACGAGGTAGGGAAGGCCCGCGGCCGTGGTGCCGCCGTCGAGCAAGCGCGAAATGTTCGGGTGCACCAGGTTGGCGAGGATCTGGCGCTCCGACCGGAAACGTGCCGCGGTCGTGCCCGTGCCCGACCAGTTCGCCATCACCTTCACCGCGACGCGTTGCCGGTACTGCTCGTCGGCGCGTTGGGCCAGATACACCGTGCCCATGCCGCCCCGGCCCATGACCTTTTCGATCCGGTAAGCGCCGATGACATCGCCCGGTGGAATGTCCAGCGTATCCCGGGCAGAGGCGGACACGACCCGATCGATCTGCTCTTCGAAGCCGGCGTCGGCAGCACCGCTCGCGAACACCAGTGCGAGCAGCTGCTCTCTCAGGCTGAAATCGGTGCCGCAGGCGGTTGCGATGAAACCCGCCCGCTCGGCGGGCTCGAGGGCAAGCGCCTGCTCAAAGACGCTTTGGAGTAGCGCCCAACGTTCGGGAGACATGCCCGAGTTCGGGTCTGACATGGTGCAGAGTCTCGCCGGATTGAGTCGATAGATCCTGAACTGCTCGCCACCGCTTGTCGACCCAGCGCCGGCGCTCGATGAGCCCGCGTTGGACTGCGCGCGCATACGCCGCGTTTGCGAGGACCAATGCAGCCAGCGCGGCCGCGATCGGCAGCGCGCATTGCGGATGAACGTTCATCTGGAATTGCCCTTGGGGCACGCTAACGCGGATTGTCGCAGGTCCCGACCTTCTTGCCCGTGAGCTTGATGGTCAGTTTCATTTCCTCGGCGGCCAACTTGACCTGGCCGGAGTAGGAATTCATGTCGCTGTCGAAAGTGATTTCACCCTCGCCGTTCATCGCCATCGCGCCCGTGCACTGCACGCTCCAGGTCGCGGTCAGCCCATTCCTGCGGAAGTTCGAGCTGGTGCAGCTCTGGTCCCCACCGGGCGGCGGCGCGGTCCACTCTCTCGGCGCGCACACCTTCGAACGATTCACGGGCATTTGCATCGGCGCACCCTCCATCACAGTCTGGGACGTCGTCTCCCAGAGGATGCCGGGCGGCTCGTCGGCCGCGTGGACGGGCACCAGGATCATGAGTACAAACGTTGCGACTGCCAAAAAGTGCCCAAGCGATGAACGGATCATGTGTCCCCCTTTTTGTTGATTCGACTTTGTGCCGGGGCCGGCGTGATTTGCGCCCGCGGATCAGGGAATGTCAAGGGGCGGTGTTACCCTCACGCGCGACTGGCTGTTGATGGGCTCGACGGTCTCTGGACGGTCTGGCGTGAAGGTAACGTGAGCCGTTCAATGACCGGGCAGGTTGAGTCCTCGGCGTTCGCGTCGCAGTCGGCGATCCACTGAGTGAGCTCGCGTCGCAGATGACGCAACTCCCGGATGCGGGCATCCACAAACTGCAGCTTTGCCGCCGCGAGCTCGCGCGTGGCGCGACAAGATTTGCGCACACGCAAGGTCAAGAGCGCCTGAATGTCTGCCAATGTGAATCCAACCGTTTGTGCTCGCTTGATGAAGCGGAGTCGTTCTGCATCTGCGTCCGAATATCGTCTGACGCTTCCGCGTGGGCGGCGCGGTTCGGGGACCAACCCGCGCCGCTGGTAGTACCGGACCGTCTCGACATGCACTCCCGCCGCTGCGGCGAGCGCGCCGATCGTGTAGGACTGAGGCATGCTTGACTCCGTACCGTGCTACGGAGCCTATGCTAGCGCCCGTGGTTCCGTGAGGTCGAGACTCAATGGACGAAAGGAAACGCGTGATCGGCGCGGCGGGTGGCGCGCTAGGACTTGGCACCTTCGCGGCCGCCGTCGCGACGTGCTGCGGAGTGCCATGGGCGGTTGCCTTGTTCGGCGTAACAGGTGCCGTGGTGCTCGCACGTCTGACGTTTCTACTCCCCTACACGCTCGCGGGCGCCATCCTGCTCTTGGGCGTCGCCTTCTGGTTCGCCTATCGTGAGGCGCCCGTTTGTGCCGATGGCTCGTGCGAAACCGACACCCGACGTCCGCTGCGGTGGATCGTTTGGATCGCGGCGCTCCTGGTGGCGGGCCTTACGATCCTTGCCCTGGTTCCCCGGGTCGGGGCATGAGCGGGAGACAATCGATGCGCAGCTTCATTCCCACACTAGTGGTAGCGGTCGTCGCGCTTACGGGTTGCACACCTGCGGACGGTGACAGTGCGAGGGCCCGCACACCCACATACACGCAGCTTGATGACCAAAGCAGTCCATTGCGTGAGGACTTCAACCGTAGCAAGGGCCTGGTGCGATTGCTGTTCGTGGTCGATCCAAGCTGCGGAGCGTGTCTCCGCGGTATGGACGACATGAACAAGGATCTACTCGCCGAGACCCACGATCCGCGACTCCAGACCTTCGTGGTTCACGTGCCCGTCATCGGCGCGACGAGGACCGATGTCACACCGTCGATGAAGCTGCTGCAGAACCCGAATATAAGACACTACTGGAACGAGTCCGGAGCTTTCGGACGCGAGTTGGCGAAAGCCGTGGGCCTCAAGCGCGGCGATGAACTTGTTTACGCGTGGGACGTGTGGCTGATTTATGGGCCTGAGGCTGTGTGGGAAGGAACCAACCCGCCACGGCCACGGCGGCTCATGCACCAGTTGCGTGCGTTGCAAGGCAGCGCAGAGTTCCCGCATCTCGACAGCGAGGCCTTTGCGCAGGAAGCGCATCAAGTTCTGGCGGAGCTTCCACCGGCGACGTCAGCGCCCGCAACTTCCAGGTAGACACATCAGTGGACGCAATTGCATCGCCGAACACGATCTGCCAGCTGACGTGCCCGGAGTGCGGGCATATCTCGGTTGAAACGATGCCAACGGACGCCTGCATCTACTTCCATGAGTGCGCCGATTGCGGCATGACGCTTCGGCCGAAGGCAGGCCGCTGTTGCGTCTTCTGCTCCTATGGCTCAGTTCCCTGCCCGCCCGTTCAGGCGGTGCGGTCTTGTTGCGCAATTCAGGCGGAATGAAGCACGACTCCGCAGCGCGCAATACATCGAGCGCCGCGAAGATACCGCCGACGCCCACTGACTCCGCGTGTGACACCTGCCGCGGACGCGACTGGGCCGGCGACAGGCGCGCCCTGCTCATCTGGTGCCTACCTGCCGCAATTATGCTCGTCACGGCGCTCGTTGACGCGACTTACCTCGTTGTCGTGTGGCCGAGCGTTCTCGCATGGATGGGCGTCGCATGTTTGCTCAATGCGCGGCGTTGCAGTCGATTGCATTGCTACCTGACCGGTCCGTATTTCCTGTTGCTGGGGGTCGTCGCGTTACTTCACGGCCTCGACGTCTTCCCTCTGGGGCCGAATGGGTGGCATGCGCTGTTGCTTGCGTTCGTGATCGGCGGCGCGTTCCTGACTTACGTGCCGGAGTGGCTGTTCGGCCGCTACCGGACATCAGCGTGAATCAGCTGCGCGTCACGCCTGCCATCCGGCCCAAACGATGATTCCCATGCCGACGATCGCGACAGCTGCACCGGCCAAGTCCCTACCGGTGACAGGAACACGGTCCACGCGCCACAGCCAGG
>Ga0184637_10001705_pt1 | contig 14525 bp, 15 predicted proteins | sample PLM3_127_b2_FD_133143 | JGI IMG/M metagenome (GOLD analysis project Ga0184637, IMG submission 133143) | Groundwater sediment microbial communities from an aquifer in East River, Colorado, USA - PLM3_127_b2 | ecosystem: Environmental > Terrestrial > Soil > Riparian zone | place: USA: East River...
ACCTCTATTACACTGAGCCCCAGGTGAAGCTAGCCAAAGCTTTGGTGGACCATTCGTTCGCCAAGAAAGTCTTTTTTTGCAATAGCGGGGCCGAGGCCAACGAAGCGGCGATCAAGCTGGTTCGACGGTACGCCCATCAGAAGCACGGCCCGGACCGGTACGAGATAATTACTATGCTGAACTCTTTTCACGGCCGGACGATGGCAACCTTGACCGCCACTGGACAGGAGAAAGTGCAGAAAGGGTTCGAGCCGCTGCTCCCCGGCTTCAAGTACGTCCCCTTGAACGATTTGCCTGAGCTGGAGAAGGCGTTGAGCCCCAAGACCGCCGCGGTGATGCTGGAACTGGTCCAAGGGGAGGGTGGTGTCCACGTCGCGGATCGAACTTATCTCAATAGCCTGCGCGAATTGTGTCGCCAGCACGATGTCCTGCTGGTGTTTGACGAAGTCCAGACCGGCATGGGACGAACCGGCACTCTGTTCGCCTATGAGCAGTTGGGAGTCCACCCGGACATCATGACGCTGGCCAAGGGACTTGGCGGGGGGGTGCCGATCGGCGCCTGTCTGGCAACGGATGAAGTCGCCGCTGCGTTCTCGCCGGGAGCACATGCCTCCACCTTTGGCGGGAATCCTCTGGCCTGCGCGGCCGCTCTCGCGGTCCTGCGAGTGCTGCTCGAAGGTCGGGTGTTGGAGCAGAGCCGCCGCATGGGCGATTATTTGGCCAAGGGCTTACTGGACCTGAAGGACCGTCTCCATATCGTCAAGGACGTGCGCGGGCTTGGTTTGCTGCAAGGCATGGAGCTCACGATCGAGGGGAAACCGGTCGTGGACGACTGTCTGGCCCGTGGGCTCTTGATCAACTGCACGATGGAGCGGGTATTGCGGTTCGTCCCGCCTCTCATCATCACCCAGCACGAGATTGACCGGCTCTTGGATACTCTGTCGCAGGTTCTGATCAAACGGGTTTAAAGGAGGCTGGCATGACCGGACGGCCTGTCCGTGTGACTCGCCAGGCGTCTCTTCGTTCATTCGGGCGTGCATTTGGCAAAGACCTCCTGACGGTAGGAGCGATCCCCAGAGGCCAGGTGACGCATCTGCTGCGCTTGGCGGAAGAACTGAAAGCCCTGCAACGAGGAGGCGTGCTCCATCAGCGCCTGGCTGGGGCGACGCTCGGCTTGCTGTTTGAAAAGCCATCCACGCGGACTCGGGTCTCATTCGAGGCTGGGATCAATCAGCTCGGGGGGCAGGCGTTGTTCCTCTCAGCCAGGGACATTCAACTCTGTCGGGGCGAAAGCATCGCGGACACCGCTCGGGTCCTGTCCCGGTACCTCGACGCGCTCGTGGTCCGAACCTATGACCACGCGACGGTCGAAGAGTGGGCGCGGGAAGCCACCATTCCCGTCATCAATGGACTGACGGATCTGTGCCATCCCTGTCAGGCGCTCGCCGATTTGCTCACGATCCGTGAAAAGAAGGGCGGCCTGAAGGGGTTGAAACTTGCCTACGTGGGCGATGGCAACAATGTTGCCAACTCGCTGATCGAGGGCGCGGCTAAGACGGGCATGACGATCAGCCTCGGTTGTCCCAGTGGGTACGAGCCGGATCCACGGATCGTGGACTGTGCGCGCTCTGAAGCGGACCAGACCGGAGGGGCGATCGAGATCAGCCAAGACCCTCATGCTGCGGTCAAAGAGGCCGACGTTGTCTATACCGATGTCTGGATCAGCATGGGACAGGAGCGTCACCAATCGCGTCGTCTGAAGGCCCTGGGGCCCTATCAACTGAATGAACGGTTGCTGAAGCAGGCCCACCCGGATGCGATCGTGATGCATTGTTTGCCCGCGCATCGCGGGCAAGAGATCACCGCCGGTGTGTTGGATGGTCCCCAGTCCGTGGTGTTGGACCAGGCCGAGAACCGTCTGCATATGCAAAAGGCTATTCTGGTGGAACTCTTGGGCAGACCGCGGCGGAGAAGTTGAGCGGACGGTCAGGACCTCATGAACCGGAATGCAGTAAAAAAAGTCGTGCTGGCCTATTCGGGAGGTCTCGATACCTCCGTCATCCTCAAGTGGCTCCGGGAGACCTACGGATGCACGGTGGTGGCCTTCTGCGCCGATCTGGGGCAGGGGGAGGAGCTCAAAGCGGTCAAGGCGAAGGCGCTGGCGGTCGGAGCATCGAAAGTCTATGTCGAAGACCTGCGCGAGGTCTTCGTCAAGGAGCACATCTTTCCGATGCTGCGGGGCAACGCCGTATACGAGGGCAGCTATCTCCTGGGGACCGCCATTGCCAGGCCGCTGATTGCGCGTCGCCAAATTGAGATCGCCCGTAAAGAAGGAGCCGATGCAGTGTCTCATGGGGCGACCGGGAAGGGAAACGATCAGGTTCGGTTCGAAGTGACGTACCTGGCGCTCGATCCTACAGTGCGGGTCATCGCCCCCTGGCGCGAATGGGCCTTTCGGTCACGGCGGGAGCTTATCGAGTACGCCTCGGCGCACGGGATTCCGGTGACAGCTACAAAAGCCAAACCCTACAGTACGGATCCGAACCTCTTCCACGTGAGCTATGAAGGCGGCATCCTAGAAGATCCCTGGGAAGAGCCTCCGGGGGAGATCTTCCAAATGACGGTCTCTCCAGAGAAGGCGCCGAATAAACCGCGCGTTGTCGAAATCGAGTATGAGCGGGGCGACCCGGTCGCGGTGGACGGCAAGCGAATGAGCCCGGCCGCCTTGCTCACTCATCTCAATCGCCTGGGCGGGGAGCATGGCGTGGGCCGGGTGGATCTGGTGGAGAACCGCTACGTCGGCATGAAATCTCGAGGTGTCTATGAAACACCGGGCGGGACAATGCTCCATGTCGCGCATCGCGGGTTGGAGTCGCTCACGATGGACCGTGAAGTCCTGCATCTGCGCGACAGCCTTATTCCGCGATACGCCGAATTGATCTACTATGGGTACTGGTACTCGCCGGAGCGAGAGGTGCTGCAGAAAGCCTTCGATGAGGCTCAACAGGACGTCAGCGGCACCGTGCGTGTCAAACTCTACAAGGGAAGTTGCACGGTGGTCGGCCGGCGGTCGGACCGTTCACTGTACCGGTTAGACCTGGCCACGTTTGAAGAGGACGAGGCCTATCGCCAGAAGGATGCCGAAGGATTCATTCGTTTGAGTGCGCTGCGGTTGGCGATTCGCGCCCAGCGCCGCAAGGCGAAAGCGTAATTCGTGAAGCGTGAAACGTCAAGCGACTGCTGATGCAAGGCGTAGGGTGATGAGAACAAGGCCAAAGGCAAAAAGCAAAGGGCAAGGGAGGAATACGCCTCACGTCTCACAGGCTGGGGCCAAGCCTTGGTCCGGAAGGTTCCGCGATCGTACCCATCGACTGGTGGAGACATTTACCTCCTCGCTCTCGTTCGACCGGCGTCTGTATCCCTATGATCTTCAGGGCAGCATGGCTCACTGTAGGACGCTGGAACGGGCCGGGGTGCTGTCTCGGAAGGAGACTGCACAGATCTTGCGCGGATTGGAGGAGGTTCGGAGCGAGCTTGAATCGGGGCGCTTCTCGTTTGCCGCAGAGGATGAAGATATTCACATGGCGATCGAGCGGCGACTCACGGAACTGATCGGACTGACTGGCGGCAAGCTGCACACAGGCCGCAGCCGGAATGATCAAGTCGCCTTGGACATCCGCCTGTATCTTCGGGACGCCCTGGGTGGTCTGCTCGATGGTCTGCGTCGGTTCCAGCGGGCGCTCCTGGGACAGGCGCGGGCGCATCTGTATGTGGTGATGCCGGGATATACGCACCTGCAACGAGCCCAGCCGGTCTTGTTTGCGCATCATCTGCTGGCCTATGTGGAAATGATTGATCGTGACAAGGGACGGGTACGGGACGCGCTGGTTCGACTTGACGTGATGCCGTTGGGGTCCGGCGCGCTGGCCGGCACGAACTATCCAGTGGACCGAACCTACACGGCGCGATTATTGGGGTTCACCCAAATCAGTGAGAACAGCCTGGACGCTGTGTCCGATCGGGACTTCACGATCGAGGTGCTGGCCTCGCTCTCGATGGTCATGATGCATCTGTCCCGTCTCAGCGAGGAGTTGGTGCTGTGGGCATCTCAGGAGTTTCAGTTTGTGGAGCTGCCGGATGCCTTCTGCACGGGGAGCAGCATGATGCCTCAGAAGAAGAATCCGGACGTGCCGGAACTTGTCCGGGGAAAGACGGGGCGGGTCTATGGTCATCTGCTGGCCCTGTTGACGACTATGAAAGGCTTGCCGCTCAGTTACAATCGGGATCTCCAGGAAGACAAGGAGGCATTGTTCGACGCCCTGGACACGGTGGTTGCTTCCCTGGGAGTCTCAACGGAACTGATCAAGGGCCTGATAGTCAACCGCGCCATGCTGGCGAAGGCTGCTGAGTCCGGGTACATGCTGGCGACCGAGCTGGCGGATTATCTGGTGACGAAAGGAGTGCCGTTCCGCCAGGCCCATGTGACGGTTGGCCGGGTCGTGCGATGGTGTCTTGATCGAAAACGGGATCTTCGCGATCTGACGTTGGCTGATCTGCGTTCGTTTTCCGACCGTTTTGAGAAAGACGCGCTGGACGTGGTGACAGTGGAGGGGGCCATCGAGCGGAAGGCCCAAATCGGCGGCACCGCTAGGAAACGGGTTGAGGCGCGGATTAAAGCGCTGGAGAAAGCGCTCGCTTAGGGATGTCTAGCCTTCGGAAGGGTGGACACCGTGTACTCGTTGCTCTCCCGGTGCAACGGGTGAAACGTCACCATGCGTTCACACAGGCGGTAGTATTTTTCAGCCTTGTGCTGATAGGTATGGGAGTGATGACCGGCTGCGGGACGGTCGGGGCGCCGATTCCCCCCGAGGATCTCCCAGTTGCCCAGAAACTGCTGAAGGAAAAAGAGCGCGAAGCCAAGGAAAAGTCCAAGGCGATCCAAGAACAGAAAGAGGAACAGACGAAGGGAGAGGAGAAGCCAGAGGGAGAAGCAATTGTGCCGGAGGAGGTTACCCTGCCGCCCTTACGGCCGGTTGGGACGCGCTAATCAGGTGCCGCACCGGCTCTTCGAGCCATGTTGGCGAGAACGGATTGACCGGCGATCCCTCCGAGTTGTGATGCCTACGGCTTGAGACGAAACGTACTCTACTAGGAGGAGAGGGCGATGCAACCAATGCAAACAGCCGGGAAGACTCGTACTCTGTTGTTAGTTGATCCTTACCCCAGGAACAACCCCTACCACTTGACCGCCAGCGAACGACGGGCCATGTGGTTCCCAAAGCTTAGCCTGCCGGTGATTGCGGCCTATACGCCGTCCCACTGGGAGGTGGACCTCGTAGATGAGGCTGTCGAAGACGTGGACTTTGACCGACCCTGCGATCTGGTCGGGCTGTCCGTCATGACCTGCTATGCGCCTCGCGCGTACGAGATTGCCACCGAGTTTCGGAAACGGGGGAAAAAGGTCGTTCTGGGAGGCGTCCATCCGACCTACTGCCCAGATGAGGCCCTCCGGTATTGCGACGCGATTGTCTGTGGCGAGGCCGAAGACCTCTGGCCGCAAGTGGTTGCTGATTTCGAGGCCGGCGCCATGAAGCGCCTGTACAAAATGGGGCCGTTCCCTCTGTTGGAGAATTACAAGAATCCCCGCGTCGAGCTGCTGAGCCCCGACGCCTATATGACCAGACAGTGCAGCTTTACCACGCGAGGTTGTCACTTCGAATGCGAGTTCTGCAGCGTATCGCCCTTCAATGGGAAGACGACCCGCCGCCGCCCGGTGCCGGAGGTCATCAAGGAATTGGCTCAGATCAAGCAATGGATCCGAGCCGAACTCGTGGAGCGGATGCGGTACGGGTCGCTGTGGCAAGCGTTTATGACCGGTCTGCGCATCCGGATCGGCTTGGAGGACGGCACCATCTTCGCGTTCGTGGATGACCTCCACAACAGTAATCGAGCCTATTGCCGGGAGCTGTGGGAGGCGCTGAAGCCGCTCAAGATCAAGTGGGGATGCCAATCCACGTTGTTCTTAGGTGACGACGGGGACATGGTCAAGCTGGCGGCAGACAGCGGCTGTGTTTCGGTCTTCGTCGGTATGGAGTCTCTCTCGGAAGATGCGCTGGAGGAAACTCACAAGACCTTCAACCGGGTGCAGAAGTTCGAGGATGAGATCAAGATGTTCCACGATCACGGGATTATGGTCAATCCCGGGATGGTCTTCGGCTTTGACAGCGACGACGAGTCGGTCTTTGAGAAGGCCCAGGAGTTTCTTCTGAAAAACCGGGTGGAGCTGGCCTATTTCAACGTGCTGACCCCGCTGCCGGGCACACCGCTCTACGAGCGCTACAACAGCGCGGGGCGGATTTTCGACCGGGACTGGGCGAAATATGACGGGAAGCACGTGGTCTTCTACCCTAGCCGCATGACCCCTGAGCAGCTCCAGGAAGGTTTCTACTGGGTTAATCACCAGTTCTACTCGGGGCCGTCGATCTGGAAGCGGCTCTGCCGGACCCAGCAGCGGTTGCTGCCTCGCTATGAGATGAACCGGCAGTTTCGCAAACTGATCAAACGTGCTTGTCCTAAGGGGACCCTGTCGCCGGTGGCGAAGGTGCTGAAAAACCTGCAAGCCAAGTTGCCGACGCTGGACACGGAGCAGTTCATTCCCAACGCGCTGCATGCGATCAAGCTGAAGATCGGCGAGAACACGGCGCAGGAGCTCTGGCTCAACATCAAAGCGCGGCGGCATGACCGGTTTGCGGCGCTGTTCGTGGACTTGGAGGGCACGCTGGATCATCTGAATGCCCGGGAGCTCTTGGAGCGGATCAAGCAGGCGGCCGAGAAGGCCAGGTTGGACATCATCGTCAACTTCGAACACCTGCGGGAAGCGACGCCCGCCGCGCTCCAGACGCTGTTGGACGGCGAGGCGGTGAAGGCCGTCGCGCCGTACGCGAAGGTGCGGTATCGAAAGTTTAAAGTTGCCTTCCAGGCTGCTCTGGAGGGGCTCTCGCTGAACGGATTGGAGATGCTGGAAGAGGATTGGCAAGATGCATGATTTTCTGTACCGGCAGGGCGAGATGCATTGCGAGAACGTCGCGATCGAGCGTATCGCCAAGGAAGTCGGCACGCCCTGCTACATCTACAGCCACCACACGCTGGTCCAACATTACCGGGCCTTCGACGGGGCCTTTCACAGTGTCCCGCACATCGTCGCCTTTGCAATGAAGGCCAACTCCAATCTGGCCATTCTCCGCCTGATGGCTCGAGAGGGGAGCGGGGCCGACATCGTGTCCGGCGGCGAACTGTACCGGGCGCTGAAGGCTGGGATCTCGCCGGCCAAGACCGTGTTCGCGGGGGTCGGGAAAACCAGAGAGGAGATCCGCTACGCGTTGCAGACGGACATTTTGATGTTCAACGTCGAATCCTCGGCAGAGCTCCGAGCTATCGATGAGGTGGCGGCGGAAATGGGACGTCGGGCCCGCGTGGCGCTGCGCATCAATCCGGACATTGATCCCAAGACCCACCCCTACATTTCGACCGGCCTCAAGAAGAGCAAGTTCGGATTCAGCGCCGACCGAGCACTGGAAGAGTTCAAATTGGCCTCTTCCTTGCCGCACATCGAAGTAGTGGGGGTCCACAAGCACATTGGGTCGCAGCTCACCGACGTCGCGCCGTTTGTGGAGGCGCTGAAAAAGATTCTGTTGCTGGTCGAGGTGCTGAAATCACGCGGCACCGACATCAGGTACATCAACATCGGTGGCGGTCTTGGCATCACCTATTCGGACGAACGGCCCCCGAGACCGCAAGACCTCGCTGAGGCGATCTCGCCGCTGGTCCATGATCTCAAGTGCGTGCTGATCATGGAGCCGGGCCGGGTCATCGTCGGGAACGCCGGTATCCTCGTGACCCGTGTCCTGTACACGAAACAGTCGGAGACCAAGCGATTCGTTATTGTGGATGCGGCGATGAACGACTTGATCAGACCCAGTTTGTATGGCGCCTATCACGAGATCCGGCCGGTACGCGAGGTGCCCGGCGCGAAGACCATCACCGCTGATGTCGTGGGGCCGGTGTGCGAATCAGGCGATTTTCTGGCGAAGGACCGAGAGATGCCGGAGGCCAGACCGGGCGACCTGCTCGCGGTGATGAGCGCCGGTGCATACGGGTTCACGATGGCATCGAACTACAACTCCAGACCGCGCGTTGCTGAGATATTGGTCAAGGACGGGCAGATTCATGTGATCAGGGCTCGGGAAGAATATGCAGACTTGGTGCGCGGCGAGGTGATTCCGGAGTTTCTCAGCACATGAAGCGTCAAGACAAACCTATTCCCTTCATGAAACTGTCCGGCAGCGGGAACGATTTCATCCTGATTGATAATCGTGGACGGGTCGTGGATCCCAGACTCGCTGCTTCTCTGGCTGCCAAGGTCTGTAGGCACCGGCTGTCGGTCGGCGGCGACGGACTGATCCTGCTTGAACGCTCTCGGCGGGCCCATTTCAGGTGGCGGCTGTTCAACGCGGACGGCAGCGAAGCGGAGTTCAGCGGCAACGGTGCCCGCTGCGCGGCTCGGTTTGCGTATCTGAAGCGGATTGCCCCGCGGCGCATGCGCTTTGAGACGCTCGCCGGGATCATCGAGGCCGAAATGGTGTCTGGATCTTTAGGTCTGGAATCCAAGCGCGTGCGAGAACCAACGGCAGTCAAAGTTCGGTTTCCGGACCCAACCGGGCTTCGACTGCATCTACGGGTCTCGATCAACGGGATAGAGCGCGAGGCGCACTTCATTGACACGGGAGTGCCTCACTGCGTCTATCTGGTAGACGATCCGGAGACGGTGGACCTCGTGGGGATCGGACGACCAACCCGGTATCACGAACTCTTTCGGCCGGCGGGCACCAACGTGAATTTCATAAAAATCCTGGACCCGCATCGGATAGAGATCAGGACCTACGAGCGGGGCGTGGAGGACGAGACCCTAGCCTGCGGGACCGGCTCGATCGCCTCGGCGCTGATTGCCAGCCTCTTGGCAAAGGTGGAATCTCCAGTGACGTTGATTCCCCAGAGCGGACTGGAACTGACGGTGTATTTTGCGTCACGCGGCAACTCGTTCACCGATGTCTATTTACAGGGTGATGCCAAAGCCGTTTCTGAAGGACGGATCTTGCAGGACGCCTGGCAATAGAAGACGTGAAGCGTGAAACGTGAGGCGTAAGGGGGAGAAAGCCTTGCAGCACCCCTCACGCCTGACGGGAGGTACGGAGATGTTTAGCGGCTCCATCGTCGCGATCGTGACCCCGTTCCGAAAGGGACGGGTGGATGAACGAGCCCTAGGTGATCTGATCGAGTTTCAGATCGCCAACGGCACGGATGGCATTGTCCCTTGCGGGACCACCGGCGAGTCCGCCACGCTCTCTCATCAGGAACATGAGCATGTGGTGGCGTTCACCGTCGAGGCGGTCCGGCGCCGGGTTCCCGTGATCGCCGGCGCGGGGTCCAACTGTACCGATGAAGCCATTGCGCTGACCAAGCACGCCAAATCAGTCGGAGCCGACGGCGCCTTGTTGATCACCCCCTACTACAATAAACCGATGCAGGAGGGGCTCTACCGCCACTACAAAGCAGTGGCTGAATCGGTGGACCTGCCGCTGGTGCTGTACAACATCCCGAGCAGGACCAGCGTCAATTTGCTGCCCTCTACCGTGGCGCGGTTGGCGTCGGTGCGCAACATTGTCGCGATCAAGGAAGGGGCCGGCTCCGTGCAGCAGGCGTCCGAGGTCGTGCAGGCCTGCGGGGATCGGATCACCGTGCTCTCCGGCGACGACCCGCTCACGCTTCCCATGATGGCTGTCGGGGCAAAAGGCGTGGTCACGGTGACCGCCAACATCGCGCCGGCCGACATGGCTGCGATGGTGGATGCCTTCGGTTCGAACAGGCTCGAGGAAGCCAGACGGCTCCATTTCAAAATGTATCCCCTGTTCACCGCGCTCTTCTACGAGACGAACCCTATTCCGGTCAAAGAGGCACTGGCCATGATGGGGAAAATTGATGGCGAGCTGCGTCTGCCGCTGAGCCCACTCTCGACGGAAAACCGTGAGAAACTTGCGCGCGCGCTGAAGGACTATGGTCTCATTTGACGTGAGGCGTCAGGCGTAAGGAGAAGGAGTCTCGCTCAATCGTGGCCCCCTTGCCCCTTACGCCTCACCCCTAACGCCTAACGAGGTTCGCTCATGATTAAAGTCATCGTCGCAGGCGCGGCCGGTCGCATGGGTGGCAGGCTCGTCTCACTGCTCAAGGACTCGGCGGCGTTGACTCTGACTGGCGCCGTGGAGAGTAAAGGACATATGTCCATCGGCGAGGATGCAGGCGAAGTTGCCGGCTGCGGCCAGACCGGCATCTCAATCAGAGACGATTTATCTGCCGTCATAGATCGGGGTGAGGCGGTGATTGATTTCTCGACCCCCGGTGCCACCCTGGATCATCTGCGCGTTGCGGCTCAGTACCGACGGGCGATGGTGATCGGGACCACCGGCTTCGCGTCCCGGGAACTCGAAGAACTTCGTGCGCTGGCCAGACAGATCCCTTGCGTCTTTTCCCCAAACATGAGCGTGGGGGTGAACGTCATCTTCAAGGTGATCGCGGAGATGGCCAAGACGCTGGGGGATGAGTATGACCTCGAAGTCATCGAAGCGCACCACCGTTTGAAGAAGGACGCTCCGAGCGGCACTGCCCTGAAGATAGCGGAGATCCTGGCAAGAGCGGTGAACCGAGATTTGGAGCAGGTGGGGGTCTATGCCCGCAAGGGATTGGTGGGCGAGCGCAAACGCGGCGAAATCGGAATTCAAACGATCCGGGCCGGAGACATCGTTGGGGATCACACCGTGCTGTTCGGAGGGATGGGGGAGCGAGTCGAAGTGACTCACCGCGTGCAAAGCCGGGACACCTTCGCCCGAGGGGCGCTGCGCGCGGCCCGCTGGGTGGTCAAGCAGCCACCTGGGCTCTATGACATGATGGATGTGCTGGGGTTGCGGTAGGGAGCATCGTACTCCCTCCGCAACCGACACGATGGGATTTGCTGATTCTACGTTACTGGGCCGGCAGGTTCAGATAAAGCACAATGGGGATGACGATGGCACTGGTCCACGTAAGCCATCTCTTATGAAAGACGTCGTGGATGCCAAAGATGAGCACCGCGGCGATGGCGGTAAAATATCCGACCGCGTTCCCTCGGGAATAACTAGTCGCCCCTTCAGCTAAGGCTACCACCGGTGTCAGTGTGAGAGCCAATCCTGACAACCAACCGACTAACTGCTTCATGGGGCCTCCCTCCTTGTAACAAGTTTATCCTCTGCCGTTGGCAAAGGACCTATCCCTTACCGACCTAGCAACTGGAAGTAAAAACGCCTCCGCGGGCCAGAGAGGACCCACGAAGGCGCACCATGATCGCGAAGAAGACCGCCCTTTGTCTCGAAGAGCCTAAGCCAGCCTACCCCGCTCCCCTGGGGCTCGCCCCCGTCATGACAGACCGCAGCATGCTCCCCTGTCCAACGAATGTCAATAGGTTCCTCAAGGTTAGGCCTTGCTCCGTGTCCTTCACTTGTCGTTTGGGGTTGAGGGGTATGTGATCGTGCCGTGTCCTAGAGCCTAGAGCAAGGCCGCCTCAGGCTCGCGCTCCAACTCCAATTCGGTCTGAGAAGCACAGGCTCGCTCAGCGTCACGCCTGGCCATAACCTCGGCTATGCCGTTATAGATAGTCCGAGCGGCGGCAGACCAGGCAGAATTGAACGGAGCCCGCTGGAAGGCAGCTTCCGCGGCTTTTTTCTCGTCGGCGGTAAGCGGCTGTGCGATCAATGTTGACGCCATGTGGTCAACGTCGGGCAGTCAAGGGCCGAGGTTCGGGTTCCGCGGCCTTGCGACGACCACAGTTCAGACAAGCAAACACGGCAATGGCGAGCCCGGCGTCCATATCCACCGCTCGTTCCAGCATCATTGTTCCACGGCACTTATCGCAGGTTTTCATAGGCTCTATGCTAACACTCGTCAGGACGCATTGCTATCGGTCTGAAGTCCCTTCCCTCATGCGTCAAATGGCCCCTTGAAAACGTGGCCATCTGAGCCATTCGGCCCCCCTCATTCAGACTGACTGACGAACCTAACTCATTGGACTTCTTGACAGAAGTTCGATGCTGCCATAGGATGGCGCCTCGTCGCTACGAGGGCATTGTCATGTATAGACTCTTGATCGTCATTGGGTTACTGATCATCCTGTATTTTTTGGTACGGAGCGCGATACGCGAGCTCTCTGGCGGGAAAGGGCAGGCCCAAGCCCTGTCCGATAAAAACCAAATGGTGCAGGATCCAGTCTGTCGGATCTACGTGACGAGGGGATCAGCCGTGGCCGAGAGTATCGGCGGTCAGACCTACTATTTCTGCAGCAGGGACTGCGCGCAGACCTTTCAAAAGCAACTGTCCGGCTAGCAGCCTGAATAGCTGTACGAACTCAGCTTATCGTCCTTCCCGAACTTCAAGGTGATCTGGCATTGGTTCGGCTTGAAGTTGCCGAAGGGGGCGCTTGACTGACCGCCGGCGATCCGGAAATAGGTCCAGGTTTCTCCCCCGAAGAATCGAGGGGCCTTTCCCGTCGGCGTTCCCCAGTTCTTTTCAAACCAGGCTTTGTCCTTCCCCTCGAATTCGGCAGGTTGCAAAGATGCTTCGAGATAGGGGTTCCCACTGCACCCAGCTATGAGTGCCACTGCGAGCAGCAGTCCAACTAGTCGTTGCATCGTTGCGCATCCTCCTCGTATGTCAGTGGGAAACCGTTCATTGTTCGGATTCGCTTGATCGATTCGGCGACCTGGGACGACCGGAACCGATCCACCGTTGACTCAAATTGATTTTAAGCTGTGTGCGGCGGGCTGTCAAACCCGGCTTTGGAAGTAGAAGAAGCGTTGCATTCGGCTGCAGATGTTCTTAGAATAACCGATAGAGTTGAGGAAGAGACGCTCGCGCTTACGAAAGGAATCCATCATGAAGATCTATCTCGACACCGCCAGCGTGAAGGAAATTCAGGAGGCGGCGAGCCTCGGCGTTCTGGACGGGGTCACAACCAATCCGTCATTGGTCGCGAAGGAGGGCCGCAGTTTCCGCGAAGTGCTCCTGGAGGTCTGTAACATTGTGGACGGTCCGATCAGCGCCGAGGTGGTCAGTGTCGAATCGGAGGCTATGGTGAAGGAGGGGCGGGAACTGGCCAAGATCCACAAGAACATCGTCGTCAAATGCCCGCTGATCCCTGAGGGAATCAAGGCGACCAAGAAGCTGGCCGCTGAGGGCATCCGTGTCAACGTGACGCTTTGTTTCTCGCCGACGCAAGCGCTGTTGGCCGCCAAGGTCGGGGCCTGGTGTGTCTCGCCCTTCATCGGCCGTCTCGACGATGTCAGCTCCAACGGGATGGAACTGATCCGCCAGATCGTGACGATCTTTCGCAACTATGACTATAAGACCCTCGTGCTCGTGGCCAGCGTTCGCCATCCTCAGCATGTGGTCGAAGCATCGTTAGCCGGTGGGGACATCTGCACGATGCCCTTCCCCGTCTTCCAACAGCTCTTCAAACACCCCCTGACCGACGTCGGTCTCAAGAAGTTCCTGGCTGACTGGAGTGAGAGAGGCCGCCAGTAGAGAAGCGTCAATCGTCATTGGCCACTCGAAGAGACCTGTTTTTGCGATAGACCAAAGACGGGTGAGCAGTGTTTCTGTTACCCTCGCAACAGTTTGCGAGCTTGCCTGAACACCGAATGGAACATCGGCTTAGTCAATCTGCCGGTGAAGGTATTCTGCTGGCTGGGATGGTAGGACCCGATCAGAGCGACGTTCCAGGGAAGCCGGTATAGCCCGCCATGACCGAAGGGAGGAAGGGGGGACGGAACAGGACGGCTCAGCTCCCGGCAGGCTTTCAGGTACTGATCGAAGGCGATCCTTCCTAGGGCGACCACCACGCGCAGTTTTCTGAGCAGGCGCAATTCTTCCAGAAGGTACGGCCGGCAAGCGTCAAACTCCTCCACGCTCGGCTTGTTGCCCGGAGGGGCACAGCGCGCCGCCGCCGAGACATAGCAATCCGCGAGACGCAGACCGTCGTCTCGATGGGTCGAACGGGGTTGGTTCGCGAAGCCGAACCGATGGAGCGCCTCGTAGAGCCAGTCACCGCTACGGTCTCCGGTGAAAACCCGACCGGTTCGATTGCCGCCGTGGGCAGCCGGCGCGAGGCCCACTACCAGGAGACGAGCCTTCGGGTCGCCGAACCCCGGCACTGGGCGTCCCCAATAGGTCCAGTTCCGGAACTGCCGGCGTTTCGACCGGGCAATCGCTTCCCGATGGGCCACCAGGCGCGGGCACCGAGTACAGGATGTGATCTGATCATTCAGGATAGCCAGATTCAGCATGGGGAGCCAGTCTAACATAAGCGAGGAAAGGGGGAAGTGCTTGCCGCGCTTCTTGCTTCCTGGTAGCATGAATGCAAATGCGCGGGAGGGGCTCAACTCCGA
>Ga0184637_10001706_pt1 | contig 14521 bp, 16 predicted proteins | sample PLM3_127_b2_FD_133143 | JGI IMG/M metagenome (GOLD analysis project Ga0184637, IMG submission 133143) | Groundwater sediment microbial communities from an aquifer in East River, Colorado, USA - PLM3_127_b2 | ecosystem: Environmental > Terrestrial > Soil > Riparian zone | place: USA: East River...
CGTCGAGATGTGGTACACGGCTTGCTCGGCCGTAGTAAGCTGTTGAAGCGTAAAGCGCTTGCGCGTCGCGTGAACCCGTGACTATATTTGGGCCTCCAATGCGTCTCCTGTCCCTGCTCTTCGTGTCGCTCTTGACGCTGAGCGTGGCGCCGGCGGCGGCCGATGCTCGCAGCGACGCCAAGAAGCAGGTCGAGTTCGGGATTGCGGTGTCGCAGCGTGGCCTGTGGCGCGAGGCGATCTACCGGTGGGAGCGTGCCGCCCAGATCGACCCCACCTACGCCGCCGCTCACAACAACCTCGCGATCGCCTACGAGCACGAGGGCGATCTGGACAAGGCGCGCGCGGCGTACGAGAAAGCGATTGAGCTGGAACCCAACAACAGTTTCATCAAGCAGAACTACGAGTTGTTCAAGGAAATCAATGACCGCACCACTCGCCAGGACAATCAGTAGCCTTGCTGCGGTCGTCATGACCGTGGCCTGCACCAGCTACTACGAAATCCCGATCGAGACACCCATTCGCCCCAAGCTTGACGTGTCGGCGTTCCAGCGCGTGCTGGTGGCGGGCTTCATCTCGGGCGGCACGGATGATGTCGATGGGAACCTCGAGACCACGCGCCTGTTGCGCAGCCAGCTGCGGACCAAGTCGGAGATGCGCGTCATCGATACGGACGTCCTTCCGCTGATGGACGTCGCGACTGAGAGCCGCGCGACGAGCGACACACCCCCCGAGAACGAAAATACCCCGCCAGGCGTCATCCGGGAGGACTCCGACCTCGAGCCGTACGAGCATGTGTTCGCCGACGTCGAGTACTGGAAGCGTATCGGCGAGGAGTATCAGCAGCCGCTCATCGTCACCGGCACGGTGATGTTTGCACCGCAGGCCCGGTCGGGCATCGTCCAGCGCGACCAGGAAGTCTACGACTCGTTCGGGCGCCGGCGCGTGGTTCCGGTCCGCACCTACATGGAGCGGAAGGGATTCGTGCTCAAGCCCCGCTTCATCTTCATCGACGGGCGCACCGGGACGGTCCTCCACTCGGAAAACTTCCGGGAGGAGATTCTCTACAATGCCAACCAGACGTCGCCGGCGTTGTCCTCGTATTTCGAGTTGATGGACCGGCTGATCCCGAGCTTCCTGAGCACGCTCAGCAGCCAGAAGATCAAGGGCACCCGGGTTCTCCTCCAGTAGGGGCGACGCATGCGTCGCCCCTACGGGCGTTGCCTTGCGGCCGTCGCCGCCTCTCTGTTAATCTAAACCCTTTGTGTGGGCCAACTTCTGGTCCGCCTACGCTCCCCCTAAGACAAGGGAGCTTCGGCGAGACGCGCCGTAGCCGACGGCGAAGGCGGGCACGTCTTGCCATCTCAGACGAGGAAACGCCGTGTACGCGATCATTCAGGCCCGTGGCCGCCAGCTCAAGGTGACGCCCGGCGCCGTTGTCGAGATCGACGGAAGACCGGGCGAGCGTGGATCCGAAGTCACGTTCGGCCAGGTGCTGCTCGTCGAGAAGGACGCCGGTGAAATCCTGGCGGGGGCGCCGTATGTCGCCAACGCGCGCGTCCTTGGCGTGGTGGACGGCGAGGCGCGCGGACCCAAGCTCCGCGTCTTCAAGAAAAAGCGGCGCAAAGGGTTTCGGAAGACCCGCGGACATCGCAGCTTCTTTACGCGGGTGCGCATTACCGATATTCAGGTCTAGGCTTTGGGCTCTAGGCTCTGGGCCTTTGGCACTTCCTAAAGCCAAAGCCGAAAGCCTGAAGCCGACGGGGAATACACGATGGCTACCAAAAAAGGGCAGGGAAGTTCTCGTAACGGCCGGGACAGCAACGCACAACGCCTTGGTGTGAAGCGCCATGACGGCAATGTCGTGACCGGCGGCTCGATCCTGGTGCGGCAGAAAGGACGCCGCTTCGAACCCGGCTTGAACGTCGGGCTCGGCAAGGACCACACGCTCTTCGCCAAGACCGATGGCAAGGTCCGGTTCGAGGATCATGGCCGCCACGGCCGCCGCATCTCCGTCATTCCTGTTGAGTAGGCTTTGGGCTTTGGGCTCTGGGCTTTGGGCTCTCGACGTTCAGCCTCTGGCCTAAAGCCAAAAGCCCAAAGCCCAAAGCCGTATACTGATCTTTGATGTTCGTCGATGAGGTGGACATCCATGTGACCGCGGGCAACGGCGGTCGCGGCTGTCTCAGTTTCCGGCGCGAAAAGTTCATCCCCCGCGGCGGCCCCGACGGAGGCGACGGCGGTCTTGGCGGCTCCGTCTACATCGTCGCCTCTCCCCGCAAGAACACCCTCGTCGACTTCCGTTTCCATCCCGAGTTCGAGGCTCGCGGCGGCCGCCACGGAGAGGGCTCCAACAGGACCGGACATAGCGCGGCCGATCTCGACATCGAGGTCCCCGTGGGTACGCTCGTCTTTGAAAAAGCGCCTGCAGACGAGGTAGGGGCGACGCATGCGTCGCCCCTGCGGCTCGTGGCGGACTTGACCGAGGAGGGCCAGAAGGTTCTTGTCGCGAAGGGCGGACGCGGCGGGCGGGGCAACGCGCGCTTCGTGTCGTCGACCAATCGCGCGCCGCGGCGCGTCGAGCCGGGCGAGGCCGGCGAAGAGCGCTTCCTGCGACTCCAGCTAAAGCTGATTGCCGACGTCGGCCTCGTGGGCTTTCCCAACGCCGGTAAGTCCACGTTGATTGCCAGAATCTCGGCCGCCCGTCCCAAGATCGCGGACTACCCCTTCACGACGCTGACACCGAATCTTGGCGTCGTCACGCTGAGCGGCGATCGGAGTTTCGTGGCGGCCGACGTCCCCGGGCTGATCCAGGGTGCGCATGCGGGGCACGGGCTGGGCGATCGCTTCCTTCGGCATATCGAGCGCACGAAGGTCCTCATCCATCTCGTGGACGTCTCGGGCGCGTCAGCCCGGGATCCGGTCGAGGATTTCGACACGATCCTCGAGGAGCTCCGGCTGTTCGACCCGAAGGTCGCCGCGAAGCCCCAGATCGTCGCCGCCAACAAGATGGACGCGCTTGACGATCCCTCGCGGCTGACGCGGCTTGAAGAGCACGTCAAGAGACACCAGCTGCCGTTCCACCGGATTTCCGGGGTGACCGGCGAAGGGATCGAAGACCTGCTCGAGGCGGCGTGGCGGCAGATTGCCGCCGTGCGCGAGGCCGCTGCCGGCGCGGCGCTGGCGTCACGCGACGCATGACGCGGCGGCTGGGCGTGCTCGGCGGCACCTTCGATCCCGTGCACTTCGGTCACCTGGATGCGGCGGGCGCCGCGCGCGCCGCGCTCGGGCTCCACGAGCTCCTCTTCGTGCCGTCGCACGACCCTCCCCATCGACCGGCCGACCCGCACGCGACAGCCTTCCACCGGTGTGCGCTCGTGGCGCTCGCCATCAATGGCATCGGCGGTTACAGGGTCTCGGACGTGGAACTGCTCCGTGCGGGCAGTTCCTACACCTCCGACACGCTGCGCGCGCTGCATGCCGCCGGCTGGGCACCCGCGCAGATTTTCTTCATTCTCGGCGCCGACGCGTTTGCAGAAATTGCCACCTGGCACGAGTTCCCCGCCGTGCTCGATGGCGCCCACTTCGCGATCATTGCGCGCCCGGGCATGACCATCGAGGCGGCGCTGGCTCGGACGCCTGGCCTGCGATCGCGGGCGCGTCCGGCATCCGCACCTCCCGACGCAGCCGGCCGAACGGGCATTTTTCTCGTCGAAGCGGCAACGCGCCAGGTGTCCTCCACCCTCGTTCGCCAGCGGCTCGCCGCACAGCAGCCGATCGACGATCTTGTCCCTTCAGCGGTGGCGCGGCACATCGTCGCGCACCATCTCTACACGGAAGACGATTTGCATGGCCACGACCAAGACAACTAGGACCGTGAAGGCTGTCGCGGCCCGCAAGCCGGCGGCGCCCGGGACTCCCAAGCTGCCGAAAGCGGTGGCGGGCGCCGTGGGCGCGGCGCGCGGCAGACAAGCGGTGGACGTCGTGGTCCTGGATCTGCGCAAGGCCGGCGGCTTTACCGACTACTTCGTGATCTGCAGCGGCACCAACCCGCGGCAGATCAACGCGATCGCGGATGCCGTCAACGACACGCTGCGGAAGGATTTCGGGGAGCGGCCGGCGCTGGCCGAAGGCGTTCACAAATCCGAATGGATCCTGCTCGACTACTTCAACTTCGTCGTGCACGTCTTCAGCCGCGATTGCCGGGCTTTTTACGGGCTCGAGCGGCTCTGGGGGAACGCCGAGCGCTACGAGTTTGCCGATACGGACTAGGAGCGCTGCTGGACGCGCTGCTGGCGGTCACATTCGCGCCGCGGTGCGCGGCCTGCGCATGCGTGCTGGACGCGCCGCTCGCGGGTCCCGTCTGTGGACCGTGCTGGAGCCAGGTGCGGATCCTGGCCGCCCCGTTCTGCCGCACCTGCGGCGACTCGCTCCCGTCCTGGCGCGTCATCAGCGCCGCCCTCGAACAATGCCCCCGCTGCCGCCGCGCCTCCGGCTTCGTTGACGCCGCGCGCGCGGCGGGCGAATACGGAGGGTCGCTTCGAGAGATCCTCCACGCATTCAAGTACGAAGGCCGGCGTGGGCTCGCCTCCCCTTTGGGAGCGATGATCCGCGCGGCTGGCGTTGAGATTCTCGTCGACGCCCACAGCGTCGTGCCGGTGCCGCTTCACCCCTGGCGGCGCATGCGCAGGGGCTTCAACCAGGCAGACCATCTCGCGCGGCGGCTGGGGGTTCCGGTGCTGCGGGCGCTCTGGCGGGTCCGCGCCACCGTGCCGCAGACCGGCCTCAACGCCGCGGCGCGCAGGCGCAACGTGCGCCACGCGTTCAGGCTCTCTCCCTTTCTGACACGCGCGCAACGCCTGACGCTGCTGGAAGGCCGGATTGTCGTCCTCGTCGACGACGTGCGGACGACCGGCGCGACGCTCGAGGCATGCGCCGCCGCGCTCAAGGCCGCGGGCGCGCGCGAGGTCAGGGCGTTGACGGTGGCCCGGGCGGCGCTCCCTGTCAGGCGGGCCTGAAGGCCCGCCTCTACGTACGTTCTTTGGCGATCCGTAGAGGCGGACCTTCAGGTCCGCCTGGATCGGAGCGAAGGCGTCAGCCGGACCCCGATTCCCTCGCAAAGCTCTCAATCGCGTGCTGCTCGGTATCGAACACTTCGAAGAACGCGTTGAGCTTCGTGATACGAAGGAGCTCGCGAAACCGCTCGGTGGGATTCAGCAACTTGATGTGCCCCCCGCGCTTCACAACGGTGATTTGCGCCGCGACCAGCATGGCCAGGCCGGAGGTGTCGACCTGCGTGACGTGAGCCAGGCTCAACAGGAACTGGCGGCGGCCCTGCAGCATGAAGCCGCTGATCGTGTCCTTGAGCAGGGCGTCGCGCAGGCCTTCGTTGAGCACCAGCTTTCCGACAAGATCCAGCACCGTAATCGATCCAACAGCGCGTTCCCGGAGTTCCATCGTTCGCTCCACCAAAGTGGCGACGGCCTTCGATTGCTCTATGCCGATTTGGCTTTCAGCATGCCGATCTGGACGAGCAGGCCGGTCTCGAGCATGGCGAGTGTGGGAAAGACCGAGCGGATTATACGCGGATTACGCGGCGGGCGTCGCCGGCCAGATGGGTTCGACGGTGAACGATCCGAACGGTCCGAACGATCCGAACGATCCGAACGAGCTAAAGTTGGAACAGCCGCGTGACCTTCACCACGAAGCTGCGGTTCTGAAGGTCCGGAACTCCGCGGGTCAGCGTCGTCCGTCCATCGCTGTACACCATGAACAGCTCGCTGCCCGGCCGGTATTCCCAGCGGAAGCGCGCGTTGGTCGACATCGAATCCGTGCGTGACTGGTACTGCACCAGGGCGGAGACGAACATGCGTGGCGACATCGTGTAGGTCAGGCGGCTGCTGACCAGGTTCGTGTTGCCTTTCCCCCAGGGCACGTCGATGCGGTTCCACGACACGGTCGGCTCCGCGTAGAGCTGCGGCGAGAACTCAACGCGGCTCCGCCAGATCAGCTCATGCAGGGTCCCGTCATAGAAGCCGCCGTACCGCGCGGCGGCGGTGCCGCTGACCTTCCGCTGCGGGCCGAACGTGTAGCTGCCCCGCACCTGCGTGAAGTCATACCCGCCAACCGGAACGCCGACCTTCTTCGTCACCGCGAACGCCGCGTCGACCCCTTCGAAGGTTCGCGTCACGTCGATCTGCATCACGTCACCGCTGGTGCGATCGACCCTGAACGTGCCCTGCTGATCCCGGCTCTCAACCTTCTTTCCCGACGGATCCGTGAAGTAGTCGACCTCCGCCGCATACGTCAGCTTCCGGACACCCGGGATGTTCTTCGGCCGCGGGCTGAACTCAAACTTGCCGTGCGTACGGCGGAAGCCCTCCGGCCGCCGGATGTAGCCCACTTCAGGGTTGAAGTCCTTGCCGGCGAACACGTGCTCTGCGTCGATGCCCCATCGATCCGGGTTCCAGGCGAATCGCGACCGGTAGCTGAGATCGTTCCCGGTGCGGCCCGGTGTGTCGGTCTTCGCAACGTACTCGGTGAACGAGACGTTTTCGAAGAACTGGAACACGGCATCCGCGCCGTAGGCGTAATTGTGCGTGCCGGCCCCACTCGAGCTGGGAGCGCGGCGCGTCCCGATCACGCCGATGCGGCTGCGCCGCAGGATTTCGCGCTGCACCCGCACGACGGAAAAATCCGTGGCCACCGCGTTGAGCGCCGGTGCATCGCCGGTCCGCATGGTGAGCGCGCCGACCCGGTACGGCCCGCTCCGCCCCAGCAGACGCCCGCCACCCACGATGGGAACTGCGCCGCCGTTTTCCAGGCCGATACGGCGGCTGAAGAAGATCGTCGGTAGGTCAGCATTGTAGCCGGTGCCCTGGAGCCCGAACGAGAAAAACTGGGAGCCCTCCATGAAGAACTCGCGCTTCTCGGGAAAGAGCAGCGAAAAGCGTGTCAGGTTCACCTGCTGCTCGTCGTCTTCGACCTGCGCGAAATCGGTGTTGTAGGTAAAGTCGGCGACGTAGCTCTGCGTGACGCCCCATTTCACGTCCGCGCCGAATTCACCGTTTCCATGGTCGGAGAGTCCGCCCGCGGCGGTCCGGTTCGTCAGCGCCGACCCGAGCGCATAGCCCTTGACGTCGATGTTCCGCAGCGTGCCGGGCGCTTCGATCCCGACCAGGGTTGCGGCGCTGGAGGTCCTGTACAGACCGTTCCGCCCGTACGAGGCGGGGATGTGGGTCAGGAACGAGACTTCAGTTTTCGAGCGCACCATCCGCCGGAAATTGATGCCCCAGATGCGGCTGTTCTCCTGGAACCGGATCGACCGGAACGGGATACGGAACTCAATCGTCCAGCCGCCGTCGAAGTTGGCTGCCTTGGTTTCCCAGATCGTGTTCCAGTCGGTGCTGGCGTTCTCGTTGGTGACCTGCGCGTCGCTCATCCCACCCTGCGCATTGGCGTAGAAGATGTAGCCGTTACGCCGGTCGTAGAACGTATCGAGCAACACCGCGAAGTGATCGTTGTTGTACAGGTTCGCCGTGTCGCGCCGCATGTCGCTCATGACGCGCTTCGACGGATCGCTTTCCCAGAGCCGTGCGCTGACGTAGACCGCATCGTCGTCATAGGCGACCCAGACCTCGGTCTTGTCCGTCGCGGGCTCACGTTCGAACGGTTCCTGCTGCACGAAGTCGGTGATGGAATCGGTCTCGTTGTACAGGGGATCGTCGAGACGGCCGTCGAGTACCAGCGGCTCGGCGAGCCGGATCGCCCGAATGGTGACGTTGCCCGCGTCGTCTCGTGCGACGACGGCGGGCGGGACCAGTTCCGGCCCGTCGATGTCCTTCGGTCCCGACCCTGGAGCAGCCGACGCGAGGCAGGGGACGAGCGTCAGAGCGAGAAAGACTCTAAGTTTCAAGGGATTGTGAAATTATACACGATCGGCGACCGCGGCGAACACCTCAGCCGCCACGGCATCCCGTTCGCGATCCGCGTCGATCCGCACCCAGCCGTGCACCGCCTGGCGAAAGTAGCTTTCACGCACGCGCGCCAGCAAGGCCAGATCCCGCTCATAGGTGTCGCGGTCCGCGCTCTTTCGCCGCGCGGAGGCATCCGGCGGGATATCGAGCAGAATCGTGACGTCCGGCTGAGGCAGGTATTTCTGAATCTCGAGGAGCCAGGCCGCGTCGAGTCCCTGCGCCTCTCCGTACGCGACGCTCGATGCCAGGTACCGGTCGCACACCAGGATGGTACCGGCCCGTGTCGCGTCAACGATGGCCTGCTTCCACTCGTAGCGGTTGGCGACGTAGAGGAGCTGCATGACGTCGGGGCCGTACGAACGCTCGCCGCGAAGCGCGCGGCCGATCTCCGCTCCGATGACCGTGGCGTAGTCGGGGAATGAGAGCAGCCGGGACGTGCGACCCTTCGCCGTCAGGTGGTCGCGCAGCAGTTCGGCCTGCGTCTGCTTGCCACTTTGATCCAGGCCTTCAAACGCGATGAGCAACCCGGGGCGGGTCCGCTGCGTGGAACCCGCCCTCCGTACGTGGGCCGGGTCCCGCGGCGCCGCGTCGTCAGAGCGCCGCGGACCCGGCATCACGTTTCCAGCGCGAGCACGTCATCCAGCGTCTGGCGCCGGCGAATGATGGTCCATGGCCCGCCGTCGACCAGCACTTCCGGCGGCAGCAGGTGCCTGTTGTAGTTGGACGCCATCACCGATCCGTACGCGCCGGCGTCGAGGATCGCCACGAGATCCTGCACTTCAAGGGGCGGCAGCTGACGCTCACGGGCAAAGACGTCGCTGCTCTCGCAGATTGGGCCGACCACGTCCCACGACTCGTCGGCACCCGTCCGCGGACGGACCGGCACGATGCGGTGGTACGACCCGTACAGCGCGGGGCGAATGAGCTCTCCCATCCCGGCGTCCAGCACGGCGAACAAGCGGCCGTCGGCGTAACGCTTGGTGTCCACCACGCGTGCGACCAGCGCGCCTGCGTGCCCCACCACCGAACGGCCCGGCTCGAGCAGGACCGGCAGGCCGCTTCGCTGAAGCTCGGGAATCACCGCTGCGGCGTAGTCGGCGGGGCCGGCAACGGGCCGGCCTTCGTAGGCAATGCCAAGGCCGCCCCCCACATCGAGGTGCTCGAGCTCGAACCCCTCGTCTCGCAGCTCCAAGGCGAGCGTGGCAAGGGTCCGGGCAGCGCGGCGCATCGGATCGGCCGTCGTCATCTGCGAGCCGATGTGGACATGGACCCCCACGAACCTCAGACCGGGCCGCCCACGCCGCTCGCGGTAGATCGCGCGCGCCTCCTGCAGGGGCACACCGAACTTGTTAATGTGCAAACCCGTCGAAATATTGGGATGGCTGCCGGCATCGATATCCGGGTTGACGCGCAGGGCGACCCGCGCGTCGCGGCCCTGCGTGGAGGCGAGCGCCGCGATGCGGTCGAGCTCGCCCGCCGATTCCGCGTTGATCGTGCCGATGCCGGCCGCGATCGCGCGCTCGAGCTCATCACGGGTCTTCCCGACGCCAGTGAAGACGATGTCGCCAGGCCCGTATCCCGCGCGCTGGGCCACCTGGATCTCGCCGCCGGAGTTTGCATCGACCTTGCTGCCGACCGATCGAAGCAGCCGGACGATGGCAAGCGTGGAGTTGGCCTTGAGCGCGTAATGGATGGCGTGGGGGTACGTGGCGAAGGCCTCGTCGATGGCGCGGTAGGCCTCGCGGATCGCGCGCGCGCTGTAGATGTACACGGGTGTGCCGACGCGCTCGACGATCGCTTCGACGCTGGCGCCGTCGCATGCGAGCCCGCTGGACGTGGGCTGGAACGATTGGTACACGAGCGCTCGCATGTTATCATGCGCGCATCATCATCACATCGCGCACACGCGCGCGCTTCGCCGGGGTCCCCATCGCGCACACCTCCACCCCATCGCGCACGCGTGCGCGGCGGGGGCCCAGGGCCCGCGCGATGGGGCCGTGCAATGCCTGCTGACGCCTCGTCCGCTCCGCCCCGCGCGATCGACGAGATCATTGAACGCTGCCTCCGCGGCGACCAGGCCGCGTGGAACGAGATCGTCCGGATCCACTGGCGCACCGTCTTCAACGTCGCGTACAAGTTCGTCGGCAGGCACGACCTCGCGGAAGAGCTCGCCCAGGACGTGTTCCTCAAGCTGTTCAAATCGCTGGACACGTTCGACCGCCGCGCGAACTTCCAGACGTGGCTGATCAGCGTCAGCCGGAACCTCTGCATCGATCACTACCGCAGCGTCCGCAAGGAGCGCCAGACCATCGCCCGAGAGGTCGACCCGGCCGATCTGTCGCCCGCCGCGCCGGCCCGCAGCCCGCTTGCGGACTTCGAGCAGCGCGACCGCGTGCGCCTGCTCCGGATGGCGCTCGACCGGCTGCCGCCGGCGCTGCGCACCGCGGTCATGCTGCGCGACATCCAGGAACTGAGCTACCAGGACATTGCCGATCGGCTGGGCCTGCCCGAAGGCACGGTGAAGTCCCGCATCAATCGCGGGCGCACCGAGCTCGCGCGCCAGCTGCACGACGCGCGCGCGCAGCAGGACGCGTTCCCGAGAACCGGAGTGCGAGGATGAATCTGACCACCGACCGCTCACAGGGCGTATCGATCGTCCGCGTCAACGAGGCGCGCCTGATGTATCCGCTCCTGTCCGAGTTTGCCAACACGATCACGTCGCTCATCGGCTCGGGCGAACGACGGGTGTTGCTCGATCTCTCCACGGTCACCTACGTGGACAGCGCCACCATCGGGTGCCTCATGGATCTGTATCGCCAGGCGACCGCCGCCGGAGGCGTCCTCAAGCTGGCCGGCGTGCAGAAGCGCGTGGAGACGATGCTGACGATGACCGGCGCGCAGAACTTCCTGGAGATTCACCCCGACACGTCGTCGGCCATCAAGAGTTTTGGGGCGTAGCCATGCGGACGATTCAGACGACCACCGGCGCGGCCGTGACACTCGATGGCGACCTGCTCGCCATCATGGAGACCCTGTACCGCGAGGTCACCGCCAGGCGTGAGCTCGAGCGAACCTTCGAGGACATGGTCCGCGAGATCGCGCACCTCATCGAACAGATGACCGACGAGGAGCGCTGCACCTACCTGCGCGAGAGCCTGTTCCTGAACACCGTGAAATACGAGAACGACAAGCTCGAAGCGTACATGCGGAAGCTCACCAAATAGAAAAAGGCGGGCCTGAAGGCCCGCCTCTACGTCCCGGTTCGTCGTCGTCCCGGTTCGTCGTAGCGCCGGGTCTTTAGACCCGGCGACAGATTAATTGACCGCCGGCGCGGTGTTGCCCACCGGCACCATGGGCACCGTGACCGGCTCCGCCGGCGCCTCGATGAGCGTCCAGCAATCGCCTTCCTCGAGCACGCGCGCCGCGAATTCCGTATGCAGCGCGTGGCCGCCGCGGTGCGCCACCAGGTGGCCGATGATCGGATGGCCGACGAGCGCCATGTCCCCGATCACGTCGAGGATCTTGTGGCGCACGAACTCGTCGTCAAAGCGCAGCGCGTTGTTGAGCACGCCCGTGTCGCCGATGACGATCGCGTTTTCGAGCGATCCCCCGAGGGCCAACCCCTGCTGCCGCATCATCTCGACCTCCTCGAGGAAGCCGAAGGTACGGGCAGGCGCGATCTCCTCGATGAAGGACTCTTCCGTCAGGCGGATCGTCCGCGACTGGTGGCGGAGCAACGGATGATCGAACGCGATGCTATAGGTGACTTTGAAGTGATCGGATGGGTAGAGCGCAATCCGCTTGTCACCCCGCGAGAGGGAGATCGGCCGGAGGACCTTGAGGTACCGGCGCGCCGCCGCGAGCGGCTTGATGCCCGCCTCCTGAATCAGAAAGATGAACGGCGCGGCGCTGCCGTCCATGATCGGCACTTCAGGAGAGTTCAGGTCGACATCGGCGTTGTCCACGCCAAGGCTGATGAACGCGGCCATCAGATGCTCGACGGTATCGACTCTGACGGTGTCTCGCGTAAGGCCGGTGGCGTGATTGATGCCGCCGACGTGTCTGACTGTTGCCGGGACCTCCTGGCCGCCGAGATCGGATCGGCGGAACCGGATGCCCGAATCAGCGGGAGCAGGCTTGAGAGAAAGAGTGACTTTGTTGCCGGAGTGAAGTCCGATTCCTGCGCAGGAGATCGGCCGGCGAAGCGTCCGTTGCGTCCGTTGTGGCATCAGGCTCCGATAGCAGAGGATTTCTTGTTAGAAGCAATCACAGTGCCGAGCTGTGTGCAGTTTCCCAGGAACCCTTTTAACTGCTTGTCAGTCAGACCCTTGCAGCATCCACTGCGTCCGGGTCGCCCTCGCCCAATGCCAATCTGTTGCATCGTCGCAACAACGTATCGTGCACAAACCGTGGCGAGTTTACCACAGGGCAGATGCCCATGAGCGACACAATTGTTACTGGGGTCATGACCTCCTTCACGGATCGACACTCAAAGTATTGAGCCGGTTCATGAAGCGGGTCTGACCCCAATCAGCGGCTGGAGAAACGCGCCGGTGGCCGAATCCGGGTTGGCCGCCACCTCTTCGGGTGTGCCGCTCGCCACCACGCGGCCGCCGGCCGCTCCTCCCTCAGGTCCGAGATCGATGAGGTAGTCCGCGGACCTGATGACGTCGAGGTTGTGCTCGATCACGACCACCGTGTTGCCCTGGTCGACGAGCTTGTTGAGCACATCAAGCAGCTTGCGCGTATCTTCAAAATGCAGGCCGGTTGTCGGCTCATCGAGGATGTACAGCGTCCGGCCGGTGCTCCGGCGCGACAGCTCGCGCGCCAGCTTCACACGCTGCGCCTCGCCGCCGCTCAGCGTCGTCGCCGACTGCCCGAGCTCGATATAGCCGAGCCCCACGTCCTGCAGCGTGCGGAGCTTGGTGGCAATCGGCGGGATATTCTCGAGCAGCGGGAGCGCCTGGTCCACGGTCAGGTCGAGTACCTCCGCGATGGACTTGCCGCGGTAATGGACCTCGAGCGTTTCGCGGTTGTACCGCCGGCCCTTGCACTGCTCGCACGTCACGTAGACGTTGGGGAGAAAGTGCATTTCGATCGCGATGACGCCGTCGCCCTGGCAGGCCTCGCAGCGGCCGCCCTTCACGTTGAAGGAGAACCGTCCCGTCTTGAAACCGCGCGCCCTGGCCTCCGGCATCATCGCGAAGAGCTCGCGGATGAAGGTGAACATGCCGGTGTACGTCGACGGGTTCGAGCGCGGCGTGCGGCCGATCGGCGATTGATCGATCTCGATGACCTTGTCGATCAGCTGAATCCCTTCAATCCGATCGTGCAGGCCGGCGTCGGCGGCAGCCCTGTAGATGACCTGCGCCAGCGAGCGGTACAGGATGTCGTTGACAAGTGTCGACTTGCCGGAGCCGCTGACGCCAGTGACGGCCGTCAGGGTGCCGAGCGGAATGGACACGTCGATGTTCTGCAGGTTGTTCGCCCTGGCGCCGCGGATGACGAGGTGGCCCTTGAGGGCGGGGCGCCGTGATCGTGGCGTTGGAATCGAGCGTTCGCCACGCAAGTACGCCCCGGTGAGCGACCCGTGACCATCCGTCACTAATTCGTCCGGCCGGCCCTGGAAGATGACGTGGCCCCCGTGCTCCCCGGCGCCCGGGCCGAGGTCGATGACGTAGTCTGCAGAACGGATCGTCTCCTCGTCGTGCTCAACGACCACCACCGTGTTGCCGAGGTCGCGGAGCCGCGAGAGGGTCGACAGGAGCTTGCGGTTGTCACGCTGATGAAGGCCGATGGACGGCTCGTCCAGCACGTACAGGACCCCCGACAGGTTGGCTCCTATCTGCGTTGCGAGCCTGATCCGCTGGCCTTCTCCGCCCGACAGCGTCGCCGCGCTGCGGTTCAGCGTCAGGTACCCGACGCCGACGTCGTGCAGGAAGCGGAGCCGCTCCTGGATTTCACGCAGGACCCGCGCGGCAATCAGCGTCTCGCGCTCGGTGAGCTCGAACCGCTCGAACGCGTCGAGCGCTTCGCTGAGCGGCAGGCTGACGTACTCGGCGATGCCACGGCCCTTCACGCGAACCGCGAGGCTCTGCGGCTTCAGCCGATGGCCATGGCAGGAGGGGCACTCGCGCAGCGTCCGGTACGGCTCGAGGTCCTCCTGCACCACCCACGATCCGTCCTCGTATCGGCGGCGCAGGTTGGGGATGACGCCCTCGAAGTCCTTGCCAAAAGGGTCCGCTCGTTCCCGTTGCCGGAGGCCGGCACGTTCCCGGAGGCCTGCCCTTCGACTATCGCTCAGGGCACCCCGAGCAGCGTCGAGGGGTGAAGGCCTTCGGCTACCGATATTCGGAACCTCGAATTCCTCCTCGCCCTCTTCCTCGTCCTCGTCGCGACCCGCCGATGCCGCGGCCCTGACCGCGGCGCCCTTCGCTGCCGATTTCACCGCGCGCGCTGATGCCGCCGCCGGACCAAGCAACAGGAGCTCACGATGCTTCTTCGGCAGCCTCGAGAAGGGCACCTCGGGATCGAGGCCGAACATCTGC
>Ga0184637_10001707_pt1 | contig 14520 bp, 14 predicted proteins | sample PLM3_127_b2_FD_133143 | JGI IMG/M metagenome (GOLD analysis project Ga0184637, IMG submission 133143) | Groundwater sediment microbial communities from an aquifer in East River, Colorado, USA - PLM3_127_b2 | ecosystem: Environmental > Terrestrial > Soil > Riparian zone | place: USA: East River...
CGTCACGAGCGTGCCGGAGAGCATCGGCATGGCGGTGCTGGTGTAGGCGAAGCTCGCCGCGCGCAGCCGGTCCCAGCCCTGCTCCATCTTGGTCGCCATCATCTCCACGGCGATGATCGCGTCATCGACCAGCAGGCCGAGCGCGAGGATCAGCGCGCCGAGCGAGATCTTGTGCAGGCCGATGCCGAACACCTGCATGAACAAGAACGTCGCGGCCAGCACCAGCGGGATCGCGAGCGCGACGACGAAGCCCGTTCTCAAGCCGAGCGACGCGAGGCTGACCGCCAGGACGATGAGCACCGCTTCGGCGAGCGAGCGGACGAACTCGTTCACCGACCGCTGCACCGCCTGCGGCTGGCTCGTCACCTGCGCGAGCTCGAGCCCCACCGGCAGCTCGCGGGCGAGGCGCGCGATCTCCCGGTCGAGGCTGGCGCCGAGCTCGATGATGTCGCCGCTCTCGACCATCGACACGCCGATCCCGAACGCCTCCTTGCCCTGGAAGCGCATCTTCGGCTGCGGCGGATCGACGTAGCCGCGCTGCACGCGGGCGATGTCGCCGAGGCGGAACAGCCGGCCGTTGGCGCGGATCGTCGTCTCGCGGATCGCCTCGACCGAGTCGAAGTCGCCGGTGGTGCGGAGGAAGATCTTGTCGCTCGGCGTCTCGAACGTGCCCGCCGGGGCGATGGCGTTCTGCGTGGCGAGGGCGTTGACGATGGTCTGGACGTCGACGCCGAGCGTCGCGAGCCGGGTGTTCGAGAGCTCGATGTAGACCTTCTCGTCCTGCTCGCCGAAGAACTCGACCTTGGCGACCTCGGGCACCCGGAGGAGCTCGGCCCGGATGCGGTCGGCGTACTTCTTGAGGTCGGCATACGAGAAGCCCTCGCCGGTGAGCGCGTAGATGTTGCCGTAGACGTCCCCGAACTCGTCGTTGAAGAACGGCCCCTGGATGCCCGCGGGCAGGGTGTGGCGGATGTCGCCGATCTTCTTCCGCACCTGGTACCAGGTCTCGGGGACCGCGGCGGGCGGCGCCGAGTCCTTCATCTGGAAGAAGATCTGGGACTCGCCGGGCTTCGAGTAGCTGCGGATCACGTCGACGTTCGGCGCCTCCTGCAGCTTCTTCTCGAGCTTGTCGGTGATCTGCTCCTCGACCTGACGCGCGGTCGCGCCCGGCCAGGCGGTGCGGATCACCATCACCTTGAACGTGAACGGCGGGTCCTCGGATTGCCCGAGCTTCGTGTACGCAAGCACGCCGAACAGCGCGATCGCGAGCATTGCGTAGAGCACCAGGCTGCGGTGCCCGAGCGCCCATTCGGAGAGGTTGAAGCGTCGCATGATGGCTCAGCCGCCGCTGCGAACCGCGGCTTCGAGCCGCTGCTGGGAGCGCGGGCTCGCGAGCGTCTCGCTCACGACCCGCACGGTTTCGTCGGGAAGCAGCTTGTGCACGCCGACCGTCACGACGATCTCGCCGGGCCGAAGGCCGTCGCGCACGACGACGCCGTCCTCGCGATACGCGCCGACGACCACCGGCCGAAGGTTGACCTTGCTCGTGAGCGGGTCGAAGACCCAGACCGCGGGCTTGCCGTCGGCTTGAGTCAGCGCCGTGAGCGGCAGGGTGATCACTTGCGCCGCCGCGCCGTCGCCGAGCGCCACGTTGGCGGTCATGCCGAGCCTGACCGTGCCGTTGGCCTCGAGGACCGTGATCTTCACCGCGAACGTTCGGGTCGTGGGGTCGGCGGTCGGCGCGATCTCGCGGATGCGGCCGCGATAGCGCTGGTCGGGCGCCGCCCAGACGCTGATGAGAATGTCGGTCGCGTCGCGGAGCTCCGCCAGGCGGCTCTCGGGGACGTTGATCGCGACCTCTTTCTCCTCGGGTCGCGCGAAGCGCATCACCGGCTGGCCGGCGGCGACGACCTGGCCGGGCTCCAGGTTGACCGAGGTGATGACTCCGTCGGCCTCGGCGACGAGCGCGGTGTAGGCGGACTGGTTCCGCGCGCTCGACACCTGCGCCTTCACCTGCTCGAGCCGCGCCTTGGTAGTGTTGAACGTGGTCTCGCGGGCGTCGAGCACCGCCCGGCTGACGAATTTCCGCGCGTGCAGGTCCCGATAGCGCTCGACCTCGGCGGCGGCGAGGTCGTGGTCGGCGGCGGCCGCGGCGAGCTGCGAGCGCGCGGCGTCGACGCCGAGCTGCGCGTCCTGCGCATCGAGCCGGGCGAGGGCCTGGCCGCGCGTCACCTGCGCGCCCACGTCGACGTAGCGGGCGACGACCTTGCCACCGACCCGGAACGCGAGGTCGTTCTCGTACCGGGCGCGCACTTCGCCGGAGTAGACATTGGCGTTGTCGGCAGGCTTCGCGCCGACGATCTGCGCAATGACGGCGCGGGAGGCCGGGGGCTGGGTCTCCGGCTTGCCGCAGGCGGCGAGCGCCGCGGCGAGCGTGATGACCAGGATCGAGCGGACGGCGGACATGAGCATCTCCAGAGTCGTCGTAATCAGTGACCGATGCCGCGGGCCATCAGCACTGCGGCGAGCGGCAGCAGGGCGAGCAGGTGAAGCTCGACGAGGACGTAGCGGCGCGCCGACTTGGTCTCCGCGGCCAGCACGCTGAAACCGGCGGCGCCGCGGGCGGCACGTCGCCAGCGCACGAGGGTGGTGAGGTCGCGCGAGCCGAGGTCGCCGCGCAGCAGCATCGCCTCGGCCACGAGGAAGCCAGCCACGAGCAGGATGGCGGTGAAGTGCAGGAACGCGAGGGTGGCGTCGAGGATCACGGCTTCACCTCTTGCGCAGGCCGTCGAGCACCAGGCCGAGCGTGTGCTCGAAGTACGCCGGGGCGTCGAAGTCCTCCGGGCCGGCGCAAGGCAGGAACGAGTGCTCGAGGATGGCGCGCATGATCAGCGGTGCGACCAGCGCCCGCACGGCGTAGTCGATGTTCACCGGCCGAAACTCGCCGCGCTCGATGCCGCGCTCGAGCGCGCGCGCGAACAGCCGCGAGCCGCGCTGGATGACTTCCTCGTAGTAGAAGCGTGCGAGCTCCGGGAAGTTCTGCGCCTCGGAGATCATCAGCTTCGGGATCCCGGCGAGCTTCGTCGAGCCGATCGTCTGCCACCAAGCGGTGTAGAGCTCCCGCAGCAGGTCGGCGGAGCTGCCCGGATATGCCGCGACCAGCTGCTCGGCCTCCTCGATCGCGCGGACCATGCCGGAGCGGATGACCGACTTGAAGAGGTCGTCCTTGCTGTCGAAGTAGAGGTAGACGGTGCCCTTCGAGACGCCGGCGCGCTGGGCGACGTCCTCAAGGCGCGTCGCGGCGAACCCCTTCTCCACGAAGAGCTCGAGCGCGGCATCGAGGATCTCGCCCGGCCGCGCGTCCTTGCGGCGCTCGAAGCGCGGTTCGTTCTTCGTTTGTGTGGCGTCCATGGTGTTGTCGGTAACTGACCGGTCAGTAAGGTACTCATTACTGACTGGTCAGTCAACAATTTCTTTCGATGAGGCCATAAACCATCTGAGGATGTGAGCGCGCGCTCTCTATTTTCCCCAAGCCTGGAGAGCACGAGAGCGAGGGTACGCCTACCGCTCAGCGACCAAGCATCGCCGCAGACTGGCCAGCCAATCGCCCGAGCGTGACTGCCGAAAGGAGTCCGTTGCCGGAGAGGTAACCCCAGACGTGGGCCCCAGAGAGGCCGCCCGCGGCGCCGCCGCCGGCGAAGAGGTTGGGGAACGCGAGACCGCGCGAGTCGAGCACGCGGGCGCGCTCATCGACCACCAGCCCACCCTGAGTGTGGAAGAGCGCCCCCGTGACCTTTACTCCGTAATACGGTGGCGCGAGCCGCGGCTTCGTCGTGAAGTCCCGACCGAACGGGTCGCGCGTCTGGGTCGCGGCACAGCGCTCGACTTCCGCGAGGGTCGCCCGTAAGGCAGGCACGGGCAGACCGCAAGCCGCCGCGAACGCGTCGATGGTTGCGCCGCGCTTGATGGCGCCGAGCGAGTGCGCCTGCCGATAGTCCTCGAACTCGAGCCCGAGCCGGTGCAACCGCTCGTCGTACACGCTCCAGGCGACGCCGCCCGGCTGCTCGAGCACCGGCAGGCACTGCTCGGAGTAACCGGCGTGCTCGTTCGAGAAACGCGCGCCGTCGGCATTCACCTGGATCCCGCCTTCCATCAGAAGGGCCCACGTGATGAGGATCCCGTGCGGCGTCGCGACCGAGCCGTGGCCCTGATATGCCGTCAGGTCCTTCACCGCGGCGCCGAGCGCGGCGCCCCATCTCACCGCATCGCCCTGGTTGCCGACGTGGCCGAAGTAAAGGGCGCTCGCAATCTCCGGGATGTGCTGCCTGACCATCCCCGGATTGCCCCCGAACCCGGAGCAGGCGAGCACGAGGGCGTCACAGCCGACCGCCTCGCTCGAGCCGTCGGGTCGCTCGAGCTCGACGCCGCGAACGCGGCGGGCGGTGTCGGCGTACACCGTGGTCACGCGTCCCGAGGTGAGGAGATCGACGCCCGCCGCGGTGCACGCACGCTGGAGCGCGGCCATCAGCGCCGCCCCGGTCTTCTCGGGCGCGGCGTGCATCCGCAGCGCGCTGTGCCCGGGATAGAGGAATCCCTCGACCAGGACGAACTCGACGCCGTGCCGGTCCGCCAGCCACTCGAGGGCCGGGCCGGACGCCTGACAGACCGCCTCGACGAGGCGCGCATCCGCCTCGCCGTGGTTCTTCCGCTGGATGTCGGCCGCAAACTGCGCGGGCGAATCGGCGATGCCCTTTGCGTGCTGAAACCGCGTGTACGCGGCAGGGATGAAGCCGGACGAGAGCGCCGTCGAGCCGGCGGGCGTCGCGTCGCGCTCGACCACCAGCACCTCCGCTCCGGCGTCGCGCGCGGCGAGCGCGGCGACGAGCCCGCACGCGCCGGCGCCGATGATCAGGACCGGGATGTGCAGGTCGAAGCGCCGTCCGGCGTCGAAGACGACCGACACTGCTACACGCCGATAAGCGCCGCGCCGATCGCGCCGGCCGAATCGCCGAGCGCGTGCTTCACGATCGGGGTCTCGAGCGAGTCGCTGAACACCCGCTTCGCGACCTCTTCGACGCCGCGGGTGTAGAGCTCGTCGACGTTCGAGAGCCCGCCGCCGAGCACGACGATGTCCGGGTCCAGCACGGCGATGAGGTTGGCGAGCGACAGGCCGAAGCGTGCGAAGAACTCATCCATCGTCGCGGTCGCGCGCGCGTCGCCCCGCCGCCAGGCAGCGACGATGTCGTGCGCTGCCTGCGGTTCGTCGTGGCGCTCGGCGTGGCGGTTCTCGAGCCCCGACCCGCTGATGAACGTCTCGACGCAGCCGCGTTGCCCGCAATAGCACCGCGGCCCCTCGGGATCGATCACCGTATGGCCCCACTCTCCGGCGATGGACTGGAGCCCACGGTGCACGCTCCCGTCGATCACGATGCCGCCGCCGCAGCCGGTGCCCAGGATCACGCCGAACACGACGCGCTTGCCGCGGCCCGCGCCGTGCAGCGCCTCCGCGAGCGCGAAGCAGTTCGCGTCGTTCTGGATGGCGAAGTCGCGGCCGAGCCGCGCGTGGAGGTCGCGCGCGACCGGCATGCCGTTGAGGCAGACGGTGTTCGAGTTTTTGAGGAGCCCGGTGCGCGGCGAGATTGCGCCGGGGGTGCCGATTCCCAGGGTGTGCGCCGCGCTGCCCACTGAACCAGCCATGCGGCGATAGAGCTGTTCGATGCCGCCGAGGACCGCGGCGTAGCTCGACGAGTCCGTCGCGACGCGCTCGCGGAAGCGCTCGCGCCCCTCGCCGTCGAGGACGACGCCCTCGATCTTGGTCCCGCCGAGGTCGATGCCGAAGCGCAGCATCGCGCGGGCCTACCGGTGCGCAGCGTCGCCGAGCAGCGTCTCGCGGAAGCGGCTGCGGAGGTACGGCCCGTCGCGGGGCCCGAGCTCGATCTTCGTCGGCTCGGGCGCGACCTTGACCGCCGCGAAGAGCGGTCCCGGCGCGTCGTAGAGCGAGCGCTCGAGCGCGGCGAGCTCCCCCGGGGTCCGCACCGTCTCGGCCGCCGCGAACCCGCACGCGCGCGCGACCGCCGCGAGATCGACGCCGTGCGCGGTGTGCGTGCGTTGCATTCCGGTCTCGGCGTAGAGCCCGTTGTCGATGACGACGATCGCTAGGTTCCGCGGCCGCCGCACGCCGATCGTGGCGAGCGAGCCGAGGCCCATCAGCATCTCGCCGTCGCCGGTGATGACCACGACGCGCCGGCCCGTCTGCGCGCTCGCGAGCCCCAGGCCGACCATGGACGCGCTGCCCATCGCACCCCAGAGATAGAAGTTCAGCGGCGAATCCGCCACTGCGAAGGCGTCGTAGGTGGGCGATCCGAGCCCGGTCACGACGAGCGCTTCGCCGCGGCGCCGGAGAAGTTGCGCCGTCACCGCGCGGCGTTCGAGCATGCTCATTTCCTGAACACCTTGGCGCCGATCGCCCGCTGGCCGATCAGCACCGCGACCATGCGGCCCGAGTCGAACGCCAGCCCGGCCCCGGCGCGTACCGCCTCGACGATCTCCCCGGCGTCGTCAGCGCGCAGGACGATCACCCCCATGGCCTCGAGCGCGGGCGCCGTGGCCTGTCCCATCGCCACCTGCCAGGGGTTGAACTCGCCCCACTCGCCGCGCATCGTGACGAGCATCAGCAGGGGGATCCGGCACTCCGCGGGCAGCGCGAGCGCGTTGATGCAGTTGCCCACGCCGCTCGACTGCATCAGCAGGACGCCTCTCTCGCCCCCGAGATACGCCCCGGCGAGGAGCCCGATCCCTTCCTCTTCCGTGGTCAGCACCACGGTCGTCAGGCCGGCGTTCGCCTGGGCAAGCTCGATCAGCCGCCGATGCCCCGCGTCGGGCACGTAGGCGACCTGCTTGACGCCGGCGGCGAGGAGCTCGTCGTAGATCGCGTCCGGCCACGCGGGGGCGGTCACTCGCGCCTCGGCTCCTCGCTTTGCAGCTCAGCCCGCCAGCCGGGCGGCGAGGGACGGGGCGGCGCGCGCGAGGTCGAAGCCCGGCCGGCCCTTCAGCCGCTCGAGCAGGCGCCAGGCGCCGCAGAGGTTCGATGACAGCAGCGGCACGGCGGAGTCGGGCCCGTCGGTCACGATCGCGTCGAGCGTGGCGACGCCGGTGCCGTCCAACACGACTGCGTGGATGCCGGGCGCGTTGACCTGACGCAGCCCGGCGAGCACGTCGGCCGTCCGCAGCTGATACGGGCGAAACTCCTCCGAGAGCTGGACGACCTGAGCGACGCGCAGGCCGGCGCTTTCCCAGTACGCGACCGAGCGCCTCGTCAACCAGTCGGGGTAGGGGGAGACGAGCGCGATGACCCGCGCCTCGAGGAAGCGCAGCGTGTCGATGACCGCGATGCTCGCGATCTCGACGATCGTGCCGGACTCGAGCGAGAGCGCCGCGGCGAGCTCGCGGTCGCGCGCTTCCCCGAGGACATAGCTGGGCGCGGTCGCGCCGATGTAGATCGCCTCGAGCATGAGCTCGCCGAAGCTCTTCACGGCGGCCGGGTAGTGGAAGGGGTAGCCGTCGACGCGGTCCCGGAGGTCGCCGGACAGCACCGGCAGCCGGCTCGCGTACAGGCCGAACTCGGGCGGCATCAGCCGCCGCATCTCCGGCTCGACGGTCGGGTTGGCGGGCGGGACGATCACGCCCAGTCGCTTCGGCGGCTCGTTGGGCTTCATCGGTCGAGGCGGATCATAGCCGGCCGTCGCGGGACGTGCCGCGACGGCCGTTGAAACACCCGGGCCGTTGGAGTAACGTCGGGGTTGCGACGTGGGGGTCCTGGGCCCGCTCGTTCCACGAGGCGCGCCCGGGTGAGAGAGTCCCTTCGAACCTGATGCGGGTAATCCCGCCGTAGGAAAGCGTCGGCAGTCCCCCCGCCTGCCCCCGCTCCTCCGCACTCTTGGAGAAGCGTCATGGTTGCCAACCCGAAATTCAACGCGGCGCTCGCGCACGTCGACGACGCGGCGATCCAACCGCTGCCGAGCTCGCGGAAGCGCTACGTGGCGGGGTCGCGCCCCGACCTCCGCGTGCCGATGCGCGAGATCGCGCAGGCCGACACGCCGGCCTCGTTCGGCGCCGAGGCGAACCCGCCGATCTTCGTCTACGACACCTCGGGGCCGTACACCGACCCCGAGGCGAGGATCGACATCCGGCAGGGCCTCGCTGCGCTGCGCCGCGGCTGGATCGGCGAGCGCGGCGACACCGAGGAGCTCCCGGGGCCCACGTCGCGCTACGGGCGCGAGCGCCTCGCCGACCCGAAGCTCGCCGAGCTGCGCTTCGACCTAAAACGCAAGCCGCGGCGCGCGAAACCCGGCCTCGCCGTCAGCCAGATGCACTACGCCCGGCGCGGGACCGTGACACCCGAGATGGAGTTCATCGCGATCCGCGAGAACCAGCGGCGCCGGGAGTACCTCGAGGGCTTGCGCGCCGGCGGGCCGACCGGGGCGAAGCTGGCCGAGGCGCTCGCGCGCCAGCACGCGGGCCAGTCGTTCGGCGCCTCGATCCCGGCTGAGATCACGCCCGAGTTCGTCCGGAGCGAGGTCGCACGCGGTCGCGCCATCATCCCGGTGAACGTCAACCACCCGGAGAGCGAGCCGATGATCATCGGCCGCAACTTCCTGGTGAAGATCAACGCCAACATCGGCAACTCCGCGGTGACTTCCGGCATCGCCGAGGAGGTCGACAAGATGACCTGGGCGATCCGCTGGGGCGCCGACACGGTGATGGATCTGTCCACCGGAAAGCACATCCACGAGACCCGCGAGTGGATCATCCGCAACGCGCCGGTCCCGATCGGCACGGTGCCGATCTACCAGGCGCTCGAGAAGGTGGACGGGAGGGCCGAGGAGCTCACCTGGGAGATGTTCCGCGACACGCTGATCGAGCAGGCCGAGCAGGGCGTCGACTACTTCACCATCCACGCCGGCGTGCGGCTGCCGTTCATCCCGCTCACCGCGAAGCGTATGACCGGGATCGTCTCGCGCGGCGGCTCGATCATGGCCAAGTGGTGCCTCGCGCACCACGAGGAGAGCTTCCTCTACACCCGCTTCGCGGAGATCTGCGAAATCATGCGGGCGTACGACGTCTCCTTCAGCCTCGGAGACGGTCTGCGCCCCGGCTCGATCTACGACGCGAACGACGAGGCCCAGCTCGCGGAGCTCCGCACCCTCGGCGAGCTGACGACGATCGCCTGGCAGCGCGACTGCCAGGTGATGATCGAGGGGCCCGGCCACGTGCCGATGCAGCTCATCAAGGAGAACATGGACCTCGAGCTCGCCGATTGCCACGAGGCGCCGTTCTACACGCTCGGGCCGCTCACGACCGACATCGCGCCCGGCTACGACCACATCACGAGCGCGATCGGCGCGGCGATGATCGGCTGGTTCGGCACCGCGATGCTCTGCTACGTCACGCCCAAGGAGCACCTGGGGTTGCCGGACAAGGACGACGTCAAGGATGGGATCATCGCCTACAAGATCGCCGCCCATGCCGCCGACCTCGGCAAGGGCCACCCCGGCGCCCAGATCCGCGACAACGCGCTCTCCAAGGCCCGGTTCGAGTTCCGCTGGGACGACCAGTTCAACCTGGGCCTCGACCCCGACAAGGCCCGCCAGTTCCACGACGAGACGCTGCCGCAGGAGGGGGCGAAGCTCGCCCACTTCTGCTCGATGTGCGGGCCGCACTTCTGCTCGATGAAGATCACCCAGGACGTGCGCGACTACGCGGCGAAGCAGGGGTTCTCGGAGGACGAGGCCCTCGCCAAGGGCATGGCCGAGAAGGCCAGGGAGTTCGTCGAGCAGGGGGCCGAGATCTACCGCAAGGCGTAGCGGGGGTGGTAGGGGTGTCGACGGGGCTGCCGCAGCTCTCGCTCCTCGAGACGCGCGTGCTCGGCGTCCTCGTCGAGAAGGCGAACACGGTCCCCGACATCTATCCCCTGTCCCTGAAAGCGCTCACGGCGGGGTGCAACCAGAAGAACAACCGCGAGCCGCTGATGCAGGCGACCGAGGCCGAGGTCCAGGCGGCCGTCGACGCGCTGCGCCCGCTTTCGCTGGTCATCGAATCGAGCGGCTCCCGCGTGATGCGGTACGCGCACAACATCGGCCGCGTCGTGAACTTGACGGATCCGGCCGTCGCGCTGCTCGCCGCGCTGATGCTCCGCGGTCCCCAGACCCCCGGCGAGCTCCGGATCAACACCGAGCGCCTGCACCGCTTCGCCGACCCCGGCGCCGTCGAGGCGGCCTTGGAGGCGTTGGCAGCGCGCGCCGGAGGCGACGGCGGACCGCTGACGGTCCAGTTGCCCCGGGTCCCGGGCTCTCGCGAGCACCGGTGGGCGCACCTTCTCTCCGGTCCGGTCGAGGCGCCCGCCCCCCGACCGCTGGCGGCGGCTGGCGCGGCGGCCGCGCCGGCGGACCTCACCGGCGTCGAGATCGCGGCGCTGAAGGCGGAAGTCGCGCGGCTCGCCGCGGAGACGGCCGAGCTGCGGGTGCTCGTCGAGCGGCTCTACCGCAACCTCGGCGCCTCCAAGTAGGCCGCGCTGCCGCGATCCCGCGCCGGAACGGCCGCCTCGAGAGGCCGGCGCCGCGCGGCGCAACCTAGCGCCTTGGGGAACCTCTCAAGCTGCTGTTCCAGCACGCTTTCCGGGCCGCAAGACGGTCGGCAAAAAAGTCGGCAGTAATGGTTGAATACAACGTCGGATCATGGCAGAATTAGAGCTTTAAATCATTACGTTGGATAACGAATGTGGCCTGAGGAAAGGTCGGCAATAGAGAGCCGTCGAGCGACCCTCTACACCGACCCGGTGCAGTTCGAGCCTCTGCTGCCGCAGAAGGGTCTGGACGTGTTCCGGAGCCGCGCGGCGGCGATCACCGAAACATCGTTGCGGCTCTCGAGCAAGGCTCATCTAGCGACGCGCGAGCGCCTTCGCGAGCTGCTGCGCGCTATGAACTCCTACTACAGCAACCGGATCGAGGGGCAGAGCGCCCATCCGCTGAACATCGAACGGGCCCTGAAGCGGGATTTCTCCGACAAGCCCGAGACCGCCAAGCTGCAACGGATCGCCCTCGCCCACATCGAAGCGGAGCGGGAGTTGGAGGAGAGGGTCGAGGAAGGAGCGAACGCCCTCACCGCGGAGTTCGCCCTCGACGCGCATCGGGCGATGTACGGCCGATTAAGCCCGGCGGACCGCACGAGTGCCGACGGCGTGGTCGTACAACCCGGGGAGCTCCGGACGCAGACCGTGCGGGTCGGCGAGCACGTCCCGCCCGAGCCGCGCTCGATCGGTCGATTTCTCGGCAGGTACGAGGAGGTCTATGCGGCGAGACGTTCGCACGACGAGCGCTTGATCCGCATCGCGTGCGCCCACCAGCGTCTCGCCTGGGTGCACCCCTTCGTCGACGGAAATGGCCGAGCCGCCCGGCTCGTGACGCACGCGGCGCTCTACCCGATCACTGAGGGGGGATGGTCCGTCTCTCGCGGGCTTGCCCGCAGGCGCGACGAGTACTACGCGCGGCTGGCCGACGCCGACGAGCCGCGGCGGGGCGACCTCGATGGACGCGGGAATTTGAGCGAGGAGGGTCTGCGCCGCTGGAGCGGCTTCTTCCTCGACGTTTGCGAAGACCAGAGTGCCTTCATGGGGCGCGTGCTGGACCTGAGCGGCGTGAAGGTGCGAATCACGGCGTTGATCGCGTTCCGCTCGGCGACGGACAGGAAGATTCGCGGCGAGGCCGTGCTCCCCCTTTATCACCTGTTCACGGCCGGGCCGGCCACCCGGGCCGAGTTCCGTCAGATGACCGGGCTCGGGGCACGGACCGCCCAGGCGCTCCTTTCGAGGCTGCTCGCGACGGGTCTCGTCGAAAGCGACACACCGCTCGGGCCAGTGCGGTTCGGGATGCCTCTCGACGCGCTCCAGTTTCTGTTCCCCGACCTGTATCCCGAGGCGGCGACGCGTCCGGAAGCGTAGGGGGCCGGGGCTAGATCGAGGGTCCACGCGAACGGCCACCCTCGGCAGCACTTCTCGTTCGTTCTCGCCGCGCCGACGAGGCGCCGTCACGAGGTCGTCACCGTCCGACCATCGTCGGTGTCAGGACCGCGGGCGAGCGGCGACCGATGAGCATCGTCGTCGCGCGTGCGAGAGCCCGCCCCTGTCACAATTCTTCACACTCGCGCATCCACCTTGCGGCCTAGACTCGTAGACGATTGAACGGATCTGTGCGTTTGAGACACTAACACGGGTATCGAAGCGACGATCGGACCTCCAGAGGCAAGCGAAGTGACTGCGCCGGACGACATCAGGCTCTACGAGTGGGCGGAGTTCAATCTCCCGCCCGAGCTGCTGGATCGGCCGCGCAGCGTGTCGCCGCTCGCCCGTCGCGTTCTCGCCGATGCGCCTGCCCTTGGCGCGACCGTCGAGACGGCGAGCCCGCGCGCCTTCAACCGCTTCGCATCGCTGCTCCTCCCCTTCGGCTTCCGGACCCTGCCGAAGCCCTGACACCCGCTGCCTGGCCGAGTGCTGGCCCGGGCGGTTCTTCCCCGTCACCCTGAAGGCGCGCCGCGCGGCGCGAGCACGGCCGTCGCCGCGAGGTAGAGCACCCAAGCCGTGAGCAGGTGCCAAACGAAGTGGGTCCCCGTCGGCCACGCCTGGCACAGCGGCAGGTCCACCGTTCGGACGGCGATCGCAACGGCGAATAGGCCGAACGCCGCGGCGAGGCGGGGCGCGGCCGGATGGGCCCGATGCCGGGTGTACCAAGCCAACGCGGCGAGCGCCAGGACCGGCGGGACGTAAAGGAGCGATTCGCCCATCGTTCCACGCGGGACGGCGGCGAGCACACCCCGCTCGAAGACGGCATACAGCACGAGTCCAGCCAGCACCCCGCGCCACCCCAGTCCTGCGACGCGAACGAGGCACAGGGCGAGGACCACGTAGACGAAAGCCGCGATGAACGCGAGGTCGAGCCACCGCCCCCAAACGGTCGCGAAGGTGTGGAACAGGAAGCTTCCCACCCCGACGAGCGCGGTCAGCACGGCGAGCGCCGCGGCGTCCCAGCCGAGCCCGCCTTGCTCGCACCGCGCCCGGTTCGCGATCAGGATTGCGGCGACGAGGAACGCGAGGTTGGTGAGGGCATTCAGCGGCTCCGACCAAAAGCTCGGGTCCGTCCGCTCGCAGTAGAGGTCGATGCTCCGCCACGGATCCACGGCGGGATTCTGACAGTGCCGCGTCGACCACGCGGCGAAGCCGCGCTCACCGGATGCCGAGCAATCGGTCGAGGGACGCCGCCCCCGCCCCGCGTCCGGCAAGGTAGAGCAGGAGCGCGGCCCACGAGAGATGGGTCGGCCACGCGTCCGGGTAGACGAAGAACTGGATCACCGCGGTCATGCCGAGGAGCGCGAGCGCGGAGAGGCGCGTGAACAGGCCGAGCACGAGGAGGACCGGGAAGAGGTGCTCGGCGTAGGTCGCCAGGTGCGCCGCCAGCGCCGGCGGCAGGAGCGGCACCTTGTACTCGTCCGCGAACAGGGCGATCGCGGTGTCGCTCACGGTCAGCCAGCCCTCCACCTTCGTCCGCCCGGACAGGAAGAAGATGCCCGCGATCGCGAAGCGCGCGGCGAGCGCGAGCAGGGAGTGGCCGACCCAGCGGTCGAGCGCGTCGGCCACGCGATTCCACGCGGCGCGTAGCCCGCCCGGTGCGGCGCTCACGGCCGCGTTCGTCGTCTGTGTCATCGGGGGCGCTCCTCCGGTTCGGGCGCCAGGATTTCCAGACCTCCGACAGCGCCCGCATCGATCAGGCGGGCCATGAGGCGCGCAAGGTCGGTTGCGGCGCCTGCGGCGAGCGCGGCCGCGGCGGCATCTGCGAGCGGCTGGCCGGCCACGCACGCGTCGAGGAAAGCGCACGCTGCGGCCTCGAGCTCGACGTGCGCGACCGCGGCTTCCGGGCGCACGACAAGCACTCCCTCGCCTCGCCACGCGATCTCGCCGTCGTCGGCGCCCTGCGGATACCGGTTGCGCCGCCAGATCGTCACGATAGGCTGCGCGTCGAACCACGCCCAGCGGGCGGACGCGTGCGGCCGCAGCACGGTCCGGGCGAGCTCGCCGGGCGCGAGGCGCGCGACCGCGGCGACACCGAGCGGCGCTTCGTCGCGCGCGGTGTGCGCCTCGGTCCAGAAGCGGTCGAGGCGTGCGACACCGGCCAGGTAGGGAAGGTCGGCCGCGGGCGCGAACGCGGCGAGGAAGTCCGCGAAATCCGCGCCGTAGTCGGCGAGCGTGGGGTGCCGGGGCAGGTTCGCCCGCGCGTAGATCGCCGCGGCCGCCCGGAACCACGCCTCGCCGACCAGCCGCGCGACCGACGGGTAGTTCGCCTGGAGGGCGTCGATGCAACCCTTCATCACCGTGTTGCGGTAGACGGCGAAGGCCGGCTGCGCGGCGAGGCGTGCAACCTCCGGGGCGAGGCCGGCCGCCGCACAATCCTCGGCGAGCAGCGCGCGCGCGAACCC
>Ga0184637_10001708_pt1 | contig 14518 bp, 12 predicted proteins | sample PLM3_127_b2_FD_133143 | JGI IMG/M metagenome (GOLD analysis project Ga0184637, IMG submission 133143) | Groundwater sediment microbial communities from an aquifer in East River, Colorado, USA - PLM3_127_b2 | ecosystem: Environmental > Terrestrial > Soil > Riparian zone | place: USA: East River...
ACGATCTCGCCCCCAAATCCGTCAAAAGCAAGTGGAAAGACAAAGCCTTCGCCGCCGGAGTCAACCGGGCGGACATTGAGCTAGGCGCTCAGGAATTGGGCGTGGATTTGACGGAGCACATTTCGACGACTATCGAAGCGATGCGGACGATTGCACCGCAACTGGGGCTGGAGGGCTCCCTCGCGCGAGGGGTTGGATGAGCAAATCGGCGCTGATCGTGTGGGGCGGCTGGGAAAGCCACAAGCCACAACAGGGCGCGGAGCTATGTGCGGCGTTCCTGCGCGAGGCGAACTACGCGGTCGAATTCTCCAATTCGCTTGACTCGTTTTTGGACTCTATCCGCTTGCAAGCGTTGAGTCTTATCATCCCAATTTGGACGATGGGAACGCTCACCCCAGCCCAGGAGCGCGGCCTGCTCGATGCGGTCGCCAGTGGCGTAGGGATCGGGGGCTGGCACGGCGGCATGGGCGATGCGTTCCGCGCCAGCCCCAACTACCAATTCATGGTCGGCGGGCAGTGGGTCGCACATCCAGGCGACATCCTCGACTACGAAGTCAACATCGTAGATCACGCCCATCCCATCACCGCCGGGCTGTCCGACTTCAAGATGCGCTCCGAGCAGTATTTCCTGCACGTTGATCCGTCCAATCACGTGCTGGCGACGACGACGTTTAGCGGCGAACACGCGCCCTGGGTCGCGGGCTGTGTGATGCCGGTGGCCTGGACACGGCGCTGGGGAAAGGGTTGCGTGTTCTACTTCTCGGTCGGGCATACGATGAAGGATTTTGAAGTTCCGGAGGCGCGCGAAATCCTACGGCGCGGCCTCTTGTGGGCCAGCCGTTAATGTGAAACCTATTATGTCGTCGTAGAGCCTGAGCTTGAGGGATGGTATAATCCCAACACTCGCCGGGATAACTCACCCGGCGCTTTCGTGAAATGCCGAAATCTACAGCGACTCCGGCCTCCGGCCCGCGTTTGTGCCCCACCTGTGGCACGCGCGTGGGCGCGGCAGCCACCAAATGCCTGGTGTGCGGCGCAGACCTCACGGTCACAGGCGGTCGCGGCTCGGCAACAGCTGCTGCCCGGGGGCGCTCGGTCTCGGTTCCGCAGGTTACCATCTCCATGCCTGCCCTCGTGGGTTTGGTGGTGATACTGCTCGTCTTGGGGGGCGGGTTGCTGTTCATGGCCTTCAGCGGTGGATTTCCCTTCGGCGCGGGGCAAGAAGATGAGGGCACCCCTACTCCCACCGCCAGCATAACCCCGCCCCCCACTTTTACCTCGCCGCCGACCGCGACCGAAACGCCCGTCCCCTCGCCGACGCCGCTGCCGCCTCTTTCCTACACGGTAGTGCAAGGCGATACCTGCGGTGTGCTCGCTTTCAAATACAACGTCTCCGTCACCAGCATTATCGAGTTGAACAGCCTGAGCCCGAACTGCATCCTCACCGTCGGATCCGTCCTCCAAATTCCGCAACCGACTTATACCCCTACGCCCTTACCCACAGCAACCTTGAATCAAAACGTCAAGCCTCAGCCCACACCCGTGACGCACATCGTGCAGGCAGGCGAAACTTTGGCTGGAATTGCTAGAGGCTTTGGCCTGAGCATCGTGGACCTGATGGAGGCCAACGGCATCACCGACCCCAACAGCATCCAGGCGGGCCAGATTTTGATCATCCCGGTCGAGAAGATCGTAACGCCCGGCCCGTCGCCCACGCCCACCCTGCCGCCGCCCTACCTCGCGCCCAACCTGTTGCAGCCGATGGATGGGGCCTCCTTCAAGCCCGAGGACGTGATCACGCTCCAGTGGGCCTCGGTGGGCGAATTACGCACGGGCGAGTTTTACTACGTGACGGTGGAAGACGTGACCTGTAACTGCGCCGCCATCCGGCAATTCCCGGTCACTGAAACCAAGCTGATCGTCCCGGAGGACCTGCGGCCCACCGATGGCAAATCGCACCTCTTTCGCTGGACCGTGACGACCGTGCGCCAACGAAACCTCGGCGACAGCGGCACGCCCGTGTACGATCCCGCTGGGGCCACCGGCTTGGAGCGGCACTTCATCTGGCCCGGATCGCCGTAATTACTAGGTAGACCTTCCCGGTCGTGGAGACTGGGAAGGTCCGAAAGGAAATTCCTATGGCCCGCATGGTGAACTGTGTCAAACTGGGGAAAGAACTGCCGGGGCTGAACCGCCCGCCCTTCGGAGGCGAGCTGGGCAAGCGGGTTTTTGAAAACGTCTCCCAGCAAGCCTGGCAGATGTGGCAGCAGCAATCCACCCTGCTGATCAACCACTACGGCCTCAACCTGCGCGACCCCAACGCCCAGAAGTTTTTGATGGAGCAGTTGGAAGAGTTTTTCTTCGGCGAGGGCGCGAAGGTTCCGGAGGATTGGGTACCCGAGGATCAGGCCGCGCCTGCGCCGCGCAAAAAGTAAACGTCAAGCGTCAGGTGACGTGACCTGTTTGACCGTATTCCCTAGGGAGTGCCACCGCGTGCTTTATCGGCGGCATTCTTATTCTCGGCGTTACGCTTCAAATGCAGAGAATGGGCAGTCTGAAGGATGAGGCTGATGAGCGCCCACAACCCGGTGAGGGCCAGAGCAACGATGGTTATCTCATCCCGTACGTGTTGAACCTCGGGGGTATTCCAGAAGCCCACCCCATTTTCCCAGGCGCTAACGATTGACGCAATCGACCCTGTCTCGCCCACACCCGGGAATCGATCGGCCAATACCGGCTCCAAGGAGTCCCAGGTGGCAACGACCCATAGCCCGAGCGTGCTGAGAACCCAGGTCAGCCCCCACCAGGTCACGGCCACGAAGGCTGCCAAAACCAACAGCCACACCACAAACTGGAAATACAAATAGATGCTGTGAAACGGTTTATGCAACCGGCGCGCCACTTTCTTGAGCCAGCCCCAACCTTTAGGCGGATCCGCCGGGACCTTGTCGGGGGCCCATTCCGGCGGGCGTAGGTCGCCCAATACCCGCCGGGCAAACGGCCTTTGCACCTGGTCTTGGTTGGTCCAATACTCGCCATGATGTTTGGCCGTGGCCGGGGTCTTGATATTCGTGGGGCTGGCTGGCTCACGCTGAATGAGTTTCTTCTGGCGCACATCCTCCGGGCTGGGAAAACTCTTCTTCTGAAGGATTTCGGTCAGCTTTGGCGCTTCCGTCGCCAGATTGTATTCGTCCAGTCCATAAAACTCCGTGATCGGGTCAATCAGGTTCCAGAAATTCATCCACTTAAATCCAAAACAAAAGCTGGGGTAAGGACGCACCGGGAAGCGGAGAATGTAGATGGGGTCGAGGATCGGGTTGATCTGATGGTAGTAACTCAACACACTCCCGATGGTCGCGTAAGTGATGATTTTGCGGCGATAGGGCCCTGGCAAATGATGGAAGAGCGTCTCGAAAGTAATCGGGGTGCCCTGCGAATGCGCAAACATGTGCAGGCGCGATACGTGGGGGTGATCGTGAAAAAATTGAAGATCGGCCGCAATCGCGCCCCGCACCCGATGCGCCTGGGCCGGATCAGTCGCATAGGTAGCCACATCGCCAAGCACGCCGCTCAATACCGTGCTCAGCACCTCATCTATCGCATCACCCATGCCCCGGAGCACACGTGTCCATTTGAGCAGGCGGGCAAGGACCAGCCCCAAAAACGTAATGGGCAGGGCGAAGACCACAACGCCGCGATAGACCAGTTGCGTGACCTTCATGCTCAGGCGCTCGCGCCGATCAATTCCACCTTTGGGTTTTGAGTAATATTCCCACGTATCCGTATCGCTGTTGGCTAATTCGCGGAATTTCCAGGCCGAGGCACGCGCGCGCAGAAGGGCTAATTCCACCAACACCACTAACCCCAGCACCAGCGTATAGCGGACCGGATTGAGTAACAAGCCCAAGATGAGCAATCCCAACACCCAACCTCCCAGGCCGGGGAGGCGAGTATCGGCCTGAAGCCGATTCGGGTTTGCTTTGTCCTGGCTGGCCTTGCGCCACTCCCGGGCCTCCAGTGCCGCCGGATAGCCGGCCACCAGAGCTAAGAGCACGGCCCCAGCTGCTGCCAAGCCAATTTGGGCTAGGAAAGGCACCGTTCGCGTCCATTCCACGACGCCGCTCAACACCAACAAAGGTTGCCAAAGCACAAGGGCATATAGAATGGCAAACGACCCGTAAAGCAATCTCGCCTCTGATTTTGGCTCTTCGGAGGGGAAAGGCAACTTGGTGAACAACTCGTAGATTCCGCTGCCAAAGGCATAAGTGGCCATGCGCCACTCGCGCTCAATCGTTTGCAGTGGATTGGCCGGGTTGAGACCTGCTTCCCAATAGGGCTCCTTGATCCAGATGCGGCGTTCCCCACTCCGCGCCTCGATCACATGATTGAGGGGTTGCCGGTCATATACCGAAGGACGGTAATCGGGCGGGAAGATATCGTGCCGTTCGCCGAGCGTGGCGATTGGATCCACGGATTTGAGGGCTGGCCAGAAGCCACGTATAAACTCGTCGAGGGTGTCGTCGGCTTTCTGCAGGCCCGCACCTTTAACCACCAGGATCACCGAGGTATCGGTGACAATCCCCTGATACAGTTTCTTATCATCCGCCAATCTTTTCAGCGAGCCTTCCAGTTTTTCCAACGACAATGTGTTAATAACCGCTTTGAGTTCCTCCTCGTCAGGCGCCGCCGCAAGTTGTTCTTCCGTTTCAAACCGTTCAGCGAAATCTCTTTTGAGAAGCTCAAACCGGCGGCGGGTCTCCGGCTTCGCCGGCGAATCGGGACTTATCCAGGCGTACAGATCCCGCGCGCCGGCCACGCCCGCTAACGCCAGCGCCTGGGCGGCACAGGCATCCACACCCTTCACGCGCATCAGATCCGCGCGGATCACCCAGTTGGTGATTTCAGCATAGGTGAGGCCTAAAGCCTCCGCCATGGGGTCCCGCTGTTCGGGGATGGCGGCGGCTTGCAGAAAGAGGTCGCGGGCTTTGTCGGGGTCTGGCCAATCTTTGCGCGGCGTCTTGGCCGGTTTAAGGTAACGGATCCGCCTACGCGGCGCGCCAAGGGACAGCAGGGCAATGAACAGGGCCTCGCGCGTGATGGTGGCTAACGGCCAGGGATCCAAAGTGGGCATGGGGTCTCCACTTATATTAACGGCAGTTCGGGCGAAATATCAAAATGTAGGCCGCGATGCGCCGCCCGTAACGCCCTCTCCACCTCGTCTGGCGTTTCCCCTCGGGCGAAGATAAAGCCCAAATAGCTCTCACCCTCTGGCAGCGGCACAAGCGGATAATCAAACCGGGCTGTGATCTCGATAGACTCGACGCCCGGGACAGCGCGCGCCGCCTCGAGGCCGCCGACCTCGGTCAACACGCCGCTCCCCGGAATCGGAATCATCATCACCCCGCCTGCTTGGCGCTCACGCCGTGCACCCTCAATGCTCATCCCTAACGCCTGCCGTAAGATCAGTTCCTCTAGCGACATTTCGGCGCTCCCCACGAAGCGCAGGGTTTGCGAGCACAACCCGCCAATCGAGCGTCCGGCGATTTCGAGCATCCACGGGCCCTCGGCGTTGAAGCGCAGTTCGGCGTGCACCGGCCCCTCGCGCAGTCCCAGCGCGCTCGCTGCTGCCTGTGCACACGCCGCGATCGCCGCCTGCGCCTCTAGTGAGAAGCGCGAGGGCGTCACGTAAATCGTCTCCTCGAAGAACGGCCCTTCCAAGGGGTCAGGTTTGTCGAATAGGGCCAGCACGGTCAGTTGGCCGCGCATAAGCAGCCCTTCAAGCGCAAACTCGTCGCCGGGGAGGTAGCCTTCAACCAGCACGTCTTTCAATCCAACATGAGACAACACCCTGGTGACGCGCGCCCACGCGGCCAGGAACTCTTCTGGAGTATTCGCGCGGATGACGCCCCGACTGCCCGACAGGCGCGTGGGCTTGAGCACGCAAGGGTACTTAACTTGCGAAGCCACCCGGCTCGGATCATCGCCGACGGCAAACGGCTTGAACCACGGCGAGGGCACGCCCGCGCGCGCAAAGAGTCGGCGCATAAGGTGCTTGTCGCGGGCGGCCTCGGCAGCGGCGGGCGAGTTGTGCGGCAGGCCCAGCGCTTCGCCAATGCGGGCGGCCAGCACCACCGTGGCATCGTCGGTGGCGACGATGGCTTGCAGAGGATGTTCGCGAGCATAGCTTTTCACCTGCCGCACCGAGCGCGCCGGGTCACGGAAATCCAGGCCGAGAAAGTGGTCCGTGGCCGTGGTGTGAGCCGGGGGCACGTCGAGCGCGCGAATGACCTCCACATCCAGTTGACGCGCAGCTTTCAGGAAGGGATCGAGGCGGTAAGAGTGGGCCGAGGCGAGGACAAGGAGACGAGGAGAGGCACTGTTCATGCTAAAGGCTTGCGTTCCGTAGTAGCTTGATAACCCTTCACCCTGCCCTCTCCCCTCCGGGGACAGGGTCGCGCTCGAACTACGAATTGGCATCTTTGGCATGCACGTCCGGAACCCAGGTGTAGCCGTCGGCATCCAGCAGATACGCCTCACGCAAGCCGTGGGGCTTGTCGGTGGCTCCGGCCAGCACGATGAAGTCCAAACGACGCGCAGAAGCCTCGGCTTTATCGGGGTCGCACCCGTGCAAACGTAACTCAACGCCCGCGCCACGCGGCGCGTCCCCGGCCAGCAGGCGCTCCATCGCATGACCCTGGTAGGTATGGTCGGCGTGCAGCATCCACTCCGCGCCGAAAGCTCGGAGCACCGCAAAATCCGGATCACTGTAAACCACGGTCGCGCCCAACACCTCACGCTGAAAGACCAGAGCTTGCTCAATGTCGCGCACCAACAGATTGACTGTAAGCGCGTTGAGCGAGCGGCTATAATCTTTGGCCGGCATCCAGGGAGTGCCAGTTCGCAGTTTCATTTTATTCTCCAACGGCTTGGGGTTCGGTCTTCAGGCCAATGACCTCGTGCAGCGAGTACGTGCCGGTCTTGCCTTTGATGGCGTAGTCGCAATGCTTGCCGACGACGACGTAATCTCTGACTTGCTGATAAGCGCTCTCGGAGATCAGGAAATCCGTCCCGGCTTCTTTGTTAGCGCTTTCCACCCGGCTGGCCAGGTTCACTGCGTCGCCGATGGCCGTCAACTGCCGCCGGTCGCCCGTGCCGACCGTGCCCAGCACCACCTCTCCGTAGTGAACGCCGATGCCGACACGGAAGTTGGACCTGAAGTGAAGTTCAAAGTAGGGCTGCATGGCTTCCACGGCCTTAAGCATCTCCAGCCCGGCGCGCACTGAGTTCAACACCGCATTGGCCGGGTCAGTCATGCCGAACAAGGCCATAATGCCGTCGCCCATGAAGTTGTTGATCTGCCCCTGGTGCCGGTTGATGATGGAACCCACCCGGTTAAAATAGCGGTTGAGGACATGGATCACGTCATACGGCAGTTGGGCCTCGGCGAAGTTGGTGAAGTTGCGGATGTCGGAGAAGAGGATAGCGAGCGGCATTTCCTCACCCACACTGCGCGGGGCGGCGCCCATGATTTCCTGGTCTACCAGTTCCACGTCCTCGTTGTCCAACACCAGGCGACGCAGAGCCACGTCGCCGCTCAAGACGGTCTGGCAGGCCAGGCGCACGTTGGGGCTAAACTTGCGCCGGTCGGCCATCTTCTGCTCTTTCTCGTTACGTGAGCAGCAATACTCCAAACCCTCCAGAATCAACACCCGGCAAGTAGAACACTTGGCGTTCCCGCCGCACACGTGCGTGTGCAAGATGCCGTTGTTGAGCGACGTTTGCAGGATGCTGGTGGCGGAGTCGGTTTCGATGATCCTGTCATCACTTTGATAATCAATGCGTGACATACACCCTCCCGCTCCCGTAACAGATCACCACTGTTTATACTACGGCCCTTGCAAAAATGCCATGCCTGCGTTATGTTCTGGTTATACAGGAGATTGAGTGAGACAAAGCCGTGGACTAAACTGGTTAGGCGTCTTTTCCGGCGTGTGCCTATTGGTAGGCACGGGCCTGTTAGTGGTGGAGTTGGTGGCTTACAGCCGCACGTTTGCCACTTACCCGCCCGGCCTGTCTTTGGGTGGGGCGCCCGTGGGCGGCCTCACCGAGGCCGCCGCGCTCGAACAGCTCGTCACCGCTTACAACTCTCCCCTTGAACTCCGTTATCGCGACAGCCTTATCTTGCTCGCGCCGGAGGTGGTCGGGTTTCAGGTCGAATCGGCCCAGATGCTTTCGGAGGCCGCCCGCTACCAGACCAACGAGAATTTCTGGAGCGGCTTTTGGGATTTCCTCTGGCTCCAACCTCGCGAGTCCGCTCAGATTCCTCTGAAGGTCACCTACTCCCCGGAGAAACTGCAAAGCTTTTTGGAAGACCTGGCGGCGCGCTACGACCGGCCCGGCAGCCCACCCCGCGCCAACGTGGGCACTTTGGGGTTTGTGCCTGGCGAGCCCGGCCACGCACTCGACCTCACCGCCGCCTTCAACGCCATAGACGCCGCTCTGCATTCAGCGGAGAACCGAGTCGTTACCTTGCCCGTGAACGAGCAGACTGCCATCCGCCCCTCCCTGGAAACGTTAGGCGACTTGATCCGCGATGACGTGAGCGTGCACCAGTTCCCCGGCGTGTTCAGCCTGTACCTGATGGATTTGCAGACTGGGCGTGAGTTGGAGATCAACCTGTTCAATCAAACCGACATCTCCGGGCCAGTGGCCTTTTCAGCGATGAGCACCATCAAGATTCCGGTGATGGTGACATTCTTCGCCCAAAACGTGGGCGATCTCACCGACGACGAGAAGTTACTCCTCCAGCGCAGTATTGACGAGTCGGCCAACACTGCGACCGATCTGCTGATTAGGACCGTAGGGCGCGGAGACGAACGGCGAGGGACACAAACCATTGTCGAGGACATGCGGGGGCTGGGATTGAACAACACCTACCTTAGCGGCCTGCTCGACGTGGCCGGGGCGGTGTACAGTCCTTTGGGCACTCCGGCCAACTCGCGCACCGACATCTCGACGTCCCCCGATCCTTATAATCAAACGACCGCCGAGGACATGGGCACGCTGATGGTGATGATTTATCAATGCTCACGGGGGGGCGGCGCGCTGATGGCGGCGTTTCCGGGCGAGTTCATGCCCGAAGAGTGCCGGACGATGATTGATTTATTGACTCGCAACGAAGTGGGGCCCATCTTCATCACAGGCGGCTCGCTGCCCAACGGGGTGGTGGCTCACAAGCACGGCTGGGATCGCGTGCCACTAAACAACGTGGGCGACTCGGCTATTGTCTTCACGCCCGGCGGGGACTACGCCATGACCCTCTATGCTCACCACCCGGAGACGATGGGCTTCGAGGAAGCCAACCGCATGATCATCTCGATCTCGACGGCGGTGTATAACTACTTCAACCCGTCGGGCTCGTGAGGGGAGCGTGCCGGCAGCCAGGTGTACAAATGACAGATTTATGCACCTGGCTACCGGCTTACGTGTTTACTGGTCTATCCGCTATTCTTCCTGACGCTTAATCAGCACCAGGGTGTTTCCCCCGTCTTCGTGGCTGAACTCCACGGCGTCCATCACCTGTCGCATAAAGTACAGCCCCAGCCCGCCGACGCCTATATCCTCGACCTCCACGTTCAACCTGGGTTGCGGCACGGCGGCGGGGTCGAATGGCGGGGCGTGGTCGTGGATGGTGATAATCAACTCGCCCGGTTCGGGCTGACAGACGATCTCGATGTGGCCCCGGTCTTCACCTGCGTAGCCGTGCTCGATGATGTTGGTGCAGGCCTCGTCCACCGCCAACTGGCACCGGTTGCTGGCGGTCGCGTCCAGGCCCGCGGCCTCCGCGGCCTCGGACACGAAATTGCAAATCTGCTCAAGCCGGTCGTAACGGCCGGGGACGGAGAGACGGCGTTCCATCCAGGGGCGCGGTGGGTGAGTTAGAAGCTGGCCACCGCTTCGTCGCGCGTGCGATGAATGGAAAAGATCGAGGTCAGCCCGGCGAGCCGCAGCACCTCTTCGACGCGCGGCGAGGGGTTCGCCAGCCGCAAATCGCCGTTGACGCGCTTGACTGCCTTGAGGGTCGAGACCATCGCGCGCAAGCCCGCCGACGACATGTACTCCACGTCCTTCAAGTCCAGCACGATCTGATTCTTCTCGGCATCCACCAACTGCTTGAGCGCATTTTCCAAATCCGGCGCGGTGGCGCTGTCCACTCGTCCTGAGACGGCCATCACCGAGACTTTGTCATAGTCTTGAGTCGCGATGTCCATGATATCCTCCTGAGTTAATGTTTGGGGATTATACCCAAATCTATCTATAAATCCAAGTTTACGGTGAGTCCACCACAGCCAGACGAGTAGCCGCCAGGCACAGCCCGACGAACAACCAGAAAATTGTTCCGGCGGGCTGGAACACCAAGTTGAAGAAGTAGTGATCCACCATCCCCACGGCCAGCGCTGCCAGCAACCCTGCGTGCACGCCCAACCACAGGGCCGTTAATTCGCCTTCCGGCTCGGCCCGGTACACGGCCTGGCGATGTCGAAAGCCCCAAGCATAAACCACGCCCATGACGAGCAGGAACGCTCCTAGGCCCACCAGTCCCATCTTTTCGACGATAAGCAAATAGGCGTTAGAGACTCCCAGGTAGATATCAATTTGCGGCGCGCCCGCAAAACCCACCCCAAACCACGGGTAGCGGCCAATCAGGATGAAGGCATCTTTGTACTCGCCCAGGCGCATCTGTGTGGCCAGGTCTTGTCCCTGCACGCCTTCGATAAAGTGCACGACATAGCCCTGCGTGACGGGCAGCAAAAGGATAACCCAAACGACTGCCACCCCAATCCAGATCATCCGGCGATAGCGCGCTAGGGCGATGCCAGCCAGCGCCACGCCCAGTGCAGCCATAGCCCCGCGCGAGAAGGTCAGCACCACGCAGGTCAGCACCGCCCCAAACGCCAGGTACGTCAGCCAGCGCGAGCCAAGCACCGGCTTCTTCGCTAGAAGCTGCGGCGCTAGCAGGCCGCCGATCATCGCCAGCAGGCCGCCCAGCACGTTCGGGTCCACCGAGGTCGAAATCGCGCGCTGAGAGTTAGCAGGGTTATCTTCGACGTAACGGAGCACGCCGCCGGAGGGGTAATTGAACACACGCAAAGCCGAGAGCGCCCGCTCAGAGAAGTCTTGCGGCAGGACGTAGAGCACGATGCCGAGCGCCGCCGCGAGAGCGCCGCCGATGAGAAGTAGGCGAACCAGGAATATGAGCGTGGGACGGTCGTCCACATAATCCACGATGAGGAATGCAAACCAAACGCTCAACAGCAGCTCCGCGAACTGGCGTATCAGGTTGGTGGTGAGCGGCCCATTGCTCTTGCCGGCCACGAAACTGAAGAGGGCGAGAATCCAAAAAGCCAGGATGGGTGCGTGAGCGGGGGTCACGGTCAGGCGGCGGCGCTGGCCTGTCATCCATTGCAAGGTGTACACCAGGAAAACCGCACCGAGAGCCAGGTCGAGGAATGTGGGCGTGAAGACGATCTTGACCGGCAATGCCCCAAAGGGCAGAAGCGTGATGATCCCAATCGCGGCGGCCAGCCCGAGGCGAATGTCGGTGATGATCCACAGACCGGCGGCCAGCGCGAGCAGCAGGGCCACCGTAATGATGGGCCCGGCATAGCCTAGCAGCGCGCCCAAACCCACGGCGACCGAAGCCAGGGCCAAGCCCAGCCAAAGAGGATAGGGCGACCACCGATCACTTGATCTCGATAACATGCTCAATCACCACCGCATCGTCAGGCCAGCGCGCGCCGTCGGGTTGGTAAGCTCCTAGCCGCGCGCCAGTCTCCCTTTCATACAGACCTAGCCGGAGGGCGTAAAGTCCGGGCGTCAGGCCTGCTGGTAAATCAAACTGTCGGGCATCCACAACGACCTGGCCCGGAATCCAGGCTGAGGTCGGCCAGTCGTCGTTCAAGGGCGGCGAATCTTTCTGCGTCACCGGCGTGCCATCGGCCGCGAGCAAGTGCACAAACACGGTGTAGTCGTTCGGCACAGGCTGATCGGTTCGCCAGTATAGCGTAAAAGCGCCCTTTGGGCCGGAGTCCATGCCGATCAATTCTATGCCGTAATCGAACGTACTGCTAACGGTGATCGAGGGAGCCACGACTGGCGCTTGAGCTGGGACAACGCGCCCGACGCGGAGGGTGAGGGCCTCGATCGGGCCGCCGGGCGTGGTCATAGGCAAAGTGTTCTCTGGGCGCTCATCCCAAAACTTCAGGTCTAGCCAGAGCAATGAGGGGGCCGAGGCCGTCGTGGTGATCGGGAGCAGGTAAGGATCGGCAAAGAGTGTGCCGGGCCGCCACTGCGAGGTGGGCAGGTTGCCGCCGCCAGGCCAGGTGTCGAGCTTGCCCACTTCCTCCCTCCTTCCACGGCCGAGTAAGTGCTGAGCCAGCGCGTAGTCTTGGCTCATAGGCTTGAGGGCGCGCCAATACAGCATCACTCTTTGATTCTCGCCCGGGACACGCGGCGCATCGTCCATCTGATAGCCGACGAGTTCTATTGAGTCGCCAAAAGTGATGTGGACGAGCTGTAGATCGCCAGGCAAATCGGCTTCCGACAGTACAGGCGGCGGGGCGTAGCGCGGGGCGATGTAAGCCACGGGGATGAGGGCGGCGACGAGAGGCAAAATCCCAAATCCCAAAAGCCAAATCCCAAACTGAGCCCCTCTTCGCCATCGGAGGGACTCCAAGGGCGCAAGGATTCCGGCGGCCATGAAGATAGAGAGTGGCGCGATGGCTCCAAACATTAAGCGTCCCTGCGAGGCAAAGGTCTGCATCGTCCAGCGCACTACGCCCACAAGCGTAAGCAGGCAGAACAGGCCGAGCAGCACCAGTTCGGCGCGCGACCAGGCCCGCCGCCGAAGGGCGGCCCAGACTCCGCCCAACAGCGCCCATATCGTCAGAGTATCGAAAATGCGATGGATCCAATCCGCCGAGAGGATGGTGAACAATCCGAAGACATCCCAATACGAGCGATAGAAGCCGTACCATTCTTCGCGGATCAAATCCGGTAGAGCGATCACGCGCGGCCCAGCGATGGCGATCATGGTCTGGAGGCCCAGCCACTCGCCATAGAGCTGCTGATTGCGCCAGAACCACCAGCCGGAGACGAGGAGAGCGAGGCCAAAAACAATTAAAGATTCAAATCCCAAACCCCAAATCCCACCTCTCAAATTTCTACCTTCTTCCTTCCAAGCTCTCCATCCCATCGCCAGCGCGGCCACTGGCCAGAGGATTAGCCCACTGACTTTGGTGAGCGCCGCCAGGCCCAACAGCAGTCCCAGGCCCACAGCTTGCCGGACGCCCCATCGCCTGTTCGGCTGCATCACTTGCATACAGATGAGGAGAATCGTCGTGCTCAAGAGCATGAGTAGGTTATCGTTGTTCACCGACGCAGTGACGAAAATAAATTTCGGGTTGAACGCGACGAGGGCTGTGGCCAGGAGGGCCAGCCACGTGTGCGACGGGAATACGGCCAAAGCTAGCCGATAGGCTGCCACCAGGGTAAGCGCACCCAGGCCCAAAGAGAACCAGCGAATCATATGCACAGCCAGCGCCGTGCCATGATAGGGAAATGCCTGATCCGGCGTATGGCGATAAAAATTGACGTTTTGCGGTGTGCCGGGGATGTGATGGAGAAAGGGGTTGCGGACAAAGACCTGAGGCCAATCGCCGGTATCAACCCAGAAGGTCAGCCCTGCCGCCAGCAGATGATACAGCGGCGGCTGGCTGCCTTCCTGTTCCCAATCCGCTTTCTGGCCAGGGTCTTGCTCTGGCAGGCCGTGCTCTTGCGCGATCCAGCGAATGGCGGCGAAGTGGTAGCCCTCGTCCGTCGCTTCAAAGATGGGCGTGGCCCAATCGTACAGCAGGCCCAGGCCAAGATATAGGACGATGATGACGACCAGCCAGCGCGTGTTATGGCTCGTAAGGCTCACGGCAATTCCACGTGGATGGCAATGGGCAACAATACCCGAGTCTCACCGCTCTTCGTTTTCAAGTGCTCACCCGAAGGCCAAACGTAGAGCCCTACTTCTATCTGAATATTGGCTCGGCGGCAGATCTGCTGGGAGCAAAATCGGGTGCGAGTCAATGATCGTTTCCCCAATGGCCCACTGATCGGTCGGGCGTTTGCCGTTGGCAGGTGGGCTATCAGCATTTGCAACGTTGAAACCATCAGCGGTGAGGAGATGCACGAACACAGTACACGAAGTGGTGATAGGCTGTTGGGCAGTCCAATACAAAGTTAAGTGCAACAACTCGCCTGGCTGAGACGGAAGATTGACCGCCCGATAACCCGTGAACACAATCCCGTTTTCAAAATCCACTTGATGCGGCTGGCGCGCGGCCAACGACCCGGAAGGCGTATCAAAAGTCTGCACCCGAAAGCCAGAGATAAACCGATCGTCGAGTTTCTCGCAGCACTCGCTCAGCCAGTTCGCCACAAAGCCCTCCGGGTCATATAGTGGGCTGGG
>Ga0184637_10001710_pt1 | contig 14502 bp, 10 predicted proteins | sample PLM3_127_b2_FD_133143 | JGI IMG/M metagenome (GOLD analysis project Ga0184637, IMG submission 133143) | Groundwater sediment microbial communities from an aquifer in East River, Colorado, USA - PLM3_127_b2 | ecosystem: Environmental > Terrestrial > Soil > Riparian zone | place: USA: East River...
AGGAAGTGCTGGACGAGCAGTGGAATGTCCTCCCGCCGTTCGCGCAGCGGCGGAATCTCGATGCGCACGACGTTCAATCGGTAGAAGAGATCCGTGCGAAAGCGCCCGTCCGCCACCATGGCCGCGAGGTCGCGATGCGTCGCGCTGATCACGCGGATGTCGACCGGCACCGTGGAGGGCGAGCCCACGGGACGCACTTCCTTGTGCTGCAGGGCGCGCAACAGCTTGGCCTGCACGGGGGGCGGGATCTCGCCCACCTCGTCGAGGAACAGCGTGCCCTGGTTCGCCATCCGGAACAGGCCCGGAGAGCCGAGCGCGCCGGTGAATGCGCCGCGCTCGTGCCCGAAGAGCTCGCTCTCGATGATGCTCTCCGGAAGGGCGCCGCAGTCGACGGGCACGAACGGGCCGGCGGCGCGCGGGCTGCTCTCGCGGATCGCGCGCGCCACCAGCTCCTTGCCGGTTCCGCTCTCCCCCTGGATCAGCACGTGGCTCTGGTTGTGGCGCAGGCTCTCGATGATGCGGCCCAGGGCGCGCATCTTCGGCGCGCCGCCCACCAGCTCGGGAAGCCCGGCACGCCCCCGCAGCTCGTCCTCGAGCTCGCGGTTGCGGCGCATCAGGCGCCGGCGCTCGAGCGCCTTGCCCACCGTGGTCCGCACCCGATAGACGTCGTCGAAGGGCTTGGCGAGGTAGTCGAAGGCGCCGCGCCGGATGCAGCCCACCGCGCTCTCGATGCTCGCGTGTCCCGTCATCACGATCACCTCGATCTCGGGACGCTCGCGCTTCACGCGTTCGAGCAGGTCGAGTCCGCTGCTGCGCCCGAGAAAGAGATCCACCAGCACGACCGCGAGGTCGGGATCCGACAGGAAGGGATCCACGGCCTCCGGCGCCTCGGCGAACGCGATGCGATGACCATCGGGTGCGAGGATGCGGCGCAGGGAGCGCAGCAGCAGCGGCTCGTCATCGACCAGCAGCACCAGCCCGGGGTCTCCGGAGAGCGTCTCGCTGGCGTTGCGCATCGAAGAGAGCACACCGGGGGATGCCATGGCTCTCCTATCGGTCCCGGAATCGAGACGCTTGAACGGGCGCCCTCGCCTGCCTACACTCCGCCCGCCCCCCCAATCCGGCGCGGAGGCACACCCCTGCAGCGCAAAGCCAACGTGCTCGTCGTCGACGACGAGGAGCTGTATCGCCGCGCGCTCGAGCGCATCCTGCAGCGCGTCGGCCACGCCGTGATTTCGGCGCGTGACGCGAGCGAAGCGCTCGCGATCGTCGCAGCCCAGCCCATCGACCTGGTGCTCGCCGACATCCGCATGCCGGGCCTCTCCGGCCTCGAGCTGGTGCGCCAGATCCACGAGTTCGCCCCCGACCTGCCGTGCATCGTGATCACCGGCTACGGGGGCGCGGAGCAGTCGGTCGAGGCGCTGCGCGCCGGCGCCTTCTGGTACCTGGAGAAGCCCTTCGACCAGGGGCACCTCGACGTGGTGCGGCGCCTGGTCGAGCAGGCGATCGAGATGGGCCGGTTGCGCGTCGAGAACCGCATCCTGCAGCGCGAGCTGAACTCGAAGTACGGCTTCGAGAACATCGTCGGCAACAGCGGGGTCCTCCGCTCCGTCCTCGACGTGGTGGCCAAGGTCGCCGACTCGGACAGCACGGTGCTGATCACCGGCGAGAGCGGCACGGGCAAGGAGTTGATCGCCCGGGCCATCCACTACAACAGCCGGCGCGCCGAGAGGATGTTCGTGACGGTGAACTGCGGGGCCATCCCGGAAGAGCTGCTCGAGTCCGAGCTCTTCGGGCACGTGCGGGGTGCCTTCACCAACGCCGTCAGCCACCGCGAGGGGCGATTCTCGCTGGCGAACGAGGGAACGATCTTCCTGGACGAGATCGGCGACATGAGCACGAACCTGCAGGTGAAGCTGCTGCGGGTGCTCCAGGACCGCACCTTCGAGCCGGTGGGATCGTCGAAGACCGTTTCCGTGAACGTACGCGTGATCGCGGCGACCAATCAGGACCTGGAAGAGGCGATCCGCGTCCGCCGCTTCCGCGAGGACCTCTTCTATCGCCTGAACGTGATCCCGATCGAGGCGCCGCCCCTGCGACTGCGGCGCGAGGACATCGGACTGCTCACCCAGCACTTCCTCGACCGCGCGAGCCGCGCCCGGGGTCGACCGGTCCCAGGCATCTCGGGCGAGGCGCTCGCGCTGCTGTGCGCCTACGACTGGCCCGGCAACGTGCGCGAGCTCGAGAACTTGATCGAGCGCCTGGTGACCCTGGGCGGGGAGCGCGAGATCACTCCCGCGGATCTGCCGGCCAACCTGTGCCGGATCAACGCGCCGGCGCTCTCCGCGCTGCGCGTGCCCGCGACCGGCCTCTCGTTCCGCGACGTGGTCGAAGAGGTCGAGGAGCAGCTGATCCGCGAGGCGCTCGAGCTCACCCACGGCAACAAGAACCGCGCGGCGCAGCTGCTCGGCCTGGGCCGCACCACGCTGCTCGAGAAGATGAAGCGGAGGGCCGGGATCCGGCCCCCGCCGCCTTTGGCTCCCCCCGCCCCGGGCACTGACGGATTCGCAACCGGCGCGGGTCCAGGGCGTCGGAACTCCGACGCTTTTGCCGGTGGCCGAGCCGGGCCGCCGCCGGTGGCGGCAGCCGCTCCGCGCAAGCGGCTTCGCAACGGCCGGTCGCACGAGCCCCGCCAAATCCCTGACGAATCGGGAACCTGACGCCGCACCCGCACGCGGGCTGCCCGCCGCGCGGCGCTTCCCTCTCCCGACCACCTCGGCCCCCGCCCCGGTTGGCATGCAGCGTGCTTCTCCGTGCAGTCCATGCGCAATCTCGGGGCCCATCTCAGCCAGCGACGCGCTGCCGGGACTCCCGCGCCGTGAAGGAGGTCGACATGGAGACCCTGCTCCGCGAGGCGAAGGAGAAGCATCCGGAGATCCCGGCATCGCTCAAGGAACAGATCGTCCTCGAGCACACTCCGTTGATCCGCTACATCGTGAACCGGATCGCCGTGCGCCTGCCGTCCCACATCGACCTCGACGACCTGCACAACACCGGCGTGATCGGCCTGATGGACGCGATCGAGAAATACGATCCCGAGAAGAACTGCAAGTTCAAGACCTATGCCGAGTTTCGCATCAAGGGCGCGATCCTCGATCAGCTCCGCTCGCTCGACTGGGTTCCCCGCAGCGTGCGACAGAAGAGCCGCCGTCTCGAGCGCGCCTACGGCGAAGTCGAGCAGCGCCTGGGCCGCTCAGCCAGCGAGGACGAGGTCGCTGATTCACTGGGTCTGCAGATCGACAAGTTCCACGAGCTGCTCAACCAGGTGCGCGGCATCTCGCTCGTGAATCTGGAGGAGATCCGCGGCACCAACTCCGACGGCGATCGCGCCGGGAGCTTCGCGGACATCGTCGAGGACGTGCACTCCGAGAACCCCTTCGCCTCGCTCAAGCTCACCGAGATGAAGCAGGTGATCGCGACGACGATCGCGACGCTGCCCGAAAAAGAGCGGCTGGTGATCTCGCTCTACTACTACGAGGATCTCAACATGAAAGAAATTGGCGGGATCCTCGGCATTACCGAGTCCCGCGTCTGCCAGATCCACACGAAGTCCGTCCTGCGCCTGCGCGCGAAGCTCAAGAACCTTCTGGACCGGTGATCGAACGGGACCGGTGAACCGGTTGGACCGGTGCTGATCAGGCGTCTTCCTTCTCGACGCGCGCCACCACCACGGTGACGTTGTCCTCGCCGCCGCGTGAATTGGCGAGGTTCACCAGCTGATCACAGATCGACTCGACGTCGACCTCCTGGGAGGCCACGTCCGCGATCTCCTCGTCACGCACGTGGCCGGTCAGGCCGTCCGAACAGAGCACGAAGGTGTCGAGCGGCGCGGGCGTGAGCTCGGCCAGATCGGGCTCGACGCTGCGACGCACGCCGAGGGCGCGGGTCAGCACATGTCGGTGGGGGTGGCCGCGGGCGGCGTTCTCGGTGATCTCCCGGCGCCGTACCAGCTCCGCCACCAGCGAGTGGTCGTCCGTCAACTGGCGGATCTTCCTGCCCCGGATCAGGTAGGCACGGCTGTCGCCGACGTGGGCCAGGGCGATGCGCTCCTCGGCCGCGAGCAGCGCGACCAGGGTCGTGCCCATCCCGGCGAGCTCGGGCTTGGCCTTCGCGGTCGCCAGGATCTCCCGATTGGCGGCGGCGAGCGCATAGCGCAGCTTGTCCGTGAGGCTGGCCGAGGCCCCCTCCAGGGTCCGCACGGCTCGCACCGCGGCCTCGGCCGCCAGCTCGCTCGCGACCTGCCCGGCCGTGTGCCCACCCATGCCGTCCGCCACCAGGTAGAGACCCAGCTCGGGGACCAGCGCGAAGGTGTCCTCGTTCGCGCGACGGCGCAAACCTACGTCCGTGCGCGCTGCGCCTCGCAGGCTCATCGACCGCACCTCGGGCCGCGGGGGGTCAGGGCATCGGAGCGCGCGAGCCGCCCCACCGGCGCAGCATCGGAGGCTTCACCGCCCCGCTTGAACCAGGCCCGCGCTTGCATGCCGGCTGGAAATCGGCGAAAACCATTCAATCTCGGGGGATCCGCGGTCGATGATACTACCCGAGGAGCATCCGTCGTGGGTCGGCCGGCGCGGCCGCTGCGCGACACATCCGGGGGGATCATGCCCAAGACCCTGCTGCTGGCTGACGATAGCGTGACGATCCAGAAGGTCGTGGGAATCAGCTTCGCCAACGAGGACGTGCGCCTCATCACGGTCGACAATGGCGACGCCGCGATCGCTCGCGCACGCCAGGAGCGCCCGGACGTGATTCTGGCGGATGTCGTGATGCCGGGCAAGAGCGGTTACGAGGTCTGCGAGGCGATCAAGGCCGACCCGAACCTCCGACATATCCCCGTGTTGCTCCTGACGGGTACCTTCGAAGCCTTCGACGAGGCGCGCGCCACCCGCGCCGGCGCCGCCGGTCACATCGCCAAGCCCTTCGAGTCGCAGCTGTTGGTCGAGCAGGTGAAGCGGCTGCTCGCCCAGAGCGATCAGCCGCGCAGCGCTGCGCCGCGCCAGGCCCCGACGCCCGCTCCGCCCGCGCCGGCGCGCGCGGCGGCCGCGGGGGCCCGCGCGCCCTTGCCGCCGGCGCCCCCGGCCGCGAAGAATGTCCCCGACGACAGCTTCGAGTTCTTCAACGAGGACTTCGCGGCGCCGGCCGCGCCGGCAGCGCGCGCCGCCGCCAGCTCCGACGACGCCTTCGCTCTCGACGAGAACGACTCCTCGTTCGCGTTCGGCGACTCCGAGCTCTCCCCCCCCGAGCCCGAGCCGAAGCCGGCGGCACGGCCGCGCTCTCCCGCGCCGTCTGCCGGAGAACGGACGGTCGCGATCCTTCCCGACGAAGCTCCGCCCGCCACCCGCCCGGTCGCGATCGATCCCTTCGAGGATCTGGCGGTCGGCAGCGGCACAGACGATGCCGAGTTCGCACCCCTCGACGCGCCCGCCAGCGCCGGCAGCGATGCCTTCGAATTCGAGTTCGACTCCGCGTCGCCGTCCACCGGCCGCGACGGCTCCCTGCGCGTCGACTCCGACGACCTCGCCCAGGCGACCGTGCTCGATCCGAACGGAGCTTCGGGCTACGACGTCTCCAGCTCGGACCTGCACGAGTCGCTCGCCGAGCCCCCGCGCGCAGCCGTTCCCGTGCGCGGCGCGCAGCCGCCGGCCGCGCGCCGCGAACCGGCCGCCCCGCGCTTCGAGCCGGTCGTCTCCGCCGAGGACTCGTTCGCCGGGGCTCACGAGGAGATCGCGGACGAGGCCGAGTTCGCACCGCTCGCCGCCGACGAGCTCGACGAGTCGTCGCTCGAGGTGCTCGAGCCGCCGCGCCCGGTCGAGCCGGCGCGCCGCGCCGCCGCGCCCGCCGCAGCCGCCCGCCCGGATCGGGTGTCGGGCGCCGAGTCCCTGCTCGAGGCGCTGGCCCCGCAGCTCCGCGCACAGCTCCACGACACGCTCGAGAAGATCGCGTGGGAGTCCTTCAGCAGCGTCACCGAGCAGATCGTGCGCCAGGCGCTGGAGCGCGTGGAGACGATCGCCTGGGAAGTGATCCCGCAGATGGCCGAGACGCTCGTGCGCGAAGAGATCCGCCGCATGAAGGGCAAGGCGGACTAGCAAGGCCGCCGTCCCCGGCGGCCGGCCTGAGTGAACTTCGCTCGGCTACGCCTCGCTGCGCGCGCGCTTCGCGCGCTTGCAAGACTCGCAATGCAAGATCCTGCAAGGCCGTGCAGCGGCCGCGCAGCGAGGCGCAGCCGAGCGGAGTACGGGTGGCGCGGGCCGTTCCCGCGCCGGGACCCGTCAAACTTGGCGTTCGCTAATCTGTGCTCCGGCCCTCTGCGGGGCACGGAGCGAGCATGAGCGCCACGCCGGCCCTTCCCTCCCCTCGTAACTGGCGGCTGCTGCTCGAGCTCGCTCTCGCCGAGGACCTCGGGCCGGGCGACGTCACCACGCCGCTGGTGGTGGCCGAGGAAGCCGAGGGCCGCGCGCGGATCGAGGCCCGCCAGCGCCTGGTCGTCTGCGGGCTCCCGATCGCAGAGGCCGTCTTCGAGGCGGTCGATCGGCGTCTGCGCTTCGAGAGCGAGCGCCGCGAGGGAGAGCTGGCCGAAGCCGGCGAGCCGCTCGCCTTCGTCTCGGGAAGTCTGCGCGCCATCCTGGCTGCCGAGCGCACGGCGCTCAATTTCCTCGGGCGCCTGTGCGGGGTCGCCAGCACCGCCCGGCGTTTCGTGGCGGCGATCGAGGGCACCGGCGCACGCATCGTCGACACCCGCAAGACGCTCCCGGGCTGGCGCGCCCTCGACAAGTACGCGACCGCCGTGGGAGGCGCGCTGAATCACCGCGCCGGGCTCTACGACGGCATCCTGCTCAAGGACAATCACGTCGCCCTCGCCGGCGGAGTCGCGCTCGCCGTGAAAACCGCCCGCGCCGCTGCGCCCGCCGGCCTGCGCATCCAGGTCGAGGTGGAATCCGAAGCCGACGCGGTCGCGGCCGTCGAGGCCGGCGCCGACTTCCTGCTGCTCGACAACTGCACGATCCCGCAGCTGCGCGCGATCGCAGAGCGCGTCGGGGGCCGCGCGCTGCTGGAAGCGAGCGGAAGCGTGCGCATCGAGAACGTGCGCGAGATCGCCGAGACCGGGGTCTCGCGGATTTCGATCGGCTGGATCACCCACTCCGCACCCGCTGCCGACGTGGCTCTCGAGATCGACACCGGAGGAGTCCGACCCGGGAGCGCCCGGGGATGAAGCCCGGCCCGGCGCGCGTCCTGGCTGCCCTGCGTCGCGCCGGCGGCCGGACCTGCTCCGGCGCCTCCCTCTCCTCCGAACAGGGTGTCTCGCGAGCGCAGATCTGGAAGGACGTCGAGTCTCTGCGCGCGCAGGGCTACACGATCGAAGCGACACCGGGCGACGGCTACCGGCTCGCCGGCGTCCCCGACCTGCTGCTCCCCGAGGAGATCGACGCGGGTCTCGAAACGCGCTGGCTGGCGCGCGACCTGCGCTGGCTCGAGACCACCGATTCGACGAACCGCGTGGCGCTCGATCTTGCGCGCGCGGGCGCGGCGCACGGCACGACCGTCGTGGCGGAGGCGCAGACCGCCGGGCGCGGCCGGCTCGGCCGCTCGTTCTTCTCGCCGCCGCGCAAAAATTATTATGGCTCGAGCGTGCTGCGCCCGCGCCTGGTCACCGCCGAGGCGCCGCCCTGGATCCTCGCCAGCGCAGTAGCCGTAGCCGAGGCGGTCGAGCAGACCGTGGACGACAGCGGCGCGGTCGAGATCAAGTGGCCGAACGACGTGCTGCTCGGCGGCCTCAAGACGTCGGGCATCCTGATGGAGCTCTCGGCCGAGGCCACCCGTGTCGTCTTCCTCGTGCTCGGCATCGGCGTCAACCTGAACGTCGACCGGCGCGACTTCCCGGAGGAATTCCGGGCCACGGCGACCAGCCTCTCCAGCCATTGCGGGCGCAAGATCGACCGCATCGCCTTCGCGCAGCGGCTGTACAATGCGCTCGAGCGTGCGCTCGACACCTGCGCGGAGCGCGGCTTCGAGGCCCTGCGCCCGCGCTTCGAGGCGCGCTTCCGGATGCGCGGTCGTCCGCTCACGGTGCTGGAGCTCGACGGGGCCCGGCAGAGCGGCGTGGCGGAGGGCGTCGCCGCCGATGGCGCCTTGCTGCTCCGGCGCGACGACGGCTCGCTGCTGCGCGTCGTCGCGGGCGACGTGACGATTGCGAAGGAGAACACGTGACCACGCTGCTCGTGATCGACATCGGCAACACCAACGTCTCGCTTGGCCTGTTCGACTACCCGGACGAGAAGCGAGGCCAGCTCTCGCACCACTGGCGCATCGGGACGCACCGCGAGCAGACCTCGGACGAGGTGGCCCTCACGCTGTCCGCGCTCTTCGACCACGCGGAGCGTCAGACGGAGGAGGTGACCGACGTGATCATCTCGAGCGTGGTGCCCCCCCTGTTGCCGATCTGGGAGCGGGTCTCCGCGAAGCTCTTCGACCGGCCGGCGCTGATCGTCGGGCCGGGCATCCGCACCGGCATGCCCGTGCGCTACGAGAACCCCCGTGAGGTCGGCGCCGACCGCATCGTGAACTCGGTCGCTGCCTTCGAGATGTTCGGCGGCCCGGTGATAGCCGTTGATTTCGGAACCGCCACCACCTTCGACTGCGTCTCGCGCGAGGGCGAGTACCTGGGCGGAGCGATCTTCCCGGGCATCCACATCTCGATGGAGGCGCTCTTCGAACGCGCTTCGATGCTCCACCGCGTCGAACTCGCGCGCCCGAAGTCCGTGATCGGCAAGACCACCACGGGGGCGCTGCAGTCGGGCCTGCTGTTCGGCTACGCGGGGGTGGTCGACGCCATGGTCGAGCGGATCCGCGCGGAGCTCGGCCAGGATGCGCGCGTGGTCGCCACCGGAGGCCTCGCGCACCGGGTCGCCGACGAGACCCGCAGCATCGAGCGCGTCGAGCCCTTCCTCACGCTGGAAGGCCTCCGGATCGTTTTCGAGAAGAACCGACCTTCCCCCGAGCCCTCACGAAAGGAGCGGTCCGTATGAAGAACGTGAAGGTGAACGACACCCACAGCTTTGCCATCGTCGGCCATTCCGGAGACGGCAAGACCTCCCTGGGCGAGGCACTCCTTCATGCCGCCGGCGCGACCCCCACGCTGGGACGGGTCGACGACGGTAGCTCGCACCTCAACTACCTGCCCGAGGAGAAGGAGCGGCGCACCACGATCACGAGCTCCGTCTACAGCTTCGACGCTGGCGGGAGGCACGTGACGCTGGTCGACACGCCGGGCGACTCGAACTTCCAGGCCGACGGCCAGATCGCGCTCCACGCGCTCGACGGCGCGGTGCTGGTGTGCTCGGCGGTGGGGGGGGTCAAGGTCGGCACCTCCCGCATGTGGCACGCCTGCCAGCGCCTCGGGGTTCCCGCGCTCGCCTTCGTGAACGGGCTCGACCGCGAGAACGCCGATTTCGAAGCCGCCGTCGGTTCGTTGCGCGCGCTCGAGCTGAAACCGGTGGTGCTGACCCTGCCGATCGGAGCGGAGTCGCGCTTCAGCGGGGTGGTCGACCTGCTGCGCATGAAGGCGCTCGGCCCGCAGGGCGAGCGCGAAGTCCCGGCCGAGCTCGCCGACGCCGCACGGGACGCGCGCCAGCAGCTGGTCGAGACCGTCGCCGAGTGCGACGACGCGCTGCTCGAGAAGTACCTCGAGGAGGGAGCGCTCGCCGACGACGAAATCCTGCGCGGACTGGTGGCCGGCACGCGCGCGCGCGCGATCACGCCGCTGCTATGCGGCTCGGCGACGCTGGAGCTGGGCGTCGCACCGCTCTTGTGGGCGGCGACCGAGCTGTTGCCCTCCGCGGGCGACCGCGGGGCCTGGGCGGTGGCCGAAGGCGGGAGCGGCGGCACGGTCGAGCCGGCCCCCGAGGCTCCCTTCTCAGCGCTGGTCTTCAAGACCATGATCGACCGCTACACCGGCACCCTTTCCGTGCTGCGCGTGGTCTCGGGCAGCTTGCGCCCCGACCTGACCCTGCAAAACGCCACCCAGGGGTCCAAGGAGCGGATCGGCAAGCTGATGCTCCTGCGCGGCGGGGAGCACGTGGACATCCCCGAGGCCGGGCCGGGCGACGTGGTGGCGGTGGCGAAGCTGCGGAGCGTGCACACCGGCCACTGCCTGACGGCCGAAAAGGGGGGCGTCCGGCTGGCGGAGATCCCCATTCCGCAGGGTGTGATTTCCTACGCCATCCAAGCGAAATCAAAGGGGGATGAGGATAAAGTTTACGCTTCGCTCGGCCGACTCGTGGAAGAAGATCCGACGCTCCATCTCGGGCGCGAGGCGTCGACGGGCGAGTTCCTGCTCACGGGAATGGGCGAACTCCACGTGCGCACGACCGTGCAGAAGCTGCAGCGCATGTTCGGTGTGGAGGTCCAGCTCAAGACGCCGAAGGTGCCCTACCGCGAGACGATCACGCGGAAGGCGGAAAACGTCGAGGGAAAGCTCAAGAAACAGAGCGGGGGCAAGGGGATGTACGGCGTCTGCTACCTGACTGTCGAGCCCAGGCCCCGTGGGGAGGGAATCGAGTTCGTGGACCAGATCGTGGGCGGCGCCATCCCGCGCAACCTGATCCCCGCCGTCGAAAAGGGCGTGCTGGAGGCCTGCGCGGCGGGACCGCTGGCCGGCTTCCCGGTGGTCGACATCCGTGTCCGCTGCATCGACGGCAAGCACCACTCGGTCGACTCCAACGAGATGGCCTTCAAGCTCGCCGGCTCCTTTGGTTTCAAGACCGCCGTGGAGCAGGCACGCCCGGTGCTGCTCGAGCCGATCATGAACGTCGAGGTCTCGGCTCCCACCGAATTCGTCGGCGACATCATGGGCGACGTCTCGAGCCGGCGCGGCCGGGTGCAGTCGAGCGAGGCACAGGGCATGACGCAGATCATACGCGCCCAGGTCCCGATGTCGGAAATGCTCGAGTACGCGAGCCAGCTCACGAGCATGACCGGCGGCCAGGGCGAGTTTCACATGGCGTTCTCGCACTACGACGAGGCGCCGGCGAACGTGCGCGACAAGATCGTCGCAGAGGCGGGTGCCGCCAGGGCGGCGGCGTCCTAGCGCCGGCCTGGGGGATGCCGGCCGGGGCCGGCGCGGGGGTCGGGGCCAGCTGCCCCGTGCGAATGGCGGGGAAGAGTCCGTGCAGCAAGAGCCTTCCAAGATCCGCCTGAAGCTCTCGCCCCAGGCGGAGCGCTACGCGCGCCGGGATGCGCCCCGCGAATCGCGGCTGATGGCCGCGCGCGGCGCGCTGCCGCTTCCGGCGCTCGAGCTCGCCACCGTGCTGTTCGCGCTGATCCACGACCCGGACGCCGAGGTGAAGTCCACCGCGCGCGACAGCCTCGAGGGGCTGCCCGAGAGCGTGCTCGCGCCGGTGCTCTCGGGACCGGCGCATCCCGCCCTGCTCTCCCACCTCGCCCACGCCTTTCGCGAGCAGGAGGCGCGGCTCGAGCCGATCGCGCTGAACCCGGCCAGCGACGACGCCACCATCGCGTTCCTGGCCGGGCTGCCGTTCAAGCGCGTAGTCGACATCGTCTCGAACAATCAGGAGCGGATGATCCGCGCGCCCGAGATCGTCGAGGCCCTGGGCAGCAACCCGCTGACCGGGCGGGCCGTGATCGACCGCATCCTCTCGTTCCTGGGCGTCCAGGTTCCGGGCGCGGACGAGGAGTGGGATCCGGCGGAGATCAGCGAGGGCGATGCCGAGGCCGCCCTGCGCGCCGTGCTGGGAGAGGAGCTCGGCGGCTTCGCGCGCAGCCTGGTCGAGGAGGGCGAGGGCAACGCCGGAGATGCCACGAACCTCTACGCAATGATCCAGAAGATGACGGTGTTCCAGAAGATCAAGCTCGCGCGCCTCGGCAACAAGGAGGCGCGCGGCCTGCTGGTGAAGGACCGCAACAAGGTGGTGGCGATCTCCGCGATCAGCAGCCCGAAGATCACCACCAACGAGGTGATCGGGATCGCCCAGTCGCGCAACGTGCACGACGAGGTGCTGCGCATGATCGCCTTGAACCGCCTGTGGACTCGCGCCTATCGCGTCAAGCTCGCGCTGGCGACGAATCCGAAGTGCCCGCAGGTGATGGCCATGAAGTTCGTCAACTACCTCCAGGACCAGGACCTGAAGGCGATCATGAAGAGCAAGGACGTACCCACTTCGGTGTCGACCCACGCGCGCCGCGCGCTGATGAAGAAGGGAAAGCTCTGATGGCGAAGGTGAGCACGCGCGATGCGCAGGTGAACGCGCGGATCGTCTACTGGGGCGTCGAGGGCGCCGGGAAGACGGCGAATCTCCACGCCGCCTACGCGAAGCTCCGCCCGGACCACCGGGGTGAGCTGCGCACCGTGCCCACGCGGCTCGACCCCTCCGTCAGCTACGAGGTGCTGCCGATCGAGCTCGGAGACATCGCCGGCGTGCGCACGCAGATCGAGCTGATCGCCGTCCCGGGACCGGCCGAGCAAGCGCCGACGCGCAAGCAGCTGCTCGACCAGGTCGACGGCGTGGTGTTCGTGGTCGACTCCCGTCCCGAGCGGGTCGACGCCAACATCGCGAGCTTCGAGGAGCTGCGACGGGCGCTGCGGGCCTATGGCCGGCAGATCGAAGACGTACCGCTGGTGGTGCAGTACAACAAGCGGGATCTCGCCGACCCCTACGTCCTCGAGGACCTGCACCGCAAGCTCGACGTGAAGGGCGCGGTGGTATTCGAGGCCACCTCGACCGACGGCACCGGCGTGCTGCAGACGCTCTCGACGATCTCGAAGCGCGTGATCCGCATCCTGCGCGAGTCGGGCACCGGTGCGGCCGGCGCCCCGGTCGCACCCGCCGGTTCGGCGCCGCAGAAGGCGCGCGCGGCCGAGCCCACCCGGGAGATCGCGGTGGCGAGTCCCGCCACCCGCATGGAGCGCGCGATCCTGGAGGAGGCCGAGCACCCCGAGCATGCAGCGATCGGCGCCGTCGCCCACGAGACCGAGACACTGCTCGACGGCCCCGCCTGGGAGCAGGCGGCGGACGCGATGTCCGGGCACGAGGCGCAGGGCTCGCTGGGACGCCTACGCCTCGAAAGCGTCGGCCGCGCCAGCGCGACCGGGGATGGCGCCGTGCGCGTCGAGCTGGTGCTGGCGGACGAAGACGGCCGCCGCTCGGCCGCCGTGTTGACGTTCCGGATCGATCCCCTGGTAGAGGATCGCCGCGGCTGATGCGCAAGCGGATCGGCATCTATTACGCGTCCGAAGAGGCGTTGCAGCTGCTGCCCGGGCTCGAGTCGAACCCGGACGTCGAGCTCGGCGCCGTGTTCGACCCGAACCCGGACACCATCCGGGAGCGGCTGAGGACCCTGGAACGCGGCCTCGCGCGCTCGCTCGAGGCGCACCTGACCTCGGACCTCGCGGCGCTGGCCGCGGATACGAGCCTGTACGCCGTGGTCGATGCCAGCCCCGACACGGGCTTCGCCGCCCGTTTCCCCGACGTCTCCGAGCGCGGCGTGCAGATCGTGACGCCGCTGGTCGCCCGTCTGCTCTGGGGCTACGGCGGCAGCCATCGCGACCGCAAGGCCGAGCTGCTGCAAGCGCTGCACGAAGTGGTCGAATCCTACAATCTGACGATCGACGCCGACGAGCTGTTCCGGCGCATGCTCGAGATCGCGCTCGGCGTGACCGGCGCCGAGGGCGGGTCGCTGATGCTCCTCGACGCGGAGGCGCGCGAGCTGCGCGTGCGCGTCGCGGCGGGAGTCGAGCCCGAGCTGTGGCCGAAGATCCGGGTTCGGATCGGCGAAGGCATCGCCGGACGCGTGGCCGCCGACGCGCGGCCGCTGCGCCTGCGCGGCAAGGCGGACCGTCAGGCCTTCCGCATCGTGCGCGAGCGCCTCGACGTCGAGTCGGCGCTCTGCGTGCCGCTGGTCCACGAGGGCCGCGTGCTGGGCGTCCTGAACCTCCACCACACGACGCGCCCCGACGCCTTCTCCGACGCGGACCTGGAATTCACCGAGCAGCTCGCGCATCTGGACGCCAAGATCATCGCCCGCGCCCAGGAGCACGAGGTGCTGCGCAATCAGGCCGCGCGCTACGGCGCGGTGCGCGAGGTCCGCGCCCTGCTGGGAGCCAAGACGCCGCTGGCTGAGCGGCTGCACCAGCTTTGCGTGTTCGTCGCGCTGCGCGCCGGGCGAGGCATCGTGAACGCCTACCTGCATGATCCCGACGAAGGCGATCTGAAGCTCGCAGCCAGCTCGCTCGAGGGCGGCGGGCTCGGCGGCGAGTACCGCGTCCCGCTCGGCCAGGGTGTCGACGGCGAGGTCGCGCAGCGGCGACAGCCCACCTTCCTGCGCGGCCCGGACGGCTCCCTCGCCTACGCGGCGCTGCCGCTGGTCGCGGGCGACACGCTGGCGGGCGTGCTCTCGATCCAGACCGGCGGAACCGACGCCGCGCGCGGA